>Ga0207658_10002117_pt1 | contig 14767 bp, 19 predicted proteins | sample KBSS33metaG_FD_184322 | JGI IMG/M metagenome (GOLD analysis project Ga0207658, IMG submission 184322) | Switchgrass rhizosphere microbial communities from Kellogg Biological Station, Michigan, USA - KBS S3-3 metaG (SPAdes) (version 2) | ecosystem: Host-associated > Plants > Roots > Rhizosphere...
AACCACCGTCGCCATTTCTTGTGCATCCCTGCGAATCGAAGCAGACGCCATCGTCCTTTTCGATTCGCAGGGATGCACAAGAAATGGCGACGGTGGTTTTGCCGATCCCGCCCGCGCCGACCACGGTGATGAACCGGCGCGTAGCAAGCAAGTCACCAATCGCCTGTATGTCGCGACGGCGGCCGAAAACCGGGTTCAAGAGCGGGGGTAATCGCCCCAAAGCGCCAACGCCGACAGGCGGCCGAGTCGCGACTTCTGGCGAATGCGCAGGCCATCGCTCGAGAGGAATGGCCGACGAAAAGCTGTAACCTCGACCGACGACGTTGATCACATAGTCTCCACCCTCCGGTGGTGGACCGAGCACTTTCCGCAATGATCCGATCGCGACGCGTATCGTGGCGTCTTCGATCCAGGTGCGCTGCCATACCCGCTCGGCCAAGTCCGATTTAGAAAGGATCTCGCCCTGCGCATTGAGGAGAGCCAGAAGCAGATCCAGGGCCTTGTCGCCAATCGGGACCGTCCGTCCATCTCGCTTGAGGATCCGTTCGGTCGGGAACACGACATGCGCGCCGAAGGCAATCCAATCGGCTGAAGAAACCTTCGGACCCTCCATGTCGAAGGTCTTCATTCTACGCTACCGCCGATGCCGTGAGCCGCTTGTGAGCGTAACCACGGACTTGAGAAGCGTAGGGCGCAACGGCGCAGCATGGGCATTGAAAACGGGGTCCAATGACTTTTCGGATTGGCATAGCGCGTCGAGCCGGGGTTACGTCCTGACCTATCGATTGATAAACGACGCTCTCCTACGCCAAGACGGAGGGGTCAAGTCGTTACGGACTATCTACCGATAGACCGGATTGCTATCTGCCTTGGGGATCATGGCTGGGAGAGTGTTTCCGGTACGACGACGGCGGCCTCTATCTATCGATCGAGTTGCTAGAGGGTGGACTCCGCTGTACGCAGTTACACATTATGACCGAAGCACGAACCGACACCCGCGAGGCGATCCTTCGATCTGCGCGAACAACCGTTGAAACTCATGGTTATACCGCGCTGAGTTTTCGAGACCTTGCCGCAGACGTGGGGGTGAAGAGCGCCAGCGTCCACTATCACTTCCCTACGAAGCCCGACCTTGCCGAAGCGCTCGTCAATCGACGCTGTGCCGAGCAGGAGGCGTTCTTCGAGGAGCTCTTCGCCCGGACGCAGGACTATGAAGAGTTGATCGGGGGCTATATCGCGATGTTCCGGTCGGGCTTCGACTGCGGCAATCGCATGTGCGTGGCTGGCGTCATGTCGGCCGAAATAAGCGGCCTACCGGACCCGGTCAGGGCGGCGATCCGCCGGTTCAAAGATCTGAATGTTGCCTGGATTTCAAAGATGCTTCGCATCAGGCATCCCCGGATGGGCGGCGAGCCATTGAGGCAACGTGCCTTTGCAATCTACGCGGCACTCGAAGGCGCACAGCTCATAGCGCATGGCCTTGGCGGGGATGCAGATGCCTTTGACGATATGATAGGGGGATATGCCGCGTCCGGCCTGTTGTCACTGAATGGCTCGGGAGCTCGGTCGATCGACGCCGGATCAGACCACCCAGGGGATGAACGAAAGCCGGCCGGTCGTAAGCGGGCTTAGGCTTAATCGGTAAAGCGGTGCGCCTTGCGGCAGCGACCAAAGTTGGGTGGTATCTTTTCGCGGCGGTTTGGGCTCGCCCCTGACCGTCATGCTGCTTCGGTCTCAACCCGATCAACTGGCTCCTGCACATTTTGATGGCGCCAGGCTCGTGGGGGCAGGCCGACGGCGCGGTGGAACAGGCGCGTCATATGAGATTGATCTGCGAAGCCGCATGCAAGTGCGATTTCGGCGATCGGCTCGTCAGTGGTGAGGAGCAGTTCCTTGGCGCGTAGGATCCGTTGGTGCACGACGAATTTTGAATAGGGGACGCCTTTGGATGCCTTGAAGGCGCGGGAAAAATAGCTCGCGCTCAGCCTCACGCATTCTGCCGCTTCGCAAATGCGCAGAGGGGAGTCGATCTGGCTTTGCACAAAATGCTCGACCCGCCGCATCTGCCAATCCGCCAGCAATCCCTTGCTTGCGCGGGGAGTGGCCTCGCCATGGGCCATGGTATAGGCGCGCTCGATATGCCGGCGGGCCGCGCCCTGGTCGACGTCGAGGATCGAAAGCGCCGTTGCGAGAAGGCGCGCCACCAGCAGATTTTCGAACGGGGCGATTGGGGCGGTTGTAATATATGCGTCGGACATGTTCGCATCCTTGGAAGAACATGCTCAACTGACCTCTGGACCCCTCCTAGCGCCAATAAGAAGGCGTAAGCTGGCGTAAGGAATGGATCGCGACCCTGTAAGGTGCACGGCATCGAGGTGCCGGGCATGCCAACGAACACCTGTTCGGCGTGGCCGCGTGGGGCGCTCTCCACGCTCTCAAGCCGCCGTTCTCCGCGCCCTTCCTCCCCGCTGCGGGCAAGAATGCAGGCCGCATCTGCGCCGCCAACCGCAATCGTCCAAATTCGGCGCCAAACAACAATCGTATTTCGCTCGAGTCTGACAGATCAGCCCTCCCCATTACCCGGAGCTTCACATGTTGGGTCTTCATGCGACATACGAGACAGGTGCCGACGCGCCGGGCTCGATTATCCTGCTTCAAGAATATAATCATCGGATGCTGAACCAGTACGCGGTCGCGATCGCGGGTCTCTCAATCGCTGCGTCGGGCATCACGAGTGAAGAAGGTCGCGCCGCGCTAACAACCGCCAAAGACCGCCTCTTTGCTATCGCCGAGGTCCACCGCGCCCTCCAGGCGCCTTTAACCGGCGTCGTTGAGGTCACCGGCTATCTGGAGAGCGTCTGTGCCGCAGCATCGCAAGCCCAGACCTTCGGTTGCCGATTGGTCCTTCGTAGCCACAGCCCTGAGATCATCCTGCCCGCCCCGCGCGCCTGGCGCATCGGTTTGATCCTGATCGAGCTCCTTACCAATGCTGCCAAGCACGGACGTCCGGGCGGCGACATCGCCGTGGAAATGCGGATGGCCGACCAGCATCTCGTGTGTTCGGTCGCGAACGAGAACTGCGGCCGGGCGAAGAGTGGGGGCGGCGCCGGCCACGCAATTGTCGAGATTCTTGCCGGCCAGATCGACGGACGCTTGGAACGCCACATCGACGGTGTGCGAGTGGCCGTAGGCCTCGTAGTACCGCTGAGCGGTCCGATCGCACTCGAAGCGGCTGGCACTGACTCGGTTCGGTGGCAGCGCGGCTAGTACGCGCGCACCAGCTCAACGTTCACGATCTTGGCGAAGCGATCGCCCAGACCGGAAGCGCGACCACGAGCGCCAGGATCAGGGAAATCTGAGGGTCGCCAAGATAGCGCTCGAACCAGATGAACATACCGCCAGTGGTTGCGCTCAACGACGCATATATCCCCATTCCCTTCGATGAGCGACGGCTGCGAAAGCCCGAGGCGAGCGCGGCCGCGCTGGCGATCTGCCCGTTTGAGAAACCCAACGCCTTGAGTTGGGCTTCTTCACTATCGATCATGGCGGAACTGCCATGAGCGACCGCAACACCGTACCGACGCAGCCCTTCGAGACGCGGGTCCGCAAGCCGGTTGGGGCGACCGGACAAGCCGAATGTAGTCTGCGCCACGCGATAAAGGCGACCGGCGGGCTTGAGGCTGGCGGTCTTGTCCAGGCGCGCCAGCTTTACCACCTCGCGCTCCGTGGCGCTGAGGCCACCATGAGGAGGTTCGATCGCCCTTTGGTAGGTCGACAGGGGACGAAGTTCATCCGTCGAGAAATTGAGATAGGCCATGACAATGTTCCTCTAAGCGGTCGACCGACTGCTCCGCATCCTGATCGAAGAGGCGCCAGACCGTCAGGGCGGCGCCGATAGGTGCGGTTCCGTGGCTACGGCCTCACGATGATCTTGCCGAACTGCTGATTGCTTTCGAGGTATTGGTGGGCCTCGACGATCTGCTCCAGCGGGAAGGTCTTTGCGATCACGGGCTTCAGTGCGCCCGACGCGAGACCCTTCGTGATCCATTCGACGCCGGACTGCAGCTTGGCCGCGTCGAAGGTCGTGTTGAAAAGAAGGGCGCCGGTGATGACGAGGCCTTTGGTGAAGACCGGAAAGTGCGGAACCACGGTCGGCTCGCCGATGGTGCCGTAAAGCATGAAGCGTGCGCGGGGTGCTGCAGCGTGCAGCAACTTGGCGAACGTGGGTCCGCCGACAGGGTCGAGGACGACCTGGATCCCTTTTCCGCCGGTGATCGCATGGAGGCGTTCCTCCACGTCCTCTTCCTCGGTCGCAATGACGTGTCCGGCGCCCACGGCCTCGATCTGCTCGCGCTTGGCACTGGTTCTCGTCAACGCGATCGGCACCGCACCGATCATATTCGCGACCTGGATCGTGGCGATGCCGACGCTGCTCGAGGCAGCCGGGATCACCACAAACTCGCCCGCGACCACCTTGGCAGTGTCGAGCAGGGCGTCATAAGCGGTGAGATAGGCCATCCATACAGCCGCCGCTTCGTCGAAGCTGAGCGTCGCGGGATGCTTGATGACTGCCCCGACCGGCGCAAGGGCGGTATCCGCGTAGAAGCCGTAGTCGTTGAGCGAGAATGCCGGTGCTACCGACACGGCATCACCAACCGAAAACTCGGTCACGCCTGGCCCAACAGCGTCGATGATGCCGGCACCTTCGTAACCGTTCTTTGCGGGGAACGCCGGCTGCTCGAAATAGGTGCCGCTGCGAAAGAGCGATTCCGCTCTGTTCACGCCGATCGCCTTGATCTTGATCCGCACCTCGCCAGGGCCCGGTTCGGGCACCTCCAGCTCATGCAGCTTCAGTTGCTCTGGTCCACCGACCGCGTTGAATTGGACGACCTTGGCCATCGGGACTTCTCCTGTGGGCGCTTGGGCGGCGGGCAGAGAGCCCAAGCCGCCCGTAGAGGGTTGGAGGGACGGCGTGCCGTCAGGAATGGATGCCGGTTGCGACCTTCTGGAGCGTCTGCATCGCCTCGGCGTACGGGATCGGGCCGTAGCTGATCCGCGCGACACCGAGGCTGGCGAGCCGCTCATTGGAGGGAACGCCGTCCGTCACCATCACATTGACGGGCAGTGGCGAACCCTCGACGATCCGGCCGATGAGGCCTTCGTCTGTAAGGCCGGGAATGAAGAACCCCGATGCGCCAGCTGCAGCGTAGGCCCTGGCCCGATCGAGCGCCGCGCCGATTTCCGACGAGGGTTCACCGCCGCGGCCAAGGAACAGGTCCGTCCGTGCATTGATGAACAGCGGAATGCGGCGCTTCTCGGCCGCGCCGCGGATGGCGGCGATCCGGCGTGCCTGGCGGTCGATGTCGTAGAGCCCGGAGCCTTTGACGACCCGGTCTTCGAAATTGATCCCGATTGCGCCGCGATCGAGCAGGCGACCGATGTTGTCGATCAGGGTGTTATCATCGTCACTATAGCCGCCTTCAAAATCGACGGTGAGCGGCACCTCGATGGAGGCGGCGATCCGGGCGACGATCGCCAGCGCGAGATCAAGCGGAATGTCTTCGCCATCGCCATAGCCCTGCGCCGCCGCGACCGACCAACTGCCGGTCGCAATCGCCTTCGCACCGGCCGCCTCGATCGCCTTGGCACTCCCGGCATCCCAGGCATTGTAGAGTAGCACCGGGGTGCCCTTGACGTGGAGCTTAGCGAACGCGGTCGCCTTGTCAGACTGGGTCATTTCTCATTTCCTTGGTTCGCGGGACCCAAGATGGCCCCGAAGGGTCGGGAAGCGCGCTCGCGCCGGTTGGACGCGTCTTACGCCGCTTGCGAAATGGCTCCGGGCGTCGGCTCGTCGTGGAAGGCGGGAAAATCGACGTATCCCTGTGCACCGCCACCGTAGAACGTGTTGCGGTCGTAAGGCGTGAGCGGCAGGTCGTGCTCGATCCGGAACGGAAGATCCGGGTTCGACGTGAAGTGGCGACCGAAAGCGACCAGATTAGCGACCCCTTCCGCGACGGCCTCTTCGGCGGTCTGCGGCGTGAAGCCGCCGGCAGCGATGATCGTCCCGTGGAAGACCCGGCCGAGATCCTTGGCGGCGATGGCGTCCTGCCCTTCGGCGACGGTGTCGGCACCGCTGATGCGCGGTTCGATGATATGGAGATATGCGACACCGACGTGATCGAGCTGCTGCGCGACATGGCTGAAGAGTGCCTGCGGATCGGAGTCGCCCATGCCGTTGAATGTGCTGCTCGGCGAGATGCGCACGCCGACGCGATCACGCCCAACTACGCTGGCGGCCGCATCGACGATCTCAAGCAGGAAACGAGCCCGGTTCTCGAGTGAGCCGCCATAGCGATCGGTACGCTTGTTGCTGCCATCCTGCAGGAACTGCTCGATCAGATGGCCTTGCGCGCTGAAGATTTCCACGCCGTCGAAACCGGCTCGGAGGGCATTATGCGCGGCGGTTTTGTACTGTTCGATAATCTGCGGAATCTCGTCAGTCTCCAGCGCGCGGTGCGCTGACGGAGGCACCAGGCCTTCGGGCGTTGTGACGACGACGTTGGGATTTCCGAGGAAGTCCGGATCGACGGAAGCGGATACCGGCTGGACGCCTGAGAGCGCCTCGCTGGTCGCTCGCCCGGCGTGACCGAGCTGAACGAACATGAACCCGCCTTTGGCGTGAACCGCGTCCGTGATCCGCTTCCAGGCAGCAACCTGCTCTTCGCTCCAGATGCCCGGAGCTGCGTGGTAGGCGCGGGCTTCCGGAGCAATGGCAGTGGACTCGGTGATAATGAGGCCGCCGTCGGATGCGCGCTGGGCGTAATATTCGAGCATCAGATCCGACGGGACCGCATTGGGCCAATGAGCGCGCAGCCGACTGAGCGCGGGCATGACGACGCGGTGCTTGAGGGTTACGGCGCCGAGCTGAACCGGCGTGAAGAGATGGGTTGGGCTGGTCTCGGACATGGTCGTACTCCTTTGAAATGGGATGGGTGGCGGCGGGATCAGGGGACAATCCCGCCGCCATCTTCAGGCCGGTCGGTCGGGGAGGGGGCTATTGCCGACCGGCCATGACACCGCCGTCGACGGGGAGAACGACGCCGGTGATCCAGCTCGCCTGGTCGGAGGCGAGGAACAGAAGGGCTTCCGCTGCATCGGCGGGCTGGCCATTTCGGCCGAGCGGATGCAGCGCGTTGAACGTTGGCAGCACTTCCTTGACCTGCTCGGGCGAGAGGAAGGTGTCATAGACCGGCGTCTCGATGACCGCCGGCGCGATTGCGTTCACGCGGATGTTGTTGGGCGCCAGCTCGATCGCGAGGTTCTTGACGAGAGCGTGGACGCCGGCCTTGGCAACGGAATAGGCAGATGATGGCGTGGCGCCGATCGCCTGCAGGGCCCACATCGAGCCTGTCTGGACGATCGCGCCGCCGCGGCCCTTCATGGCCCTGGCGGCCGCCTGCGCGGTGAAGAACGTGCCCTTGAGGATGCTGTCGATCATCCGGTCCAGCTCGCCCTCGTCGACGTCGAGGAAGGGCGTCGGCTTGAAGATGCCGGCATTGTTGAAGGCCGCGTCGAGTTGGCCGAAGCGATCAAGAGCGACCTGCACCAGAGCCTTGCCCGTAACGGGCTCGGCCACGTCTCCGGTGAAGATGGCCACACGCTTGCCGGACGGGTCGATCTCCTGGGCGGCCGAGTCGAGCTTTGCGGAATTGCGGCCGTTGATGACGACTGAGCCACCCTCACGGACGAATCGCGTGGCGACTTCCTTGCCGATTCCCGAGTTGCCGCCCGTGACGACCGCGACCTTGCCTTCGAAACGCATTGCTAATATCTCCTTATGCTATCTATCGATAGGTAGTTGATGCATTCGGAATATGACTAGAAAAGTCCGTTGTCAACGTCTATCTATCGATAGAGAGAAGGAGACGTACTGTGAGTGAAACCGCCGAGAAACTGATGGATCTGGCCGAGGAGCGCATGCGCGAGGCCGGCTATCACGGCTTCAGCTTCCGCGAGCTGGCGGCCAAGATTGGGATCAAGAGTGCCAGCGTGCATCACCACTTTCCGACCAAGGCCGACATGGCGGCTGCGGTGGCGAGGCGCTATCTTGAGCGCTTCCTGGAGAATGTCGCGCCACGACCCGGTGAAAGCGGGGAAGACGTCATCGCAGTGTATCGGTCAGCCTTTCGCCGCTCGATCGAGCAGGACGGCGGCATGTGCCTGAGCGGGATGCTCGGAGCCGAGTCGGGTGGCTTGCCGGTCGAGGTCTCTGAAGAGATCGAGAATTTCTTCCGCAAGGCCGTCGAAGATCTGGCGCAACGCCTCGGCGGGTCGGAGGATCGCGCTTTTGCGGTTCTGGCGACGCTCGAAGGCGCACTCATTCTCGCGCGTGCTTATGGTGAGGTCGCGGCATTCGATCATGCTGCGGCGAGCCTGACGGACAGCGACTCGCCGCCATTGATGCCGCTTGCCTTGCTGAGCCGCAAATCCCACGCTGCGGAGAATCTTCGAGCGTGAGCGCTCGCGAGGCCGATATCGTGGCACCGGGCCTCGGCGTGATCTTCTGCGGTCTCAATCCTCCGCCGGCAGTGGCTGCTGGGGGCCATAGCTTCGCTAGCGCCAGCAATCGCTTCTGGCAGGTCCTTCATCTCGCGGGTTTCACGCCCAGGCGCCTCGACCCGGCCGAAGAGCGCTCGTTGCTCGACTATGGATGCGGGATCACGGCCGCCGTTCTTCGCCCGACCAAACGAGGAACAGAGGTCTCGCTACGCGAGTTCAGGGAAGCACGACCCTCGCTGGAAGCACGGGTGCGCCTCTATACGCCGCGCGTGATCGCGTTTCTCGGCAAACGCGCAATAGCAGCGATGCTCAATACTCCGGATATTCTCTGGGGCTTGCAGCCAACGTCCTTTGCGGGCGCGATTGCCTGGGTCCTTCCCAATCCCAGCGGCCTCAATCGCGCCTTCGGACTCGATGCTTTGGTGAGCGCCTACAGCGAGCTTCACGCCGCACTCGCCGCCGATGGAAAGCAGCTCGGATAATGCCATCGGCTCGCAAACCTGGGACGTTCGACGTCGCGATGCCCGACTTGTTCGGACCACCGGAATTGCCGGAGGGCTTCAGCTACTTGCCCGATGTCATGTCGGCGAGCGAGGAGCGCAAGCTGGTGAGTCTGTTCGAGAGCCTGCCCCTGCAGCCTTTCCAGTTTCATGGCTACCAGGCCAATCGCCGTATCTTCACATACGGTCATCGCTACGTTTTCGCGGGCCAGAAGCCGCGCGACGATGCCGCTATCCCGGCTCATTTACTTCCTTTGACCGAGATCGCGAGCACGATCGCCGGCGTGCCCGCAGACCTTTTCGAACAAGTGATGGTGACGGAATACCCGCCTGGCGCAGGGATCGGTTGGCATCGGGACCGGCCAACGTTCGAAGACATCGTTGCCGTCTCCTTCCTCGCGCCCTGCGCCTTGCGGCTCCGGCGTCGCGCGGGAGACGGATGGGAGCGCCAGTCGGTGCTGATCGAACCGCGATCCGCGTATCTGCTCCACGGTCCGGTCCGCAATCGCTGGCAGCACAGCATCACGCCGATGGACAGACGACGATTTTCGGTGACCCTGCGGACGTTCCGACCTGGTCACGGTTCTGAGGTCAAAGAAGCGGGTCGATGACCCTTCCGATCATCGTAACCAGTAGGAGACTGACGCCGTGTTTGCCGTAATTTTCGAAGTTCATCCGCGATCCGAAAAGTGGGACGCCTATCTCGCTCAAGCGAAGATGCTTCGCCCGGAGCTCGAGAAGGTCGACGGTTTCATCGATAGCATTCGCTACAAGAGCTTGACCCGGGAAGGGTGGATTCTTTCGCTATCGGGGTGGCGCGATGAGAAATCCGTCATTCGGTGGCGCACCAAGATGCGTCATCACGAAGTACAGGAAAAAGGTCGGTCCGAGATCCTGCTAGACTATCACCTGCGGGTTGGCGAGATTACCGCAGACACGCGGATTCCTGAGGGCTTCGTGCTCGCCGAGCAACGCCTTGACGAAACTGAAGTCGGCGAAGCGACAACCATCACGCTTATCGATGCCAAGCGTCCTGCGGGGTTGGAGGGGCAGTCCGACCTCGCGCATTATCTCGGCCTTGTGCCCGACGCTGCCGGACTGGTGGCGTGGGATATATTCGATGCCGTGCTCACACCAGGCAATCTCATCCTGCTGATCTCGTGGCGCGACAAGGGCGATGCGGAGAAGTTCGAAGCCATGGCCGCGCTGCCCGAAGATGGTCGGCTCCGGCGCGTGCGTATCGTGCGTGACTACGGCATGTACGATCGCCGCGAGGCGCCACAATATTACCCTGAGGTCGACCCGGCCGGGGCCATTCGCTGAGGCGGCACGACGTACGAACGATGTGTGGCGCCGAGTTCGATGCCCGCCTGGAGGTCGAACGCCCTGAGGCTTACGCGGATCAACTCGTGGCGATCTTCCCCGGGTACGTTATTGCGGGCTTGGACCGAGATCCCGTGGGCGAGCGCTTCGAGGAAATAGGCGAGTGACGTCGGATGAGCGTCCTCTGCTAGTTCCCCCTCGTCGCGGGCTCGCTCGAACCGAGCTGCCAGGGTTTCGATGATGCGGCCTTGATGCGTCGCCACCTCCCGGCGAGCGCCTTCATCATCCGTGGTGGCCGACAAGGCGGCCAGCAAGCCCATGAAGCCGTGTGCCTCGCAGGGAAGCTGTGATCCGGCCATGGCGTCGCGGAGCAACTGTTCGACGACGCCGCCGATCGTCCCCCGGTTTAACAACGTGCGAAGATACGCCCGATGCTTTTGTGCGTGGAGCGCCAACGCGCTCTTGAACAGCCCCTCTTTGTTTCCGAAGCACTGATAGAGGCTCGGGCGGCTGATCCGCATAGCCTCCGTCAGCTCCGCCATGCTGGCACCGGCATAGCCGCGAGTCACGAATGTCCTGAGCGCCGCCGCCAGAACGACATCAGGATCAAATTCGCGAGGCCGGCCGCGGGTAGGGCGTTCAGCTGAGCATGAGACGAGGGACGATTGCATGTTCACCCCTCTGCTCAGCTCGACCTTCGCGACCGATCAGGCCGCGACCGGCTCCGGCAGCAGCTCCCGTGTGGCCCGGTCATATTCACCGGAATCCGAAAAAATATTCGCGAGAATGGAGGCCCCGGTAATGGTCGCCATCAGTTCGCTAGCGCGGTCCGCGTCGAGGCCCGCGTCCGCCATCTTGCGAGCGTGCATCTCAAAGAAGCGCCGAACCTCGGCGGCGACAGTCGGCGGCAGGTCCTGGGACGCGGCACCCATCACGATGCACGGACACATCGTTCCGGCAACGATGGTTCCCCGAAAGGCTTTGGTCCAGGCCTTCACCGGATCCGGTTCGACGGCGAGCGTTTCGTCCAGGAAATTCTCGGCCCACTCCCCGTAACGGCGCACAACCGCCGCCGCGAGATCTTCCTTCGTGGGGAAGTGGTAGTGAACGCTCGAACTCTTGATGCCGACATCGGCGGCGATCTCGCGGAAGCTGAACCCGCCGAAACCGCCAATTCGCATACGCTTCTCGGCCGCATCCAAGATGGCAGTCGCTACTTCGCTCATGCTCAATTCCTCTGACTATCTTTTGATAGATAGACGATCTGCAGCCGGATTACAACCGCGCCACAGAAAATGCGCTGCATCGACCCGCCCGGGCTAGGTCGATGCAGCGCATTTTGCCGGCGGCGGGCAGCTTCCCGACCGTGCGGTGCGCGTCGTGGACGCCGGATACTTAGCCAGCATGGCATCAGGCCGGATCGGGCGCGACTGGAGGTCGCCTCCGCAATTCGGGCAGGTCCCGTTCAGCGCGCCCTCGGCGCAGTCCCGGCAGAACGTGCACTCAAACGTGCAGATCATCGCGTCGGGCGTGTTGGGGGGAAGGTCGGCATCACAGCATTCGCAATTCGGTCGTAAGTCCAGCATCCGCCTTCTCCAGTGTCGATGCGTGACATCATCGGCTTGGCTATCACGCGATTCCACTTATCTATCTACCGCTAGATCAAATTTGGAGCAATGCGACATGGGTGGGCCACTGCAATACAAGCCGATGCCATCACCGGTCGGGACGCTGCGCCTTGTGGCCAGCGGCCAGGGTTTGGCCGCCGTTCTATGGGAGAACGACAGGCCGGGCCGCGTACCATTGGGTGCGATGATCGAGGGGACGAGCGACCTGCTACTTGAAGCTAAGCGCCAGCTTTCCGGCTATTTCGCTGGCGCGGTCCAGGCGTTCGATTTGCCGCTCGATTTTCGCGGGACTGACTTTCAACGACAGGTCTGGTCCGCACTGCTGAACATCCCTTTCGGCGAGACGCGCAGCTATGGCGATATTGCGCGTTCGATCGGTCGGCCGACGGCCGTTCGCGCCGTCGGCGCCGCGAACGGCCGCAATCCGATCTCGATCATCGCACCCTGTCATCGTGTCATCGGCCATAGCGGCGGACTCACCGGCTTTGCCGGCGGGATCGAGGCGAAGCGGCATCTACTGGAGCTGGAGCGCAGAACAATGGCGTCTATCGCCGTATCGCGAGCGGAATGATGGCGGTTCGCGATCTCGTCAGTGATGACTATGCGGCCTGGCGGCCGCTCTGGGACGGCTATTGCGCGTTCTATGAGGCCGACGTGCCCGAACCGGTCACGGCGGCGACCTGGGCGGCTGTGGTCGATCCGGCGCAGCCGGTTATCGGCCGCGCCGCATGGTCTGGTGATGATAGCCTCATCGGCTTCAGCCTGTCGGTGCTCCATCCCTCGACGTGGCAGACGCGGCCGAGTTGCTATCTCGAAGACCTCTTCGTCGATCCGCAACACCGCGGCGCTGGCGTGGGGCGAGCGCTTTTGGACGACCTTGTGGCCCTGGCTACGGTCCGACGCTGGGGACGCCTCTACTGGCACACTCAAGCGAACAACGCGGCCGCCCGCCGGCTGTATGACCGCTACTGCGCGGCCGACGATTTTGTCCGCTATCGCCTAGCCTTCTAGCATCCTCGATGCGCGCCGAGGGCGATCCAACGTTCCGCTTCCGTCGCTTTAGCCGAAGCCTTAAGTCGAAAGAACAGAACGGGCCGCGTTAGCGGGCCGACGGTAATTTTGGGCTGAACGGTCGGATGTTCGGATGTTACCGGTGGCATCGCTAGGCGAGCGACGATATCGATAGTCCCTGAAAGCTGCTTTCCCGCGAACGACCAAAATTCCTGAGTAAAATCAAAAGCTTGTAATTCTGACGGGACTGCTGTCGGTCGAGCGTGGCAAAAAATATTTTTTACACTATAAATCAATAACTTACAGTGGTCGAAATAATCGAGTGGGAATGATTCAGGTCCCCTAGGGGTAACCGGAGGCACGCCGCTGTACGATACAAGCCGCTGATAACAAATATTTTTGTTCCATGCCTATCAGTGGCTGTCGGTGGGCATAGATCGACAACGCCGGGCCGCATGATGGGCCTCGCTCATGTGGATCACCACGAAATTTGAAAGCACTGCCATGCCGAGTGTCGTCGCGCCGAGTTCGGAATGCCGGCAGTGCAGATCACGGAAGTAGAGGTCGGGCGACCCATCGGGGCGCCGACCGGCTTCGAGCCGATCGAGATCGTCGACCACGAAGAGGGAGACGTCCGATCGGAGGCGTAGAGCGTTGTCGTGTCCTGGGTGATGTCGACGCGGTTGCAGATGCCGGTCGACCAGTCGAGCACGCCGGCCTCTCCTCCAAACCTCCATTCGTCACGGAAAAATCCGTCTGCACTCTTACTCTCAGGAGCGTTGCGGGGCGGGCGGTGCGGAACCGCCCGCGACATTCGCCCCGCACGGCCGGCTTAAAGCTGCACGACCTCGCCATCTTCCTTGGTGAAGCTCTCCGGCTTGCGTTCAAGCAGGTCGAGTACGGCTTCCGACGGCCGAGACAGTTTCACGCCCTTGGGCGTGACCACGATCGGCCTGTTCACCAGGATCGGGTGCTCGACCATCGCATCAAGGAGCTGATCGTCGGTCGTGTCCGGATTGAGGAGGCCCAGATCGGCGGCCGGCGTCCCTTTTTCGCGCAGGATGTCGCGCGCATGTGCTTCCATCGCCGCGAGCAGTTCCTGAAGCTGTGGCCGCGTCCACCCTGCCTGGAGATATTCGATGACCGTCGGCTCGTAGCCGGCGGCCCGGATCATGGCGAGGGTATTGCGGGACGTGCCGCAGGCGGGGTTGTGGTAAATCGTGATCGGGAAATTGCTCATGCGAAGCGCTCCTGTCGAAATAGCCACCCGCAAAGCGCTGCCGCGACCGCGGCACCCGCGAGTTGGGCGAGGATGAAAGCCGGAGCGGACGAAGGTGCGATGCCGGCGAAGGTGTTGCTCAGCGACCGTGCCACCGTCACGGCCGGGTTAGCGAACGACGTCGAGGCCGTGAACCAGTATGCCGAGGTGATGTAGAGGCCGACGATGAACGGCGTTGCGTCGGGTCGGAAGCGAAGCGAGCCGAGGATCGCGGCGATGAGGCCGAAGGTGGCCACACCTTCGGAAAACGCCTGTGCGCTGCCATCCCTGAGCTTGGCGGAAACCTGGAGCATCGCCTCACCGAACATGAGATGGGCGAACCACGCGCCCACGATCGCGGCAATCACCTGGACCATGATGTAGGCTGCCGCGACCGACGCTCCAATTTCTCCCCGCGCCGCGAACACCAGGGTAACGGCTGGGTTCAAATGCGCCCCGGAGATCGGACCCAAGACGGTGATGAGCAC
>Ga0207658_10002119_pt1 | contig 14752 bp, 17 predicted proteins | sample KBSS33metaG_FD_184322 | JGI IMG/M metagenome (GOLD analysis project Ga0207658, IMG submission 184322) | Switchgrass rhizosphere microbial communities from Kellogg Biological Station, Michigan, USA - KBS S3-3 metaG (SPAdes) (version 2) | ecosystem: Host-associated > Plants > Roots > Rhizosphere...
CCGGTATCGCCGAGAGGGTGCTCAAAGTTCCGCGGTTCAGCCAAGTGCTTCGCACGCACGTTCTCGATCTAGGACCACCGCAATGGGTAGACGATCCGCATCTCGATGTAGCGCACCACATCCATCGAGGTGCGCTACCGCACCCAGGCGACGACGCAGCGTTATTCAGATTCGCGGCGGATGTCATGGAGCGGCGGCTGGATCGTGAGCGGCCCCTTTGGGAATGCTGGATCATCGAGGGGTTGGCCGAAGGCCGATGGGCGATGCTGATGAAGATCCATCACTGTATCGCTGACGGCATTGCGACGATGCACATGATCTCCGGGCTCAGCGACGACGGTGAAGGCGAGACGTTTGCCACCGAGATCCATGCCGCAAACGAGCCGTCCGGCAAGCCGCTCTCGCTCCCGTCGGTCAGCTTGAACCCTCTGAATTGGGTCAGCGGAATATGGCATCTGGCGACCAACGCGACCAGCACGGCCGCTCTCGTGGCCGAGGGTGCCATCGAGCTCGCGACGGGATTGATTCGTCCGGCTGAGTCGTCATCCCTGGCGGGACCCGTGACGACCATGCGGCGCTACAGTGCAGCGCGGGTCAGCCTCGCTGATGTGACGGAGATTCAACACAAGTTCGATGTCACACTCAACGATGTGGCGTTGGCCGCGATCACCGATAGCTATCGCGCTGCTCTGATGCGCCGAGGTGAGCGACCGGGCCGTAATTCCCTTCGCACCTTGGTCCCCGTATCGATGCGCTCCAACGACGCAGCCGGTACCGCCGATAATCGGGTGTCGATCATGCTGCCGTTCCTGCCCGTCGAGAAAGAAGATCCAGCTGAGCAACTCCAGGCCGTACACCGCCGAATGACCAGGACCAAGGCCAGTGGTCAGCGACAGGCGGGAGGCGTCTTCGTCGCTGCAGTGAACGTCATACCCTTCCCGCTGACGGCGTGGGCGGTCCGCGCGTTGACCCGCCTGCCGCAGCGCGGCGTGGTGGCTCTGGCGACCAATGTGCCCGGCCCGAAGCATCGGTTGCGCATGATGGGCAGGGAAGTCTTGCGCGTTTTACCAATTCCGCCTATCGCGCTTCAGTTACGAACGGGCATAGCGATTGTCAGCTATGACGATGAGCTCGTATTCGGTATCACCGCCGACTATGACGCGGCACCCGATGTGGACGAGCTAGCTCGGGGCATTGAACACGGGGTCGCGCGGCTTCGAGCATTGACGACATAAGGGAGCGACACATGAAGGCGAATGTCGGCGACTGGCTGGTAATGAATAGCGTCACCGTTGGCCAACCGACGCAGCGCGGACTGATCACTGAAGTGCATTCCGCTGATGGTTCGCCACCGTTCATGGTGCGGTGGCTCGACAGTGACCACGTCGCGATGGTGTTTCCGGGCCCAGATGCCATCGTCGTCACGGCGGCAGAGCAAGCGGCGGCCGATGAGCGGACGATGCGGCGCATCGAATCGGTTCAGTCTGGGATTGCCCACGCCGGTCCACGTGATCCTGGTCGGGCCCAGTCAGGGGTAGCACGGGCATCCGATGCTAAGCCGTGAGCCGACCCTTGTTGATCATCGCGAGCGCCGCTTGCAGATGCTTATCGGCCTGTTCGAGGTCGGCATCGAACTCGCCGGCATAGCTGTTCAATGATCCACTGATTGCCGCAAGGCACATGTGCGAAGCCTCGTGGGCATCGTTTATTGCCGCGTCGATTTCGGCCGTGACGTCGGGATCGGGTGCAGGCAGGTGCGCGCGCAGGTCGACGGCACCGGCATCGTGCATGTCCTGACAGGATTTCTGTAGCACGGCTTCGTCCTGATCCGCCAACCCTTTTCGCGTGTCTTCGACGGCGTTCTGCAGCGTGTCGAAGTGTTCCTGGGCAGCTGCCCACCACTGCTGCATGGCAGCGTCCGCGGCAGTCGTTGGGGCCGAGGATGTTTCGGGGGTGCGGTGGGTGACGATGGAAATGAGAACGGCGGCCAGCGCGACTGTGGCGACGATGCTGGTCGCGATGATGGCCCACCATGCCCGTCCGGACAACGAACGCTCCTGAGCAGGAACGATCATGGCGTCACATATCGTGCATAGCTGCTGATTTTTCGGATTGTGGTGCCCGTTGGGACATGTCGTCATGATTCAGAGCACCTGCTTGCCACGCACAACGATCACGGGAGCCTTCGCCGACTGAGCGACCGCAGTACTGACCGAACCCAGGAGCATGCCAGGGAACCCCCCGCGGCCGTGACTCCCGACCACGACCAGTTGTGCTTGTTGGGATTCTTCGACCAACCAACGGGCCGGCCGATCGCACACGATGCGCCGCCGGACGACAACATCTGGATACTGTTCCTGCCAGCCCGCCAACCGCTCACCGAGAATCTCGTGGCCCTCGTCTTCGTACTGATGCCAATCCATGCCCAGAACGGGGAATATGCCGACGTCACTCCAAGCGTGCAGCGCCACCAATTCGACCTTGCGGCGTGACGCCTCGTCGAACGCCAACGCGGTCGCCGCCTCCGATGCAGGCGATCCGTCGATGCCCAGCAGGACAGGCGAAGTGTGGTCGGGCGCTTGCGCGTCGTCGGTATGGACAATTGCCACCGGGCACCGCGCATGGTGTGCCACCCCGCTGCTGACGGAACCCAACACTGCGCGACCGAATGCCCCTAACCCGCGGCTGCCGACCACGACCATCTCCGCCTTCTTCGCAGCACCGACTAACGCAGGAACCGCATAGTCGTGCAGGACCTCGCTGCGAACGTCGGGTAGCTCGGATTCACCGAGAGTGGACAGCAACGTCTTGCGTGCCTGCTCGAGGACCTGGCGTGCGTTGTCCTCTTGCCATTCGTTGAACTCTGCCTGCAGCGAACGGACCGGCCAACTGGTCACGACGGGCACCACGACATGCGCCAGCGTGACAGGTGAGTTGTGAAGTTGCGCCTCACGGCCTGCCCATCGAACCGCGGCGTCGGATTCTCCAGACCCATCGACGGCGACCAGGATTCCGTATTCCCCGGTTTGCTTCGGCATTTCGCGCTCCTCTAGTCGAGATCTGTTGGCACGGCGGCGGTCGGCCAGTCTTACGGTTTGGCCTTCCAATCCGGCATCAACGGGTGCCATGGGTCCTTCGAGCCCGAAACTATGTGGTCAGGCGGTGTTTTGGGCAGGGCCGTTAGTCCTTCGGTCGGATGTCGGTAGACCCTCTCACAGAGCCTTTCGGCTCTGTTGGCGATGGCGCTGTTGCGACGACGATGGACTGATCGCGAGCGAACGGAGTGATCATGATGTTCTGGTATGACCACGACATGGGCTGGTGGGGCTATGCCGGAATGGGCATTGGAATGGTGCTGTTCTGGGCGCTGGCGATCGCCGGCATCGTTGCGCTGGTGATGTATGTGACCGGAGGCCGACAAAACCACCTGTCTGAGTCTGCAGAGCAGATACTGGCGGCACGGTTCGCTCGAGGTGAGATCAGCGAAACCGAATACCGGGATCGCGTGGCCACGCTTCATAATCCTGCGCGGCAGTGAGGCGACGTCCGGCTTCGTGTTATGTCGAAGTCGGCGCACCCTTGTGCGCGGCGATCTTCGCGTGCACCTGATCCATGTCGAGGGATTTCACCTTGTCGATCAGGTCCTCGAGCATCGCCGGCGGCATCGCACCGGGCTGGCTGTACACGAGCACGCCATCCCGGAACGCCATGATCGTCGGAATCGATTGAATGCCAAGGGCTGCGGCGAGTTCTTGTTCGGCTTGCGTGTCGACCTTGGCGTGGATGATGTCCGGGTGCGACTGTGCGGAGCGGTCGAAGACAGGGGAGAAGGCGCGGCACGGACCGCACCACGACGCCCAGAAGTCGACCAGCACGATCGAACTGTCCACGATCGTCGATTCGAAGTTCGCTCTAGTCAGATTGATGGTAGACATCGAGTATTCCTATCAAAAAAGTTGTAGCACAGGCAGTTAGGCCATCGCGTGCTCAGCGAGCCAGGCGTTGTACCCACCGGCCAGGTCCCACACGTCGTCAAAACCCTGTGCGCGCAAGAGGGACGCCGCGACGCTGGAGCGCCAGCCGCCGGCGCAGTGCACGACGATGGGCCTATCTGTCGGCAGCATGTCTAGACGGTTGCGCAGCTGCGCCAGTGGGATGTTGACCGAGCCGGGAATGCGGCCCTGTTCGACCTCGCCAGGATTGCGGATGTCGACGAGAACGACGGCATCCTCGGCGAGCAGACCATCGAGCTCAGTGGGGGTCACACGTGTTGACGCCTCCACGAGGTCGGACAGTTCGGCGGGAAACTCGCCGCCACGATCCACGTTCAGATATCCGACGGCATTGTCCGAGCCGACACGCGCAAGCCTCAGCGCGGCGTCCTGTTCCTGGTCGGGGTAGGTGATCAGTGCGATCGTCTCACCGATTTCGGCGACCATCCCGCCCGTCTCGGCGAAACGCCCGTCGAATCCCACGTTGACCGACCCGCGCAAATGCCTTGCCGCGAAGTCGTCGACGCTACGCGCGTCCATCACGCGCACACCGTCGCTGAGTGCCCGCCGCACCTGCGCCGGACTCAATGCTGGGATTGCGCGTGATTGTTCGAGCAGAGGATGGACGCGCTTGTTCATGGCGGCGTCGACGGAGAAGTAGGCGGGCGCCGCAGGCTGGCCGTGCGTGATCAACTCGACGAAATCGTCTTCGCTCATCGGCTGCACCGAGGGGTTGGTGCGGCGCTGTTCGCCGATGGTGGAGGTCAATTCGGTCGAAAGGTTCTTGCCGCAGGACGATCCCGCGCCATGGGCGGGCATGACGGTGACATCGTCGGATAGCTTCAGCAGCTTGTCGTGGATCGTGTGGTACATCGCACGGGCGAGATCGCTGGTTGAGCTGTTGCCGATGTTAACGAGGTCGGGTCGCCCGACGTCGCCGATGAACATGGAATCGCCGGTCAGAACCGCGGTGGGCTCGGCGCCGGGGTGCTCGCGCACCAGCACGCTGATCGACTCCCAGGTGTGGCCGGGGGTGGACAGGATCTCGAGGTCGACCTGGCCAAGGGAAATGTGCTCGCCGTCGGCCAGTCGGCGGATGGGGTAGTCGGTCTCGGCAGCCTTGCCGAATCCGATCCATGCACCAGTGGCCTCGACCAGCTCCAAATGCCCGGACACGAAGTCAGCGTGGAAATGGGTGTTGATCACGCCTTCGATCGTCAGTCCGTATCTGGTTGCGTCGGCGAGGTACTCGTCGATATCGCGGCGGGGGTCTACGACGATTGCGCGGCCCGTCGCCTCATCGCCGATCAGGTAGGACGCGTGCGATAGGCACTCGATGTAGTACTGCTCGAGGATCATCGGTGTTCCTTCTCCTAGCTCTGGGTCCACGTCCATCGTAGATACCCCTCTGGGTATATTCAAGTACCCCATGGGGTATATGTATTCCCTACTTGTTTATACCCCAGTGGGTATGTATAACAGATACTAAGACATACCCCACTGGGTATCAACAGGGGAAGGGCGGCCATGCACAGACCGACCACGATTAACTCGGCAGACCTGCGGATTCTGCTGCAGTCCGCATCGCCACCCCGGGTCCTAGACGTTCGGACGCCGGCGGAGTTCGACGCGGTTCACATGCCCGGTGCCTACAACGTTCCGTTAGACCTGCTGCGCGAGCACCGCGACGAGATCTCATCGCACCTCGATCAGGACATCGTGCTGGTATGCCGTTCAGGGCAGCGGGCCGCCCAGGCCGAAGACACGCTACGTCGCGCAGGTCTGACCAACGTGCACGTCCTCGATGGCGGATTGGCCGCCTGGGAGGCAACGGGTTTCGCGGTCAACCGGGGTGCGCAGCGGTGGGATCTGGAGCGCCAAGTGCGGTTCGTCGCAGGTCTGATCGTGGCGTTGAGCGTCCTTGCCAGCGTCCTTGTTCCTGGCGCCAAATGGGTAGCCTTCGCTATCGGCGGCGGGCTGGCCTTTGCCGCATTGACCAACACCTGCGCGATGGGCATGCTGCTGGCGCGGCTGCCTTATAACCGGGGTGCCACTTGTGACCTCCGGACGGTTGTGGCACAGCTCGTCGACACCAGCGAGATGAAGGCGAGCTGATCCGCGATGGTGCTGTTGACGATCGGATTGGCGGTTCTGGTCGGCGTCTCCCTCGGCCTCCTTGGCGGAGGTGGCTCGATTCTTACTGTCCCGCTGCTCGCGTATGTCGCTGGCTTGGACGCCAAACATGCGATCGCTACGTCGTTGCTCGTGGTCGGCGTTACCAGTGCGGTCGGAGCGGTCTCGCACGCCAGGGCAGGCCGCGTCCAGTGGCGGACCGGCCTGGTGTTCGGTTCGGCGGGTATGGCCGGGGCTTATGCCGGTGGTCTGACGGCGCGACTCATCCCGGGCACTGTGCTGTTGGTCGGTTTCGCTCTGATCATGATTGCGACCGCGGTGGCAATGCTGCGCGGTCGCAAGGATGTCAGTGTCGAACCGCCTCGATCGTTGCCCCTGTTCAAGGTTTTGGCGCAGGGAGTGGCCGTTGGACTTGTGACCGGATTGGTCGGCGCGGGCGGCGGCTTCCTGGTGGTGCCGGCGCTCGCACTGATTGGCGGACTGCCGATGCCCGTCGCCGTCGGTACTGCGTTGGTGGTGATCTCGATGAATTCTTTCGCAGGTCTGGCAGGGCATCTGTCCAGTGCGCACATCGACTGGCGGCTCGCCGGTGCGGTCACCGCCGCGGCTCTCGTCGGCACGCTGGTCGGTGCGCGGCTGACGGCCTTGGTGAACCCTGCCGCTCTGCGCAAGGCATTCGGCTGGTTTGTACTGGTGATGGCGTCGGTCATCCTCGCCGAAGAGGTTCATCCAGTTCTCGGCATCGCCGCTGCCGGCCTCACTGTGGCGGCTGCAGGCATCACGTTTGCGTGCGCGCGATACGCGCATTGTCCGCTGCGTCGTATCACCAGCCGACACGCCGTTGTCGCTGCGACTGGATAGGGAAGGAATACCCCCTCGGGTACCATTGTTTCGGGGCTTGGAAAAGGAGTCGACCCATGGTTGGTGACGAAGACGCCATTGCGGCAGTGCTGAACCGGCTGCGCCGCGCTCGAGGACAACTCGATGGAGTGATCTCGATGATCGAACAAGGACGCGACTGCAAGGACGTCGTCACCCAGCTCGCCGCGGTGTCGCGTGCACTGGACCGTGCCGGCTTCAAGATTGTCGCGACGGGATTGCGGGAATGCGTGACGGGCGAGGCAGCTGATGGCAATAGGCCCATGACCGAAGCCGAGCTGGAGAAGCTGTTTCTCGCGCTTGCCTGAGAGGAGTCGAGATGGGTATCGCACTGTCTACGCGACTGCACACGTCGTTCGACGACGCCGTCCGGCGCACTCGTGAGGCGCTCGCAGAGCAAGGTTTCGGGGTGCTGACCGAGATCGACGTCAAGGCGACGTTGAAGGCAAAGCTCAATGAGGACATGGAGGATTACCTGATCCTCGGTGCGTGCAACCCGCCGCTGGCTCACCGCGCGGTCAACATCGACCGCCAGATTGGGCTGCTGCTGCCCTGCAACGTCGTCGTCCGTACCGATCCGAAGGCCGACGGCACCGTTCTGGTCGAGGCGATGGATCCACAGGTGTTGGTCGACGTGACGAAAGAGGCCGAACTGCGACCGGTCGCCGACGAGGTCGGGGCGAAACTACGGTCCGCCATTGATTCACTCGGGACGTCGACCGAGTGATCAAAGGTGTTGCGCTGTGCGGCGTTCGACGTAATCCATGAGGTCGGCGAGCGTGCGCAGCGATTGATAATCCGACTCGGGGATGTCGACGTTCAGGCGATTGTGAATGCCGATCAGGACGTTCAGCCAGTCCATCGAGTCGAGATCGACTTGGTCTCGCAACAGCACGTCGTCTTCGATTTCGTCTGCCTCCACTTCGGGGGCAATGGTCGTCAGCACCGACATGATTTCTTCGCGAATGTCGTCTCGGGTCGTCATTTCGGCTGTCATTTCTCTAGAAGGTCGGGCTGCTGGAGCAGCTCGCTGATGGTCGTGAGGAACAGCGCGCCGCGGTGACCGTCGCTGGCTCGGTGGTCCGCAGCAAGCGAGGTCTGCACGGTGGTGGCGATACGGATTCCGCCGTCGACGGCACAAACCTGTTGCGCCGGTTTGCCGAACCCGACCAGCGCCACCTGCGGCGGATAAATGACACCGAAAACCGTGGCGACGCCCTGGTCGCCGAGATTGGTGACCGTGATCGACGGGTCTGACATCTCCGAACTGCGAAGTGACCCGGCGCGGGCGCGCGCCACCAAATCGGTGAGATCACCCATCAGTTCGTCGAGATTCTTTTCCGGGACGTCGTGGATTGCCGGTGCGACCAGGCCACCGCCACGCAAGGAGATCGCCACACCGACATGGACCCCGGTCGCCGGTTCGAATCCTTCGTCACGCCAGAAACCGTTGAATTCGCTAAAGCGTTGAGCCGCAGTCGCGACCGCCTTCAATTGCAACACGGCCGGCAGCACCCGCTCGGTGATCGACCGCTCTGCGTTGCGTTCGGCCAGCCAACTCAACGCCTTGTCCAACGGCATCTCGTCAGCCAGATAGTAGTGCGGTATCTCCCGCTTGGACCGGCTCATAGCCGCGGCGATGGACTTGCGCATCTCGGTGGCTCGATCCGCGGCGGTGCGCTTGGATTCCCGCTTCTTGGCCGGTTTCTTCACTGAAGCCGCGGCGTGTTCGACATCGCTGATCGTGACCGCACCTTGCGGTCCGGTGCCGGTGACAGTTTCCACGTCGATCCCCAGCGACGTCGCGAGACGGCGCGCAGCAGGCGATATCCACCGGCGGTGGTGGGGGCCGAGTTTGGGACCCGCGGCCGGAGCCGGCTGGTTCGCCGCCTCCCCTTTTGGCTCGACGGCCGCGGGTGTCTCGGTTGGTCTGGGTTGTTTCTTGCGGGGTGGTTCTGCGCTCTCGCCGGGTGCCAGCAACGTCGCTAGAGCAGTTCCAACCTGTACGGTTTCGCCGATCCCCACGAGCAGCTCGTGGACGGTGCCCTCGTGCCAACATTCGATCTCGACTGCGGCCTTGGTTGTTTCGACGACCGCGACCACCTGGCCCCGGGTTACCGGGTCGCCCGCTTTGACCAGCCATTCGTCCAGCGTTCCCTCGTCCATGTCAGAGCCGAGGGCGGGCATCTTGAATTCGATCATGACTTCGCGCCCAACAGGTTCCGCACGGCGGACACGATCTTGTCCGGCTGCGGCAATGCGGCCTGTTCGAGGTGTTTGGCGTACGGCATCGGTACCTCGGCGCTGCAGACGCGGGCTATCGGCGCGTCGAGTTCGAAGAATGCATTCTCGACGATTCGTGCGGTGATCTCGGCCGCGAGGCTGCCTGTGCGCCAGGCCTCATCGATGACCACGGCACGATGAGTCCTGCCAATCGATTCGATGATCGTGTCGGTGTCCAAGGGCCGCAGCACCCGTAGATCGATGACTTCGGCGTCGATGCCCGCGAGCGACAACTCGTTGGCCGCGTCAAGTGCCTTCGGCAGACAGCCCCCGTAGGTTATCAACGTGACATCGGAACCGCTGCGGCGGACGGCAGCGTGCGAAATGTCTGTCGGGGTCAGCGAATCGGCGTCGCTTGAGGTGTTGTAGAGCCCAACGTGCTCAAAGACGATGACGGGGTCGGGGTCGGTCAGCGCGGTGCTCAACATTCCGTACGCGTCCTCCACGGTTGCGGGTGCGACCACCTTGATGCCAGGGATATGGGCGTACCAGCACTCAAGGCTGTGTGAATGTTGAGCAGCGAGTTGTCGGCCGGCTCCGGTGGCCATTCTGACGACCAATGGGACGGAGAACTGGCCGCCCGACATATGGCGCAGTGCCGCAGCGGTATTGACGATCTGGTCGAGCGCCAGAAGGCTGAAGTTCACCGTCATGACTTCGACGATCGGTCGTAGTCCACCCAACGCGGCGCCGATGCCGATTCCGACGAATCCCAGCTCCGATAACGGGGTGTCACGGATCCGCTCTGGGCCGAATTCCTCCAGCAGTCCCTTGGATGCCGCATACGTTCCGCCATAGCGGCCGACGTCCTCGCCCATCAGGACGACTCGCGGGTCATCGCGAAGAGCATCGCGCATGGCATCGTGAATAGCTGTACGGTAGCTCGTCTTCATCGGACCTCTCCTGATACGGGAGTGAGCACGTCGCGTTCGAGATCCTCGACGCTTTCCCAGGTTCCGGCCTCGGCGAAGGCGACTGCGTCGCTCAGTTCCTGGTCGGCCGCCGACTCGATCGATGCGATGTCGGCTTCGGTGAGAATGCCGTCGCGCAGGCATTGCTCGCTGAACAGTCGGATCGGGTCGCGCTTGCGCCACTCTTCCACTTCGACCTTCTCGCGATACAGTTCCGGGTCGAACATCGAATGCGCGCGGAAACGGTACGTGCGAAACTCGATGAAATACGGTCCGCCGCTTGTTCGTATGTGCTCGGCAGCCTGCTTGGCTGCGTCGTGGCAGGCGACCACGTCCATTCCGTCGACCGCGAGGGTCGGCACTTTGTACGCCGCCGCTTTGACGGTCAAGTCGGTCTGCGATTGAGCGCGCTCGAGCGCGGTACCCATTGCGTAGAGGTTGTTCTCACAGCAGAACAGGACCGGCAGTTGCCACAGCGCAGCCATGTTCAACGACTCGTGGAATGCACCTTCGGCGACGGCACCGTCGCCGAAATAGCATGCGGTGACGCGGTTTCGGTGCTGCATCGCGTCAGCTAGCCCCAAACCGACTGCGAGCGGCAAGCCACCGGCAACAATTGCGTTGCCGCCGTAGAACCGTGTCGTTGCGTCGAACAGGTGCATCGACCCGCCTCTGCCACGCGAGCAGCCTTCTTGCTTGCCGAACATCTCCGCCATGATCGACGTCATGGGTATGCCGCGCAGCAGTGCATGCGCATGCTCGCGGTAAGTGGCCACCACCGCGTCGTCCGCAGTCAGCGCACGCAGCGAGCCGGTGGCGACTGCCTCCTCACCAACGTATAGGTGCAGGAAGCCACGGATCTTGGCCTCCCCGTAAAGTTCTGCGCACTTTTCTTCCATGTGCCGCACGCGGACCATGTCCGATAGCAGCGCATGGGCGAGGTCGTGGTCAATCATGACGGAACCGCCTGTACGTCGTGGTCGCCCGTCGTCTCCACTGTCGAGATATCGCCCTCGGGCAGACCCAGTTCGCGCGCCTTCAACAGGCGCCGCATGATCTTCCCGCTGCGCGTGTGCGGCAACGACTCAACCAATTCAATCTCTTTCGGAGCGACGGCCGCGCCCAACCGCTTCCGCGCATGGCCGAGCAGCTCTAAACGCAGATCGTCGTCGGGTGTGAATCCGTCCTTGAGCGTGACGAACGCCTTCACCAGCTCGCCGACGGTGGGGTCGGGCTTACCGATAACCGCCGCTTCGGCCACCGCCGGGTGATCGGTGAGCGCGTTCTCCACTTCGAACGGCCCGATGAGATGCCCAGCCGACTTGATCACGTCGTCGGCGCGGCCGACGAACCAGAAGTAGCCGTCTGAGTCGCGCTTGACCAGGTCGCCCGTCAGGTAGAGGCCGTTCGCGAACGTCCTGCGGTAGCGCCCTTCTTGATGCAGATACTCCCGGAACATCGAGGGCCAGCCTGGCTTGAGCGCCAGTTCTCCTTCGACATCCGGCTCATCGATCACCGAAACGGTGCCATCGTCACGCCGATGCACCACATACGCGTCGACGCCCGGCAGCGGCCGCCCCATCGAGCCCGGTTTGATGTCGAAGGCCGGCGTGTTGGCGACCATGATGCCGCCGGTTTCGGTCTGCCACCAATTGTCGTGAATAGGCAAGCCCAGCACCCGCTTTCCCCACCACACCGCTTCAGCATTGAGCGGTTCGCCGACGCTGGCGATGAACCGCAGTCGCGGGAAATGGAACCGCGCCGCAAGCTCTGGGCCGGCCTTGATCAGCATGCGTATTGCGGTCGGCGCGGTGTACCAGACGGATACGTCCTCGGTTTGCAGGATGCGGTACCACCGTTCGGCGTCGAACTCGGCTTCATCGACGATGGACGTCACACCGTGTAGCAGCGGCGAGATCACGCCGTAGGACATCCCGGTGACCCAGCCCGGGTCGGCTGTGCACCAGTAGATGTCGTCGGGGTGGAGGTCGAGCGCATACAGACCTGTGAGGTAGTGCATTTGCACGGCGCCGTGGACGTGAAGTGCACCCTTCGGTGTGCCCGTGGTTCCGCTGGTGAAGTGAAGCAGCGCAGGGTCCTCGGCCGTGGTGTGTTCGATTGGCGCCGTCTCGTCGGCCGCGTCCATCCAGTGCCAGAAGTTCAACGTGTCGCCGGTGTCGTCATTGTCCTTGTGATCATCGACGACGAAGATGTACCGAATCGACTTCAGCTGCTTGCGCATCTTGGCAATCTTCTTCTGGTAGAGCGCCGCGGTGGTGATGAGCACATCGGCGTCACCGAGGTTCATTCGCGTAGCGATCGGTTCCGGGCCGAAGGCCGAGAACAATGGAGATACCACACTGCCGTTGCGCAGCGCCCCCAAGATGCTGATGTACAGCTCAGGCGAGCGACCCATGAGCGTGAAGACGCGGTCGCCCTTGTTGATCCCCAGTGCGCGCAGGACGTTGGTGAACCGCCTCGACAATCTACCGAGCTCCGCGTAGCTGAGGTCACGGGTTGTCACCGCACCGTCCCGGCTCAGGGCTGACACGAATCTCAGTGCGGGGTGTGACCGATTCGGCCCGTCCGCGTGCCGGTCGACGGCCGCGTACGCGATATTGCATTCCCCAGGCCCCATGCCGATGCAGGGGTTGGGCGCCGACTCCCAATCGAACGTCGCGCGGGTTTTTTCGTAGTCAACGAGATTCGGTGCCACGCGCCAATCGTCGGCCGTCTTGTGGATCACCGTCATGGTGAGCTCCTAGTTGTTCTGCGATGGAAGGGTTCCATTGCGTAGCGCGGGCCCGACGTTCGCCATGATCTGTTCGAGCAGCGCGCTGTATGCCGATCCGTCGTTCATGAGCTCGATCGGGCCGTGGTGAAGGAGAAAGGCGTCGACACGCCTGTCGATCGGCCAGTCGGAGTAGGTCGGTTCAGTGAACTCCGAGCGGAGAAACCTCCACGCGATCATGTCGAGTTCCTCCCGGCCCAACTCCTCACGGTAGGTCGGCGGCATCGTCGCCCCTTTCGGTCAACTGCGATGCCCTCATCGTTTTCCAACTGGAGCGCAGTCGATAGAGACGAAAGTCACCTACCCGACCGGCGGTCGTCCCGAGACGGACGCAGCTGCCGTAAGGCCCTTGCTTTGTGGTCGCCTGGCCCTGCCTGAATTCCTCTCCGCGCGAGCAGCATCAAGAGATGACCAATGACACGTTGGCGCCGGTCCGAGACGCCGTGCGCTCGTTCAACAAGCACGTACTCAACCCCGCGATGTTGCACTTCGCTGGACGCAAGCACTTCTACGCGGGGATCGTTCGGCACACGGGGCGCCGATCTGGAAAGGCTTATGACACCCCGGCCGTCATCGACCGAGTGACAGATGGATTCATCCTGCCGCTGCCATACGGCACACAGGTCGATTGGTTACGCAACGTGCTCGCCGCGGGCGAGGCGACGGTGACGGTGGACGGAAAGTCCTTCGATGTCGTCGAACCCGAAATCATCGATGCGGCAGCCGCACTGCCCCAGCTGTCGAACCGGCGGCGACGCGCCTTTGCCCGATTCCGCATTGACAAATTTCTCAAAGTGAAGTTGGCGCAATGACCTTGGACTCGCGGCAGAAGGCTGGAGATGATAAGCGCCGACGCCTGGCACTATTTCGGTCCGCTGCTCGACGGCTGATCATCGGTAAGGGTGAAGTAGTTCTCCTCCTCCTGTAAGAAGTGCAGCCGTAGCAGCGCGTAGAGCCCGTACAGGCATGCGAGCAGATCCTCGACCTGGTCCTGCTGTAATCCGTTGCTGGCCTTGGCAAGGGCGATGTGGGTGGCGATCCGATCCGACAGTCGCTGGATCTCCGCGTGGGTGCGGCTCATCGTTGCCGTCGCTTCACCGCTGCCGAGCGGGCGGGCCAACGCAGGATAGAGCTGCGTTTCCTCGGCCCGTTCGTGGGGCAGGATCTGATCGGTCAGAAATGTGTTCGCACGTGTCAACGCCTCCAGTGCCACAGGGTCGGCGCCCGCGACCAGACGATCAGCGGCATCACGCAGCAGTGCGATCGTGTCGCGCAGTTCATCGTGTTCGGATGCGAAACGCCGCAACATGTCTTCGGTTTCGGCGGGCAGCTCGATCTCGACGTCTGGATTACCCTTCAGTGCACGCAACGCGTTGAGAATCACAGCGACGTCTATACCCTCCTGTAGTAATGCGCCTGCGGCAGGTGGCAGCCAGCCCAGCGCCGCGATCACCATCGCGATCAACGACAACACCATGCCCACTGCGGCGCTCTGCACGGCAATGCGTCGCGACCACCGTGCGATGTCCATGGCATCAGCGAGACGGTCCAAACGATCCGTGGTCAATACGATGTCGGCGGCCTCTGACGACGCCGTCGTGCCGCGCGCACCCATCGCGACGCCAACCGTTGCTGCTGCCAGTGCGGGCGCGTCGTTGACGCCGTCGCCGACCATCACAGTGGTCGCACGATCCCGTTCACCTCGCACCGCCGCCACCTTGTCGGCCGGACTCTGCTGGGCGTACACCTCGTCCAGACCGAGC
>Ga0207658_10002136_pt1 | contig 14684 bp, 13 predicted proteins | sample KBSS33metaG_FD_184322 | JGI IMG/M metagenome (GOLD analysis project Ga0207658, IMG submission 184322) | Switchgrass rhizosphere microbial communities from Kellogg Biological Station, Michigan, USA - KBS S3-3 metaG (SPAdes) (version 2) | ecosystem: Host-associated > Plants > Roots > Rhizosphere...
TTTATTTTGGCGGGAAAAACAGCGAGGTTTGGATATCAGAACAAACAGACAAAGGCTGGAGCGCACCGGCGCCCTGGCTGAACAAGCAATATGGCTTGTATAACTTCATGCCCAGCAATAGCGGCGTATATTATGTGGGCAGCAATGGTAATGGCGGCGCCAAAAAAGACTACAGCACGTATGATTTTTGCACCCTGGTAATGACGCCGGCCGATACCATGATAAAGAGCCTCGGCCGGCCACTGAATACCCCTGGCTTCGATGGCGATTTTTATATTGCGCCGGATGAGTCGTACATTATCATTAGTGCAAAAGAGCGGCCCAGCTACGAATGTGAGTTATGGATAAGTTTCCGAAAAAAAGACAAGCGCTGGACTTCACCCCTAAGTCTTGGTCCCAATATCAATACCGGGCTGGCGCATCGGTTTGGGCAATATGTATCACCCGATGGTAAATATTTATTTTATACCAGGGGCACCAGCGAAAAAGATTGTCATTTTTACTGGGTGCGATTCGACAGGCTGCTTGCCATGCTTAGGAAAAAAGCGTTTGTGCATTGATGATACTATAATAGTTACTCAAAAAAAACAATTCTGTCGAAGAAGACTCCTATTCTGGTATGGGTCATCCTTTTCCGGGCGGCTCACGCTATAATTTATTCTCTTTTATACTGGAGCATCCATTCATAAACATTCATATTGTTCTCTTTGTACGAAGGATCAAGGGCTTTTGTCCATGCATCGTGTATGGCGGCCTGGAATATCGTCATTTTAGCGGGTATTACAGGACCATCGCTGTTGATGAGACCAACAAAATCCGTTGTAACCGTGGAAGACATAACAGGATCACCGGAATTATGAAAAGCCCAGATTGCCAGCCCACCGGCCGCAATACCCGCCGCATTGGCTGCTTTGTCGGTTCCATACGATGCGCCCGATACAGGCACCATGGCTGCAAACCGGGCAGCGAAACGTCCCCCCATTTCCGTAGTAAGAATACCGCCCATGCTGATGCCGGACAGGTATATTCTTGATGGATCGATACGGTAATGCACCAATGCATAGTTCAAGAACGACAAAACCATGGAATCCGAGGGCATCGACCGCATTTGCGGCGATAAAACAACGAAAGAGAAATCATTTCCACTTACATTAAAATTTGGTGGAAATGTTTTTTGGCTAATCAGCTTGGCAATTCCATCGTTTAAGACAAGGGGCAAATCTTTTCCGCCATCTCCCTGCTGGCCCGCACCATGCAGAAAGATAAGAAGGGGATACTTTTTTGTTGTAACCTGGTAATGATTGGGTAAACTCTCATAGTAGCCTCCAATATACTGGTTAATATTTACGGTAATAGGTTTTAGCGAGGGCGGAGCCACTTCAACAATACTGTTATTAGCAGCCGATGGTTGAGGCCCGTCATTTTTTTTGCAGTTTTCAAATGCCATCACTAAAAGCAAGAGCAAGGCGAGATTTCTGGCCGGATTAAACATAATGGTTGAATTTTTTTATGGTTAAAATATCCGTTATGCAGGGCTTCCGCTGCCAATTGTTATACTGTTAAATGCATTGCAATACAGTAAAGCAATTTTTTACGTGGCCTGTTTTAACAGAAATATTGAAGGATAGGAATCAACACACTGACCTACATGATCAGCAAAAAAATCAGTAACAAGTTTCACCGGAAACCGGCTTAGGAATTATGCAACAGGCAAACATCAAAGTTTACCATTGCGGAGTATTAACTGAGGATAAGATAAAAATTATTGTAAAGGATAACACGCAGTCTGCAACAATAAAAAATACAAACCTCGTGCCAACGGCCAACAAATGTGGTGATATAGAAAGATCAAAAATATACGAAGCTCCAATCGCCGCATTATATAACTGATATGAAATTAATCCCGGAAACATTAAGATACAATAGTAGAAATACGAGTCACCGATACTTGTTTGTTCACATTTGAAGACCAATCGCAAACATTTATCATCCCCCCATTCCTCATCTTAATCTTTCACTGTGGAAATAAATCCCAGTATGGTTGTTGATAGATGGACATTTCCAATAACTTCAAGACAGTTCCGTTCAAATAATCCTGGCAATTGCAGGCATGCATAAGCTATATTTCCAATCAGGGGACGAAACAATCGCATATCAAAAAGTCAGCGGGCTTTTTTGTGATGCAGCATACAAATCTTTTACATTACACAGGCAAGATCCGACATTTGCATCCGTACACTTGTTAATCGCTGCCGGATTTCTCTTTGGTCTCAACATTCCCGCGGCTCGTCGCAATTCCGGGTGTTGTACAAGCGCGTTCAGTATTTTCAGTAAAAACCAACAATTGGCTATATGAATACTTACATCAGGACAGCAGGATGGTTTGCAGGAATCGGCCTATTAACTTCCCTGCTTATCGGCCTTTCCGGTAATACATCAAAAAAAATAGAACAACCGCTGCAGGATAACGATCCCGGTTTTATTCTTGTGAAAAACACAAAGGGGCCAACACTTGGGTATTCAACCCGGTCGGGAATAAAAATTTTATCTGTTGACGGCCATGCCTTCAAAGATTTAAACAAAAATGGTAAACTCGATAAATATGAAGACTGGCGCCTTCCGGTGGATGAAAGGGCCAGGGATCTTGCCCAACAAATGTCCATTGAACAGATAGCAGGGCTTATGTTATACAGCGCTCACCAGGCTGTGCCCGCTATGCAGGGGCCAATGGGGCCTGGCACCTATAATGGCAAACCTTTTAAGGCAGATAGCACAGACCCCGCTGCTATTACGGATCAGCAGAAATCATTTCTTATAAAAGACAACCTGCGCCATGTACTGGTAACCATGGTACAGTCGCCCGAAGTGGCCGCCCGCTGGAACAATAATGTGCAGGCGCTCGTGGAAGGAAACGGCCTGGGCATACCGGCCAACAACAGCAGTGATCCCAGGCATGGCACCAATTCCGGCGTAGAATATACAGCGGGTGCCGGGGGTAAAATTTCTCAGTGGCCCGATGAACTGGGATTGGCCGCTACTTTTGATCCAGCGCTGGTATTACAGTTCGGCAAAATAGCAGCGAAAGAATACCGCGCCCTTGGCATTACAACCGCGCTATCTCCACAAATAGATCTTGGCACTGAACCGCGGTGGTCTCGCATCAACGGAACTTTTGGCGAAGGACCACAACTGGATGCAGATATGGCACGCGCCTATGTAGACGGTTTTCAAACTTCTTCAGGTGAAGCGGAGATTGCCAACGGCTGGGGCTACAGCAGCGTAAATGCAATGATCAAACATTGGCCCGGGGGTGGCCCTGAAGAAGGCGGCCGCGATGCACATTTCGCGTACGGAAAATATGCTGTATACCCGGGTAATAATTTTGATGTGCATTTGATTCCGTTTGTAGACGGGGCATTGAAATTATCAGGCAAAACAAAGATGGCGGCGGCGGTGATGCCCTACTATACTATTTCCTATAACAGGGATAAAAACGGGGAGAATGCAGGAAACAGTTACAGTAAATATCTCATCACAGACCTCTTGCGCAATAAATATGGCTTTGATGGCGTGGTATGCACCGATTGGCTGGTGACGGCCGACGAGGGCAAGACACCGGACATCTTTGCAGGTAAATCATGGGGGATGGAAACAAAAACGGTCGCAGAAAGACATTACAAAGTATTGATGGCGGGTGTAGATCAATTTGGTGGAAATAATGTGGCAGGGCCGGTTATGGAAGCCTACCAGATGGGAGTCAAAGAGCATGGAGAAGCGTTTATGCGTGCCCGTTTTGAGCAATCAGCCCTGCGGTTATTGCGTAATATTTTCCGGGTAGGCCTGTTTGAAAACCCTTACCTGGATGTTCAGTCCTCGAAACAAACGGTTGGTAATGCTACATTCATGAAAGCAGGATACGAAGCGCAGCTGAAATCGGTGATCCTGTTAAAGAACCAAAACAAGTTGCTACCGTTAAAAAAAGGAACCACGGTTTATCTTCCCAAAAAATATATTCCTTCCACACAGGGGTTTTTCGGCCCGCCTTCCAAAGAAAGATTTGAAGCTGCTGTAGACGCAGGCCTGCTGCAAAAATATTTTACCGTTACGGACGATCCTTCCAAAGCGGATATGGCAATTGTATTTGCCAGCAGTCCGGCAGGCGGTGCAGGGTACGACCAGGCAGATGTGAAGAACGGAGGAAGTGGTTATATGCCAATCACCCTGCAATACCAGCCGTACACAGCAACCAATGCAAGGGTGCATAGCCTGGCCGCAGGCGACCCGGTTGAACCATCCGTAAAAGACAGAACCTATAAAGACAAAACAGTTATAGCCGCCAATTTGCAGGACCTGAAAACCATTCAGGAAACAAAAGCAGCTATGAACGGTAAACCCGTGATTGTTGTTTTAACCCTGTCCAAGCCGATGGTTTTTGCTGAGATAGAGCCAGCGGCAAACGCCATCCTGGCCAGCTTCGGTGTGCAGAACCAGGCCATCCTGGACATCCTAACCGGTGCATCAGAACCCGCTGGTTTGTTACCTGTTCAAATGCCTGCTGATATGAAGACGGTTGAATTGCAAAATGAAGATGTTCCGCACGATATGGTTTGTTATTCGGATGCGGCCGGACATGTGTATGATTTTGGATACGGCATGAACTGGAAAGGAATCATAAAAGATGCAAGAACTGCCAAATACTGCAACGTACCAAAACCTGTTATCAGCGTTAACGCAAATATGGTGAGCATTACCAGTTCGTTACCCGGCGCAAGAATATTTTACACTACAGCCGATACGGCGCCTGCGTTTACTGATGCTGATTTGTATACGAAACCATTCAGCATTAAACCTGGTACAACCGTCAGGGCCATTGCCAAAAAAGACGGTGTTGACAACAGCAGTCTGGCAACGTACACTTATACCGGCAAATAGCGGTATTATTCAAAATATAGATCTTATTAAGAATCGTCGGATCTGCATGCAACCAGGCCAGTTATTTGGCGCCGTGGTTGGTGAGACACCAACCACGGCGCACATTCACAGGAAATAGCGGCTACGTTTGACCATCGTTCGATTTCAGCTAAACTACCATCAATACCGCAATCCTCTTCAACCTCATATTTTGGCACGATTGTACCATTGAATTAAGGAGTAGTGCCATGTTAATCACTACCGGGAAGCAACGAAATGGTAAAATGATTTTATCAACATGAACGGCAACAGATATTAGCGCAGTTTGAAGCGTGTTGACTAAATATTTGCCATCCTTTCCGCGTCAGCATAGGTTCCGAAATGGATGGAGATGCAAAGCGCTGATTTTTTTCTACAACAGATAAATAGTTATTCAATTATTATCTACATTAAAAAGCAAGTTATGCAATGGTTTGGCAGAAGGGAAAGCTCCAATGTTGAAGATCGACGTGGTTTGAGCGGTGGTAGTATTGCCACTGGCGGCGGTATTGTAGGAATTATCATTTACCTGATCTATTCTTTCCTGGGTGGCAACAGTACAGACAGCTCCCAAATCCCCACCATTTCTCCGCGGGCAGGCCAGTCGACCCTCAGCCCCGAAGAACAAAAAGCCGATGATCAGCGTGCATCGTTTGTAAAGGTTGTGCTGGCCGATACCGAGGACATTTGGGGAGAGCTATTTAAGCAAAACGGCCAAACGTATACAGACCCTACCCTGGTACTATACCGCGATGAAGTAGCATCTGCCTGTGGCAACGCCAGTTCGGCATCGGGCCCTTTCTATTGCCCTGGCGACAGCAAATTATATATTGACCTTTCTTTTTACGAAGAGATGCAAAACAAACTCAATGCGCCGGGCGATTTTGCGATGGCTTATGTGGTGGCGCATGAAGTGGGTCACCATATACAAAACCTGAACGGCACTGCCGAAAAAGTAAACCGCCTGCGCGAGCAAGCCGGTGAAAGAGAAGCCAACCGCTATTCAGTGATGCTGGAATTGCAGGCAGATTTTTATGCAGGCGTTTGGGCGCATTATGAACAGCAAAAGAAAAATATCCTGGACAAAGGCGACATTGAAGAAGCGCTGAATGCAGCCAATGCCATTGGTGATGATCGTTTGCAAAAACGCTCCTCGGGCGTGGTGGTGCCCGATGCTTTCACGCACGGCAGCTCTGCGCAGCGCGTTTACTGGTTTAAAAAAGGATTTGAAACAGGCGATATGAAACAGGGCAATACTTTTAAGGATCCTTCGCTGTAAAACCAGCAACAAATGCCATGGATGCATAGGTTTTTACATAAAGACCAACAAATAAAAAACACGCAGGCACTGCACGGCGCTATCTTTCGAAATGTCTGCCTGATTTGTACAATCATTAAAAATTAATTTTATGGGATTTGACCAGTATCATGAACCAGCCGAAGAGCTCACCGATGATATGCGCACTTTTGCCAGGATGATAACATCTCTTACAGAAGAGGCGGAAGCCATTGGTTGGTATGAACAACGCATTTCACTTGAAAAAGATAAGGAAGCAAAAGCCATTATGCAGGACGCGCAAAAAGAAGAGTTCAAACATTTTGCGATGGATCTTGAATTTCTTTTCAGGAAAAAGAAAGAATGGCAAACGATTGCCCGGGGTGTTTTATTTAAAACCGGGTCCATCACTAAAAATGCCGATAGCGCCGAAAAAGCGGCGGATTAATGCAACTGAATGATTACAATTTCCAGTCAGGTCTTATAAAATGACAGGTATACCCGTAAGGATTTTTTTGCAGGTAATCCTGGTGCTCTTCTTCCGCATTCCAGAACGGGCCCGCCGGCACAACTTCTGTTACGATAGGCCCCGGCCATTTGTGGCTGTCTGTCATTTCCTTAATTAAGCCAATAGCGGTTTCCTGCTGCTTTGCATCGATATAGAAAATGGCCGAACGGTAAGATGTTCCCCTATCATTCCCCTGCCTGTTGCGGGTGGTGGGATCATGGATTTGAAAAAAGAATTCGAGTAAAGCCCGATAAGATAATTTTTCCGGATCAAATACTATTTCTATCCCCTCTGCATGTGTTCCATGGTTTCGATAAGTAGCATTGGGCACATCACCGCCGGTATATCCCACTACCGTTGATATTACGCCCGGCAGGTTGCGGATCAATTCTTCCACTCCCCAAAAACATCCGCCCGCAAGTATTGCTTTTTCCTGGCTCATTTTTTTCAATTTGCGCAAAGTTATGAATTTCATAAGCGACCTGGCAGCATGCGCAACACGATCATTTTCTGTAGCTTTGGGCTGAACAAATTCTTATGCTTCCGGAAATGAGCATGCCTGGAGCCGGGAGCCATATCGATCATGATCAACATGCCGCCAAATAGAAAAATATCGGCGTTGGTTGTATTAACCTGGCTATTGGCATGGTGCACAGATGCATCGTGCCAGTCTGCACAAGACACTGGTTCATCAACCTTTGTTGCCAGTACCCCCTGCAGCGCGGGCACCCGGCCCCTGCCCGGTATGCCGAGAGATGCCGGTTGCGAGCTTATCAAATGGAAATTGATTTTAGCAGGTACCGGCCAGTCGCAGGCAAACAGCACGTACTCGCTCGATTGTTATTATGGAATGCCTAAGCAGGGCACACGAGGTTTTATGAATGGCGGAACGCGTCTTCAGCGAACCGGAAAATGGATTACCCGGACAGGCACGCCCGAACATCCCAACGCGGTAGTCTATCAGCTCGATCCCGACACAGCCGGGGTTTCGATTTCTTTTTTACGTGTTAATGATAACCTGCTTCACCTGCTCGATACAAAACAGCATTTGATGATTGGCACGGGCGCCTGGAGTTATACCCTTAACAAAATAAAGCCATGAACAGCATCGCAGCTTCCCTGGTCATTATTGCGTGTATGCTGCTCCGTTATAACGCCAGCGCCCAGACAGCAGCAGCAGACAATACAATTGCAGAAAGCATTACTTACTCTGAACCACCCAAGGGTCCTGGCATCTATGGCGTGTTTGAAGGACGCACGCCCTGCGAGCCAATCAGCTATCAAATAAGCGGTCAAACAGCAGCCAATTGCGACCACCTGAAATGGCAGATCATTTTTTTCAGGGATAGTATAACAAACCTTCCGTCAAATTTTATTTTTACCAGCGAATTGTTCGACCGGCATCCTCAAACAGGTAAGTGGCGCATCATCCATGGCACAAAAGAAGAACCGTCGGCAATCATATATGAGCTGGATTTTGATAGTGGAAACAAACCGCTGTTCCTGCTGAAGGGCGATGAAAACGTTCTTTTTGTGCTTGATGAAAAGCAGCATGCCTTAAGCGGCAACCAGGATTTCAGTTATACATTGAACAGGGTGCAAAAAGTTCGAAGACCTTTGCCCGCCAAATAGCATACTGCATTGAGCTATCCCGTATGCGGCTAAACCGATAGATCAATGCAATGATCTTTCATCCTGCAAAAAAATTGCAGGCATCCACATCCTGTAGCTGTTTACTACAAACTACGTTATTTACTAATCTTGTCAATTGCAATCGCGTCCCCGGTAAGGGTGCCGCTGATGGTTACTTTGTCGCCTATAAATTTGGCAACCTTTTTTGGATTGCTGATGGTGTACACTTTATCTCCTACCACAAAAACCGGTGCCGCTCCATTTTTTACACATTTTTTGGCGCACTCGGCATGGTCTGCATTGTTTCCTTTTGTGCCGCAGTCAGCGTCGCTGATATAACCGGTCCAGGTGCCCTTGTCGGCTGCATATACAATTCCGGATACAAGCAATGCCAGTAAGATCAGGTATTTTCTCATAACATTTTTTTTATATGACAAACAATATGACAGTTCTAAGTTACGAATAAAAGTATTTCTCTGGCCAACCGGGTAATTACCGCCCAGTGTATTCATTTTACACAAGTTGGCATGAACGGAATAATGGCCGAAGAAATAAGAGTAAGGGGCCCGGAAACAGCTGATTTGCTGCATAACCTACATTGTGCAGCCCTTTACCATAAAGGGCTGCTTACTAAAACAATAAAAAAATAAAGGCCGGTGCTGCTATTCGCGTTTTGTGTAATGCCTGGTTCAAAGGGACGGCAGGCAAATATGGCTCTTATATTGTGGTTTTTGCCGGACACCGGTTTTAAAAACGGGTCGGGCAAAGTTCAGACAGTTTCGCGAAAAATATTGATTGTGATATTAAAATCAGATTAGTATCCGTACAGGGCCCGCTCGCACGCTGGGTTTAACGGGATTTGTCGTATAGTTACTATAGCCTGCTAAGTATATTTACGGGCCGGCAATCCAATTTATTCATCGAATATTTTTGCTTTCTCCACTTCTGGCAACTTATCTTTACAATGGTTTTTCATAGGATATTGGATTTTAATACGGGGTGCATTTCTATGCTGCCCTTTTTTTATGCCCCCTGCAGTTCGTTCATTCCAAAATCAACAGTGAATTAACCCCTACACGACGCTCAAAGGCTGCGAAAAGATTGGCGGATTATACGCATCGATCAATTCTACCGCATTGGCCACAGGCAGTTCCTCGCATCGTTCTTTCAGGTTTTCAAGAAATTTTTGAAACGCCGGCAACTGTGTGAAAGCTGCATTGGCTTCCGCCGATCCGGCAAAGGCAATATGAACAAAGCTCTGTCCGTCGGGCAGCTTCAACGTCATGTATTGAAAATCCGCCTGATCATTTTCACGCAGCTCGCGGTAAACAGCGCGCACCAGTTGTTCGTTTTCTTCCACCTTATTTGCATGCACTTTGTAGCGCACCAGTGTTTTTTTCATAGCTGTAATTTTTTAGTTATCATTATCTTTGTACCAGTTGCAAAATGCAACCAGTTATAAAATTACCAAACCAATTGTATTTCGCAATTGGATCGCCTAAAAAGTTATGCACATGCAAACACACCGCTCCCGCTGCCCGGTAAACCTTGCGCTCGAAATTTTCGGCGATAAGTGGACCCTGCTCATTATACGCGATATTATGTTCGGGCAAAAAAAATCGTTTAATGAACTGTTGCACTCGGATGAAAAAATTGCCACCAATATACTGGCCGACCGGCTCAGCCGCCTGGAAAAGGAAGGTATTCTCAGCAAAACAAATGATCCCGACCACCAGCAAAAATTCATTTACCGCTTAACAGGAAAAGGAATTGATCTGCTCCCCATCCTGGTTGAAATAGGTAACTGGAGCATCCGGCACCGCCCGGTTGACTTGAAAAAACACCAGCATGCCGTACAACTGGTGAATGGCGGGAAACGATTGCAGACAAAAATCAGGAAAGAACTGGCCGAACAGCATTTGCATGCATAGCCAGCCTTGAAGCCATGCTAACGTGAACACCCGACCGGTAATTGATTATCCTTTTCACCCCATGCCGTGATAACCAGGTTGCGGGCACGCCCGCCATTGCGGTGTTCGCATAAATAGATGCCCTGCCAGGTGCCCAACGCCAACTCGCCTTTATGAACCGGAATCATTACCGATGCACCCCAGCAAAGAAGCTTTCAGGTGCGCCGGCATATCATCGGCCCCCTCTTCATCGTGTGTGTAATCCGGATCGCGCTCCGGCACAGTCTTATTAAAATATATTTCAAAGTCGTGCCGCACGGAAGGATCTGCATTTTCATTCAGTGAAAGTGAGGCGGAGGTATGTTGTATGAATACCTGGCAGATACCCGTTGCAAGCCTGGCAATTTGAGGAAGGGCCTTCTCCACCTCGCCGGTAACCAGGTGAAAACCGCGGGGTCTTTTCCCCAATCGAACCGTTGTTTGAAAAATTACCATCTTCTCAGGTTTTAAAATCGTTAATGTCCGTATACTTTTTTCGTGTTTTTACGAAGCTCCCCGTGAAATCCGAAGATTAATAATAGGTTAAAACTGCGCTTGTCCACAATCACAGTGTGGATTACTTTTGTATTGCAAGGCTGATTGATACCTATCCAATATCCTTAAAAATAACCATACCAATATCCTTAAAAAATCCAACGCTATCAGCAGCCTGGTCAAAAGTTTTTAGTTTGCTTTAGTTTAGTTGTTTATCGTCCAAAAAAAAATTAACCTCCTGTTCAGTAAGTACAGGAGGTTTTTTTATGTGCTCAACCCATCTGCCACGATTTTACATGATGGCTTGCTGATACCGAAAAGCCCTTACCGTTTTGTTGGCAAAGACAATTTTTGATTCCGGCTTTACTCACCCGCCATGCTTTACGCGACACCGCTCAAATTAACGCAGGGGTGACTTCTCCCGGCAGTAAGAATTTAACTTTTTATAAGCAGCGTTCTGTTTCTGCATGCACTCCGCGAAATGCCTTGATCAAGTGTTGCAACCCATAAAAAAAAATCTCATGGAATGCAGCGCTGTAGCCAGTTTCCGTTATCAACTGCGTTTGACAAAGCCAGTTTGTGCAGCTACACAATAAAATCAGCATGGCTGCGTTCGCCTCCCCACTTGTGTATTCATGTTGCTATTTTATGTTTTCCTTATCAATCGCCTGTTTTAATTTCTTCTACATTTATTGCCGTTAGTGTTTTCCTTCTTACTATAAATAACCGGCGTTGGTATGAAAAAGAAATCGGGCGATTTTTTTGGCACATTAAAAAATCTGTTGATTCCTGAAGACAGCCATCAGCAGTCGGTAATAACCAATAACGACTTACTGGATGAACTGCTGGCCTGCTTCGATGGCTCCTGCAGAACTGAATCGGTGGGAACCAGTCTGCTTTTCAACATGCATTTCCTGGTAATATTGCACCCTGATGTATACGATCAGCGATTGGCTTCCTTGCCGGTAGTGGTAAAAGAAGCCGTCAAACTATTCTATAAGAAACTACAGTTTTACCGGAATAGTTATGAAGAGATAGCACCGGTATCTTCCCTCTGGCAATTCCGTTTTGGCCCCGCTACGGATTTTAATGGAGAGAAAATCTCCGGAAATGACATCAGGGTTATCGGTATGCTGACCGGTGCAAGATCCGAAGGAATTGCTGACCGGCCCGCGGCTGCCAAAGTAACCATGAAATCAAAAGCAACCAACTTATTTGATAAGATGGATTTGAACCTGGATGTATTCAGGCATATTCATTTTGCAGAAAACGGCAATTTTACGGTTCGTTTCAACAATGATCTTTCGCTGGGCACCCCGGGTTCTTTTCCAAAGCAGGCACGAACCATGGCGAATGGTTTTGCAAGGATAGAATATTTCCTGGGCGATAAAAACAAGAGCGGTGTTTATATCATGAAAGACACCGAGATGGTCATTGCCAGAAAGGAACCTGAAAACCAGGGCTACAGCAATTATCTCCTGCTAGACTCCAGCTATGTATCCAACCCGCACGCACGTATCCGGGTAAATGAAACCACCGGCAAATGCCAGATTGCCTCTTTCAGCGCCAACGAAACCAGGGTGAATGAAACAGTGATTACCCGAAGCAACGCAGAAAGCCCCCAATGGATCAACCTTGAACCAAGAAGCCAGGTACTGCTAAACGGTATCATTACGCTCGAATTTAACCAGCAGCTATAACCATGACAGATATCATTGCATCGTGGATACTTTTTTTGTTTGTCATTTTTTTATTGATCAGGCATTTCAAAAACCTTCCACAGTAAATGGAACGCATACTAATCAGCGGGCATACGCACCCGGGCCTGCGCCGGGCAGCTAACCAGGATGCCAGTATCATGCGGCCTTTAAGAGCTGAGGATAAAATGCTGGCCGCCGTAATAGACGGCGTAGGCGGTTATGCAGGCGGCGAACGCGCTGCTGCCATAGCGAAGGATTGCATTGAACAATACATGCAAACACCCAGTGGAGATACCCTGACGATGCTGCGTGAGGCGCTGGTTTTTGCCAACAACCAGGTTGCTGCCGAGAGAAAAAAAGACGGGCGTTTCAGCGAGATGTGCTGTGTTCTTACCGCGGTGGTTGCTGATGCGCTTACCCAGCAAATTCATTTTGTGCACATCGGCGATACCAGGTTGTACCGCTACCGGGGCGGCACATTGCAAAAGCTCACCCGCGATCATTCGTTTGTGGGTATCCGTGAGGACGCCGGGGAACTTTCCGAGCAGGAAGCCATGGCACATCCCCACCGTAATCAAATTCTGCGGGAAGTAGGTTCTGCAGTACACCGGCTGGACGACGAGGACTTTATGGATCATGGGCGCGATGCACTGTTGCCCGGCGACCTGCTCCTGCTCTGCAGTGACGGGTTAACGGATATGATTAATGCAGAACAAGTGGCCGCTGTACTGGCAACCGGGCAATCCCTCGCCGATAAAACAACCGCGCTTATTGAACTGGCGAATAAAGCGGGCGGGTATGATAACATAACAGTAGTACTATTGCAATATCCCGGCACAGGCGCCCCGGCAAACAATACTGCAGGCAGCGCCGTTATTCCGAACGAACCTGAAAAAAATAGCGCCGCGCCCGGGCAAACAAACAATAAGAAAAGGCACTGGGGTAAAACAACCCTGGTATCTGCATTGCTCCTGCTGATCCTGGTAGCAGGTGCCGGCTGGTATTTTGCTTCTCCGAAAAAGATGATAGTACCGGTCAGCATCCCGCCGGTTTCCCTTCAAACCACCAGCAGTAATCATACCGATAGTAATCACCTGCAACCTGCGGGTCGCGTTAAACACCCTGCTGTGCCGGGCCCGGTGCAGGACATAGCCGATACCCTGCACATAACCAGCACCCAAAACCTGGCTGATCTGAAAAAATATACAGACAGTACCGGCAGAGTGCTTGTACTGCTGCCAGGGAAAAATTACAATTACCGTCTTGCTGCTGTGTCCGTTACCGTTAGATCCGCAAAACCGGGTGACACGGTTTTGATCAGTCAACTCCGTCTCAGGGGTTTCGACAACGGGATCGATATACAGGTGCCGGTTTCGCTGAAAACAGAAAACCTGGTATTCGAAAATACGGTCCACCCCTTCCGCTACCTGTTTAAACCCGATGAAAAACATGCTTCCATTTTATTCATGAACACCCAGCAGCAATAACCATGGCTACCTCTGTATTCAGGGAATATTTTAAGGGCTATGAAATCCTGGGTGAGCTGGGACGGGGAAATGCGCGCGTGCTGAAAGCCCGTAACCTGCTAACGGGTGAACTGGTGGCCATCAAACATTTTGCGTTCAATACTGAAGCGGATACCCTCCGGCGATTCCAGCGTGAATCGGAGATCATGAAATCCATAGAGCATCATTGTATTGTAAAAATCCTGGAAGTACATCTCGATGCCGAGCTTCCCTATATAGTGATGCAATTGATAGAAGGCGGCGATCTGCGAAGCCTTTTAAAAACGCATCAAACGCTGGACATGCCTTCCATCATAACGCTGGGCCGCCAGATGACCGATGCACTTAGTGTCATTCATGCAAAAGCAATCGTTCACCGCGATATTAAACCGGAGAATATTATGTTCCGCAGGCTTGCCTCCGGCGAAATACAATTCCTGTTAACCGATTTTGGTATTGCACGGCTAAGGGAACAGGCAGACTCCATTACTGTTACAGGCGCTTCGATGCTGACTTACGATTATGCTTCACCCGAACAATTCAGTCAGCCCAAAATGGTGAGCGCCGCCACGGATTATTATTCGCTGGGTATTGTATTGTACGAATGCATGACCGGCTCCGTGCCTTTTGAATATGAACAGGAAGATCTGCTGTTGCATATCAACCGGG
>Ga0207658_10002145_pt1 | contig 14658 bp, 12 predicted proteins | sample KBSS33metaG_FD_184322 | JGI IMG/M metagenome (GOLD analysis project Ga0207658, IMG submission 184322) | Switchgrass rhizosphere microbial communities from Kellogg Biological Station, Michigan, USA - KBS S3-3 metaG (SPAdes) (version 2) | ecosystem: Host-associated > Plants > Roots > Rhizosphere...
GCGAGCGCTCCTCTTCACCGGCACGACCGGTCTTCCATGTTCAGTTTCTTCAAGAAAAAGCAGGCGCCCGCGCCATCGCCCGACCGTCCTGCCGAAGTGCCATCTCCATCCGCCGCCGAGCCGGCGCTGCCTGCGCCGAGCGAATCGCAGCGCGGCAAGCTCGACTGGTTGAACACGGACGTCGGCGAGCTGTTCTTCGGCAAGAAGCCGACGCCGTCTGCGCCGAGCGCGCCGGCGGTCACGACGACGCCCGGATCACCACCAGCGACCGCCGCGCCGCCGCCATCGGGCGCGACTGCCGTGCCGGCGCTCGGGGCGCCGCCGGCACCGGCCACTGTCGCGACATGGCCCGTCGCGGCGCCTGTTGCGGACGTCGAGCAAGCCGCTGCCGACCGGTCCGGCTGGATGGCCAAACTCAAGAGCGGCCTGCAGCGCACCGGCGGCGCGATCGCCGGCGCTTTCATCGGTGCCGAGATCGGCGACGAGCTGTACGAGGACCTCGAGGTCGCGCTGCTCCAGGCCGATGCCGGCGCCGACGCCACCATCTACCTGCTCGACGAGCTGCAGGCGCGCGTGACGCGTGCCCACGTGCGCGACCCGGCGAAGGCGCGGCGCCTGCTCGCGCAGTGCATCGAGGAGCTGCTGCAGCCGCTCGAGCGGCCGCTCGTCATCGGCGAACGGACGCCGACGGTGATCATGGTCGTCGGCGTCAACGGCGCCGGCAAGACGACGAGCGTCGGCAAGCTCGCTCGCCACCTCGTCGACTCCGAGCAGAAGGTGCTGCTCGCCGCGGCCGACACGTTCCGCGCCGCCGCGCGCGAGCAGCTGCTGGCCTGGGCCGATCGCGCCGGCGCCGCCGGCGACGGTCGCGCCGCCGGCCACATCGAGATCGTCAGCCAGGAAGGCGGCGATCCGGCTGGCGTGACCTTCGATGCCGTCGTCGCCGGCAAGGCGCGCGGCTGCGACGTCGTCATCGTCGACACCGCCGGCCGCCTGGCGACGCAGGCGCACCTGATGGAAGAGCTGAAGAAGATCAAGCGAGTCATCGGCAAGGCCGAGGCCGGCGCACCGCACGAGGTGCTGCTGGTGATCGACGGCAACACCGGCCAGAACGCGCTTGCGCAGGTGCAGGCGTTCGACGAGGCGTTGCAGCTGACCGGGCTCGTCATCACCAAGCTCGACGGCACGGCCAAGGGCGGCGTGCTGGCAGCGATCGCCCTGTGGTCGCGCTCGCGCAAGGAACCGTTGCCGGTCTACTTCGTCGGCGTCGGCGAGAAGCTCGCCGACCTGGAGACGTTTCGCGCCCGCGAGTTCGCGGCGGCGCTGGTCGATTGAGAAGCGGCTGGGCGGCGTCGGCCGAGCGAAGCTAGCGCTTCTCGACCGGCGGCAACTCGGCGGTGACCGAGTCGAGCTCGTCGAACCACGAGGTCGTGCTCGGCTCGCGCACCTCGATCACTTCGCCCTGCGACCAGTCGCGGTCGGTGTCGGCGAACGGATCGACGGACGGGCCGCCTTCGACGACGGCGTCGCCCCCGCCCGCCTCGTCCGTGCCCGCATCGCCGAAAGCGGCCTCGCTGAATTCGGCGGCGCCGACGACGGCTGCGGTGGTAGCCGCCAGCGCCGGTGCCGCTTTCCTGCCCATGCCGGCAGGCACGGCAGGCGCGCTCGGGAGGAGCTTCTCGCGCGCGGCCTCGATGGTCGGCAGCTTTTCCTCGTTCCAGACGTGCAGCGGGATCTTGGCCGCCTTCAGCGCCCGCGCGACACGCTCGAGGCGCACCTTGACCTTGTCGTCGAGGTGCTCCAGCGGCGGGCGAACCTCGACCACCGCGACGACCTGCGAGGTGACGTCGCAGACGACGAAGTCGACGCACTGGTTGCCGAGCCGGCGCATCCATTCGGCATAGGAATTACGTTTCGGAACGGTGAGGAAACGCGCCAGCGGCACCTGGGCCAGGATCAGGTACCCGGGCAGGGCGAGCTTGAGGGTGCTGAACGCAAGCCGTTCGGAAGATCGAAGGATGCGGGTCGGCTCGGGCGGCCAGCCGGCGAGCGTGTCGAGCCGCTCTCCCGTGGGTTCCTGGCGCGGCAACGGCGACTGGCGCGCCAGCCACCAGACGATCGGCAGGGCACACAACAAGGCGACCGCCGACATCAAGATTAGAGGATCCATCGCTGCCTTCTGATCCAGAGACGACCGTGGCCGCGCTCAGCGCATGCCGCCGAGGCCCTTCATCCCGCCCATCCGCTTCATCATCTTCATCATCCCGCCGCCTTTCATCTTCTTCATCATGTCGCGCATCTGCTCGAACTGGTTGAGGAGACGGTTGACCTCTTGAACCTGGACGCCGGCGCCGGCGGCGATGCGGCGCTTGCGGGTGGCCTTCAACAACTCCGGCTTCCTCCGCTCGAGCGGCGTCATCGAGCAGATGATTCCCTCCATGCGGCGGACGTCACGCTCGGCGCGGTCCATCTCGGCCGGGCCGAGCTGGGCAGCGCGCCCGGACAGCTGCGAGGGTAGCTTGTCCAGCAGCCCGCCCAAGCCGCCCATCTTCTTCATCTGTGAAATCTGTGACAGGAAATCGTCCAGATCGAAGCTGCCCGTGGCCTTGACCTTGTCGGCGAGCTTCTGCGCCGCGGCGACGTCGACGTTCTTCTCGACCTCCTGGACCAGGCCGACGATGTCGCCCATGCCGAGGATGCGGCCGGCGTGGCGCTTGGCGTCGAACACCTCGAGGCCGTCGAGCTTCTCGCTGGTGCCGGCGAACTTGATCGGTGCGCCGGTGATGGCCCTGACCGAGAGCGCGGCGCCGCCGCGCGAGTCGCCGTCCATCTTGGTCAGGATGATGCCGGTCAGCGGCAGCGCCTCCTTGAACGCCTTGGCGGTGTTGACGGCGTCCTGCCCCTGCATCGCGTCGACGACGAAGAGCGTCTCGACCGGATCGAGCGCCGCGTGCAGCTCGCGGATCTCGGCCATCAGCTTCTCGTCGATGGCCAGGCGCCCGGCGGTGTCGACGAGGAGGACGTCGAAGTAGTGATGGCGCGCATGCTCGAGCGCGGCGCGCGCGATCGCCACCGGCGCGTCGCTCGCGCTGGACGGAAACCATTCGGCGCCGGCTTGCCGCGTCACCGTCTTCAGCTGCTCGATCGCCGCCGGCCGGTAGACGTCGGCCGAGACGGTCAGCACCTTCTTCTTGCGCTTTTCGATCAGGTGCTTGGCGAGCTTGGCGGTCGTCGTCGTCTTGCCGGCGCCCTGCAGGCCCGCCATCAGGATGACCGCCGGCGGCTGCGCCTTCAGGTCGAGGTCGGCGACGCCTTCGCCCATGGTCGCGGCGAGCTCGCGGTCGACCACGCCGACGAACGCCTGGCCGGGCGAAAGCGAGCCGCTGACCTCGGCGCCGAGGGCGCGGTCCTTGACGCGGGCGATGAAGTCGCGCACCACCGGCAGCGCGACGTCGGCTTCGAGGAGCGCCATGCGCACCTCGCGCAGCATGTCCTGGACGTTCTCGTCGGTGATGCGCGCCGAGCCGCGCATCGTCTTGACGAGCCGGCTCAGGCGATCGGAGAGGGCAGAAGCCACGTCGTCGGTAGGAAGTACGTCAGTACACTTGGGCGGATGATTCTATCGTTCGGTCCCGACGCAGGCGCCGTCACGCCGACGATGCTCGCGCTCAGCGTGCCGAGCGTCGTCGCCCTCGCGTGCTACCTCGCGGCGGCGATTCCGGGCGAGCGCTTCTCGCGCGGATTGCGCGCCGCGTTGCTGGTCGGCTGGATCGCGCAAGGCCTCTCGATCGTCATCGACGTCGCCGGCATCGGCTCCGATCGGCCGGGCGCGCGGTTCGGATTCGCACCGGCGCTGTCGGTGACGCTCTGGCTGGTGCTCGCCGTGTACGAGCTCGAGAGCCGCTTCGTCCCCCTCGTCGGCGCTCGTCGCGCGCTCGCCGCGCTCGGCGTCGTCGTCGTCGTGGTCGCGTGGCTCTTTCCCGGCCAGGTGCATCCGCAGGCCGCGTCGATCTGGGCGCCGCTGCACTGGCTGCTGGGAGTCGCCTCGTACGGCCTGTTCGGCGCCGCCGTCCTGCACGCGCTTCTCCTCAATCGCGCCGAGCGCCAGTTGCGACGTGCGCCACAGCTGCCCGATCCGGCCGCGCAGGGCGTTCCGTTGCTCCGCCTCGAGCGACTGACGTTTCGCTTTGTCGCTGCCGGCTTCGTCGTGCTCTCGGCGGCGATCGTCCTCGGCTTCTGGTTCAGCGACCACTGGCGCTGGGACCACAAGTCGGTGTTCTCCGTCCTCGGCTGGCTCGTCTTCGCGGGCCTCCTTGCCGGTCGGCGCGCCTTCGGCTGGCGCGGTCGCAAGGCGACGCGGGGGGTCTACGCGGGCGCTGCCTTGCTGCTGCTCGCCTACGTCGGCTCGCGCTTCGTGCTCGAGGTCGTCCTGCACCGTCCGCCTTCGGCCTAGCGCATGAAGATCCTGCTCTTCCTCGTCGTCGTTTTCGTCCTGCTCTGGCTGCTGCGCGGCGCCACCAGCCGGCGCCGTGGCGGTGCCGCGCGGCCGCCGCCGGCGCCCCAGGAGATGATCGCCTGCGCCTATTGCGGCGTTCACCTGCCGCGCGACGAGGCCTTGCCCGGACGCGGCGGTGTCTTCTGCGGCGATGCCCATCGGACGGCGTTCGAGAAGGCGCAGAACCGCGCGCCATGAGATCTCCGCCGCGCGCTCCGCTCGCTGCTCCATTCGTCGTCGGTCGACCCGCGAGGGGCGCGCGCGGATGAGCGCGACTTCCCCTTCGGATGCTTCCGCGCCGGCGCGGCCTCGGCCGGCGCGCCGGCCGACGGTGGTCGACGAGTCCTGGTTCGGCGCGTTCGGCGCAACCGGCGACAACCCGGCGCTGATCGAGGACTCGCGCTTCGCGGCGTCGTGGCAGAACGAAACCTACAGCGGCCGCGAGCGCCGCCGTGGCAGCCGCACCATCGCCGAGACGACCTTCGAGCGCATCTTCGGGGCGTTCATCGCCGCGCGCGCGGCGATCGGCGTCGCCCTCATCGTGACGCTGGCGCTGACCGGCGCGTTCGGCCTGCGCCCGTCCGGCCCGGTGGTCGCGGTGAGCATCTGCTATGCGACCCTGGCGATCACCATGTGGCTGTTGCCGCGCTTTCGCCGCGGCGCCGCGCCGCAGGCGTTCGCGCGCCTGCAGAGCCCGCAGTGGCTGGCGACGATCGGCGCCGACCTGACTCTCTTCACCGCGCTCCACATCGCCTCGCCGGGATCGAGCTTCAACTACGTCGCGCTGCTCGTCCTGCCGGTTCTCATGGCCGGTGTCCTGACGCCGCGCGTCCTTGCGCTCGCGACCGCCGCCGTCGCGACCCTGGCGCTGCTCGGCACCGCGTGGCTCGGCCTGATCGCGGGCGGCGACGCGACGCTGCTGATGACGCAGGCCGGCCTCGCCGGCAGCGGCTTCTTCGTCATCACCGTGCTCGCCGGCGAGCTCGCCGGCCGGCTCGCGCGCGAGCAGCTGAGCGCGCGCGGCAGCCTCGAGATGGCGCGCCAGCAGGCGCAGCTCAACCGGCTCGTGATCGAGGAGATGGCGGATGGCGTCCTCGTCGTCGACCGCGCCGGCAAGGTCCGCGCCGCCAATCCGGCGGCGCGACGCCTGCTCGCGCCGGAAGGGACGAGCCGCGCCGCGCCGTTCCAGCTGCGCGGCGTTCCGGCCTGGGGCGCACTCGTCCGCGCCGTCGAGCGCGCGTTCGCCGAGGCGTCGTGGCCCGAGGCCGGTCGCGACGTCGCGATCCAGTTCACCGCCGACTCGAGCCGGACGCTGCGCGTGCGCGTGCGCTTCACGAGGAAGCGCGAGCCGCCGGCGAGCGAGGAGTTCTGCGTCCTCTTTCTCGAGGACGTCCGCAACGTGCAGGCGCGCAGCCGCCAGGAAAAGCTGGCTGCCATGGGGCGCGTCTCGGCCGGCATCGCCCACGAGATCAGGAACCCGCTCGCCGCGATCTCGCAGGCCAACGCGCTGCTGGCCGAGGACGCGACCGATCCGGCCCAGCGACAGCTGATGAAGATGGTGACCGAGAACGTCGAGCGCCTCAAGCGCATCGTCGACGACGTGATGGCGGTCGCGCCCGGCCAGCTGCAGGAGCCGGGCGCGATCGACGCCAGCGCGCAGATCCGCGTCATCTGCGCCGAGTGGGCGCAGGCCGCGGGCGTCGAGATCGGCGGCGCGGGCGCGCTGCACCTCGATCTCCCCGACGAGCCGCTCGCTGCCCTGTTCGACACCGAGCATTTGCGCCGCGTCCTCGTCAACCTCCTCGACAACGCGCGTCGCCATGCGAGCGACAAGCCGGGCGCGATCGCGGTCCGGCTCGAGGCGTCGGCCGACGAGCCCGGCCGCGTCGTCTTCAGCGTCCTGAGCGACGGCGCGCCGATCCCGGCCGACGTCGAGGCGTATTTGTTCGAGCCCTTTTTCTCGACTCGCAGCCGCGGCGCGGGTCTCGGCCTTTACATTTGCAGGGAGCTCTGCGAACGATACGGCGCCCGCATCGATTACCGGCTGCTGCCGACCGAAGAGCGGCGCCGCAACGACTTCTTCGTCGACATGCGGCGTGCCGTCGCTGCGGCGACGACGGACCGACCGACGCTCACCTCATGACCACTGCCTCGCACTTCAGCCTGCTCGTCGTCGACGACGAGCCCGACCTCCGGACCTTGTACGAGCTGACGCTCCTGCGCGAGGGCTACGACCTCGACACCGCCGGCACGGTGCAGGAGGCGCTGCTCCATCTCAAGGACCGCACCTACAGCGCGGTCATCACCGACATGCGCCTGCCCGACGGCAGCGGGCTCGACGTGCTGCGCTGGCTCGAGGAGAGCAATCGGCGCGAGAAGGCTATCGTCATCACGGCCTACGGCTCGTCCGAGAACGCGGTCGAGGCGCTCAAGGCCGGCGCCTACGACTACCTCACGAAGCCGGTCGACCTGAAGCAGTTCCGCGGCGTCGTCGCGTCGGCGCTCGGGCGCGGCGGCGCCGGCGCGCCGACGGTCGATCCGACGACGCTGCCGTCCGAACACCGCGGCCCGGCGACACCGCGCACGCCGCGCCCGGCTCCGGCGCCGGCGCCGACGCCGGTGAGCGCCGCGCTCGGCCGAATGGCCGGGCAGTCGATGGCGATGCAGCAGGTTCGCTCGCTGGTCGAGAAGGTCGCGCGCAGCATGGCGCCGGTGCTCGTCGCCGGCGAGTCGGGCACCGGCAAGGAGCTGGTCGCGCGCGCCATCCATGAAGTGAGCGTGCGCAGCGCGATGCCGTTCGTCCCGGTCAACTGCAGCGCGATCCCGGAGAACCTGCTCGAGGCCGAGTTCTTCGGCTACCGCAAGGGCGCGTTCACCGGCGCCAACGACGACCGCGAGGGCTTCTTCCAGGCCGCCCACGGCGGCACGCTCTTCCTCGACGAGATCGGCGACCTGCCGTTGTCGATGCAATCGAAGCTGCTGCGCGCGATCCAGGAGCGGTCGGTGCGGCCGGTCGGCGCGGTCACCGAAGTGCCGGTCGACGTTCGCCTGCTGAGCGCGACCCACAAGGACCTGGGCGCCGAAGTCCAGGCCGGCCAGTTCCGTCAGGATCTCTACTACCGCCTCAACGTGATCCAGATCCGCGTGCCGCCGCTGCGCGAGCGCCTCGAGGACCTGATGGGGATCAGCAGCTTAGTCCTCGAGCGGCTTGCCCGCGACGCCGGCGTCTGGCCGGCGCCGCGCCTGACCCGCGATGCGCTCGTCCATCTGTCGCGCTATCCGTTCCCGGGCAACGTGCGCGAGCTCGAGAACCTGCTTCACCGCGCCGTCGCGCTCTCGGGCGCCGAAGAGCTCGACGTCTACGACCTCGGCCTGCCCGAGTCGGTGTTCACCGACAGCGCGGCGCAGGAGCTCGACCAGATCGGCGCGGGCGCCGAGAGCGTGGCCGAGCCGGCCCGCCACGCCGGCCGGATGGCGCCGGTCGAGGAGCCGCTGCCGAACGACCTCGCGAAATACCTCGACGACGTCGAGCGCGACATCCTCGTGCGCGCCCTCGAGCACCATCGCTTCAACCGCACCGCGGCCGGCATCAGCCTCGGCCTGTCGCTGCGCCAGATGCGCTACCGGATGGCTCGCCTCAACGTCAACGTCGGCGGCGACTCCGGCGGCGTCGAGCGCGAGTGAAGGAGCACGACTGGCGTGGCGGCTGGCTGCGGCGGGCACGCTTGGCGCGGTCGCCGAACTTCGGGCCGCGACCCGAAGCGACCCAAGTCGATCTCGTCGTGCTGCACTCGATCAGCCTGCCGCCCGGCGAGTACGGGGGTGACGCGATCGAGCGCCTGTTCACCAACGAGCTCGACTGGACCGCGCATCCGTACTTCGAGACGATCCGCGGCCTGACGGTCTCGTCGCACTTCCTGATCCGTCGCGACGGCGCGCTGGTCCAGTTCGTGTCGTGCGACGACCGCGCATGGCACGCCGGCGCGTCGCACTGGCACGGGCGCGACGATTGCAACGATTTCTCCATCGGCGTCGAGCTCGAAGGCCTCGAAGGTCAGGCCTTCGAAGACGCGCAGTACCCCGTCCTCGCCGGCCTCCTCGGCAGCTTGGCGCTGCGCTATCCGATCGCTGCGGTGGCCGGCCACGAGCACGTCGCACCGGGCCGCAAGAACGATCCCGGCGCCGGCTTCGACTGGGCTCGCCTGCGCCGCCTCGCGCCGTTCGCGAAGCTCGCTTTCGCGGCCTGATCGACCGCTTCGCGCCCAGGCCTTTTGGCCCCGCCGAGGGGCGAAATCGGCGACAATCGGTTCGTGACAAATCTACGGGTTAGACGCTATAGGTAGTGGTTGTTGCGCGCCCAGACCCCAGATATAGTGTTCTCGCGGTATCCTGAATTTTGACTCGACGGGGTCGCGGCAAAGCGTCGCGAAGCGCGCCCCCGGCGAGTTTTCGAGCGTCGGAAGCGGCTCCGGCGCATGACACAAAGCGCCTTGGCAGAACCTGAAAGCCAGGGCCCCAGAGGGGACTCCATGCAAGCAACCACCGCCCAGGCGACCTCCGTCGCTCCGGCTTCCGGCCGGGCCCCGGCCCGGCCCACCTCCAGCGCTTCGGCGTACCAGGGCTACCAGATCCTTCGCCGCAACGGCGCCGTCGTCTCGTTCGAGCCCAACAAGATCGCGGTCGCGCTGATGAAGGCGTTTCTCGCCGTCCACGGCACCCAGGGCGCGGCCTCGGCGAGCGTCCGCGAGACCGTCGACGGCCTGACCGAGTCGGTCGTTCGCGGCCTGCTGCGCTCGCGTCCGGGCGGCGGCACGTTCCACATCGAGGACATCCAGGACCAGGTCGAGCTCGGCCTGATGCGCGGCGGCCACCACGAGGTCGCGAGAGCCTACGTGCTCTACCGCGAGCGGCGCGCGCAGGAACGCGCCAAGCAGGTCGCTCCGCCGGCGGTCGTCGCGCCGGCGCTGATGGTCACCGACCGCGGCGTTCGGGTGCCGTTCGACTCGGCGCGCATGCAGGCGCTGATCGAGTCGGCCTGCGCCGGCCTGGGCGCCGACGTGCGGCCCGAGCCGATCCTGGCCGAGACCAAGCGCAATCTCTACGACGGCGTTCCGATCGACGAGGTCCACAAGGCGGCGATCCTCGCCGCGCGCACGCTGATCGAGAAGGACCCCGGCTACACCCGGGCGACCGCGCGCCTCCTGCTGCACACGATCCGGCGCGAGATCCTCGGCGAGGAGCTGCTCCAGTCGGACATGGCGGCGCGCTATGCCGAGTACTTCCCGCAGTTCGTCAAGAAGGGCGTCGCCGCCGAGCTGCTCGACGAGAAGCTGCTCCACTACGACCTCGCCCGCCTCGGCGCCGCGCTCAAGGCCGAGCGCGACCTGCAGTTCGACTACCTTGGCCTGCAGACGCTCTACGACCGCTATTTCCTGCACATCGACGACGCCCGCATCGAGTTGCCGCAGGCGTTCTTCATGCGCGTGGCGATGGGCCTGGCGCTGAACGAGATCGACCGCGAGGAGCGGGCGATCGAGTTCTACGAGGTGCTCTCGACGTTCGACTTCATGAGCTCGACGCCGACGCTTTTCAACGCCGGCACGCGCCGCTCGCAGCTGTCGAGCTGCTACCTGACGACGGTTTCCGACGACCTCGACGGCATCTACGAGGCGCTCAAGGAGAACGCCCTCCTGTCCAAGTTCGCCGGCGGCCTCGGCAACGACTGGACCAACGTCCGCGCGCTCGGCAGCTACATCAAGGGCACCAACGGCAAGAGCCAGGGCGTCGTGCCGTTCCTGAAGGTCGTCAACGACACCGCGGTCGCCGTCAACCAGGGCGGCAAGAGGAAGGGCGCCGTCTGCGCCTACCTCGAGAGCTGGCACCTCGACATCGAGGAGTTCCTCGAGCTGCGCAAGAACACCGGCGACGACCGCCGCCGCACGCACGACATGAACACCGCCAACTGGGTGCCCGACCTGCTGATGAAGCGGGTCATGGAAGGCGGCGAGTGGACCCTGTTCTCGCCCTCGACCTGCCCGGACCTGCACGACAAGTTCGGCCGCGCCTTCGAGGTTGCCTATACCGCTTACGAGGACAAGGCGGCGCGCGGCGAGATCAAGCTGTTCAAGAAGGTCAAGGCGGCCGACCTGTGGCGGCGCATGCTGACCATGCTGTTCGAGACCGGCCATCCGTGGATCACGTTCAAGGACGCCTGCAACGTTCGCTCGCCGCAACAGCACGTCGGCGTCGTCCACTCGAGCAACCTGTGCACCGAGATCACCCTCAACACCGGTCCGACCGAGATCGCGGTGTGCAACCTCGGTTCGGTCAACCTGGCCCAGCACATCGCCGACGGCAAGCTCGACCAGGCCAAGCTCAAGAAGACGGTCGCCACGGCGATGCGGATGCTCGACAACGTCATCGACATCAACTACTACGCGGTCAAGAAGGCGCGCGACTCCAACCTGCGCCACCGCCCGGTCGGGCTCGGCATCATGGGCTTCCAGGATGCGCTGTACGAGATCAAGGTGCCGTACGCGTCGGAGGCGGCGGTCGAGTTCGCCGACCGCTCGATGGAGGCGGTCTGCTACCACGCCTACTGGGCGTCGACCGAGCTGGCCGAGGAGCGCGGCCGCTACTCGAGTTACCGTGGGTCGCTCTGGGACCGCGGCATCCTGCCGGTCGACACGCTCGACCTGCTCGCCGAGCAGCGCGGCAGCCTGAAGACGGCCGAAGGCAAGCCGCTGGTCGAGATCGACCGCAGCGCGACGCTCGACTGGCCGGCGCTTCGCTCCCGCATCGGCGAGCACGGCATGCGCAACTCGAACTGCGTCGCGATCGCGCCGACTGCGACGATCTCGAACATCGTCGGCGTCAGCGCCTCGATCGAGCCGTCGTTCGGCAACCTGTCGGTGAAGTCGAACCTGTCGGGCGAGTTCACGATCGTCAACGAGTACCTGGTCCGCGATCTCAAGCGCGCCGGCCTCTGGGACGAGGTGATGGTCATGGACCTGAAGCACTTCGACGGCTCGCTGAAGCGGATCGACCGCGTTCCCGACGACCTGAAGCAGCTCTACGCCACCGCCTTCGAGATCGAGACGCAGTGGCTGGTCGAGGCGGCGGCGCGGCGCCAGAAGTGGATCGACCAGGCGCAGTCGCTCAACATCTACATGGCCGGCGCCTCCGGGAAAAAGCTCGACGAGACCTATAAGCTCGCCTGGCTGCGCGGCCTGAAGACGACCTACTACCTGCGCACCCAGAGCGCCACCAACGCCGAGAAGTCGACCGTCAAGTCGAGCCAGCTCAACGCGGTGTCGAACGGCGCACGCAGCGGCGCCGCGGCCGGAACGAGCAGCACCACGACGGCTTCGCCGGCGAGCGACGAGCTCGCGAGCGAGGTCCAGTTCTGCGCGCTCGACAACCCGGAGTGCGAAGCGTGTCAGTGAGCAAGCGCGTCGTCTTCGCGGCGCGTGAACGAGTACCGCGAATCGCGGTTCGCGATGCAACAGAGCAACAAAATCGAAGCGACTGGATTGATATGTCTTGGGCTTCGCACTCAATGTTCCGATAATCCGGGCGCAGAGGAAATTACCGCAATGCTGGTTTGGGAAGAAGACAGAACCACCGAGAACGTTCACGCCGCAAGCACCGCGCCCCGCGCGGTCTCCGCTTCGCCGTCGCCGGTTGCGGCGCCCTCTTTCAACGCCGAGCCGGTCGGCGTTCCAGCCCAGCGGCCGGTCGCTGCGACAACCAGTGCGGCGCCGATCGCGCGCCGCGTCAAAGCGTCCGACAAGCGGATCATCAACGGCGCCACCGACGTCAACCAGCTGGTGCCGTTCAAGTACAAGTGGGCGTGGGAGAAGTACCTCGCCACCTGCGCCAACCACTGGATGCCGCAGGAAGTGAACATGTCGCGCGACATCGCGACCTGGAAGGATCCGAACGGCCTGACCGACGACGAGCGCCGCATCGTCAAGAGGAATCTCGGCTTCTTCGTCACCGCCGATTCGCTCGCCGCCAACAACATCGTGCTGGGCACCTACCGCCACATCACGGCGCCGGAGTGCCGCCAGTTCCTGCTCCGCCAGGCGTTCGAGGAGGCGATCCACACCCACGCCTACCAGTACATCGTCGAGTCGCTCGGCCTGGACGAGAGCGAGATCTTCAACGCCTACAACGAGATCGAGTCGATTCGCGACAAGGACGAGTTCCTGATCCCGTTCATCACGGCGATCATGGATCCGCACTTCCATACCGGCACGCCGGAGAACGACCGGACGCTGCTCAAGTCGCTGATCGTCTTCGCCTGCCTGATGGAGGGGCTCTTCTTCTACGTCGGCTTCACCCAGATCCTGGCGCTCGGCCGGCAGAACAAGATGACCGGCGCCGCCGAGCAGTACCAATACATCCTGCGCGACGAGTCGATGCACTGCAATTTCGGCATCGACCTGATCAACCAGATCAAGGCCGAGAACCCGCAGCTGTGGACGCCGGAGTTCAAGGCCGAGATCAAGGCGCTGTTCGAGAAGGCGGTCGCGCTCGAATATCGCTACGCCGAAGACACCATGCCGCGCGGCGTGCTCGGCATGAACGCGTCCATGTTCAAGGGCTATCTGCGCTACATCGCCAACCGGCGCGCAGTGCAGATCGGCCTTCAGGAGCTCTTCCCGAACGAGGAAAACCCGTTCCCGTGGATGAGCGAGATGATCGACCTCAAGAAGGAGCGCAATTTTTTCGAGACCCGCGTCATCGACTACCAGACCGGTGGTGCGCTGACGTGGGAGTAGATGCCGTCGCGAGCTGTTGCGTCGGCGTGTGAGAGATCAAGATCCGCAGGTCCACAGAGCGGCGACAACGAGCGCTGCCAGCCTGCAACCCGATTCATCGTACTGGGGCGCCCCTCCTGGGCAGTCCACGGGCGATGAATAGCCACTGGTCGACGACGCGTCGAAAGCCGGTGGTTCCTTTGTAACTTGATCAAGGAGAAACGTGATGGCAACTGCGAAAAAGGCCGCTAAGAAATCGTCGGCCAAGAAGTCCTCGGCGAAGAAGTCGTCGGCCAAGAAGTCGTCGGCGAAGAAGTCGACGGCCAAGAAGTCGACGGCCAAGAAGTCGGCGAAGAAGTCGGCGAAAAAGTCGGCCAAGAAGTCGGCGAAAAAGTCGGCGAAAAAGTCGGCCAAGAAGTCGGCGAAAAAGTCGGCTAAGAAGTCGGCGAAAAAGTCGGCTAAGAAGTCAGCCAGGAAGTCTGGCAAGAAGGCCGCCAAGAAGTCGGGCGCCAAGAAGGCGGCAAAGAAAGCGCCTGCCAAGAAGGCGCCTGCCAAGAAGGCGGCGCCTGCCAAGAAGGCGGCTTCATCGTCGAGCGGCGCGACCAGCGCGATGCCCGCGGCACCGGCGAAGACTGCGCTCAGCCCTCAGGCTGCCTGGCCGTTCCCGACCGGCAGCAAGCCCTGACCGACGCACTTGCGTCTGTCATCAGCCCGGCCTCGGCCGGGCTTTTTTAATCCGGGAGGATCTGGGTGTCGGCGAAACCGTGCGCGGAAACGACGGGCATCATGCCGACGTCTTCCGCGGGCGCGCGCTCGACGGCGCTGAGCGCCTCCTCGAGCTGGGCGGCGCGGCGTTTCGCGACCTGCGCCTCGGCGGCGCTTTGCTGGAGCGATTCGACCTCGGCCTTGAGCTGGCCGATCTGCTGGCGCGCCTGGGCGGTCTGCTGCTGCGAGAAGAGTCGCCCCTTCTCGATCTTCAGCATTCGCTGCCCGGCGGCGTCCAGCTTCCTGCCGTACCACCAGCGGCAGGCCGCCCAGGTGACGACGGAAGCGACCAGGAGCGCGACCGGGATCGCGACCGCGAGCACGCCTGCCTGACGAATGTCCATGCAGCGGACTTCGGTGCGACGTCGGTGAACTTGAGCGAGGCGCCGGTCAGCCTGCCGCAAACGTGCGATCCAGCACATGATTCTGGCCGCCGCGGCTGGCGATCTTGAGGGCGCCGAGCCGATTGCCGAGCCTGGCGCATTCGACCAGCGGCCAGCCGCGCTCGAGGCCGAACAGCATCGCGCTGCGAAAGGCGTCCCCGCAGCCGGTCGGATCGACGACCTCGGTCGCCGCGACGCCGGGGACGACCGTCTTTTCGCCCTGTTGCCAGACCTCGCAGCCGTGCGCGCC
>Ga0207658_10002151_pt1 | contig 14650 bp, 14 predicted proteins | sample KBSS33metaG_FD_184322 | JGI IMG/M metagenome (GOLD analysis project Ga0207658, IMG submission 184322) | Switchgrass rhizosphere microbial communities from Kellogg Biological Station, Michigan, USA - KBS S3-3 metaG (SPAdes) (version 2) | ecosystem: Host-associated > Plants > Roots > Rhizosphere...
GCTGCGCTTTCGGGCAAACGCCAAGTCGCATCCTTGCCGCACCGCAGCATCGCATTTACATCGCGTGTCCATGACCTCGACCAACGACATCCGCCGCGGCTTCCTCGAATTTTTCGAGAAGGCGGGACATGCGCGGGTACCGTCGGCGCCGCTGGTCCCGCACAACGACCCAACGCTGATGTTCGTCAACGCCGGGATGGTGCCGTTCAAGAACGTCTTCACCGGCCTCGAATCGCGGCCGTACAGCCAGGCGACCAGCTCGCAGAAATGCGTCCGCGCCGGCGGCAAGCACAACGACCTCGACAATGTCGGTTACACCGCGCGCCACCATACCTTCTTCGAAATGCTCGGGAATTTCTCATTCGGCGATTATTTCAAGGACCGCGCGATCGAGCTCGCGTGGAATTTGCTGACCAAGGAATGGGGGCTCAGCCCGGATAAGCTGACGGCGACCGTCTATCACACCGACGACGAAGCGTTCGGCCTGTGGCAAAAGATCTCCGGCCTGCCCGAGAGCCGGATCATCCGCATCCCGACCAAGGACAATTTCTGGTCGATGGGCGACGACGGGCCGAGCGGGCCCTGCTCGGAGATTTTCTATGACCACGGCGACCACATCCCCGGCGGCCCACCGGGATCGCCCGATGAGGACGGCGACCGCTTCGTCGAGATCTGGAACCTGGTGTTCATGCAATATGAGCAGGTCGGGGGCGAAATCGTCTCCGAGCTGCCGAAGAAGAGCATCGACACCGGCATGGGGCTCGAGCGTATCGCCGCGGTGCTCCAGGGCACGCCCGACAATTATGAGACGGACACGTTCAAGGCGCTGATCGAGGCATCGGAATCGCTGACCTCGAACGCTGCGGCCGACATGCAGGCCAGCCACCGGATCATCGCTGACCATCTGCGGACGTCGGGTTTCCTCGTCGCCGATGGCGTGCTCCCGGCCAATGAAGGGCGGGGCTACGTTCTCCGCCGCATTATGCGCCGCGCGATGCGTCATGCGCATCTTCTGGGCGCGAAGGAGCCGCTGATGTGGCGGCTGGTCCCGGCGCTGGTCGCGGAAATGGGCGCGGCCTTCCCCGAACTGGTCCGCGCGCAGCCGCTGATCGAAGCAACGCTACAACAAGAGGAAACCCGCTTCCGTCAGACTTTGGTCAACGGCCTCAAGCTCCTCGACGAAGCGACGACGGACCTCGCGGCAGGCGGGACGCTCGCCGGCGAGACCGCGTTCAAGCTCTACGACACTTACGGTTTCCCCTACGATTTGACCGAGGATGCGCTGCGGGCGCGCGGGCTGGCCGTCGACCGCGACGGCTTCGACACCGCCATGGCCGCGCAGAAAGCGGCGGCGCGGGCGGCGTGGAAGGGTTCGGGCTCGAAGGCGTCCGACGATCTGTGGTTCGACCTCGCCGAGGAGTTCGGCAGCACCGAGTTCACCGGCTACTCAGGTGACGAGGGCGAGGGCGTGGTGCTGGCGATCGTCAAGGACGGCGCCCGCGTCGAAGCCGCTGAAATCGGCCAGACCGTCGATGTCCTGTTCAACCAGACGCCCTTTTACGGCGAAAGCGGCGGGCAGATCGGTGACACCGGAAAACTGTCTACTCTCAAAGGTTTCGCTGGTGAGGTTGAGGACACGTCAAAACCGCTCGGCAAGCTCCACGTGCTGCGGACCAAGGTCATTGCCGGCGAATTGTCGATCGGCGAGCCGGTCCACCAGATCGTTGACGCGGCGCGCCGCGACCGCGTCCGCGCCAACCATAGCGCGACGCATCTACTGCACGCCGCACTGCGCCGGCGCCTCGGCACCCATGTCACCCAGAAGGGCAGCCTGGTTGCGCCCGATTACTTCCGCTTCGACTTCTCGCATCCGAAGGCGCTGTCGCGCGAGGAGATCGAGGCGGTCGAGGCCGAAGTGAACGCGCAAATCCGCTCAAACGAGTCGGTGACGACGCGATTAATGACCCCCGACGAGGCGATTTCCGCCGGCGCCATGGCTTTGTTCGGCGAAAAATATGGCGACGAGGTCCGGGTGCTGTCGATGGGCCGCGAGGCCGATTTGGATTATTCGGTCGAGCTGTGCGGCGGCACCCACGTGCGCGCTTTGGGCGATATACAGCTGTTGGAGATCATCTCCGAGAGCGCTGTCTCTTCGGGTGTCCGCCGGATCGAGGCGCTGACCGGCGAGGCGGCGCGGCAATGGCTGAACGCGCGCGATGTCCGGCTGCGTGAGGCGGCCGCGGCGCTCAAATCCTCGCCCGATGAAGTGCCCGAGCGCGTCGCCGCGCTGGTCGAAGACCGCAAGCGGCTCGAACGCGAGCTTGCCGATGCCAGGAAGGCCCTGGCGATGGGCGGCGGGACAGCCAAATCAGAGGAGGCCGCGCCTGAGCAGGTCAACGGCTATGCCTTCCTCGGTCAGGTGGTCGAAGGCCTTGACCCCAAGGATCTCCGTTCGACCGTGGACACGCTAAAGCAGCGCGTCGGCTCGGGCGTCGCGGCTTTGGTCGCGGTCAACGACGGCCGCGCCAGCGTCGCGGTGGGCGTCACCGACGATCTTTCCGGCCAAATCAGCGCGGTCGATCTGGTCAAGGCCGCGGTCGCGGCACTGGGCGGGCAGGGCGGCGGCGGCCGCCCCGACATGGCCCAGGGCGGCGGCCCCGACGGCGCGAAAGCAGGCGATGCGCTCGCCGCTATCCGCGATGCGCTCGAGAGAGTTGCAGCCTAAAAGGGGGGTATCGATGGTCTTGTGGCTTGCGTTGGTTGGAGCTCAATTAGCACCGGTCGCAGTTTCTGCACCGGTCAGTCCACCGCCGATCATCGTGGCGCCGGCGCCGCCGGTGTACCGGGCTGATTCAATGCGCAAGGTCGACCCGATCGTCGTCGACGTCACTGTCTCGGCCGGCGGAGCAATCCTCTATCAGGGAACGCTGAGAACCGCGGCTTCCGGCATGGCGCGATTCTCCCAAGACAAGCTCGAAGTTGCCGCAACTCCATGTGACGGGACGATCGCCTATCTAAATAGCGAACGATCGTCCTTTTCCGTTCAGTTGACACCCATGGACAGTATCGAGAATCGCGGCAACGTAACCGTCGCTGTCGACTGGACGCGATCGGTCGGCACGGGCGCATGTGGGCCGGGAACCGCGCGCACCGTTCGAGTATCGCAAACCGTCAAGCTGGAGCCAGAACGCCCCATCACGCTGGCGGGCGATGCGGGACTCCTAGTCCGGCTGACGCGGCGGCAGCGGTGATCGACACAGCGTCGAGCGACCCGATCACCCTTGACGGCTCGTGCCATTGCGGTGCCGTAAAGTTTACCGCCGAATTGCCGTTGGGCCTCGCCTCGGCGCGGCGTTGCACGTGCTCGATCTGCCGGATGCGTGGGGCGGTGGCGGTGACCGCCACGCACGAAGGGTTCAGGATCACCCACGGCTCGGACAAGCTTGCCACCTACCGCTTCAACACGGGTGTCGCCGAGCATCATTTCTGCACCGTCTGCGGCATCTACACTCACCACAAGCGCCGCTCGAACCCCGACCAGCTCGGGATCAACGTCGCTTGCCTTGAGGGCGTATCGCCGTTCGATTTTACCGAGGTCGTGGTCTACGACGGCCAGCGCCATCCGGGCGACAATCCGACCCACACGACTTTCATTAAGGGCGTGTTGCGGTTCGAACCCGCGGAGGAGTAGGGGCGTCGGCGAAGGAGACTCGCCGTGCCCCAGGATGCTCCCACCGCCACAACCACCTTCGACCTGACCCCGCCGACCGAAGACCAGTTCCGCGAACTCGTCGCCGATCTCGACGATGAGGAGCGCAAGGTCCTGCTCGAACATGGCACCGAGGCGCCATTCTGCGGCGTCTTCCTAGACGAGAAACGCCCGGGCGTGTTCACCTGCCGGCTGTGCGGCATCCCGCTGTTCAAGGGCGGCGCCAAGTTCGAAAGTGGCACCGGCTGGCCGAGCTTCACCCAGCCGTTCAACGCCGATCATCTGCAGTATATCCGCGACACCAGTTACGGCATGGTCCGCACCGAAATCGTCTGCGCTCGCTGCGGCGGCCACCAGGGTCACGTCTTCCCCGACGGGCCACCGCCGACCGGCGAACGTTATTGCATTAATTCGGTGAGTCTCGCTTTCACGCCGGAAGGCGAACAGCTGCCCGACAAGCTCGGCCGTGGCGCGCCGGAGGGCGAAATTCTCGCCTGATTTCACGACGTTCAGACCAGCATGGATCGTTACGGGGCTAAGCTGCGTTAGACCCGCCTGTTCAATGCTGGAGCGACCCGTGAGCGACACACCCGACAAGGCCAATTTCGGAGTACCGGGACTCGACGACATCACCGTCGGCGGTCTGACCCGAGGCCGGCTGTTTCTGCTCGAAGGCAGTCCGGGCACCGGCAAAACGACGATGTCGACCCAGTTCCTGATGGCCGGCGCGGCCGCCGGCGAACCGACGCTGTATATCACGCTGTCGGAAACCGAGGACGAACTTCGCGCCGGGGCGAAATCGCATGGCTGGTCGCTCGACGGAGTCGAAATCTTTGAGCTGGTCCCACCCGAAAGCCTGCTCGATGAAGACCAGCAACAAAGCCTGCTCTATTCGTCCGATCTTGAGCTGGGAGAGACGACCAAGCGGATCTTCGAATCCTTTGAAAAGGTAAAACCGAGCCGGGTCGTGCTCGACAGCCTGTCGGAGATCCGGTTGCTGGCCCAATCGTCGCTTCGCTATCGGCGTCAGATTCTGGCGCTCAAGCACTTCTTCTCGCGCAGCGGCGCGACTGTGCTGATGCTCGACGATCTGTCGAGCGAAGCTAACGATCGAACCATGCACAGCATCGCCCATGGCGTCATCCGCCTCGAGGAATTGTCGCCCGAATATGGCGGCGAGCGGCGGCGGATGCGCGTAATCAAATATCGCGGTCAGCGCTATCGCGGCGGCTATCACGACTTCGTCATCGACACCGGTGGCGTGCGCGTGTTCCCGCGACTGGTGTCGGCCGAACATCGCCGGCCGTTCAGCCGAGAAGTCCTCAAAACTGAATCCTCTGAATTGAACGCTCTGCTCGGCGGCGGCGTCGAACGCGGCTCGAGCATGCTGATCATTGGTCCCGCCGGCACCGGCAAGTCGTTGCTCGCGCTGACCTTTATTGCCGGTGCGGTCAAGCGCGGCGAGCGGGCGGCGATGTTCGTCTTCGATGAAGAACTCGGTTTGCTGTTCGAGCGTGCCAAGGGACTCGGCATCCACCTCCAGGACATGGTCGACAGCGGCCGCCTGATCATCGAGCAGATCGACGCCGCCGAACTGACTCCAGGCGAACTGTCCGAACGGGTTCGCCGCTGCGTCGAGGAGAATGAGGCGCGGACCGTCGTGATCGACAGTCTCAACGGCTACCAGGCGGCGATGCCCGAAGAAAAGGCGCTGATCCTGCACATGCATGAACTGCTGCAATACCTGAACCGGCAGGGCGCTTCGACCTTCCTGACGGTCGCTCAGCATGGCTTGGTAGGCGACATGAAAGCGCCGGTCGATGTGACCTATCTCGCCGACACCGTCATCCTCCTCCGCTATTTCGAAGCGCTCGGCCGGGTGCGGCGGGCAGTCTCGGTGATCAAGAAGCGGACTGGAGCGCACGAGGACACGATCCGCGAATTCCGCATCGACCAGCGCGGCATCTCGCTCGGCGAGCCCCTGGTCGGATTCCAGGGCGTGTTACGGGGCGTACCCGAGTTGGTCGACCATCGCTCGGATCTCATGGAATCTGCCGCCGAGTGACCCGCAATCTATCGGAACGTGCACTGATCCTGGCGCCCCAAGGCCGGGACGCAATCGTCGCGCAAAACATGCTCGGCGAGGCGGCCATTCCGGCGCACGTCGTCAGCGACATCCCCGCCATGATCGAAGAGTTGGAAGTGGGTGCGGGGTTTGGCATTGTAACCGAGGAGTCGCTTGGTGGCTCCGATCCACATGCCTTGTCCGATTGGATCAACGCCCAGCCCGAATGGTCGGACTTCCCATTCGTGTTGCTGACCCAGCGCGGCGGCGGGCTTGAACGCAATCCCGAAGCGGGGCGGCTCCTCGAACTGCTCGGCAACGTCACCTTTCTCGAACGCCCGTTCCATCCGACGACCTTCGTCAGCCTTGCCCAGTCGGCGATCCGCGGCCGCCGCCGACAATATGAGGCGCGGACCCGGCTTGAAGAACTGAATCAGCTTGCCGCCGATCTCGAGCAACGGGTCGAGGAGCGGACCGCTGAGCACGCCGCAGCGGTCGCTCAGCTCCACGAAGCACAGAAGCTCGAAACGCTCGGTCAACTGACCGGTGGCGTTGCGCACGACTTCAACAATTTGCTGACCCCGATCACCGGGGCGCTCGATTTGCTGCAGAAGAAATATGGGGAGAGCGATCCGCGATCTGGCCGTCTGCTGACCAACGCATTGCAAGCGGCGGATCGCGCCAAGACCCTGCTGCAGCGCCTGCTTGGTTTTGCCCGGCGCCAGTCGCTGATGACCAAGCCGGTCGACATCGCGAGCCTGCTGTCGGGCATGCGCGATCTCATATCCAGCGCCGTCGGCCCGACCATCGAGGTTCGACTGCGCTGCGATTCCGCGCTACCCGCCGCCTTTGCCGACCCCAATCAACTTGAGCTCGCGATCCTCAACCTCGCCGTCAACGCGCGCGATGCGATGCCCGACGGCGGCCCGCTCACCGTCCTCGCCGAACAAGTCGCGATGGGCCCGCGCTCGGCACCGAAGCTGACGCCTGGCCTCTATGTCCGGCTGTCGGTGATCGATGCCGGCTGCGGCATGGATGCGGACACGCTGACCCGGGCGATTGAGCCGTTTTATTCGACCAAGGAATTCGGGCGCGGCACCGGGCTCGGCCTGTCGATGGTCCACGGCCTTGCCGCGCAGCTCGGCGGCGGGTTCGACCTGACCAGCGCGCCGGGCGAGGGGACCCGGGTCGACCTCTATCTCCAGGTGGCGAACGAAGCCGCCGCCACCGATCTTCGCTCGGCGCTCGAACCCGTTCAGGCGATTGGCCGGCACCTCAGTGTGCTCTTGGTCGATGACGAGGATCTGGTGCGTACCGCGACTGCGGAGATGATCCGCGATCTCGGCCATTCGGTGGCCGAAGCGGATGGCGCGCTTGAGGCGCTCGGCCGGCTCGACGGCGGCTTCAAGGCGGATGTGGTGGTTACGGATTATATGATGCCGGGAATGGATGGCGGTGCGCTGTCGCGGAGACTTGCCGAGACGCATCCGGACATCGCGGTGCTGCTGATCACCGGTTACACCGGCCCGACCAACGACGTGATGCACTTGCCGCGGCTGGCGAAGCCGTTCGGTCAGTCGGAAATCGCGGCGGCGCTCGCCAATCTCTTCGCCGACGACGCCGGCAACGTCGTGCGTCTGCCCAAGCGGGATCGCTGACCCGGCCTATTGTCCGCTGGTGTGGTAATAATCGATGCGAATGCGAACCCATTCGCCGATCATCGGTTTGCCGTTCTTGCGCGGCGGCAGCACATGGAACTGCCACGCGGCCAGCCGTACCGCGCGGGCGAGATGCGATCCTGGCGGGTCGTTGCCAATCTCGACGCAGTCGTCGACCCGGTTGCCGGGGATGGTCTTGCACGCGATCAGGCCCGAACCCTCGGGCGCGCCGGGCGGGAGGTAGCCGCCGAGTTCGGCGTCGGTCGGCTCACGCGCCCATTCGGCGGCGTAGAGGATTTCGCCGTGCGGTCCGCGCCCGACTTCCTCGGAATCGCCTGCGCTGCCGGAACCGGCGCCGCCGAGCTTGCTGATGTCGGCGGCGGCCATTTCCGAACTGCTCATTTCGAGCAACGGCAGCGGGACCTTGGCCGGGATCGGCGATTTGATCGGCGGCATTTTGCGCGGTTGGTGGATCGGTTGCGTCACCTGGCGGGGTTTGGGCGCCGCGGGCTTGGCCGCCTCGGCATGCGATTCGGGAAGCAGATCGACGATCGTCGCTTGCGACGGCTCGCGCGTGGGCAGCGGAATCACGCCGAGCGTGAGCAGCACCAGCAAGAGCAGAAGATTGACGCCGAGCGCCAGCGCCAGGCCCGAGACGCGGCGTCGCAGCGGCGTCCGGTCCTGCTCGGTCAGCGGGCGGTAGGTTCTCAAAGCCAAGGGTTGAAGGTCTTTCGGGGATTCGCGTCGCGCCGCCAGTTAGCGGGACACGAGTTGAACCGCGAGTGAAAGGTCATTTCCGCAAAGGGGGCTGTAGGAAAGCCTAAACTAGGTTTACAACGTCGAGTGCCGGATCTGCCGTGGGGAGGGCAGCATGTCGCGGGGTTTTCGTTTCTTCGTCGCCATTGCCGCGCTGGCGTGCCTGGCTTTGGCGCCGCCGCCGAGCGTCCTTGCGACCAACCCACAACTGGGCGCGCAGCTGGCGGCTCAGCAACTGGCGGTCGTGCGCGTTCCCGCATTGCCGGCCGGAACGACGGTCCAGACCGCGCCGGGCGTGCTGCGCGATGCAGGGTTGCAGCCCGGGTCGTTCCGATGTGCCCCGAGCAGCGGCACGCCGGGCGCAATCGTCGGCCGCGTCCTCGCCTTGTCGCCGCAACCCGGCACCGTCGTGGCGCGCGGTTCGCGGGTCGATATGATCGCTGTTCTGCCCAAGAGTTGCGTGAATTTCACGAGCTCGATGGCGATCATCGCGGCCGTTCAGTCGCTGCACACGATAACACACGCCAAACCGCCTCCGCCTCCGCCTCCGCCACCGCCTCCAGCCCCGGCAACACAGACGTGTCCTGACGGATCGGTGATCCTCGCGAGCGACGGTTGCCCGCCTCCTCCACCGCCGCCACCACCGCCCCTACCCCAAAGCGAGGGCCCGACCGACGCGCCGACGCCGCCGTCTTTCCATGAGCATCACGACCCGATCGAACTTACCCCGCCGGCGACCGACACCGGCCCCGGGCCTGGCGCTTCGGGCCCTGACGAAGCCGCCCCACCTGCCGAAGGTCCGCCCATCGTCCCGCCGTCCACCGCCCCGCAGAAGGGCCGCGGCGCGTTCGTCAATCCCGGCGACATGGAGGTCAACAACTGGCACCGGCTCGAATTCGTGGTCGGCAAGACCGAAGCCGCTTTGGCCGAAGAGAGCGAGGACCAGGAGCTCGGACAGTCAAAGGAGATTTACGTCGCCCCGTTGATGCGCGTGACCCTGGAGCCCGACCCGAACTTCGAGATCCGTAAACAGAGCCCGGACGTGCAGGAGACCGGCGGAGACCTCGCGGCGTCGTGGCAATGGAGCGTCAAGCCGCTGAATGGCGGCAGTCACGCTTTGATTGCGCGGGTCGAAGTCCTTGAAAAGCAAACGGACGGGAGCCTGACCGCGACCGAGACTTACACCCGCCGGCTTGCGGTCACGGTCCACGTCGGGACGTGGCAGGGATTCCTCAACGCGCTCAAGGGCGCAGCAAGCTTTGGCGACCTGCTCGCCACATTGTTCGGCTCGTGGGGCAAGACGCTGACCGCACTCACGGCGCTGATCGCCGCCGCGGTCGCGCTGTGGGCCGCGATCCGCAAATTGCGCAAGCCCAAGGAGTGAGACCCGAATGATGCGGATCTATTCGCTGATCATGGCGCTGGTTCTTTGCCTCGGTGCTTGCAGCAGCGGGCCGCCAGACCAAACGAGCGCGTCGCCGACGTCCAACGCGGCTGACGACAGCGCGTTGGTCGATAATGCAGTGACGCCCGCCGACAACGGCGAAGCGCTGCCCGAGGACGTGACCAAGGGCGTCGGCGCGTTCGTCGATCCGGGCGATATGGATGTCGATGCCTGGTCGACGCTGGAGTTCGTGGTCGGTCCGAACCAGGCCGTGATCGCGGAGGAGACCGAGGGTCGTAAACTGACCCCGTCGGCCCCCGTGTACGTGGCACCGACGATGCGGGTCACCTTGCTGGCCGATCCCGGCTTCCAGTTTCAGCCGCAAAGCGATCCGATCCAGGATACCGGGCAGGATCGGACCGCGACCTGGCAGTGGAAGGTCAAGCCGCTGACCGGCGGCACGGCGACCTTGTTCGCCCGGGTCGAAGTCGGCGAGCGTGAACGCAATGGCACGCTGAATGTGGTCAAGACCTACACCCGCCGAGTCGCGGTGCATGTGCATGTCGGCACGTGGAAAGGGTTCCTCAACGCGCTCAAGAGTGCGGCGTCGCTGGGTGACCTGATCGGCACGTTGGTCGGTTCGCTCGGCAAGACGCTGACGGCGATCGCGGCGATGGTCACCGCCGGGCCGACGGTGTGGCTGGCATTCCGCTCGTGGCGCAAGCGCAAGGAAACCAAAGCCGCGGAAGCTGCGCCGGCGACCGCCGCAACGCCGGACGCCAAGCCGGGCGAGGAGCCGAAAAAATAAGAAAAACCCTGCCGGGAGGGAGAGCGAGGGAGCATCCTATCCCGGCAGGGTCAACTGTGTCGTCGTTCCGGCAGGCCGCTCTAGCTCGCTAAAGGGAGAGTGGCTGCTGAGGACAAATTTACTCCCCGCCGGTTAGCGGCAGGTGAGCGGAATTGGTTTACGAAATTTAACGCTTTCGCCGGTCTATTTGTGCGGCGGCATCCAGTCGTCCGGCGGCGTGAAATAGACGCTGAGGCGCGCCATCCGCGGCGTCTTATGCGCCCAGTTCGCGAACACCCCGCAGACTGTTTTCGAATGCTCGCCGGTGTTGGGGATCGGTTCCGCGGTCCACTTCGCTTTGCCGATCGTGCAGGTCGAGCCCGCGGCGCAGGTCTGGTACTGTCGATCCGGGCCCGCCGCCTCGAGCTTGTAGCCGGTCACCGTCGAATTCTCCGGAAGCACCGCGCACACCGCCTGGCAATAGGCCGTCTTGTCGTCGCCGCCGTTGAGAATGCGGCCGACGTCGCCGCCGACCTGCTGTCCGATCACTCGCTGAACGTCCTTATTCTTCAGCAGATCCCCGACCGCGCCGGCGAATTGGCCGCCCTTCAGCGCCGCGGCATCGTCGCTGACGTCGCGGATCTGCGCGGTTTCGCGCGCCTCGTTCATGCAGGACGGATTGTCGGTGTAGGTGCGCAGGCCCGCCTGAACCAGTTGCTCGACGCGGACCCGGGCCTCGGTCGCCTGGCATTCCTCGCAGCCGCCATTGCCGTCGTTGAAGTCCTTGACCTTGGCGGCGAGCTTGGCCGCTTTGTCTTCAGCCGATTCCGTGGTGGTGGTTTCGCTGGTCGCTTCGTTGGCGGTGGCATTGCCCTCCGCCTTTTTGTCCTTGTCTTTGCCCCCGCCGCACGCCGTAATGCTTAGCGCCACCGCGACGATCACGCCGTGATGAAGAATGCCTCCGCGCATGATGTGTCCCCTGTCGAAGAGGATTCGGCCGACGCGGCGTATAACCAAGGTTAGACAAATATGCGAGCGTCCCTCGCAACCGTGCGCGACTCCGGCTATAACTCACACCAGCCGAATCGTCCTGTTGAGCGGGAGGATGCGGCATGACCTGCCTGTGTAAATTCATTCCCGACGAGGTGCTGGCACGCCTCGCCAACGATTCTTCGATCAAGAACTTCGACCGCGACGCGCTCCAGCGCACGCTCGCCGTCGACCAGGAAATGCGCAAGGTGCGCGAAGCGACGGCGTCGCTGATTGCGTCGTCGGCGATGATCTCGATGAGCCTCGTTCCGGCCAACAAGAAGCCGCTGATCAAGCTCTACGATTGCAAGCACGGCAGCATTTTGCCCGGCGCCAGGATTGCGAGCCCGCAATCGTCGTCGGACGGGACGGTCAAGCGGACCTTCAAGAACACCACCGATGTCGCCAAATTCTACAACAAGGAGTTCGGCCGCAACTCGCTCGACGGGCAAGGCATGGATCTGCTGTCGTCGGTCCACTACGGCCAGAATTACAACAACGCCTTCTGGAATGGTCAGCAGATGACCTACGGCGACGGCGACAACAACATCTTCATCGACTTCACCAAGGGCAATGACGTGGTCGCCCACGAACTGACCCATGGCCTGACCCAGTTCACCAGTCAGTTGGCCTATGCCAACGAACCGGGCGGTCTCAACGAGAGCATGTCCGACGTGTTCGGGTCGATGTTCCGCCAGTGGCAGGCGAACCAGACGGTGGACAAGGCCGACTGGTTGATCGGCAGCGACATCATGGGCCCGGCGGCCAAGGCCAAGGGTTTCACCTGCCTGCGCGACATGGCCAATCCTGGCGCGAAACATGCACTGGCGGCGCAACCGGCGCATTATTCGAAATACCAGGCGGGGATGGACCCGCACGTCAGCAGCGGCATCCCCAACAACGCCTTCTACCGGGCGGCGACGGCGATCGGCGGCAAGAGCTGGCAGAAAGCGGGCAAGGTGTGGTTCCAGGCGCTGACCGGCTTTGGCCCGGCGCCGCAGCTGACGATGAAGCAATTCGCCGACCGAACGCGGTCCGTCGCGACGCAATTGTTTCCGGCCCAGCCGGCAGTCGCTTCGGCCATTGACAAGGCGTGGGTCGCGGTCGGACTGTAGCCCTTGTGGCGCGCCGACCCGACGACAAACGCATCAAGGTCGAGAAGCTCGGCGGGTTCGCCGGGTTCGGGTCGAGCGCGCACTTGCGCAGCGAAGGTGAAGTCGAGCTCGAGAAACTGACCGAGCCCGACCGCGACAAGGTCGCCAAGCTGCTCGCCCGCGACGCCAAGGACCATCCCTCGAGCCTCAGCCAGTTCGTCTACCGGCTGACGTGGGAGGAGGGCGGCAAGGCCCGTTCGGTCGACGTCGGCGAGGACGAATTGCCGCCCAGCGTGATCGCCGCGGTCAAAGACACGCTGATCTAGCGGATCGGGCCTACCACTGCGGGCGGCGGCGGACGAACTGCTCTCGGCGGACTTCGCCCTCGATGATGCGGGCCTTAAGCTTGGCTTGAATCTGTGCCGCGCCATGGCCGTTAAGGCATACCAGCCGCGTGCCGCCGCCGGGCAGGGCTTCGATGACCGAGATGGCAATGTCTTTGGCGGTGCAATGCTTGACCACGTCGGCCTCGGTCATGGCGAGGTTGAAGGCGCGGCTCACGTGCGGACCCGATCCGCGGCGAGGGGAGAAAATAGGGTCATCTGGAGGCTCCTGTGCGGCAAGCGGGAGCACGGGTGACTCTCAGCCATCGGCGCCTGCGATTGGGCGAATGCCGATGATGCCGCAACGCTAGCACAGGCAGCGCCGATACGCCCGGATATTCGACCATGAATTGATTCCGCGTGGCGCGAAGCGCATCCTTGGCCGGCTCGGTTGGGGGAGACCATCGCTATGACGAACCGAACGGCAATAAGCGCCATTGCGTTGACCATGCTGCTGACAACCGCGGGCTGCGGCGCCAAGAAGATCCCTGGCAACACCGCCAATGCGACGCAAACCGCTGAGGCGAATACCGGGGCTGCGAACGATGCTGTGCCCGAGGTCGATGCGAATAGCGAAAGCGCGCCGGTAACCGAGGAGGCCGCGGCCGAAAACGACACGACACCGGTCAAGAACCTGGTCGCCGCGCATAAGAGCGGGGTGGTGCGCATTGGTCCGGTCAAGCCTACCGGTCCGGTTCGCATTGCGCCGACGGGCGCGCTCGCCCGCTATGTCGACATGCATCCGCGCGAAGTCGAGGGGGGGCGTAGCTTCCTTGGCGAGCCGGCGGTACGGCGGGCGATCGCGGCCAGCGTGCGCGATGCCGGCGTCAGGAATTTCATCTACAATTACAACGGACCCGACGCGCCAATCGCCAAGACCCGGAGCGGACGCCTGATCGCCTGGGGCTGCGAAGCGCACAATTGCGGCTTCCACAATTGGGCGGTGTCGATCACCCCTGACGGAGCGAGCGCCGAGGTTTGCTATTACCACGACGACGAGCGGCCCGACGGCAGCGCGACCTGGTATTCGCGCGGCGGCCGGACCGCGAAGCGCGCGGGGAATTGCCCGGACCAATAGCGCCTCGCCTTCCGTCGACGGGAACCAGTGTCGGCTGCGCGACGTTGCGCTCGCCGATGGATGACAAGACCCTGAACCTGTGGCGGCAGATTGAGCGCGGCCGTCGCGCGCGGCTAGCTGCCGGACCAGCTAAACCCGGCACGACGCCGGAGCCGGTGGCGGCCAACGATCCGCGCTAGCGACGACTTCGGGGGTGATAAGGACCTACGCTTTGTGGGCCGGGGCCGGGCATTTGATGAAATGGCCCTGGGCGTTGCGGCAGGTCTTGGGCTTGGCCGCGGCGGCTTTGTGCACCGGGCACTTCACGAACTTGCCATGCGCATCCTTGCACGGCGCGGCGAACGCCGGCGCGGCGCCCCCGATCAGGGTCAACGCGGTCACTGCGAGCATTAGCTTTTTCATAGGTTCACTCCCTCGGCACTTGGGATAGCGAGATGTAACGCAAGCGGCACGGCGGGGAAGTGGAGCCAAGATTACAAAGCGAGTCATTTTCAGCAAAACCTCACATCTTGCTCATGCCCTTCATCGGTTGATCGGGCAGGTTATGCTTTCAACGTGACGGAAGGCAGGAGCATGGAGATGGCGGCAAGGACAGGCGCGAACCCGTCGTGGACGTACCGCGCGGGGGTTGCCACCGCGTTGGCGACCGGTTTCGCGGTAGTGTGGACGACCGTGGTGCGCGACGACGGCAATGGCATTGGGTTCCT
>Ga0207658_10002161_pt1 | contig 14615 bp, 13 predicted proteins | sample KBSS33metaG_FD_184322 | JGI IMG/M metagenome (GOLD analysis project Ga0207658, IMG submission 184322) | Switchgrass rhizosphere microbial communities from Kellogg Biological Station, Michigan, USA - KBS S3-3 metaG (SPAdes) (version 2) | ecosystem: Host-associated > Plants > Roots > Rhizosphere...
CCGATATGTCCATGACCCTTGCTCCTTCCGCAAACGGCCTGCTGCCGTAAGGCAACAACGCTCAGTTAAGGGGCGAGCCATCCATAAAGGGGGACTCATCGACGCGGTCTTGGCCGCTCGCGGGGCGGGTTCACCAGTAAGCTTCACTGCCTCGCTGATGCCCTCGGACGACCGCTCGCCTTTCATCTGACGGTTGGCGAGGCGGCAGATTGTAAAGCGTATGACGTCCTGATCGATTTACCCGAGCGCGCGCCGGACGCCTTGCTTGCCGACAAGGGTTATGATGCCGATGCTATCCGCGCCGATCTCGGTGAACGGAAGATCGAGGCTGTCATTCCCGGTCGATCAAACCGCCGCGTGAAGATCGAGCATAACCGGGTGCTTTACAAGCAGCGCAACCGGATCGAACGCATGTTCGGCCATCTCAAGATCAATCGCGCCATCGCCACCCGATACGACCAACTGGCCAACAGCTTCCTCGGCATGGTCCATATAGCGACCGCCAGATACTGGCTCAAATTTGTCCACGCGGCCTAGTCACGTAATCATCGAGCGATACTGGCAACAGATAGTCCTGCCGGCGGTCTTCACCTTGGACGAAACGGCTCATGCCCAGGCCTCCCGAAACACGAGAAAACCATACCAGATTCCGGCGTTTTTACACAGCCTCGGGACAGAGCCGCCATTCGCGGCGTCGCTACCGAACGGCAAATCATGCCGAATCCCGCCATTCCCTTGGCCAACCATGGCTGTCAGACCTAGTCGATAAACGCTCGAACAGCGGACAGTCCGCAACTATGAAGCGCGAATCGAACATCAAGCAGTTGTTCTAAGCAAGTAAGTCCGAGCGCAACTTCACGGCAGCGGACAGCCCCTCCCACACACTTGATGACGGACGATCCTGCGGCATGTAGCCATCCCCTGGGTAACGCGCGTGTTCACATGTCCGCCATTCGTCGTGAACCTACCCGCTCTCGCCCTGCTGGGAATTCTCGTACAGGCAATTCACCGACCAAGGTCCTGAATACCCTTCATGGAATGGAGATTTGGCTCCTATTCGCCGTTGGTGCGGAGAATTGTGATGTCAGGTCTACGGCGTCCCCCCCTTTGCACTCTGGTTCATTCCGCACCAGTCTGATCTCGCAAGTGCAGGTGTCGGTCGACGAGGCGGACAAGCCCGTCACTATCCCCTGCCTCCAGAAGGTGGAACATACGGACATGATCGTCGTGACTGCGCCCGATGCTTTCGACCGTACGCCAGCCCCCCCGGAACCCGTTCTGCGCCCGGTGTCGTAACGCCTGGATCTGCTCCTGCAGTACGGAATTGCCGCAAATCGCGTAAAGCCGATCGTGAAACACCGCATTGAGTTGGCGCAAATAGATGAGATCGCCGCTCAGCATGTTCGCGGCAAAATTATCGAGAATTTCGCGCAGGTCGCCCAGATCCTGCGCGGTCACGTTGCGCGACGCCAGAACCATCGCCGCCCGTTCGAGGATCGCCCGGGTGTCGAGCAGATCCGAGCGATCCTTGTCGCTCAGCGACGAGACGCGGTAACCCCGATTCGGCAGGTGCTCCAGCATCCGCCGTGCGCTTAGGTCCTTGAGCGCCATGCGCACGTCGAAACGATTCGCCTCGTAGCGCTCTTCGATGTCGGCCTGCTTCAACCATTCGCCCGGCCTGAAATGACCGGTCAGCAGGTCATCCTCCATTCGCAGGATCAGGGTGCTGGGGCTGCGAGCCTTGCGCGCCGAACGTTGAATAGTCGCCAAAATCTTCTCCTCACCCACTCTTTAGCCCCACTGTGCTTGGCGGGCCAGAGGTTCAAGCGGCGCGCTCGATCGCATAGGAAATCCGCCGAAGTATGGATGTATGTTGACACGGTTAAAATAGTAGCCAATCTATGCGCATAACGACGTATCTATTTTAAATGCCGACAGGGAGGCATACTTTTGACCGCGACATTCAAGGTGGCGTGCGTGCAGAGTCACGCGACGCCCGATCACGCCCGCAACGTCACTGAGGCGCTCGATCTTGCCGCGCAGGCGATGGCGGCCGGGGCGCAGCTGGTCACCCTGCCCGAGGCGTTCGATTGCCTCGTTCCGACCCGCGCGGAACTGCTCGACTATGTCCGCCCCGAAGACGGCCACGCCGCCGTCCTCGCCTGCGCGGCCTTCGCGAAGTCGCATGCGGTATGGCTGCTCGCCGGTTCGGTCTCGGTGCTTGGCGAGCATGGCCGCCCTGCCAACCGCTCGCTGCTGTTCGCGCCCGACGGCACCGTGGCGGCGCGCTACGACAAGATCCACATGTTCGACGTGGACCTGCCCAACGGCGACACCTTCCGCGAATCCGACTTCTACGAAGCCGGGCGCCGCGCAGTGGTGACGCCGCTGCCCTGGGGCAACCTCGGCCTCAGCATTTGCTACGACGTGCGCTTCCCCTATCTTCACCGCGCGCTGGCGGGGCATGGCGCGGCGATGATCGCCACCCCGGCCGCCTTCAGCAGCATGACCGGCCCGCTCCACTGGGAGCCGCTGCTGCGGGCCCGGGCGATCGAGACCGGCTGCTTCGTCATCGCCCCCGCGCAGTGCGGTCATCACTACGGCGCGCGGTACAGCCACGGCCACTCGCTGATCGTCGATCCCTGGGGTCGTGTGCTCGCCGAGGCGGGGGACGAGCCCGGCTTTATCGTCGCCGACCTCGACCTTGGCGAAGTGGCCCGTTTCCGCGCCGCGATCCCCTCGCTCGCGCCCGACCGCGCCTTCGCCGTGGAAAGCGCCGCATGACCCCGAAGATCGAACGCATCCGCCTGGCCGAAGGCTTCGACGTCGTCGCCTATGTCTATGGCGACGGACCCGAGACGCTGCTCCTTGCCAACGGCGGCCCGGGCCTCCCCAGCCTGTACTTGCGGGAACCCCACGCGAGGCTGGCCGAACGCGGCTTCCGCGTCGTCGCCTGGGACCAGCTCGGCTGCGGCGCCTCGGACCGGCCCGAAGACTCCGCGCTCTGGACCCTCGAACGCTACGTCGCCGAGGCCGAGCAGGTCCGCGCCGCGCTGGACCTCGGGCAGGTCCACTTCCTCGGCCACAGCTGGGGCACCTGGCTCGGCACCGAATATTGCCTGACGCACCCCGACAGGGTGAAGAGCTACATCGCCGCCGACGGGGCCTGCGACATCCCGCACCTGATCGGCGAACTCCAGCGCCTGCGGCTGGCGCTGGGGCCGGAGACGGTGGCGATGATGATCGCGCGCGAGGCCGAAGGGAGCCTCGACCATCCCGAATATCAGGCCGCGATCACGCTGCTCAACTATCGCCACGTCTGCCGCCTGTCGCAGTGGCCCGCCAGCCTCACCGACGCGCTCGCGGACTGGAACATGGGGCCGTACCAGACCATGCAGGGCCCGAACGAGTTCACCTACACCGGCAACATGACGGCATGGAACCGCATCCCCGCGATGCACGCGATCACGGTGCCCGCGCTGGTGCTCTGCGGCCGGTATGACGAACTGACCCCGGCATGCTCGTACCTGATGCATGCGGCGATGCCGAACTCGCGCATCCGGGTGTTCGAGCAAAGTTCGCACATGCCCTTTTACGAACAGCCCGAAGCCTACTTCGACACCCTCGAATTCTTCCTGCGCGCGGGCTGACCAGCCCCGCCTGCAAAAAATTTTACCTCAAAGAAAATTGGCTACTATTTTCGCAAAAAAGACACAGGGATGGTACAATCATGAAGTTCGTAACGAATTTGCTCTGCACCGCCGCGCTCTGCGGCGTCGCTTCTCCGGCACTGGTTTCGCCCGTTCTGGCGCAGGACGCGACCCCGGCTGACGACAGCGCCATCGGCGGCGACATCGTCGTCACCGGATCGCGCATCGCCGACACGCTTCAGACCTTCCCCGGCTCCTCCACCGTCGTCGACAAGGCGCGGCTCGACCAGCAGTTGTCGGTCACCAACGACCTCGGCTCGGTCCTCGCCGCCACCGTCCCAGGCCTTGCCGCGTCGAGCAACACCGCCGCCAACGTCACCCAGAGCCTGCGCGGCCGCCCGTTGCGCGTCTTCATCGACGGCATCCCCGTCTCCAACCCGCTGCGCGACGGCGGGCGCGACCTGCGCCTGATCTCGCCCAACGCGATCCAGAGCATCGAGGTGATCCGCGGCGCATCGGCGCTCTATGGCCAGGGCGGCGCGGGCGGCATCATCAACTACGTGACGCGCCGGGGCAGTGCCTCGGACGAGTGGAAGTTCCGCACCGAACTGTCGACCGGCTTCTCCACCCAGCACTTCAAGGACAGCCTCAACCCGGCGATCGAGCAGAGCGCATCGGGCGCGATCGGCGGCTTCGACGTCACCTTCGACGGCCGCTACGAGCGCACCAACGGCCAGTTCGACGCCGACGGGGACCGCATCGCGCCCGATCCGAACAACTTCGGCGGCATCGCCGATTCCGAGATCTACGACGTGTTCGGCAAGATCGGCTACACCTTCGGCGACCAGCGCATCGAAGGCATGGTCAATTACTACCGCCAGCACCAAGACAGCGATTACGTCCCGGTCGCGGGCAACATCGCCGCCGGGATCAAGGAAACCGCCGTCAAGGGCGAACTCGATCCGCGCGCGATGGACCCGGTCAACCGCAACTTCATCTCGTCGCTGTCGTACTTCAACAACAGCCTGCTCGGCAGCTTCCACGCGCAGGGCTATTACCTGAAGAACTACTCGGTGTTCTCGTTCAACGCCGCAAACTTCGGAGGCACGCAAAGCGTGATCCGCTCGAAGAAGCTCGGCCTGCAGATGGACTTCAACACCCCGCTGGCGATGCTGGGGCTGGGCGACGGCGAGATCCTGTGGGGCGCCGACGTCAACCGCGACGAGACCGCGCAGCCGCTGATCCCGCAGACCGCCACCCCCGGCGACGGCCGCACCTACACGCCGCCGCTGCAGCAGATGAACTACGCCGCCTTCATCCAGCTGGAAAAGCCGCTGACCGACTGGCTGACCCTGCGCGCCGGTATCCGCCACGACGTGTTCCGCATGAAGATCGACGACTTCGTCGCCGCGCTCACCAGTGTCCACGTCGCCGGCGGCAAGCTCAAATACAATGCCACCCCGGTCAACATCGGCGCGACGGCGAAGATCTCGCCCGCCGTGGAGGTGTTCGGCGGCTTCTCGCAAGGGTTCTCGATCCCCGACATCGGCTCGCCGCTGCGCCGCGTCTCTGCCACCTCGCTCGACGGGTTCCACCCCGAACCGCAGATCGTCAACAACTACGAACTGGGCCTGCGCGGCACGATCCTGGGCAGCGTCAACTACTCGGCCGCGTACTTCATCAGCACCGCGAAGTTCGGCACCGACTTCGTGATCGACCCGCTCAACCCCAACGACGCCGCGACCCTGCGCCAGAAGGAGCGCGTCCACGGTTGGGAAATCACCGCCAGCGGCAAGATCGGCGCGGCAACGCGCTGGTCGGCGAACTATGCCCACACCGAAGGGCGCACCGACGCCGATCAGGACGGCAGGCTGGATACCCCGCTCAGCGGCCGCCGCATCGGCCCGGACCAGTTCAACCTGATGCTGGAACACGACCTCGCGACCGACTGGAGCGTGAGCGCGCAGTACAACCATTCCGGCAGCCGCAACGCCTTCCCGGACTCGCCGATCGGCAACTACTACACCGGCCGCGTGCGCCCGACCGATCGCATCGACCTGTCGAGCCAGTTCAAGGTCACGCCGTTCGACTTCAGCGTCGGCGTGCGCAACCTGCTGAACGCCGATTACTACTCGATCGACTCCCAGCTCCTCAATCGCAACGAGCTTTACAGCAAGGCGGAGGGGCGGACCATCTTCATCAAGATGGGCGTGAACTACTGACTGCCACCTGCTGGCCACCAATTACCGGCCACCGATTACTGACTACCTAGAGCAACGTCGCCCTGCCGCCGCCCCCCGGGTTCCCCGACCGGCGGCAGGGAACGATACGGGATACCACATGACCACCCTAGCCGAAGCCGGGCGCTTTTCCGCCTACGACCTCAAGCGCACGCCGGCGACGGCCTGCAAGGCGGACCAGCGCTTTTCCTACTGCCTCTACGTCCCGCCCGAACTCGATCCGGCGAAGGCGCGCGTCCTTGTTGCCATTCACGGCACCGAGCGGGACAACGCGGCGCTGCGCGATCTTTTCGCGCCGCTGGCCGAGCGGCACGGGCTGATCGTCATCGCCCCGCTGTTCCCCTGCGGCATAGACGACCCGCGCGACCGCGAGAACTACAAGTACATCGAATATGGCGACATCCGCTTCGACACCCTCGTCCTGTCGATGGTGGACGAAGTGGCCGAACGCTACGGCATCGGCGCGGACCGGTTCGCCCTGTTCGGCTTCTCGGGCGGCGCGCATTTCGCGCATCGCTTCTTCTACCTGCACCCGCAGCGGCTCGATGCCGTGTCGATCTGCTCGCCGGGGTCGGTGACGCTGCTCGACCAGCAGCGCGACTGGTGGGTCGGCGTCGCCGACATGGAGGCGCGCTTCGGCCGCTGGCTCGACCTGCCCTCGATGCGGCGCACGCGGGTCCATGTCGCGGTGGGCGGGGCGGACGACGCCACATGGGAGATCACGCACAAGCCCGGCAGCGCCGCGTGGATGCCGGGCGCCAACGACGCCGGGGTCACCCGCGTCGACCGCGCCGCCAGCCTCGACCGCTCGCTGCGCGAGAGCGGCATCGACGCGCGCTTCGACATCCTGCCGGGCGTGCGCCACGAACGCGACCGCCTCGTCGCCTCGGCGACCGAATTCTTCAACGCGGTCTACGGCAAGAACGATGTTGCGGCCTAATCCGCTGCGGCAGGCGATCGCGGCCCGGCGGCAGGCGATCGGGGCGTGGCTATTCATGGCCTCGGCAGCGAATGCCGAACTGCTCGCCGACGTGCCGTTCGACGCCCTCATCATCGATCAGGAGCATGGTCCCGGCGGGCTGGAATCGGTCGTCGCACAGCTGCGGGCCGCCGGGTCGGTGGGGAGCTCTCCTGCACTGCTGGCACGGGCGCCGGATTGTTCGATGACCGCGATCAAGCCGTTGCTCGATGCGGGCGCGGAAGGCATCTTCGCCCCCACTGTCGAGAGCGTCGAACAGGTCGCCGCGCTCGCCGAGGCCATGCACTATCCGCCGCGCGGGCGCCGGGGGCTGCACTACACCGTTTCGCGCGCCGCCGGATGGGGGCGCCATGTCAACGAGTACGCCGACCATGCCGAGCGCGAGTTGCTGACCGTGGCCATGATCGAATCCGCAGCCGGCGTCGCCGCCCTGCCGCAGATGGCCGCGCATGGCGGGATCGACATGTTCTTCATCGGCCCGCTCGACCTGTCCGCCAGCATCGGCCACGCCGGGGACTACGCGCACCCGCAGTTCCGCGAACTGCTGGCCGAGGCCGAGCAACGCGTCCTGGAATCGGGCGCGGCGCTGGGCGGTGCGATCATTCCCGGCCATGACGCCAATTCCCTGTTTTCACGCGGCTATTCCTTCGTGACGATGGGTGCCGACGCAGGCTTCCTGCGCAGCGCGGCGCTGCAGGCGCTCGCCAATGCGGGAGCGACGCGCGATGGCTAACCGTTCCCTCACCCGCCGCCAGTGGATCGGCAGCGCGCTGGCCGCAGCCGCCGTGCCGCGCGTGGCGCTGGCCGACGACCTCGAGCGCCGCTCGCGCGCCGAGGGCAATCTGCTGATCTATTCCAACATGGCCGAGTACAACTGGCAGCCGATCGTCACGGGCCTGCGCCACCGCTATCCCTGGCTGCGCGTCGATACCCTCGACATGGGGCCGACCGAGGTTTTCGAGCGCTATTACGCCGAGACGTCCGCCGGCCGGCGCTCGGCCGACATCATCGTCAGCAGCGCGCCCGATGCCTGGCTGCGCTTTGCCGGGCAGCAGCAGATCGCACCGCATCGCAGCGCCGAGGATGCGGCGCTGCCGGGCTGGTCGAAGCCGCTGCCGGGGCTGCACACGCTTTCCGCCGATCCGATGGTGATGGTCTACAACAAGGCGCTGCTGCCCCCGCAGATGCGCCCGCGCGGGCTGCGCCAGCTGGCCGCGATCGCCGCCGCCAATCCGCGCAAGTTCCGCCACCGCATCACCACCTATGACGCCGAGGTCCATGCCCTCGCCTATGCCGTGCAGTGGGCCGCGATCAGCGCCGGAAGGCCCGGCGGGTGGGATCTGATGGCCAAGCTAAGTCCTTATGTTCGCGTGGAAAGTGGCGGCGCCACGATGCTCGACAAGGTGACCGTCGGCGAATACCTTGCGGGCTATCACATCTCTGCCGTGACCGTGCTGCCCAAGATGCGCGACAAGGGCCGCGCCGAGATCGTGAGCTGGGAACTGTGCGCCGACGGCACCCCCGTCGTCCCGCGCGGGATCGCGGTGACGCGCAAGGCGCGCAATCCCGCCAGCGCCGCGCTCGCGCTCGATTTCATGCTCGGCCGGGCGGGCCAGATCGCCGCCGCGCAAGGGGGCCTCACGCCCTATCGCCATGACGTGGGAGAGCGCGAGGTGCCTTATCTCACGCTCGACGGGATCGCCCGCAGGATCGGCCGGGAAAACCTGGTCATGGTCGGTTACGACCACCGCATGGTGGCGCAGAACGCCGCCTTCATCCGCAAATGGGACGGCATTTTCAAGAGGTTCGACGGATGAACGCGCCCGCTTTCCCGTCCGGGGACACAACGGCACTCAACGGCACCCTAGCCGCACCTGGCGGCACCGACCGCCAGCTTACGCTTGCCATCGGTATCCAGTGGCTGACCGCCATCGCCACGCTCGTTCTGGTGCTCGCGCCGCTGGGTCCGATCCTGTGGCAATCGCTGCTCGACCGGCCGCTCTACCAGCCGAACGCCGTCCTCTCGCTCGACAATTTCACGCGGCTGCTGAACGACGCCGGGTTCCTTCGCGCCGTCGCCACCTCGTTCGAGCTGGCCTTCGCCGCGACCGCCATCGCCTGCGTCACCGGGGTCGGCCTCGCGCTGTTCCTCGAACGCACTGATCTGCCTGCGCGGGGGCCTTTCCGGCTGTTCGCGCTGGCGCCGATGTACATGTCGCAGCTGGTCAACGCCTTCGCCTGGTATCTGATCTATGGCGCGGCGGGCTACCTCACCCTGTTCGGAGAGAAGATCGTCGGGGTGCCGCCCTGGGACATGTACGGCATCGGCGGCATGGCGATCGTCGCGGGCACCTCGATGACGCCGCTGGTCTACCTGTTCTGCTCCAGCTCCGCGCGCATGGCCGACGCCACGCTTGAGGACGCCGCGCGCAGCGTGGGCGCGGGGCCGCTTCGGGTGCTGTGGTCGGTCTCTCTGCCGCTGATGCGCCCCTCGATCATCTACGCCGCGCTGCTGGTGTTCATCGGCACGCTGGAGACGCTGGCGGTGCCGCTGGTGTTCGGCAGGCCGGTGGGCCTCGAAAGCTTCACCACCTTCCTGTTCAGCCGGGGCCTTGGCGCGATCACCCCGGACTATGGAATGGTGGGCGCCGCCGCCGTGCTGCTGCTGGTGCTCGTCGCGGTGCTGCTGGTGATCCAGAGCGTGCTGCTGAAAGGCGCGGGGCGGTTCGTCACCGTGCGCGGCAAGGCGCAAAGGCCGCGCCGGATTTCGCTGGGCGCGCTGCGGCGACCTATCGCGGCGGTCTTCTGGGGCTACTTCGTGCTGACGCTGATGCTGCCGCTCGTCGCCATCATCGCGCGGTCCTTCACCACCTTCCTGACGCCGCTGCTCTCGCCGCTCAGGGTGCTGACCACCGACAACTACGCGCTCGTCCTCGGCCACCCGGCCTACCTGCGCTCGATCACCAACAGCGTGATCGTCGCCTCGGTCGGCGCGCTGGTGGCGACGCTAGGGATCGCGGTGATCGCGCTGGTCGCCAAGCGATCCGCCTTCCGCTTCGCAAAGGGGCTGGAATATGTCGCGATGTTCCCGCGCGCGATGCCGGGGATCGTCGCCGGGATCGGCTTCTTCTGGGCGATGCTGCTGCTGCCTTTCGCGCACTGGCTGCAAGGAACGATCTGGATCCTGATGATCGCCTTCGCCATGCGCGGCATTCCCATCGCCTACGGCGCCATCGCCGCCGCGCTCATCCAGATCGGTACAGAGCTGGACCAGAGCGCCCGCTCGGTCGGCGCGGGCTGGTGGAAGACCTGCACCGCGATCGTCCTGCCGCTGATCCGCCCGGCGCTGTTCTCCGCCTTCACGCTGCTGTTCCTCGGCTTCCTCAAGGAATATGCCTCGGCGGTGTTCCTCTATGCGCCGGGGTCGGAGATCATCGGGACCACCATGCTCTCGCTGTGGTCCAACGGCGATACCGGCGCCGTCGCCGCGCTGTCGGTGATCCAGATCGCGATCACCGGTGTGTTCGTTTCCCTTGCCCATTTCGTCACGAGGACCAACCGCGATGTCTGATGTCCTGATCCAGCGCCTGACCAAGCGCCACGGCGAGGTGACCGTGCTGCACGGCATCGACCTCGACGTGCCGCGCGGCGAATTCCTTACCCTGCTCGGCCCCTCGGGCTGCGGCAAGTCCACCACGCTGTTCGCGCTTGCGGGGCTGGACAGGCCCTCCGGCGGGCGCATCGCGGTGGGCGGGCGCACCTTCTACGATGGCGAGGACGGCACGTTCGTCGCGCCGGAGGAGCGCAACCTCGGCCTCGTCTTCCAGTCCTACGCGCTCTGGCCGCACATGACGGTGGCGAAGAACCTCGCCTTCCCGCTGACCTTGCGCAAGGTGCCCAAGGCGGAGCAGCGCACGCGGATCGCCGAGGCGCTCGAACTCGTCGATCTGGGCGATTACGCGGACCGCTTCCCGCACGAGCTTTCCGGAGGCCAGCAACAGCGCGTGGCGCTGGCGCGGACACTGGTGTTCCGCCCCTCGCTGCTGCTGCTCGACGAGCCGCTGTCCAACCTCGACGCCAAGCTGCGCATCAAGTCGCGCGCGCTGCTCAAATCGCTGCAGCGCCAGCTGGGCCTCACCACCCTCTACGTCACCCACGATCAGGAAGAGGCGCTGGCGATGAGTGACCGCATCGCGGTGATGGAGAAGGGCCGCATCGTCCAGATCGACCGGCCCGAGGCGATCTACAACCGCCCCGCCACCCGCTTCGTCGCCGACTTCGTGGGCGCGGGCAACTTCCTACCGGTACGCGCATCGCGCGGCGGGCAGGGCGAGATCGTCGAGGCGCGGCTGGATCGCGGGGAAGTGCTGCGCGCCACCCGCACCGCCGCGAAGGGCGCCGACACGCAGGGGTTCATGACCGTACGCCCGCAATACCTGCGGCTTGCCCCTGCGGGCAGCGCGGTGGCGCCGGGCAGCAACCGGCTCGACGGCGTGATCGAGGAGCGCACCTTCCTCGGCGTGCGCAGCGCCTATGCCATCCGCGTGGGCGACCATCTCGTCACCGCCGAGAGCGAGGAGCGCTACGAAACCGGCCCGGTCACGCTCGCGTTCCGTCCCGAGGACACCCTGCTGCTGGATCATTGAGGCGCCGTCTTGAACACGCTCCCGCTACCCGCCCCCTCCGCCCCCTTCGTCATTGCGAGCGCAGCGAAGCAACCCGGGGCAGCACAAACCGCCCTGGGTTGCTTCGCCCGCTTCGCGTCCTCGCAATGACGAAGGAAGGCAACCGGAATGGCGCAGCGCAAGCCGCAATGCCGAAAGGACGACCGGATGACGCCCATCATGAGCACGCACCCTGATGTATAGGATCGACCTCGGCGGCACCCGCCACACTTTCGCCAGCCTTGCCGCCCTGCTCGCGGCGGCAAGCCCGCTGCGTTCGGGCGATGTGCTGGCGGGACTGGCGGCGGGCAGCAACCTCGAACGGGTGGCGGCGCGCATGGTGCTGGCGGACATGCCGCTGGCCGACCTGCTGACCGACGCGCTCGTCCCCTACGAGACCGACGAGGTGACCCGGCTGATCCTCGATAGCCATGACGCCGCCGCCTTCGCCCCGCTCGCCCACCTCACTGTCGGCGAGTTCCGCGAATGGCTGCTGGCCGACACCACCGGCGGTGCCGCGATCCTCGCCGCCAGCCCCGGCCTGACGCCCGAAATGGTCGCGGCCGTCTCCAAGCTGATGCGCAATCAGGATCTCATCGCCGTCGCCGCCAAGGTCAAGGTCGTCACCCGCTTTCGCAACACGCTGGGCCTCAAGGGCCATCTGGCGGTGCGGCTGCAACCCAATCACCCGACCGACGACCCGCTGGGCATCGCCGCCGCCGTGCTCGACGGGCTGCTGATGGGCTGCGGCGACGCGCTTATCGGCATCAACCCCGCAAGCGACAGCGTCGATGCCGCCTGCACCCTGATGCACATGCTGGAACAGCTGCGCCTCGCCCATGCGATCCCGACGCAGACATGCGTGCTTACCCACGTCACCAACACCCTGATGGCGATCGAGCGCGGCGCGCCGGTGGACCTGGTGTTCCAGTCGATCGCCGGGAGCGAGGCCGCCAACCGCAGCTTCGGCATCGACCTTGCCCTGCTGCGCGAAGGGCGCGAGGCGGCGCTGTCGCTGGGGCGCGGAACGGTGGGCGACAACGTCATGTATTTCGAAACCGGGCAGGGTTCGGCGCTTTCGGCCGACGCGCATCACGGGGTCGATCAGCAGACCATGGAGGTCCGCGCCTATGCGGTGGCGCGCGCGTTCTCACCGCTGCTGGTCAACACCGTGGTCGGCTTCATCGGGCCAGAGTACCTCTACGACGGCAAGCAGATCGTGCGCGCCGGGCTGGAGGACCACTTCTGCGGCAAGCTGATGGGCCTGCCGATGGGCTGCGACGTCTGCTACACCAACCACGCCGAGGCCGATCAGGACGACATGGACACGCTGCTGACGCTGCTGGGCGTGGCGGGGGTCAACTTCGTGATGGGCGTGCCCGGCGCCGACGACGTGATGCTCAGCTATCAGTCCACCAGCTTCCACGACACGCTCTATGCCCGTACCACGCTGGGCCTGCGCCCGGCGCCCGAGTTCGAGGCGTGGCTGGGTTCGGTTGGCCTGCTGGGCGATGACGGGCGGCTGCGGCAGGTTGCGTTCGACAAGGCCCACCGCCTGCTCGCCCTGCCGGACACGATCCGGTGAGCCACACGCCCGACCCGCGCCGCTCCGCCGCATGGCTGCGCGCGCAGACGCCCGCGCGCATCGGCATCGGCCGCCACGGCGCCGGCGTGCCGACCGCGCCGCTGCTAGATTTCCAGCTGGCGCATGCCCTCGCCCGCGACGCCGTGCAGCAGCCGCTGGACTGCGCGGCGCTGGCGCAGGAACTGGCGCAGGCGCTTGGCGGCGCGCGCGCCCTGCACCTTGCCAGCGCTGCCGCCGACCGCGCGACCTACCTCACCCGGCCCGACCTTGGCCGCAGGCTGGACGATCCCTCGCGGCGACTGCTGGAGGAGGCCGATCGCCAGCCCTGCGACGCCGCGCTGGTGATCGTCGACGGACTTTCCGCCACCGCTACCCGGTCCCACACCCCCGCGCTGGTGAAGGCGCTGACGGAGCGGCTGTCAGGCTGGCGCTGGGCAGCGCCCGTCATCGTCACGCAGGGCCGCGTTGCGATCGGCGACGAGATCGGCGCCCTGCTGCGCGCCGATATCGTGCTGGTGCTGATCGGCGAGCGCCCCGGCCTCTCCTCGCCCGACAGTCTGGGCGCCTACCTGACCTGGAACCCGCGCGTGGGGCGCAGCGACGCGCAGCGCAACTGCGTCTCGAACATCCGCCCGCCGCACGGCGTCTCTCCCGCGCAGGCGGCAGACAAGCTGGCGTGGCTGATGACACAGGCGCGCCACCGCCGCCTTACCGGAACTGCCCTCAAGGACGAGCACCTGCTGTCCGCTTCCATTTCATCCCCGCCTCCATCCCTGCCCCCATCCCTGCCGGAGAGCTGACCTTTATGTTCACGATCGCCCCCATGCCCGCCGGTCCGGACACCGAGACGCTTGCCCGCCTTGCACAGATCGAGACGGCCACCTTCGGCCATATCCTGCACGCCGGCTTCCCCGACCGCGCCATTGCCGCTGTCGTCCCCGGCAAGCGCATCGCCGGCCGCGCGATCACCGTGCGCATCGCGGGCGCGGACTCCACGCTGCTCCACCACGCGGTCGGCATGGCCGGGCCGGGCGACGTGCTGGTGATCGACCGCTGCGGCGACGACCGCCATGCCTGCTGGGGCGGCGTCACCGCCACGGCGGCGCATTTGCGCGGGATCTGGGGCATCGTCATCGACGGCCTCGCCACCGACTTCGCCGAGATCCGCCGCCTCGACCTGCCCGTCTGGTGCCGGGGCCAGACCGCGCTGACGACCAAGTTCCTGACCCTGCCCGGCGCGATCAACGTTCCGGTCCAGATCGGCGGCGTCCCCGTCAACCCCGGCGACGCGATCCTCGCGGACGATTGCGGCGTGGTGGTCCTCGACCTTGCCGCCCTTCCCGACCTGATGACCCGCGCCGAGGCCATGGAGGCGCGCGAGCCCGAAGTCATTGCCCGCCTGCGCGCGGGGGAAGCACTGGCCGACATCTCCGGCGCCACCGGGCTGATCTTCCCTGCCGATGTCTAAGCGTCAACTACTGGCGTGGCATCGCCGCA
>Ga0207658_10002162_pt1 | contig 14613 bp, 14 predicted proteins | sample KBSS33metaG_FD_184322 | JGI IMG/M metagenome (GOLD analysis project Ga0207658, IMG submission 184322) | Switchgrass rhizosphere microbial communities from Kellogg Biological Station, Michigan, USA - KBS S3-3 metaG (SPAdes) (version 2) | ecosystem: Host-associated > Plants > Roots > Rhizosphere...
GAGGGCGTTGAGCCACAAGGTGCCGACGAAGCCCGCGACGCCGAGCGTGCTGTCACGCGCGCCTTCGCTGAGGCTTCCAGCGAAAGCACCGAGTCCGAGCCCAACGATCAGCGCCGCCAGCGCGTAATAAGCGCGGAAACTCGGTGCGCCGGCCTTGCCCTTCCCGGCAGCTGTAGCCTTGCTCAACGCGGTTTCCGGAACCGGAAGATGGCGCGGTCAGTGTGCCCACGGATCTTGGGGTCGAACACCAGCAAGCTGTGGTCGTCAGCAGGATTGCGCAGCAGGTCGCTGCTACCAACCAGCTGGAAGCCGGCGCGCTTGAAGTCGGCGGTGATCACGTCGGGATCGATCCGGTGGAGCTTTTCTACCGTCGCGCGAGTGTCGGCATTGGGTAGCGCAACATGGTCGACGACCCCGACGATGCCGCCCGGTTTCATCGCCGCGTACAATGTCTTGAGCCACACATTGGGGTCCTGGCGCGGGATCTTGCGCTCCGTGCTCTCCCAATAAGTGTCGTGATAATCGAGATTGATGATCGCGAAGTTGAACGCCTTGGCCGGGAGTTTCGGCGCCTCGAACGGGCTCGAGATGAGGCTGACATTCTTCTGCCGCGCGGCGAATTCGTCGAAGTCCGCCTTGCGCTTGTCGTTGAGAAATTGGGTTGGCTGCCAAACGGTCACATGACCTTTGGGCCCGACTGTCGGAGCCATGATCTCGGCCCAATATTTATTGCCGCCGAATAGATCGAGAACCTGCATGCCACGGCTCAAGCCGAAGAAGCGCAACAGCTCGGCCGGCTTGCGGCTTTCGTCGAGCTTTACATTGTCCGGCGTCCGCGTGGTTGCGGCGACCGCTGCGGCGATATCCGGCTGCGGCGCCGGCGGGACCTTGGCGACAACCGGCGAAGACAGCGTCAAGAGCAGAGCGGCGAACTTGAACGGGCGCATCGGATATCCCTTCATATCTGGCCGGCCTCTTTATCATCACTCAACGCCCGCGCCAGCACCGACCGAACGCTCGTCAGAAAGCGATTTGAATTGATCCGCAAGTTGGCGAAGTCAGGCCACAGGCCGGCGCCCTATCTAGCCGAGGCGCCAAACAACCGTCGGCGTGACGACGCTGCTTCGGACCGGCTTGCCGTGATCATCGAGCGCCGGGGAAAACTTGGCCCGCTGCGCGATGACCTGGCAGCCCATTCCGTCCAGCACCGGCACTCCGCTGGCCTTGAGGACGTGACAGGCGGCAACCTTTCCCTTCTCGTCGATAAGGAGAAGAAACTGGACCGCCCCTTCCTGCCGATTCTTCATCGCCTCCGCGGGGTAATCGTCGCTACTGAATAGCAGTCGAATGTCGCCCTTCGACGGGGTCGAGATTTTCGCTTTCTCCGGTAATTCCATGTTCCAGTAACGCTTCAGGTCCGCGGTACAGTCCTCCAGCCCCTTCAGGAGGGCGGGCACGTCGGACAGGGCGACATAGACGTCGAGCCCGCTGCGTGTGCGCAGTGCCACCGACCCGCTGGCGCGAGACTGGACCATATCCGCGGAGCTGATCCGGAATTGGTCAAGCGAGACCTTTCTCCCCTTGCCGCCATAGTGCAGCAGCCAGGCGGCAATCGGGCCGTTGCCGAAATCGACACTACCTTCAAATTCCTCGGCAAACTCGGGGCCGTACCGCGCACGAGCCACGAGCAGTTCGTAGGTCTCGCCGTTGGGCGCGGGACGAATGGCAAACGTCAGCGGCTTCTCGGCCGTCCCATATTCGCGCGAGGCGAGGCACTGGGTCTCGCCGTAATCGAGCACCCAGGGCGCGGTCGGTGCCAGCGGAGTCCGCGGCGAGCTGGCGGGCAATGACCCGGCGACAAGGACGGCGAACAATGCGCTGATGCGCCAAATCGACATGGCCAGAAACTCCACTGCGACCGAGCACGCCGACGATAACGGCTTGTCCGAGAGACGCCAGCCGGAGTTTGCGTGGCTTAGCCCGGCCTTGCGCCAGCCCTCTCTGCGGCCATTGCCTCGACCAGCTTGAGCGCTTCGTGTGCGGACAGCGCCGCACCTTCCTGCCACAGCCCCTGGTAGCTCAGATGCTCGCCAGCGAAGACGATCGGTCCTTCGGGCCTGCACAACTCCGCATACTCCGGACCGCGTGCGCCGCCGCCCCCAGGGCCGTCGGGCCAGAGTGCGCCTACGCCTCCCGAATATGGCGCGAGGCCCCAGCCGATGGTCATACCCCGGGTGAGCAAGCGCGACTTGCCTGGATGCAGCGCCTCGATCGAATCCCGGCTGATTTGCAACCTTTGGGCATCGCTGTAGCCGGCGAATTTCTGCGGATTGTCCTGGTTGGTCCAGCCGGCAGCATAGGCCGCCACCAGTAGGCCCTTGGCCTGGCCGAAGCCGTTGGATGGATAGATCACATTCTCATTCGCCCGGTCGGTCCACGCGAGGCCACCAAAAATGTTATCGTCGGTCTCCCAGAAGCGCGGGCTTTCGAACGCCACCTTGACGCTGGGCAGATACGGCGCGGCGGTCATTGCCGCTTTCTTTGCCGCGGAAAAATCATTGGGGATCTTAGCCAGGATCGGCATCGGCAGCGTGCACACGCAATAATCGGCATCGGTTGCCTGGCCGCCGTGTTCGATCCGCACCCGGCTGCCGACGCGGCGGATCGCGGTGACCGGCGTGCGCAGCCGCACAACCGGCTTGACCTGCTCATAAATCGCGTAGGCGATGCGATCCATTCCGCCGACTGGCTGAAGCATCGTCGCCTGCATTTCCGAGATTTCCTCAAACAGGTGAGGCAGGACCACCGCGCCCGACGGAATAATTTCCTTCCAGCCGAGGGCCGGCAATGGAACCGGCGCCTGGCCATAGGCGCCGCCCTCGACCGAGAAACCGGCGCTGCCTTGCGGCACATAGGCGCCCTTGGGATCGAGCGAGGCATAGGGCGCGAGGAACTGGCGAATGCCGTCGAGCTCCGCCTTGGGCATTTCTTTGTCGAGCGCATGCTGGTCGATCGCCTTGGCGAGCAGCTCGGCGATCCGGCCGCGCAGATCGTTGACCATGCGCCGCTCGGGCTGGACCTTGCCGGAGAAATCCCAGCCGGCGCTGCGGTTGGCATTGACGAAGGGTTCGAGCGCGACGCCGAACCGGCGGGCGTAGCCGAGGATTGCGCGGTGCGAACTCGGGATGCGCGCAGCTCCGGCGTTGAAATATAGGCTTGGGTCGAGCCGAACGTGCTGGTCGGCGCGACCGTTCTGGACGATCGTGGCGCCATCGCGAACCGTCCACACACGCCCGCCGATACGGTCGCGGGCCTCGAGCACCGTGACCCGGTAGCCGGCCCGGCGCAGCTCATAGGCTGAGACGAGACCGGCGATGCCAGCGCCCAGGATAACGACCGATCGGCCGTTGCCGCTGGTTGGTGGTAGCCTGAAGTTTTCGGCTCCGGCGGGCGTCGGGATGGCGAGACCCAGGGCCTCCATCGCCATATAAGCGGCGCCGACGCCGCCGATTGCCCCGATCCGCTCCAAAACGCTCCGACGCGTCAGTGCCATGGCGACTCACCCCCCTGTCGCGAGAACCGCATCCAACTGGCAGCAAATCACCGGCAGCGCCCACATAATTCGACGGATCGGGCGCATCGCCTCGACGGTTCGCGCGTTACTTCTCAACCACCGCCCGATTTTTGGGGTGGGGCGCGGGGCGATCCACAAGGCCAGCGGGATCGCCCCGCTTGCCACATTCGCCGGTTGGCGAGTGGGTTACCTGCCCATCAACGCGAGCACTTCGCGGCGACTGCGTTCATCTTCGCGGAAGGTGCCCATCATCCGGCTGGTGGTCATCACGACGCCCGGCGTGTTGACCCCGCGCGCGGTCATGCACGCATGGCTGGCCTCGATCACGACCGCGACTCCCTTGGGCTGGAGATGCTCCCAAATAGTGTCGGCGACCTGCGCCGTCAGCCGCTCCTGAACCTGCAGGCGGCGAGCGAAACCATGGAGCACCCGAGCCAATTTGCTGATCCCGACCACCTTGTTGTGCGGCAAATAGGCGATCGACGCCTTACCGATGATCGGCGCCATGTGGTGCTCGCAATGCGACTGAAACGGGATGTCCTTGAGGATCACGATCTCGTCGTAGCCGCCGACCTCCTCAAAGGTCCGGCGCAGGTGTTTCGCCGGGTCTTCCCCATAGCCCCGCGCATATTCGCGCCACGCGCGGGCGACACGCCGCGGCGTGTCCAACAGCCCCTCGCGGTCGGGATCGTCGCCCGCCCAGCGGATCAAGGTCCGGATCGACTCCTTCACGTCGTCCGGGATGTCGCAGGCCGGCGCGGACTCGACGAGATCGCCGTCTTCCGGCTCGCCATGTTCGAAAGGTGGGTTCATCGACTGAGCTCCCGCGCGATATCCTCCGCTACTGATGAGGCCTGCTCGCGAATATCAGGCACGGCGATGATTTCCCAATAGCGCCCTTTGGTCAGCGGTCCGAGCGCCCACAGGCGTTCGTCTCCGGCGACCCGGGAATGCTCGTCGACCTCCAGACCGATGCCGAGATGGTCGGGGTGCGCGGCGCCATGATCGAGCAGCGAGCGCAACAGCGGGTCCTTGGTGCGGCCGACCGAATGCAGCGGACCGGTGCAATTGAAGACATAATCGAAGCGCTCGGTCGACCCGGTCGTTTTGCCCCGGCGACGGATTTCGACGTCGACGCCGTCAGCTGCCGCGGACGCACCCGCGATGCGCCCGGCAACGACCTCAAGCCGGCCATCGGCGATCATTTTGTGAACCGTGACGGCGACCTGCGGCGCAATGCGGTGGCGATGGACATCCCACCATGGCCGCGCGTGGCGCATGAAGCGACGCTGGTCCGAGATATCCAGCCCTTGCCACAAGGCATGGCTGTGCGGTCGCAGGCTGTCGACCGCGGCGCGCCAGCCAATCCGCGCCGATCGCTGCCGAAGCCAGCGCCATAGCGCCCGCAAATTGCCCACCGGGACCTCGCCGAGGCGGACCGGTGCTGGCTCAAAATCGGCGTGGGCCCGCGGAATCTGGCCGCGACGCGACAACCCGACAATCCGCCCGTGGAAGCCCTGGGCGTCAAGCGACAGAACAAGGTCAACCATGGTTAGCCCGGTGCCGATAAGCAGTGCCGAGCCGCCGGTTTGTGCCAGTTCGCTAACCGCGGCCTTGGCGGGTCCAGTCCAGGGGTTATTGATGACGCGCTCACCGGCGTCTGCGAGGACCTTGAGCGGCTCTGGTTCCTGATTGCCGAGCGCCAGAACAAGCGCCGCCGCGGAAAGGCTGCGACCGTCGTCGAGATCGACAATCCATCCGCTATCCTCGCGTCGCGCGCCGACCACCGTCGCATGCTCGATTTCCGTGTGTCCGACCTCGACAAAATGCTCCAGAATTTCGCGCACATAGCGGCCATAGAAACGCCGCTCGGCAAAGCCGCGGCGGTCGCCGCCTTCGGCTTCGAACACCTGGGCAAAATGGCTCGGGTCGTCGGCCCAGGCGCTCATCCCCTCGGCACGGACATTGAGCAGATGCGCCGGCTCGGTTGTCGAGTACGCGACGCCGCGCCCCTCCCGGCCGCTGCCGTCGATCAGCACGGTGGCGATGCCGCGACGAGCGAGCTTGGCGGCAAGGATTGTTCCTGAAAATCCGCCTCCGACAATCGCGACGGGCAGGCGCCCGTCAGATGTCATAGTCTGACCAGTTTTCTGGACTGGACGACCCAGCCCTGATCTTCTGGATGTAATGGTAGGTTTCGGTCACCCGGCGCCCGGCAGTCTCGGAGAACCAGCCCGGTACCGCGGCGTGCACTAGCGCTGCAAAGCCGGCGGCGATCAACTGGCAGCCGATCTTGACCGCGCCGGCGCCATGTTGCGCCCAGCTCATCCCGAGCGACCTCGGATGATCGGTGAAGAGGCGCCGCAACACCGGTGATTGTTCGTTCGACATGTTCTGTTGTTGATCCGCCATCGTGCCCGTCCGAGTTGTGGTGACCCCGACAGGATTCGAACCTGTGGCCCTCAGATTAGGAATCTGATGCTCTATCCTGCTGAGCTACGGGGTCTGCCCGCAGTGACGAATAGGGTCTCGCCGCAGCGCAATCAATTGACTTGGGTCGGCGGGATTACCGGCAACGGCAATGGCGCAACCGGGACGCCGTCATCGGCGAGCGACTTCGCCTGCGCCAGCGTCGCATTGCCGTGGACCTGTGCGGGCTCAATCTCACCACAGTACATCGCGCGCGCGGTGTCCGTGAATTCGTCGCCGACCCAGCGCGAATCCTTGAGTAGCTCGGCCTGGAGTGCCGCGACCTGAGCGAGCCGATTATCCACCGCCTTGCGCGGGACGCGCGGCGCCATCGGCGCTTTGGTAATTTGTGCAGAGTTGCAAAACGGGCAACGCACATGGTTTGCCGCGCGCTGTTGTTCGTAGTCGGCGCTCGATCGAAACCAGGCTTCGAAGGTTTCGCCGCTGTCCAGGCAATGAAGATCGAAGACGATCATTGAGATGCAACCTCGGGGATCGACCGGCGATGGTTCAAAGCCGGGATGCGCGAACGAACCTCGGAGATCCGCGACAGCTCGATGTCGGCAAAACCGACGCCGCGCTCTTCACCCATGTCGAGCAAGACGTCGCCCCACGGATCGATCACCAGCGAATGGCCGTAGGTGTTGCGACCATCCTCGTGATGACCGACTTGCGCGGCGGCGACCACGAACAGCCCAGCCTCGATCGCGCGCGCGCGGAGCAGCGTATGCCAGTGTGCCTTGCCGGTCGGGACCGTGAAAGCGGCCGGAACGGCGATTACATCGGCGTCGGCCTCCGCCAGTCGCGCGAATAACATTGGGAAGCGAAGGTCGTAGCAGATGGTCAGGCCAAGCTTGCCTACCGGTGTGCCATTGACGGCGGCGGCGCTCTCGCCGGCGCGATAAACGGCCGATTCACGCCAGCTTTCTCCGGTCGGCAGATCAACGTCGAACAGGTGAATTTTGTCATAGCGCGCCTGGATCTTGCCGTTGCGATCAATGACGAAGCCGCGATTGGCGACCTTGCCATCGTCGACACGGACCGCGAGCGAGCCCAGATGGACCCAGATGTCGTGTTCCTTCGCCGCCGCCCGGCACGCGGCGAGAACCCCATCCTCGTCTTCGCTGCGCAGGTTGCCGGAGGCGCGCTGGGAATCCCGATCGAGCAGCCCGGACATTTCCGGCGTGAACAGGATCGCCGCCCCGCCCGTCGCCGCCTCGGCGATAGCGCCAACCAGCGCCTCGGCGTTGGCAACGGGATCGATCCCGCTGTTCGACTGGAAAAGAGCAACTTTAGTCATGCGGCGAGCAATTCATCGAGCCGCCCGTCGCGCTCCAGCGCCACAAGCTCGGTACAGCCGCCGATATGCCGGCCATCGATAAAGATCTGCGGCACGGTCGTCCGGCCATCGGCTCGCTTGACCATCTCGTCCTTGGCCTCGCCCCCGAAATCGACCGGAATTTCGCGGTATTCGATCCCCTTGCCGTCGAGCAGATGTTTAGCGCGCCAGCAAAAGCCACAGAAGGTCTTGGTATAGATCTCAACTCGCGGCACGGCTCTCCCTTCTGCTTTGGGTTAGTCTCTAACGCATCAACTGCGCCGGGCGCACCACCCGCGCCCAACTTATGAGCTCGACCCGCACCGCGCCGGCTCGCTTGAGGGCGCGGGCGCAGGCCTCGGCGGTGCTCCCGGTGGTCAGCACATCATCGACCAGGATCACGGTCCTGCCCTCGACCGCTTGCTTATCGCGCACTTGGAAGGCCCCGGCGACCGCCTTGCGCCGTTGCAAAGGGCTCATACCCTTGAGCGGCGGGGTGCGGCGGATCCGCTTAAGCGCGAATGGATCGCTAACGATGCCCAACCCTTTGGACAGCTCATGCGCAACCAACGCCGACTGGTTGAAGCCACGCCACCACAAGCGCGTCCGGTGAAGCGGAACGGGTACCAGCAAGCGGTCGCTCCCCCCCTCGCGGATCAATGGCAGCATGTACCGCGCCATCGTCTTCGCAGCGGCAACCTTGCGTCCATATTTCAGGCGGATGGCGAGGCTCCGCGACAGCTCATCATAAGCGACGGCCGCGCGCGTCCGGGCAATCCGCGGTGGCCTAGCCAGGCACGCCGCGCAGATATTCAGTTCGGTTGCCTGAAGCGGAATACCGCAAACCGAACAGCCGCCCTCGCCGAGGAATTCGACCTGCTTCCAGCAATCGGCGCAGAAGCTGTGGACGTCGGAGACAACAATGCCGCATCCGGCGCAGCGCGGCGGCAACGCAAAGTCGAGCGCCCAGCGCGCGCAAGTACGGAGCGATTGGCTCAACATCGTCCAGCGCTTGTCGCGCAGGCCGGTCCGGCGCACAAGCGCACCGTGGCCGAGCTGTTCGACATGGGTCTGCGCGAGCTCCGCCGCGACCGCGCCTTCCGCAGCGGCGTCGAGCTCTTCCTGTACGAGCGAGCATTCGCCGATTGCCTCGATCGCATTGGATTGATTCAGCGCCGCTTTCGATCGGCATTGATGGTGGGCTGCCCGGATTCTGGTTGGCCAGCGCGGCTGCGGGATATCGTCGATCGGGTGGATGTGATCGATCCGGGTGGAGCATTCGCGGCGGCCGTCGGCGGCGATCAGGTCGTAGAGGATGAACTGGTCGCGAAGCCCGGCGCTTATGATCTGTGCATTGCGATCGGGACTCTCGACACGGTCAACGACCTGCCACAAGCGCTGGCGAGGATCCGCCTGGCACTCGAGCCGGGCGCATTCCTGCTCGGCGCGGTGTCGGGCGGTGACACGTTGCCGCAGTTGCGCGCAGCAATGCGTGCTGCCGATCAGGTAATCGGCTCGGCGGTGCCCCATGTTCATCCGCGGATCGAGGCCGCCGCCCTCGCCCCGCTACTATCGGCTGCGGGCTTCACCATGCCAGTGGTCGACGTGGACCGGGTCCAGGTTGCTTATCAGGATCTGTCCGGATTGATCCGCGACCTGCGAAGGATGGGGACCACCAACATTCTCTCGGCCCGGTCACGGCGCCCGCTGGCGAAAGCGGAGCTAAACGCCGCAATCGAGTTGTTTGCGTCTGCCCGAAACGGCGGGCGCACGACCGAGACGTTTGAAATCCTTCATTTCGCGGCATGGACCGCCCCGCACGGATAAGACGGATGAGCCGGCGTTAACGATATCCGCAACAGAAGTTGTTAACCCGCCTCTCGCTACAACCGCCGCGTGGACGTGGACCAGAGGAGGGTGGCATGATTGCTATCCGTAAGGACTTGCGCAAATTGCGCCGGGACAAGCGCGGTGCAACCGCGATCGAATACGGCTTGATTGTCGCGCTGATCGGCGTCGCCATCATGGGTGCGTTAAGCAGCCTTGGCGGCGGCGTGGGCGGCATGTGGACGAAGATCGACGCCGCGGTGCCCTAAGGGACTCAGACCCGTCGCGGTCCGTAGACCACAAGTTTGACCTTCTGGCCGGGTACCAGCCGGCTGTTGGCGGCAATGCCGTTCAGCGAAAGAAAGCGTTCGACCTTCCAATCGCGATAAGCCATCCGGCTTGCCAGCGTCTGCACCGTGTCGCCCGGCCCCACCGCCACCACGTGCAAAATCCGCGGCCGAATGGTCGATGCTTCCTGGGGTGTAATCCGCCGCAATGAATTGACCATGGGCGCGAACGGCTGGATGCCGTAGCCGCCCGGGGTCAGCATGACGAAATAGAACACCCGCGTCGCGTCCCATTGGTAAGCAAATACGCTGGCGTCGATTATCCCGGAATTGGTGTTCGCTCGGACCGTCGTAAATGCTGCCGGCATACCATTGACGGTCGTGCGCTGGGGCGGCGGGATGTTGAGCCGCATCTGACCTTCGGTCAGCTCCTGGTAGGCCGCCAGGATTGCCTGATCGAGACTTCCCTGGAAACGACCACCGCGAAATTGCGCCTTCCCTGCCGAACCGGAGATGGACACCGCGTCAGTCCCGTTTTGCATCAAATAGCCCTGCGGGACGCTGAATTGGATGCGCAGATCGGGATGGGTGAACGTCGCTCCGTCGATCACCCCCTGAGCGGGATCGTCGTCGACATAGAGACCTTCGAGCTCGGACAGGAATGTATCGCGGTCGCGCATTCCTGTGCCCAACCGGCCAGTGGCGCGGGCCTCCGCCAATGCGCGCTGCGTCCGATTCTCGCTCAGCGGGTGGGTGCTTGCCCATTCCGGCGTGCGGCGATTGGTTCGCCCCTGAACCCGCGCCTCCAGCGCCGTCGAACGAGCTAGCGCGGCGAGTACTCCCGGACCCCCAGCGGGGTCGTAGCCCGCGGCCGTAATGTAGCGGAGCCCGAGGGCATCGGCCTGATATTCCTGCTCTCTCGAGAAGCTCAGCGTTGCCATCTCGGCGTTTTGCGAAATCATGTTGCCGAAGACATTGTTGCCGATCACGCCGCCAAGGATGGCGCCCAAGACGCCAAGGACACTTTGCCGCTGCGCATAGGCCTGCCGGCTTCGGGCATGATTGGCGGCCATATGACCCACCTCATGGCCGAGCGCGAACGCCAGCTGCGACTCATCGTCCATGATCGCCATCAGCTGGCGGGTGATGTAAACATACCCGCCCGGCACCGACATCGCATTCTCAACCGCTGAATTGAGCGTTGTGAAGTGCAGCGACTGACCGGGATTGGCGACGCCCGACATGGCCCCGACCCGCCGCCCGATCGATTCGACGTAAGCGGCGCGGGGCCCGGTTTCCGCCCCGCCGAGTTCCTGGATGACCGCGGCATGCTGGCGCTGCGCATCAGCGACGTCGCGTGGGTCGAGATAGCGCGGTCCCTGGGCGGCCGCCGGGCTGAGCGCGATCGCGGCGGCCGCGAGCAACAAAATGGGTCTGCGCATACGTTTGTCTCCCACCGCGACAAATATCGTCGGCCGTTTTGAACGGGAGATGACCAAGTGAGTTCCTTGTCGGCAGCTCAGCCGATCGCGAGGAACTTCGCGCGTCGCTGGGCAAGCAGTTCATCGGGCCCAAGCGCGCCGCAGCCATCGAGTTCCTCGATTATTGCACCCTTGAGCGATCCGATCGCCGCCTCCGGATCACGCTGGGCACCGCCGAGCGGCTCCGGGATGATCCGATCGATGACGCCCAATCCATGCAGGTCCGCGGCCGTAATCTTCATCGCTTCGGCGGCATCGGCGGCTTTGTCCCCGGTACGCCACAGGATCGAGGCGCAGCCCTCAGGCGAAATGACCGAATAGATCGCGTGCTCGAACATCAGCACGCGGTTGGCGGCGGCGATCGCCACCGCACCGCCGGAGCCGCCCTCACCGACGATGATTGCGATCATCGGCACCTTCAGCGCGAGGCATTGTTCGGTCGAGCGGGCGATGGCTTCGGCCTGTCCCCGCTCCTCCGCCTCGACCCCTGGAAAAGCACCCGGCGTATCGACCAGCGAGACGACTGGAATGCCAAATTGGTCCGCCAGCCGCATCAGGCGGATCGCCTTGCGATAGCCCTCGGGTTTGGCCATCCCGAAATTGTGCTTGAGCCGCGAAGCGGTGTCGTCGCCTTTCTCGTGCCCGATCAACATCACCCGGCGACCGTCGATACGTGCGAAGCCCCCGATAATCGCCGGATCGTCGCCAAACGCCCGGTCGCCGGCGAGCGGGATGAAATCATCGGCGATGCCCGCGACGTAATCCTTGAAATGCGGACGTTCGGGATGACGCGCGACCTGAGCCTTCTGCCATGGCGTCAGCTTGGCATAGGTGTCGCGAAGCAGCTTCGCGGCCTTGCTCTCGAGCTTTTCGATTTCCGGGTCGATGTCGATCGAGCCGCTGCTGGCGGTTTCGCGCAGCTCGGCAACCCGGGTTTCAAGCTCGGCGATCGGTTTTTCAAAATCGAGGTAGGTCAGCATGTGCGGAGCGCGGGTAGGACGAAGGCGGCTAGCGCGTCAACGACTGCGCGTCGCAAGCGGGTGGCGGCTGTTGACCAGCTCGACCAGCCGGGCGCTGTCGACGTGGGTGTAAATCTGGGTCGTGGCGATGTCGGCATGGCCAAGCAACGACTGAAGGACACGCAAGTCCGCACCGCCCGACAGCAAATGCGTAGCGAAGGCGTGGCGCAGGACGTGCGGGCTGATCCGCTCAGGGGAGATCCCGGCGTCGCCAGCCATCTGCCGGACGATCTGGAACAGGCGGACACGGCTCAGATGCGATTTGCCACCCGGGAATAGCCACGCGCTGCTCTTCGGAACCAACTCGAGCCAACTCTCGACCGCCAACTCGGCGCGCGAGGAGATCGGCACCAGCCGTTCCTTCCCACCCTTTCCGCTGAGAATCAGGAAGGGTTGTCCCTTGCGCAGCGCGCCGCGCGGCAGCGTAACCAGTTCACTCGCCCGAAGGCCGGACCCGTACAGCAACTCGATCAAGGCGAGATTGCGAACGGCATTCGCTTGCCCGCCCGTCGCGCGATCCTCAGCCTCCTGGAAAATCCGGGCGACTTCATCGGCATCGAGAATTCTTGGCAGCGGACGCTCGAACCGTGGGCGCGGTAGCGCGGCCGATGGGTCGTCCTTGCGCAAGCCCTCGTCGACCAGGAAGCCGTAAAACCGCCGGAGCGCTGCCGCGCGCCGCGCGACGGTCGCCGGCGCCAACTCGCGCCATTGCCCGCCGAGCCGTCCGATCGCATCCGAATCGGCATCGCCAAGCGAGGCGCCGAGCGATTCCGCCGCCCGTTCAAGATCGCTTCGGTAGGCGCTCAACGTGTGGCGGGACGCTCCGGCTTCGGCGGCCATCATGTCGAGAAAGCGGTCGACCAGCGCCTGATCGTCGGGCGTCACGTCCGGGCGAGCGCCTCGGCGGCGATCATCCGGGCGGTAAAGTCCTGGCGCGTCCGGACCAGGGCCAGGACCGTATGATAGAGGTGCGCACCGGGCACATCGGCCCAGTTCGGCGTCTGCAATCCCGTCCCGGCCAACACCAATACGCCGGCCGATTGCCCCCGCTCGGCGGCGGCATCGATCATCCGCGTCCAGCTCGACTGGCGCCCGATGCCGAGAGCGAAACGACGGCTGAGCGATTCCGCGGTGTTGGCGTTTATTCGGCCCAGCCCGACGAGACCGCCGACCAGCAGCGCACTGCGGACTTTGCCAGGACTCTTGTCGCGGGCGATGAAGCTCGAAACCCGGCTGGGGCTGAGGTCGAGCACCCGCGGATCGGGCGCGGACAGTGCGAGCATCGCCCAGCTGCGGTCGCCGGCGTCGCCATCCATGCGGCGAACCGCGCCCGCCCAACGCTGGGCCGAGCGGTCGTAGCCGGCCGCGAGCATGGCCGCGATCAACTCCGGGGCGTTGGCCTTGAGCGCGGGATCGGGTTCGATCAGGGTCGCTGCTCGTCCGACCAGGGCGCGCGCCGCCTCATGCTGAAGGGGGTCCTTGGCCCCGTCGAGAAGCTTGCGAATCGCGGCCAAACGGGCATCGCGATCCTTGCCAACGAACGCCTGACGAACCTGCCATGCGTCGGTTTGCGGAAGGTCGCTCGGATCCGTCGCATCGTAGATCGCCGAATAGAGATCGACCATCGACTGCGACGAAAACACACCTAGGCCGGTTGCGATTTCAGCAGACTTCAGACGCTGCGCCGCGGGGAATAGGGGCGCGCGCGCCTGGAACGCGCGCATCTGGGTCGACGCCGGAGAAACCAACCGATCGGGAATCGTCATCCCGGTTGCGGTCGCCAACCCAAAACGCCACGCGTTGAGACTGTCGACCGGCCCCCATTCGATGTTCACCGCGCGCCCCGTGTTCGCGCCGGCCCCGACGACCTTTTCGGCAAGCGTCAAGTCGATGCCGCCAATGCGTCCGCGGCGGCGAGCATCGTCGATCTGGGCCGCGGCACTCTCGGGCTCGCCCGACAACGACGCGCACATGGCACTGACCAACGCGCGGATTGCCGCATCATATTTGCGAATGCCTTCCTGGAGCGGGCACAGGCCGGGAGGGTCTGCATTTGCCAGCGCGCTCTGAACCCCGACCTGATACATCTTGGGGGTGAAGCGATCGGTATCGACGTCGGATACGATCAACCGCGCGCCTTCAGCCTCGCCGAGGCGAAGCAACAACCAGGCACGCTCGGCCGCCCAGTCCACCGGATTGACGCTGCGCGGGGCGCGGATCCTGGCCAGCAACGCATTACGAAGTGCGATATGTGCCCAGCGCGATGCCAGCGGTGTATCCATTCGGCGCATCAAACTCGACAGGAATGCACCGCTCGCCGTGCCCCACGGATCGGCACCCAGGCCAAGCGCTGCGGGGTCGAGCCGCCCGACAACCCACGAATCGCGCCGCGCCTGCGCCGGATATTCAACGGGCGGAGCAGGCGGACCAAGCTGGTCGACGGTCAGCTGCTCGAGCCCGGTTTCGCTCTCACCGGGGTCGGAGGAAAGGGACGATGGCTGCGACGTTACAACCGTGTTCGACGCGGGCTGCGCGGGCGCAGGCACGGGCGTTGGCCCGGCTGGAGCCTGCGCGCCCTGCTGGGCGAGCGCCGGGATGCCCACCGCCAGGACAACCCCGGCGATCAGCCATGTCTTAA
>Ga0207658_10002173_pt1 | contig 14582 bp, 15 predicted proteins | sample KBSS33metaG_FD_184322 | JGI IMG/M metagenome (GOLD analysis project Ga0207658, IMG submission 184322) | Switchgrass rhizosphere microbial communities from Kellogg Biological Station, Michigan, USA - KBS S3-3 metaG (SPAdes) (version 2) | ecosystem: Host-associated > Plants > Roots > Rhizosphere...
TGCTGCGTGATCGCAACCCGGCCGTGCTGCCCGTCGACGACATGCAGCGCGACACCGTGCTGGCCACGCTGCGCGACACCGGCTTCATCACGTACGGCACTCAGCGCATCGGCGTCGCAGACACCGCGCTGGTCGTCACGGGCGGGGCGCTGGGCGATGACGCGGGCAACCGCGGGTCCACGGTGGCCCGACTGGCCTCGGGTCTGGCGCCGCACGGTGCGGGCACTGTGGTGGCGGGCCGTGACGGCTGTGCGTCGGGCACGGCGGCGGTCGCCGTCGTGCGCTCGGATGCCGGACTGTCCGGCGCGGTCGGCACCGTCGACGACATCAACAGCCAGGCGGGCCGCATCACGGCCGTGCTGGCGCTGCAGCAACTCATCACCGGCGGTCACCCGGCGCAGCTCGGCATCGGCCGCGGTGCCAGTTCGGTGACGGTCCTGCAGTAACGAGCCGTGGCGACCGTCACCGGCGCGTCAGTCCCAGCTCGGGCCGGTCGGTGATAGGGTGAAATTCCGTGGGTCGGCAGGCCCCAGGTAGCGCAACCGCTACGTTGCCCCATCACCACGGAGGTCGTTCTTGGCATCGCTACGCAGGCACCCACAGGCCGCGACGAAGCACATTTTTGTCAGCGGCGGGGTCGCTTCCTCGCTCGGTAAGGGTCTGACCGCCAGCAGTCTTGGCCAATTGCTCACCGCGCGTGGTTTGCACGTGACGATGCAGAAGTTGGACCCGTACCTCAACGTCGATCCCGGCACGATGAATCCGTTCCAGCACGGCGAGGTGTTCGTCACCGAGGACGGCGCCGAGACCGACCTGGACATCGGCCACTACGAGCGCTTTCTGGACCGCAACCTGTCGCAGTCGGCGAACGTCACCACCGGCCAGGTGTACTCGGAGGTCATCGCCAAGGAGCGCCGCGGCGACTACCTCGGCGACACCGTCCAGGTGATCCCGCACATCACCGACGAGATCAAGAGCCGCATCCTCGAGATGGCGCTGCCCGACGCCAAGGGCAAGCGACCCGACGTGGTCATCACCGAAATCGGCGGCACCGTAGGCGATATCGAGTCGCAGCCGTTCCTCGAGGCGGCCCGCCAGGTCCGCCACGACGTCGGCCGCGAGAACGTCTTCTTCCTGCACGTGTCGCTGGTGCCGTACCTGGCGCCGTCGGGCGAGCTGAAGACCAAGCCCACGCAACACTCGGTGGCCGCGCTGCGCAGCATCGGTATCACCCCCGACGCGCTGATCCTGCGCTGCGACCGCGATGTGCCGGAGCCGCTGAAGAACAAGATCGCGCTGATGTGCGACGTCGACATCGACGGCGTCATCTCGACGCCGGATGCCCCGTCCATCTACGACATCCCGAAGGTGCTCCATCGCGAGGAGCTCGATGCCTACGTGGTGCGCCGGCTCAACCTGCCGTTCCGCGACGTGGACTGGTCCGAGTGGGACGACCTGCTCCGCCGGGTGCACGAGCCCAAGGAGACGGTGCGAATCGCCTTGGTGGGTAAGTACATCGACCTGTCCGACGCCTACCTCTCGGTGGCCGAGGCGCTGCGCGCCGGTGGGTTCGCCCACCACTCGAAGGTCGAGATCCGCTGGGTCGCCTCGGATGACTGTGAGACCGATCAGGGTGCGGCCGCCGCTCTCGGTGACGTGCACGGCGTGCTGATCCCCGGTGGTTTCGGCATCCGCGGTATCGAGGGCAAGCTCGGTGCGATCAGCTACGCGCGTCGTCAGCGGGTGCCGCTGCTGGGTCTGTGTCTCGGATTGCAGTGCATCGTCATCGAGGCCGCCCGGTCCGTGGGTATCAGCGGCGCCAACTCGGCGGAGTTCGACGAGCACACGCCCGACCCGGTGATCGCCACGATGGCCGACCAGCTCGACGCGGTGGCCGGTGAGGCCGACCTCGGCGGCACCATGCGCCTCGGCGCGTATCCGGCCGTGCTGCAGGCGGATTCGATCGTGGCCAAGGCGTACGACGCGACCGAGGTGTCCGAGCGCCACCGGCACCGCTACGAGGTCAACAACGCCTACCGCGACCGCATCTCCGAGAGCGGGCTGAAGTTCTCCGGCACCTCGCCGGATGGACAACTGGTCGAGTTCGTCGAGTACGGCGCCGATCAGCACCCGTTCTTGGTCGGCACCCAGGCGCACCCGGAGCTCAAGAGCCGCCCGACGCGTCCGCACCCGCTGTTCGCGTCGTTCATCGGGGCGGCGCTGGACTACAAGGCTGCCGAACGGCTGCCGCTGGAGGAGATCGACGCCGAGGTGCACGGCAACGGATCGCATGCGGAGGGTTCGGACGAGGATGCCGAGCAGCTGCAAGAATCCCGTGGCTGAACACGATTTCGCCACGCTTTCGAGCGAAACCGTCTATGTAGGAAAGATTTTCGCGTTGCGGGCCGACGAGGTCGCGATGCCCGGTGGTGGTTCGGCGCGCCGTGAGGTGGTCGAGCACTACGGGGCGGTCGCGATCGTCGCGCTCGACGAGGACGGGAACCTGGTACTGGTGTACCAGTACCGGCATCCGATCGGGCGGCGGCTGTGGGAGCTGCCCGCCGGTCTGCTGGACATGGGCGACGAGGCCCCGCACCTGACCGCCGCGCGCGAACTCGAAGAGGAAGCCGGCCTGGCCGCAGCCCACTGGCAGCCGCTGATCGACATCGACTCGGCGCCCGGATTCAGCGACGAGAGCGTGCGGATCTTCCTGGCCACCGGGCTGACCGAGATCGGCCGGCCGCACGCGCACGACGAAGAAGCCGACCTGGTGGTCAAGCGGGTGCCGCTGGCCGACGCCGTGCAGATGGTGTTCGACGGCGAGATCGTCAACGCCATCGCGGTGGCCGGGATTCTGGCCGTCACTCATCTGAAAGAAGCTCATCGGCCGGCCGAACTCCGACCGCTCGACGCACCCTGGACCGACCGCCCGACCGCATTGCGCACCCGGCGGGAAAACGACGGATGACGCCGGCACTGGCAGGTGTCCGCTCGCGGCTCGAGGAGCAGGTCCAGGGCTACCTGAACCACCTCAGCATCGAGCGGGGCGTCGCGGCCAACACGCTGAGCTCCTATCGGCGTGACATCCGGCGCTACACCGCCCATTTGGCCGGTCGCGGCATCGACGATCTGGGCGCCGTCACCGAGACCGACGTCAGCGAGTTCCTCGTCGCGCTGCGCCAGGGCGATCCGGAGAACGGTGTCGTCGCCTTGTCCTCGGTCTCCGCGGCGCGGGCCGTCATCGCGGTGCGCGGGCTGCACAAGTTCGCCGCGGCCGAAGGCCTCGCGGACCTTGATGTCGCGCGCGGCGTGAAGCCGCCGACGCCCGGCCGACGGCTGCCCAAGAGCCTCAGCTACGACGACGTCATCGCGCTCCTCGACGGCGCGGGCGGCGACAGCGACGCCGACAACCCGCTGACACTGCGCAACCGGGCACTGCTGGAACTGCTGTACTCGACCGGAGCGCGGATCTCCGAGGCGGTCGGCCTCGATCGCGACGACGTCGACACCGAGTCGCGGTCGGTGATGCTGCACGGCAAGGGCGGCAAGCAGCGGCTGGTGCCGATCGGCCGGCCCGCCGTCACGGCACTGGATGCCTACTTGGTGCGCGGCCGTCCCGACCTGGCGCGCCGCGGCAAGGGGACACCCGCGATCTTCCTCAATGCGCGCGGCGGCCGGTTGTCCCGGCAGAGTGCGTGGCAGGTGCTGCAGGACTCCGCCGAGCGGGCCGGCATCACGGCGGCGGTCTCGCCGCACACGCTGCGGCACTCGTTCGCCACGCACCTGCTCGAAGGCGGCGCCGATGTGCGCGTCGTGCAGGAACTGCTCGGCCACGCATCGGTCACCACGACGCAGATCTACACCCTGGTGACCGTCAGTGCGCTGCGCGAAGTGTGGGCCGGGGCGCACCCGCGCGCCAGATAAGGATGGCGGTCGGCCGGAGCTAGCATCCGGTGATGGCCTTCTACGACATCATCGAGACGACCGGCAAGGTGATCGACGCCGTCGGTGTCGCGGTGATCGTGGGCGGCGCGGTACTCGCTCTGGCGGCGACGGTCGGGCGGATGCGCAGTCCCGAAGGCGGCACCTATGACGCGTTCCGGCGGCAGCTCGGCCGTTCGATCCTGCTCGGACTCGAATTCCTCGTCGCGGCCGACATCATCCGGACCGTGGCCGTCACGCCGACCGCGCAGAGCGTCGCGGTGCTGGCCGGCATCGTCGCGATCCGAACATTCCTGAGTTTCTCGCTGCAGGTCGAGATGACCGGCTCGTGGCCCTGGCAGCGCCCGGTCAAGCCGGTGGGCGGTCCTCAGCCCAAGTAGTCGGATTCGAGCACCAGGTCGGGCAACGTCTTCTGGTACTCGACGTGGGTCGGGTGTTCCTGCGTGTGCCACTGCTTACCTTCCTGATCCCGCATGTAGGCCCGGTAGGCCGGGGCGCCGGGCACCTTCACGTTGTCCGCCACGACGACGGCGCCGTGCCGCAGCCAGCCGCGTTCCATGACCGACTTCAGGTCGCCGAGGTAGGCGCTCTTGTCGTGGTCGATGAACATGAAATCGAGATTGCCCGGCCCGAAACCGTGGCCTGCGAGCCGGTCCAGCGTGGCGCCATTGTCACCGATGGTGCCGACCACGCAGGTGATCCGGTCGGCGACGCCGGCGTGGGTCCAGATGCGGCGGGCGATCTCGGCGTTGTCCGCCGACAGCTCGACGGTGAAGACGTGCGCGTCCGGCACGGTGCGGGCCATCAGCAGCGCGCTGTAGCCGCAGTAGGTGCCCAGCTCGAGAATTCGCGACGGCTTGGCCCGGATGAGTGCGGACTCCAGGAGTTGGCCCTTCTCGTCGCCGACATTGACCAGCATCGACTGTTCGCGGGCGAACGTATCGATGGTCGCGAGGACGTGATCGACGTCGCCCGGGCGGGCGTTGGCTTCGACGTATGCCGCCGCGGCGGCTTCTCGGCCGTCTCCCCATTGGCCCGTTTGGACGAACTTGCGCATGCCGAGCGCCATGCGAACGAGGGACCACCGCTGCTTCCAGCTCATACCTGTGAGATTAGGACAGCGGGTCTGCCGTCGTCAGCGGCGTGGCACCGTTAAACTTGCCCGGATGTTCGCTATGGGAGTCACGCCGCTGATCGGCGACGCATGACCGATGTCCCCACAGGCTTGGGGGGCCTGAGTCCGGTGGAAGCCGATTCGTTCACGCTTGATGCCGCCGGCGCGGCCGCGTCCACGGATCAGGAGCCCGTGCTCGGACTGACGGGACGTCCGGCGCGGCACATCCCGGAGCCCAAACCCAAGAGCGTGCACGGCCCGGCCAAGGTCATCGCGATGTGCAACCAGAAGGGCGGCGTCGGGAAGACCACCTCGACCATCAACCTGGGCGCCAGCCTGGCCGAATACGGCCGCCGGGTGCTGCTGGTGGACCTCGACCCGCAGGGTGCGCTGTCCGCCGGTCTCGGCGTCCCGCACTACGAGCTCGAGCACACCGTGCACAACCTGCTCATCGAACCGCGGGTGTCGATCGACGACGTGCTGATCAACACCCGGGTCAAGGGCCTGGACCTGGTGCCCAGCAACATCGACCTGTCCGCCGCCGAAATTCAGCTGGTCAACGAGGTCGGCCGCGAGCAGACGCTGTCCCGCGCGCTGTATCCCGTGCTGGACCGCTACGACTATGTGCTGATCGACTGCCAGCCGTCCCTCGGCTTGCTCACGGTGAATGGTCTGGCCTGCGCAGACGGCGTCATCATCCCGACCGAATGCGAGTTCTTCTCGTTGCGCGGCCTCGCGTTGCTGACCGACACCGTCGACAAGGTCCGCGACAGGCTGAACCCCAAGCTCGACATCAGCGGCATCCTGATCACCCGGTACGACAACCGCACCGTCAACGCGCGCGAGGTCATGGCCCGGGTCGTGGAGCGCTTCGGCGATCTGGTGTTCGACACCGTCATCAGCCGCACCGTGCGCTTCCCCGAGACCAGCGTCGCCGGTGAGCCGATCACCACCTGGGCCCCGAAATCCGGTGGTGCCCAGGCGTACCGGGCGTTGGCTGCTGAGGTCATCGACCGGTTCGGCGCGTGATTGCGGAGGCCGACGTCGCTGGCGGTGAAGTGGCCGGGGCCGCGTCGCCGGCGGATCCGGCGACCGAGCAGCCGGAGGAGAAGAAGGCCGGGTTCCAGGTCCGGCTGACCAACTTCGAGGGCCCGTTCGACCTGTTGCTGCAGCTGATCTTCGCGCACCGGCTGGACGTCACCGAAGTGGCGCTGCACCGGGTCACCGACGAGTTCATCGCGTACACCAAGGAGATCGGCAGCCAGCTCGAGCTGGATGAGACGACCGCGTTCCTGGTGGTCGCGGCCACCCTGCTGGATCTGAAGGCCGCGCGCCTGCTGCCCGCCGCCGAGGTCCACGACGAGGACGACCTGGCGCTGCTGGAAGTGCGCGACCTGCTGTTCGCGCGGCTGCTGCAGTACCGCGCGTTCAAGCACGTCGCGTTGATGTTCGCCGAACTCGAAGCGGCTGCGATGCGCAGCTACCCGCGGGCCGTCACCCTGGAGGACCGGTTCACCGAGTTGCTGCCCGAGGTGATGCTGGGTGTCGACGCCGACCGGTTCGCGCAGATCGCGGCGGCCGCGTTCACACCGCGCCCGGTGCCGTCGCTGCGCGTCGATCACCTGCACGTGCAGGCGGTGTCGGTGCCCGAACAGGCCATGAAGTTGATGGGTCTGCTGGAGAATCGCGGCGTCGGGGAGTGGGCGTCGTTCACCGATCTGGTCGCCGACTGCGACGGCGGGATGGAGATCGTCGGCCGGTTCCTGGCGCTATTAGAGCTCTACCGTGCCAAGGCGGTAAACTTCGAGCAGATTGAACCGCTTGGAGTGCTGCAAGTTTCGTGGACCGGTGAGCGGCCGACGAACGAGCATCTGGCAGCGGCGGTGGAAGAAGACCAATGACAGACAACGACGCGGTGATTACCGCGGATAGCAGCGTGGGCGAGGACGTCGACGCTGTTGCCGGTGTGACCGACGATGCCGCTGTCACCGAAGGTGACGAATTCGACACCGAGGCTGACGACGTCGCCGACGCGGTCGCCGATGACGGCGACGAGATCAACACCGAGATCACCGATGACGAGCTGGGCTCGGCACTGGAGGCCCTGCTGCTGGTGGTCGACACCCCGGCCCCGGTGGATTCCCTGGCGTCCGCGCTGGACGAGACGATCGAACGGGTCGAGGACAAGCTGCGCCGGATGGCCGCTGAGTTGGCCGAGCGGGGCAGCGGCATCGACCTGCGCGAGGCTGGTGGCGGCTGGCGGATGTACACCCGCGCCCGGTACGCGCCGTACGTCGAGCGGCTGATTCTCGACGGTGCCCGGTCGAAGCTGACCCGGGCGGCGTTGGAGACGCTCGCGGTGGTTGCCTACCGGCAGCCGGTGACCCGCGCCCGGGTGAGTGCGGTGCGCGGCGTGAACGTCGACGCAGTGATGCGGACCCTCGCGGCACGCGGCCTGATCATCGAAGCCGGTACCGATGCAGACAGTGGTGCAACGACTTTCGCCACGACGGAATTGTTCCTGGAGCGGCTCGGTTTGACCTCGCTGAGCGAGTTGCCGGAACTCGCCCCGCTGTTGCCGGATGTCGACGTGATCGACGACATCACTGAAACACTTTCTGAGGAGCCGCGTTTCGCCAAACTCGGCGGAACCCCCGCGCCGGCTGCGGCGCCGGCCAAATTCGACGTAGATCGGGACTGAACATGGTGGCCAGTGAAAACGCGGCTGAAGGCGTGCGACTGCAGAAGGTGCTGTCGCAGGCGGGAATTGCCTCTCGCCGGGTCGCCGAGCGGATGATCATGGACGGGCGAGTGGAGGTCGACGGCCAGATCGTCACCGAACTCGGCACCCGGGTGCACCCCGATCGGCAGGTCGTCCGGGTGGACGGCTCTCGCGTGCTCGTCGACGAGGACCTGGTGTACCTGGCGCTGAACAAGCCAAAAGGTATGCACTCCACCATGTCTGACGATCAGGGCCGGCCCTGCATCGGCGATCTGGTCGAGCATCGGGTGCGCGGCAACAAGAAGCTCTTCCATGTCGGCCGACTCGATGCCGATACCGAAGGCCTGATCCTGCTGACCAACGACGGCGAGCTGGCGCACCGGCTGATGCACCCGCGGTACGAGGTGTCCAAGACCTACCTGGCGACCGTGGCCGGGACTGTGCCCCGCGGGATGAGCAAGACGATGCGCGAGGGCGTGGAACTGGACGATGGTCCTGTCCATGTCGACGAATTCGCGGTGGTCGACATGGCCGCCGGCAAGTCGTTGGTGAAGATCGTGCTGCACGAAGGCCGCAACCGCATCGTGCGCCGGCTGATGGCCGAAGTCGGTTTCCCGGTCAAGGAACTGGTGCGCACACACATCGGCACAGTGGCGCTGGGAGAGCAGCGCGTCAACAGCCTGCGGGCACTGACTCGCAAGGAAGTCGGCGAGCTGTACCAGGCGGTGGGCCTGTGAACGCTCTCGTCATAGCCATCGACGGCCCGGCCGGTACTGGAAAGTCCTCGGTATCAACGGGCTTGGCGCATGCGCTGGGCGCCAACCACATCAACACCGGTGCGATGTACCGGATCGTGACGCTGGCGGTGCTGCGGGCGGGCATCGACCCGGCCGACGCCGATGCTGTCGTCTCGGTCTGTGAGCAGACCGACTTCTCCGTCAGCTTCGACCCGGATCACGACACGTCGTACCTTGCGGGCGAAGATGTTTCGAACGAGATCCGCGGTGACGCGGTGACCCTGGCGGTGTCGGCTGTGTCGGCTATTCCCGCCGTGCGGACCCTGCTGGTGCAGCGGCAGCGTGAGCTGATCGCAGAGGCTGGTTCGGTCGTCGTCGAGGGCCGCGACATCGGCACGGTCGTCAAGCCGGACGCCGACCTCAAGATCTTCCTGACCGCCTCGGCCGAGGAGCGCGCCCGTCGGCGCAATGCGCAGAACGTCGCAAACGGCTTGGGCGACAACTACGAAGCGGTGCTGGCCGATGTGCAGCGCCGGGACCATCTGGACTCGACGCGCACGGTATCGCCGCTGCGGGCTGCTGACGATGCGGTCGTGGTCGATTCCAGCGATATGACCCAGGCTGGTGTGGTGGCACATCTGCTGGATCTCGTGCAGCAGAAGGTAGGTGTGCGTCAATGAGCGACGACGATGGTGTGTGGTTCGACGAAGGTGACTGGGAGGTCGGCTCGGAGGGATTCGAGGCCGAGCTCGAGGAGTTTGCGGGACCGCCCCCGGTGGTGGCTGTCGTCGGGCGTCCCAATGTCGGCAAATCGACTCTGGTGAACCGCATTCTGGGCCGCCGTGAAGCGGTGGTCCAAGACATCCCCGGCGTGACCCGCGACCGCGTGTCGTACGACGCCCAGTGGGTCGGGCGCCGGTTCATGGTGCAGGACACCGGCGGGTGGGAACCCGATGCCAAGGGGCTGCAGATGCTGGTCGCCGAGCAGGCCACCGTTGCCATGCGCACCGCCGACGCGATCATCCTGGTGGTCGATGCGGTGGTCGGGGCCACCTCGGCCGACGAGGCCGCAGCCAAGCGCCTGCAGCGCTCCGGCAAGCCGGTCTTCCTGGCGGCCAACAAGGTTGACAACGAGAAGGTGGAATCCGACGCCGCCGCGCTGTGGTCGCTGGGGTTGGGACAGCCGCATTCGATCAGCGCCATGCACGGCCGTGGCGTGGCGGATCTGCTCGACGCCGTGCTCGAAGTGCTGCCGACGGTGTCCGAAACGTCCGGCGGAACTGGCGGCCCGCGCCGCGTTGCGTTGGTCGGCAAGCCCAACGTCGGTAAGAGCTCGCTGCTGAACAAACTGACCGGCGACGAGCGGTCCGTCGTGCACGACGTCGCCGGCACCACGGTGGACCCGGTCGACTCGCTGATCGAATTGGACGGCAAGACTTGGCGTTTCGTCGACACCGCCGGTCTGCGCCGGAAGGTGGGGCAGGCCAGCGGGCACGAGTTCTACGCCTCGGTGCGCACGCACGGCGCGATCGACGCGGCCGAGGTCGCGGTCATGCTCGTCGATGCGTCCCAACCACTGACCGAACAAGACCTGCGGGTGCTGTCGATGGTCATCGAGGCCGGACGCGCGTTGGTCATCGCGTTCAACAAGTGGGACCTGGTCGACGAAGACCGGCGGTACATGTTGGACAAGGAGATCGAGCGCGAACTGGTGCAGGTGCAGTGGGCGCCGCGCGTGAACATCTCGGCGAAAACCGGTCGGGCCGTGCAGAAGTTGGTGCCGGCGCTGGAGACCTCGCTGGCGTCGTGGGACGCCCGCATCCCGACCGGACGGCTCAACACCTTCCTCAAGGAGATCGTCGCCGCGACGCCGCCGCCGGTGCGCGGTGGCAAGCAGCCACGCATCCTGTTCGCCACCCAGGCGGCCTCCCGGCCGCCGACCTTCGTGCTGTTCACCACGGGCTTCCTGGAGGCCGGCTACCGCCGGTTCCTGGAGCGTCGACTGCGTGAAGAGTTCGGCTTCGAGGGCAGCCCGATCAAGATCAATGTGCGGGTGCGGGAGAAGCGCGGGGCCAAGCGCTAGCGGCAGACGCGCCGCCGGACCCGTTTAGGGTCCGGCGGGAGGTCTGAGGTAGGCTTTCCAACCGTTGCCGGTTCGTCCGGTAGCGCCGCGGGCTGTGGCGCAGCTTGGTAGCGCACTTGACTGGGGGTCAAGTGGTCGCAGGTTCAAATCCTGTCAGCCCGACAGCAGGTCAGAGGCGGTTTCGGAGAAATCTGGAACCGCCTTTCGGCTTTCTGGGGACCACAGCAGGGACCACGGCGGGCGTACGCTGCGGTGATGGCGAAAGATCGGGCTGACGGTGAGGGCACCGTGTTTCAGCGGCCTAACGGCCGGTGGACGGCGAAGCTGCGGTACATCGATCCGGCTACGGGCGAGTACAAGCGCGCCAGCGCGACCGCCGATACCAAGAAACTGGCACTGAAGGAACTCGGCGAGGTCCGCAAGCGCATTGAGAGCGGCGCCCCAGCGCGCGACGCCAAGACTCCGCTAGGGGAATGGGCGGCGCTCTGGCGGCAATCATCGCTGCCCGCGTCCAGCCGCGCAGCATCGACACGTGAGATGTACGCCAACCTCTGTCGCAAATGGGTCGAGGGTGACGCCACGCTGTCAGTGATCCGGCTGGACCGCCTCAAGGCTGTCGACATCGAAAAGTTCTTGGTGGACCTGCGGGCCAAGACGAAGCCAGGGCTACCGGTCAACGGCAAGCCCGGCAAGCCGGTGCGCGCGCTCAGTGATTCGTCCATCCGGAGTATCTACGTCGTGCTGCGGGCGGTGCTGGATATCGCCAAGCGTGATGGGTTGATCGCCAAGAATCCCGCCGCCGCCGTGGCGCGCCCCGGCGTGGCCCGCAGGGAGGCCGAATACCTCACCGCCGACCAGACGGACGCCCTGCTGGCGCAGTGCGCCGAGTCGCGCCACTACGCGGCGCTGGTGCTGATCGCGTCCACCGGGATACGGCGCGGCGAGGCGTTGGGACTGGCGTTCAAGGACATTCACTGGTCGCGGGCGACGTTCACGATCCGGAACACCCTCGGTCGGGTGGAGGGGAAACTCACCCTGTCGCCGCCCAAGACGGAGCGCTCGCGCCGAACGCTGCCTCTGTCGCCCGAACTTGTCACCATGTTGCGCGGCATTCAGGCCGACCAGAAAGCGAGCGCGGAGAAGCTGGGCGACGAGTGGAACAACCCAGATGGTCTCGTGTTCGTCACCGAGTTCGGGCGTCCGATCGACCCCCGGAACCTCACAAGGACGGTGACGGAGGCGGCGACTAAAGCCGGTCTGACCGATGTCACCGGCCCGCACATGCTCCGCCACGGCGCGGCAACCCAGCTGCTGGAGAATGGCGTTCACGTAAAAGCGGTGTCCGACATTCTGGGCCACAGTTCGATCGCGATTACCGGCGATATCTATGGGCATTCGTCGCAAGATCACTTGCGCGAAGCGCTGCAAGGTATACGGCGATGAGAACAAGTCCTTGCTCCCCAGCCTGATTGAGTAACTACGTGAGATGACCTCGCCTCCGACCTGCGCAGATGTCGCCTCGCGTCAACCGAAACACCGGCTTCTTCCACTTTTGTTGACCTGCGCAAATGTCACGCGAACTGCGGTTTTGCAGCTTCGGGGTCTTTAGTGTTTTCCGAGCGTGTCAACGACCCCGCCTAACGTCGTCCCCGCAAGTACAGCAGGACGTGGCGGGGCGACATCATTCGTCTCGGAACGTCCCAAACATTAAGGGACACAATGACAACACCACTACTTTTGCCCATCGGCCAGACGGCAAGTGATGGCGTCCGGGGATATCTCGGCGGCATTGCCCGTACCAGGGTTTATGACCTGATCGGGACACGGGATCTTGAGGTGGTAAAGCTCGGCCGGCGCACGCTCATTACGCGCGCCAGTGCTGACGCGCTCGTCGCGCGACTGCAGTCCCGTGTGGCGTGAGGGCTCGCGATTGACCAACGACATCAAGCCGCAATTCTTCGTCAAGCTAAATCAGCCCGAATGCAGAGAGCAGGCCAAAGACGAGGCTCTGCCAGCGCACCTGCGGGTGTTTTTCCTGGCGATCACCCGTGCCGCGCCCAATCGTCATGCCGAGTTCAAACGCGGCGAACTGACCAAGCTATTGGGTAAGAGCCGAAAGCGTCACGCGCACCTGGACGCCGCCATCGGGCGCGCCGTCGAGTATGGGCTACTGCACAAGGATTCGACCTCAACCTGCTTGGTGTTGACCAACATGGTTGATCCGTACGACAAGTACGGCAACGGTCGCTTCCTACCGTGCAAGACACATGGCGGGACACCCCGACCGACTTTCGCCGCGATTTGCCACCCAGAGAAGCCGCACGAGGCCCATGGGCTGTGCGATATGTGCTACCGCCGCGAGAAGCGCAGGGCGGCAACACTGGGGTGCGCTCCACGCTGGGACATGCGCGAAACGGTCGATCCCGTGCAGATGGAGCACTCGGCGTACTTGGAGAGTATTGCCGCGGACGAACCGCCCGACTGGGTCGTCTACGAACCGGAAATGCTCTGCGCGAGCGCGTAATCGGCAGACAAATAGACGGACAACGGGGGAAAAGTACCGGACAGATCAGCGGATTCTGCAAACTTTCAACGTGTCTACCTGCAAAGTCCGGTTCTCCTCTTAATTCTTATCTCATTGGCTGACCACTGGGGTATCTATGGTCCCTGCTGCGACGCACTCGAACACATAGTCTCCTGATCAAACTGTGCTCCGAGCCCGGTAGGGCTCGCAGGCTGACACTTCCTGCCCCCGTACTCCCCGCCCCCCCCGGGGGCGGGAGCGGTTCAGAACGTGTCTTCTTGTGGGGCACGGCGGTTGCACGGATAGTCGGTTCCGGGACCATCCTGGGAGACGCTGGCCGTTATGTGTCCTCGTTGCTGAAGTATTCGGCCCAGTACACGTCGTCATCTGTGTCGCGACTCGCGGCCACGATAACGGCCCCTACTAGCATCGCGACTATCCAGATCATGTGGTTGACGGTACTCCTGACCGGCGACAACATCTTTCGCGGATTATGCGTTGCACCCGTTCATCGTCTTCCGTTTGCAGGCTTGTATCGGCGGTGGGCGGCAATCTTCGTACGTGTCCTTGATCTGCGGTTTTCCGGCCGTACTAACGAGGGGGGGAATTCTTGACCTGGGTCGTGAGTGCCAGACAACCGTCCAGACTTTTCAACCCGCCCCGGGGGCAGTCTCCAATAGGCTGCGGACCTGACCGACAGAGAAGTTGTCTGCCTTCCACTTTCGAAATGCGCTGTACCTTCGACAATTGAAGGATCGAGTCCAGGCGTGGGGGGAATGTGCAGATGTCAGTTAGTCGCGATGGTGACGGGCGAGACCTGAGGGTGGGCGACCATGTGACCCTCTACTACGGGGGCATTGCGAACAGAGGGCGCGTCGGCCAGAACTCGCGTGGCGAGGTCACCGGCTTCGGGCGGGTCAACGCACGGGTCCATATCAGTGACAGCAGCAGTGACGACCTGATCGGTACAACCGTGGCTGTTCCCGGTACTCACCTCAAATACGGTCACGTCGGGTTTGTGCGGGCACTTGATCTGTTGGCCGATATCCGCGAGAACGACCGGACGGATGCCCTTCTTGCGCTGATCGCGCTCGCGGCCGAGCGGGAGATCATCACGCCAGACCAGGCGCAGGCGCTCTGGTCGTTGAAGGACGACATCGCGCAGTCGTTCTCCTGATGGGAGCTTGAACGCGTCGCCGGCTGTTGCCATGGAAGGGGACTTGTGGACCCGACGCGATGCGTCAGCTGCCCTTCTTGTCGGCAACAGCGCTAGGCCGCATCCACAATTCATCAGTGACAGGCAGGGCCACCTATTCGGTCACCCTTTGTACGGCCCGTCGTAGCCTACGACTACGTCGGGGTCATGTCCGCGCTGGGCCAGAAGATCACGGGCCAAAGCGATCCGGCTTGCCTGATCGTGACCCGGACCGACGACGAGGCTCGCAATAGTCGGGGGCAGA
>Ga0207658_10002177_pt1 | contig 14565 bp, 11 predicted proteins | sample KBSS33metaG_FD_184322 | JGI IMG/M metagenome (GOLD analysis project Ga0207658, IMG submission 184322) | Switchgrass rhizosphere microbial communities from Kellogg Biological Station, Michigan, USA - KBS S3-3 metaG (SPAdes) (version 2) | ecosystem: Host-associated > Plants > Roots > Rhizosphere...
CCCGAGACATTGACCCTCGGCGAGCACGTCACGGTACCAGTCTGCCGCCGCCGTTGGGCCCAGCCACTGGTGTGGTGCCATGCCGTCGAGAATCGAACCGTTGGGGGAGAAGACCGCCGACATGCCGTCTGCGTCACCGGCATTGAACGCATCCAGGTAAGTGTGAATGGCGTCGATCGGCGTGTCGGTCATCGACTGACGGTAACACCTGTTCGGGCGCCTGCGAGGCGCCCGAACAGGCATTCACGTCAGCTGCGGGGGTACGTCGGGTACTCGATACCCGACAGGAACTGCACGACGCGGACGACCTGGCACGAGTAGCCGAACTCGTTGTCGTACCAGCAGTACAGGATCGCCTGGTCGCCGTCGACGATGGCGGCGTTCGCGTCGATGATCGACGCCGCGCGCGAACCGATGAAGTCGCTCGACACCGCGTCGGTCGCCGCCGTGTAGTCGAGATTGCGGCTGAGCGGACCCGACAGCGACGTCTCGCGCAGGTGCGTCAGCACCTCATCCTTCGTCGTCTCCTTCTTGAGTTGCAGGCTCAGGATGGCGATGGAAACGTCGGGGGTGGGGACGCGGATCGAGTTACCCGTGATCTTGGCCTTGAGCTCCGGCAGCGCCTTGGCGACGGCGGAGGCGGCGCCGGTTTCGGTGATCGTCAGGTTCAGCGGCGCGGAGCGGCCACGACGATCGGCCTTGTGGTAGTTGTCCAGCAGGTTCTGGTCGTTGGTGAACGAGTGCACCGTCTCGACGTGGCCGCGGATGATGCCGAACTTCTCGTCCATCGCCTTCAGCGGCGGCACGATCGCGTTCGTGGTGCACGACGCACACGAGAAGATCTGCTGGCTGACGTCCTGGCCCAGGTGGTTGACGCCGTGCACGATGTTCGGCACATCGCCCTTGCCCGGTGCGGTCAGGACGACCTTGGAGATGCCCGGACGCAGGTGCTGCTCGAGGCCGGCGCGGTCGCGCCACTTACCGGTGTTGTCGATGAGGATGGCGTCGTTGATGCCGTACGCGGTGTAGTCGACCTCGGACGGGTCGTTGGCGTAGATGAACTTGATGACATTGCCATTGGCGATGAGGAGGTTGTTCTCCTTGTCGACCTTGATGGTGCCGTTGAAGTGCCCGTGTACCGAGTCGCGGCGCAGCAGCGAGGCGCGCTTCTTGAGGTCGTCGGCGCCACCGCTGCGAACCACGACGGCCCGCAGGTTCAGTCCGTTGCCGCCGCCGGCCTTCTCGACCAGCAGTCGGGCCACCAGGCGGCCGATCCGGCCGAAACCGTAGAGCACCACATCGCGGGGTCCCTGCGGCTCATCCTTGTTCTCGCCGGTGACCGCCGACAGGGCGTCGGCGACAAAGTCCGCGACCGAGAGGCCGCGCTCGTCGGCGCGGTAGGCGTGCACGAGCAGGCCCAGGTCGATCTTGGCCGGACCCAGGTCCAGGTTCGCCAGCGCCTCAAGGAACGGGAAGGTCTCCACCACCGACAGCTCTTCGCCGGCGATCTGCCGGGCAAAGCGGTGCGTGCGCAGGATGCTGATGACCGACTTGTTCACCAGCGACCGGCTGTGCAGCAGGACGGTGACGCCGCGCGTGCGGTGCAAGGTGCCGACGATCGGGATCATCGCCTCCGCCAGGGCTTCCTGGGTGTTCCAATTGGCAAGTTCTGGTGTATTCAACTCATCTGTCCTACGGGTCGCTTGGCCGATCGCGCTGAGCAGCGCATTCATGTTAGCGATCGGTATTTCCCGCTCTGCAGGTTGCTCCCGCTGGCAGGGCACGTAGGGGTTGACAGCCGCGCCAACAGGCGCTCACCCAGCGGTTACGGCCGCGTTGCAGGCTGAATACGACGCAGGATCGGCACCAAACCGACGAGTGCGGTGACGTTCGCCACCACGATCAGCGCGATCGTGTACGCGGGGGAGATGTCGTAGACCGCACCAAGCAGCCCACCCGCGATGAGCAACGCGACACCGCGCAACAGAGCCAGCCAACCGAACGCGACCGCCCGCGCGTTCGCCGGGACCAGCTCGGTGACGACCGACTTCACGGTCGAGTCGAGGACTCCGTTGACGATGCCCCACACCGCAACGCCGATCCACACCAGCGTCCGGTCGCCGGTGAAGGCAATCGCGGAGAACGCGGCGGCAATGGGCACCGCGACCAGAGTGACGGGTCCCCGCTTGTCGTACACCCGACCCATGACGAGACCGGCCGCACCGTCGACCGCCATCGCAACCGCGAAGAGGACGGGGACCTGAGCGTCGGACAGCAGCCCGGTGCGTTGGGCATGGAAGGCGAGCAGCGGGAACGAGGCGACGCCGCACGACAACACCCCGATCGTGACGACGTACTGCCAGAACTGCTTGGGCAATTGCTTCGGTACCGCGGGGCTGCCAGCGCGGGATTCCGTGGCTTCGCGAGTGGCCTCTTCTTCGTAGCCCCGCGGGTCCGGGACCCGGAATCGAAGCCAGCACAGCAGGATCAGGACCAGTACACCGGGAACGATCAGTACCCCGAACGCCATTCGGTAGTCGCCCGCGTGGGCGCTCAACACCGCCGCCAGCAGCAGCGGACCGGCGATGGCGCCGGTCTGGTCGAGGGCCTGGTGCACACCGAACGCGCTGCCGCGCCCGGTGCTCGTCGAAGCGTGCGACAGCAAGGTGTCCTTGGCCGGCGAGCGGACCGCCTTGCCCAGGCGCTCCGTTCCGTACAGCAGCAGTGCCGGCACCAGGGAGCCGGTGACACCGATCAGCGGGACACTCAACACCGTCAAGGCGTAGCCGGTGATCGTCCACGCCCAGTAGTGCTGGGTCCGGGCGACGGCGTAGCCGGCAACAACGCGCAGCCCGTATCCGATGAATTCGCCTGCGCCGGCGACCAATCCGACGATGGCCGCGGACGCGCCGAGGGTGGCCAGGTATGGCCCGATGATGCTGCGGGCACCCTCGTAGACCATATCGGCGAGCAGGCTCACCATGCCGAAGACGAGGACGAAGTGCCAGGGCTTGAGTGGTCGGCCGGTCACGCACCGATTGTGCACGGGACCCCGGCAGAAGTGTCACCGATGTCCTGAGACACGCCACTTGTCGGACCCGGGTGGCACAATCGAAACTATGTTCGATCATGTGGGAATCGGGGCCGGCGGGACGCTGATCCACGATGTCTCCGTGGTGGACTCCATGACCCATTTCGCGCTGGTGGAGAACCGGTGCGCGGCGGGCCGGTTCTTTGCGATCGCTGATCTGGTCGCGTTGCGGGTCGATCATCAGGGTGATCGGCAGTGGTGGGCGTGTGATGGCTGGGACGCCGTGGCCTGCGAGATCGGGGCCGCCCTGGGCATCAGCACGCGCGAGGCCTCCGGGCAGATGGCAACCGCCCTGGCGCTGCGGTTCCGCCTCCCGCGGGTGGCGGCGGTGTTCGCCGACGGCAGGGTCTCGGCGCGGACGGTGTCGTTGATCTGCTGGCGCACCCGGCTGGTTGAGGACCTCAACACCCTGGCGGTGATCGATGCCGCCCTGGCCGGGGCATTGTGTGAGTGGGCGGGGTTGTCGCGCAAGAAGATTGAGAAGAAGATCGACGGCTGGGTGCAGAAATTCGACCCCGCCGCGGTGCTGAAGGTGCGGTCGGCGGCCCGCCGCCGCGGGGTGGGGGTCGGTAAACCCGATGACGACACCGGGGTGGCCTCGATCTGGGGTGCGCTGCTGGCTACCGATGCGGAGTTGTTGGATCGGGTGCTGACCGAGCTGGCCCGCCAGGTATGCGAGCACGATCCGCGCACGTTCGGGCAGCGCCGCGCGGATGCGTTGGGCGTGTTGGCGGCCCGCGGGGATCGCCTGGCCTGCCAGTGCGGGGCAGCGGACTGCCCGGCCGCGGGGCCTGATGCCCGCGCCAGCGCGGTGGTGATCCATGTGCTCACCGATGCGCTGCCCGTACCGGCGGCTGACCCGCTGCTCAGCGGGGATCCCGCTGCGCCGCTGACGCCAGCGCCAACCCCGTCTGCACCGGAGCCGGCCTTCCCGCCCAGATCCGAGCACGCGCCTGCCTCGGCGGCTGATTCGCTGCCTGCCGAAACCCCGGCTCTTCCTACGGTCGGACCGGCCGGTGACACTGCACCCACGGCAGGGCCTGACGCAGGGCCTGGTCCCGCTGCTGTCCCCGCTTTCGCTAAGCCCCCGGCTCCGGTGCGTACCCCGGTCGGTTATGTCCTCGGCGGCGGCGCGGTGCCGCCGGCGTTGTTGGCTGATCTGGTGGCCCGCGGCGCGAAGGTCCGCACCGTCGCCTCGGCCACTGACTTGGATGGGGTGCGGCGGTACCGGCCCTCGGCCGCGATCGACGAGTTCGTCCGGATGCGGGCCATGACGTGCATGTTCCCGGGCTGCGATCAGCCCGCGACTGCCTGCGATGTGGACCATACGGTTCCCTGGCCCTCTGGGCCGACCCATCCGGGCAATCTGGGTCCGAAGTGCCGCAAGCATCATCTGCTCAAAACGTTCTACGGCGGGCCCGACGGGTGGCGTGACCGTCAACTCGCGGACGGGACGATTGTGTGGACCGCACCGACCGGCCATACCTACATCAGCGTGCCCGGAAGTCGAATCCTGTTTCCCCGCATGGTTACTGACACCCCGCTACCGGACCCGCCACCGGCGGATGCCACCGACCTGGATGCCCCACCGGCCCCCGGCCGGGGTGTCATGATGCCTATCCGGAGCCGCACCCGCGCCCAAAACCTCGCCCAAGAAATCGCTTATGAGCGCGCTCTCAACGAGGCCGACATCGCAGCCGCAGCGGCCGCCCGAGAAGCCGCCGAGCGCCGCCGCGAAGAACTCAGAGCCGCCCGCGAGGCTGAAGAAGCCGCCCAGACCGCAGAAAAGCAAGACATCCCACCACCGCGGTGAATCGGCTATTTAGTGCGCGTGGTCGAACAGCACCAGTGTGTCGGCCAGGTTGCCATCGACGAAATAGGCGCGGCAGGTGAAGGGATCGTGAATCGTGCCGCCGGCTTCAGCCTTGGCATCGACGATTCCCGACACGTTCCACACGGTAATGCGCGAGTGGTCAATACCTTTCAGGGGTTCGTCCGTCATCAGTGGGAACATGTCTTGTCCGTCCGCCTCCAGCGCGCCCGCCACCGAGCGCACGGCAGAAAGGGCGGCTGATTCGGGTGCCGCCAGTTGCTTGCGCACATCGGCCTCGCACCTCTCCCGAGCCACGTCGTGCGCCTGGTGCGGTGCCGGACCCACGAGGCCGAAACCATGTGTTTTCCAGGCAATCGCCGCCAGTGCGCCAAACAGGCACGCGGTGGCGACGACGAGGAGTTGCCGCTTCGTCATGGCCCGAACGTAACCTGGGTCGCGTCGCATCGTGTCACCGGCCTGCCGGCGGAAAGTCGTGCGGACCGACGTTCGGGATGACGGTCTCCCAGCGGTGGAACACCTTCCGAAAGTCCTCAGGTGTAGGCCAGGTTCGGTCGTCGGGCGAGAAGTGCAGGATCTCGAACTGTGCCGGGTCGTCCGAAATCTCGCGGTCCTTGCAGGAGGCAGTCCTACCGTCTTTCGCCTGTCTGCCCGGAATTAGACGTTCGCACAAAGAAGGGGGTTGCGCATCTATCTATTGGCGGGTGTTCGGCGGAAGCGGTGCTCAGCAGGCTTGGGCTACTTGCGCACGAACCGGAAGGACGCTGGTGGGAATTCGAAGCCTGGACAACTCTGCCGACGAAGTGGCGGTGGCCCAACCCCGCGAACGTAGTCGCGACATTCTCAACCGCGGCTTCGGGTTTCGCGCCGCGCTGTCGCTGGCGTTCGCCGATATCTCACCGATCGTGGCCCTCTACGCCATCTTCGCGCTGGGTCTGTTCGCCGCGGGGCCACGATTTTTCTGGGCCTTCCCGATCGTGCTGTGCGGGCAGCTGCTGGTCGCGCTCGGTTGCACTGAGCTCGCGTCACGCTTCCCATACGCCGGCAGCGTCTACCAGTGGGCCCGGCACGCCAAAGGCACGACGTGGGGCTGGACGGCCGCATGGGCGTACATCTGGGGCCTGACACTGACGTGTGTTGTTGCTCTTCCACCGCGTCAATCCGATCTCGACATTGTTCGACGGGCTGCCCGACAGTTCGGGCAGCACCATGAGCACGATGCTCATCGCCGTTGCGTTCGTGGGCTGGGCATTCCTGGGCTTCGAATCCGCCGGCTCGATCGCCGGAGAGGTGGAAAACCCCGAACGCAACGTACCCAAGGCCATTGTCTTCGCCCTGCTTCTCGTGGGCGTGCCTGGCCGTGCAGTCGGCAGTGTCGCGTGCGGTCTACGGGATGGCGCGCGATCGCGCCCTTCCCGGTGCCGAGTTCCTCTCGAAACTCGTTGGCCCAGAACGCATGCCGATCCGCGCCATCGGCCTGACGGCAATCGTCGCCGCATTCTTCCTGTTGTTCGCCGGCTCCGACCTCTACAACGTGCTCGTCAACTTCTCGGTGATGGGGCCCTACATCGCTTTCGCGGTGCCGGTTTTCGCGGCTGCCCTCACCCGCCTGACGGGGCGCTGGGTGCCCGGCGTCTTCTCGCTGGGGCGCTGGGGCACGCCGGTGACCTACGCGGCGGCCGCGTGGCTCGCGTTCGAGGTGGTCAACGTCCTGTGGCCCCGTACTCAGCCGGGCCAGCCCTGGTTCGTGAATTGGAGCATGGTGATCAGTCTGGTGAGCCTGCGGGCCGTCGGCGTCGTCGTGTACGCACGGTGCCGCAACCGCATCACCGAACCCGTCGGCGAACGACTGTGAACACTCCGGTTGTGCGAATGCTCAAACCGGGCCCGTCGGCTTATGGCACAAACTGCTCGCAACCTGCCCTCGCGGGAAGCGATGCTGACAATCGAACACCCCGCGAGTCGAGAGGTTGAACACGACAGATGAGCACGCGAAACGACATCATCGGTGCAGTTCCTGCCACCAAGGTGCCCCGGTACGCGGGGAAGGGCACATTCGCCCGTATCGCCGACATCCACGAGGTGTCCGACTACGACATCGCGATCCTCGGCGTGCCTTTCGACGGCGGCACGTCGTACCGGCCCGGCGCCCGCTTCGGCCCGATGGCGGTCCGGCAGGCGGCCCGCACCCTGCGCCCCGGCTATCACGTCGAGCTGGGTGTCGCCCCGGTACAGGAGCTGCAGGTCGTCGACGCCGGCGACGTAGCCGTCACGCCGTACAACATCGAAGAGGCCTGCCAACAGATTCAGGACCACGCGGCCGAGATACTCCGCGGTGGCGACCGGCGAATCGTGTCCATCGGCGGCGATCACACCATCGCGCTGCCGAATCTCCTTGCGCTGCATGCCAAACACGGTCCTGCCGCTCTGGTGCACTTCGATGCTCACCTGGACACCTGGGACACCTACTTCAACGCGCCCGTCACCCACGGCACCATCTTCCGGCGCGCGTTCGAGGAAGGTCTGCTGATCGAGGACCACTCGATCCACGTCGGCATCCGCGGCCCCATCTACGACCAGCTCGACCTGGACGACGACGCCCGCATGGGCTTCAAGATCATCCGCGCCGGAGACCTCGATGTGATCGGGATCGACGCGGCCATCGACGTGGTCCGGCGCCGCGTCGCGGACGTGCCGGTGTACTTGTCCATCGACATCGACGTGCTCGACCCAGCCTTCGCACCGGGCACCGGCACGCCGGAGGCGGGCGGCCTGACGTCGCGTGAGCTGCTCAGGATGCTGCGCAAGCTGACCGGCCTGAACATCGTCGGCGCCGACGTCGTCGAAGTCGCGCCGGCCTACGACCACGCCGAAATCACCTGTGTCGCAGCGGCGACGCTGGTGTTCGACATCATCTCGCTGATGGCCGCCGGCGCACGCACCGGTCTGCCGGTCAACGGTGAGGTTGCGAACGCGTTGACCTGACAGGCTACGATTACCGCAGACAACTCAATACGCCGATAACGCGCTGTGGGAGAACCTCCGGAAGCGGAGGCGCCGTAGGAGCAATTCCTCCCCGGGAAACTCTCAGGCCCAAATACCGCAGCGTCGAGGCAACTCTGGAGAACAGTGCGGATCCGTCGATCCACACTTACCGAAGGTGAACGGCGCGCAGGCGTCAAAACTCTCAGGTTTCAGGACAGAGCGGGGAGGTGCTACCCAACGACGCGTCGAGCAGTCAGCGACGCCCCGCGAACCGGAGTCACCTCATGCCTGACCGTACTGCAATCAGCAAGGCCCACAGCAGCTTTCGGGACCGTCATATCGGTCCCGATGCCGCCGCCCGGCGGCATATGCTCGATCTCCTCGGATACTCGTCGCTCGACGATCTGATCGATGCCGCAGTGCCCCACCAGATTCGCGCCATGCAGGGGCTGCAACTGCCGGCCGCGCGCTCCGAACAGCAGGTGCTCGAGGCGCTGCGCGCCCTGGCGGACCGCGATCAGTCCCGCATCCAGATGATCGGCCTGGGCTACCACGACACCATCACCCCGCCGGTGCTGCGCCGCAACATGCTGAAATCTCCGGCCTGGTACACCGCATACACGCCGTACCAGCCAGAGATCTCGCAAGGCCGGCTCGAAGCGCTGCTGACTTTCCAGACGCTCATCGAAGACCTCACCGGTCTGCCGGTCGCCGGCGCCTCACTGCTCGACGAAGCGACCGCGGTGACGGAAGCCGTGCTGTTGATGCGCCGGGCCAACAAGTCGTCCAAGTCCAATCGTGTTGTGCTCGACGCGGATTGTCTGCCGCAGACCCTCGCGGTGGTGCGCGGACGCGCCGAGGCCGTGGGCATCGAGGTGGTGCTCGCCGAGCTGAGCGAGGGGCTTCCCGACGGTGCTGCCTTCGGCGTCGTCTTCCAGTCCCCGGGGGCCAGCGGCGTCATCCGCAACCTCACCCCGCTGATCGCAGCCGCGCGTGACCGCGGCATGTTCACCACGGTCGCCGCCGACCTGCTGTCTTTGACCCTGCTCACCGCCCCCGGCGAGCAGGGTGCCGACATCGCTGTCGGCTCGGCCCAGCGGTTCGGGGTGCCGCTGTTCTTCGGGGGCCCGCACGCCGGCTACATGTCCGTGCGATCGGGTCTGGAGCGCATGCTGCCGGGACGTCTCGTCGGTGTCTCGGTTGATGTCGACGGCAAGCCCGCCTACCGGCTGGCGCTGCAGACCCGCGAACAGCACATCCGCCGTGACAAGGCGACCAGCAACATCTGCACCGCGCAGGCGCTGTTGGCGAATGTCGCCGCGATGTACGCCGCGTATCACGGCCCGGAAGGGTTACGCGCCATCGCATCTGAGGTGCACGGACATGCCGTCGCGCTGGCCGCGGGGCTGCGGGCCGCCGGGCGGGAGGTCGTCCACGATCATTTCTTCGACACGGTGCTGGTGCGGGTGCCCGGTGAGGCAGCTCAGATTGTGGCGGCCGCAGACCGCGCGGGGATCAACCTGCGCCTCGTCGACGACGATCATGTCGCCATCGCGTGCGACGAGTGCACCACCGACGATGTGATTCGGCAGGTGCTCGCGGTTTTCGGCGCGATGCCCGTCGCGTCGGACATCGCCGATGCACTTCCGGCGGTCGTGCTCCGCACCTCGGAATACCTGCGACACCCTGTGTTCCATGCCCACCGGTCCGAGACGGCGATGCTGCGCTTCCTGCGCGAGCTGTCCGACAAGGACCTCGCACTGGACCGCACGATGATTCCGCTGGGCTCCTGCACCATGAAGCTCAACGCCGCGGCCGAGATGGAGCCGATCAGCTGGCCCGGGTTCGCCGGCATTCATCCGTACGCGCCGGCCGGGCAGACCGCCGGTTATCTCGAGCTCATCGGCAACCTGGAGTCCTGGCTGTCCGAGATCACCGGCTACGACCGGGTTTCTCTGCAGCCCAACGCCGGATCGCAGGGCGAGCTCGCGGGCCTGCTGGCCATCAACGCCTACCACCGGTCCCGCGGCGATGTCGACCGCGACATCTGCCTGATCCCGCAGTCGGCGCACGGCACCAATGCCGCCTCGGCGGTCTTGGCCGGGATGCGGGTGGTGGTGGTCAACACGGCAGCGGGCGGCAACATCGACCACGACGATCTTGAAGCGAAGCTCGCCGAGCACGACGGGCGGGTCGCGGCGATCATGCTGACCTACCCGTCCACCCATGGCGTGTACGAAGCCGACGTCCGCACGGTGTGCGACCTCGTCCACAACGCCGGCGGCCAGGTCTACGTCGACGGCGCCAACCTGAATGCCCTTGTCGGCCTGGCCAAACCGGGTGAGTTCGGCGGTGACGTATCGCATCTGAACCTGCACAAGACGTTCTGCATCCCGCACGGTGGCGGTGGTCCGGGCGTGGGGCCGGTCGCGGTGCGCGCGCATCTGGCACCGTTCCTGCCGGGCGATCCGCTGGCCGGCGACGGTCCAGGCCCGGTATCGGCAGCCAATTACGGATCAGCGGGCATCCTCCCGATCACCTGGGCCTACCTCGCGCTGATGGGTCCGGACGGCCTGACGGCCGCCACCAAGACCGCGGTGCTGGCGGCCAACTACCTGGCGGCGTCGCTCGGCGACCGCTTCCCGGTGCTGTACGCCGGCGAGACCGGCCTGGTTGCCCACGAGTGCATCCTGGATTTGCGGGAAATCACCAAGCGCACCGGGGTGACGGCGGAGGACGTCGCGAAACGGTTGATCGACTACGGTTTCCACGCTCCCACGTTGTCGTTCCCGGTCAACGGCACGCTGATGGTCGAACCCACCGAGTCGGAAGACCTGACCGAGCTGGATCGGTTCATCGCGGCGATGATCGGTATCCACGACGAGATCAGCCGGGTCGGATCAGGGGAGTGGACGCTGGAGCAGAGCCCGCTGCGCCAGGCCCCGCACACCGCCGAGCAGGTCACCGCCGCCCACTGGACGCTGCCGTACAGCAGGCAGTACGCCGCGTATCCCGTTGCGACACTGCGACGCAACAAGTACTGGCCACCGGTCCGTCGCATCGACGGCGCCCACGGTGACCGCAACCTCGCCTGTTCCTGCCCCGCGCCGGAAGCGTTCCAGATCGAATCCGCCGAAATCCTCGAGGAGGTTTTTGCATGACCACCGGCCCCGCATCCCCGCTGCTGGACGAACACCGTTCCCTGGCAGCCAGTTTCACCGATTTCGCGGGCTGGGAGATGCCGCTGAAGTACGGCAGCGAGCTGGCCGAGCACCGAGCGGTGCGCGAGGTCGCCGGCTTGTTCGATCTCTCGCACATGGGTGAGATCGCGGTCACCGGGCCGCAAGCGGCCGCTGCCCTGGACTTCGCGCTGGCCGGTGAGGCCTCCAAGATCGCGGTCGGGCGGGCCAAGTACTCGCTGATGTGCAACGCCGGCGGCGGCGTCATCGACGATCTCGTGGTGTACCGGCTGGGCGACGAGCACTTCCTGGTCGTCGCCAACGCCGCCAACGCGCCCACAGTGGCACGTGAACTCACCGTTCGGGCAGAACAATTCGACGTGCACGTCGATGACCAGTCGCTGGACACCGCGTTGATCGCGGTGCAGGGACCCGTGTCCGAAGCCATCGTCAGCTCACTGGTGCCCGAGGACCAGCGCGCCACCGTTGCCGAGCTGAAGTACTACGCGGTGGCCGAGGTTCGGGTGGCCGGCATCGACGTGCTGTTGGCGCGCACCGGGTACACCGGCGAAGACGGCTTCGAGCTCTACGCGCCCAACGCTCACTCCGTGGCGCTGTGGCAGGCGCTGCTGGCCGCCACTGCGGAGGCCGGCGGCGTGCCGGCGGGCCTGGCCTGCCGCGACACACTGCGGCTGGAGGCCGGCATGGCGCTCTACGGGCACGAACTCACCATGGCGACCAACCCGTACCAGGCGGGCCTCGGCAAGGTAGTGCGCCTGAGTAAGGACTTCGTGGGACGCGATGTGCTGCAGCAGCTTTCGGAGCAGACCGTCCAGCAGGTTCTCGTCGGTCTCAAAGGCGACACCCGCCGCGCCGCGCGGGCGGGGTACACCATCCACCACGGCGACGACGCCGTCGTGGGCACGGTGACCTCGGGCACACTGTCGCCGACCCTGGGGTACCCCGTCGCACTGGCCTATCTCGACGCCGCGCTGGCGGCACCGGGAACCAAGGTGCAGGTCGACGTCCGCGGGCGAAAAGAGCCGTTCCAAGTCACCCCGGCGCCGTTCTACCGCCGCGCCTGACACTCCTACTTCAGACAAGGATCACCATGGCCATCAACACCATTCCCGACGACCGCAGCTACACCGAGGAACACGAGTGGGTACTCATCGCGCCCGGCGCCGCGCTTGCCGATTCGCCGGTGCGGGTAGGAATCACCGCGGTCGCGGCTGCGGCTCTCGGTGATCTGGTGTACGTCGACCTGCCCGAGGTCGGGGCCACCATCACTGCCGGCGAAAGCTGTGGCGAGGTGGAATCGACCAAGACCGTCTCCGAGCTGTACCCGCCGGTGAGCGGTACGGTCACAGCGATCAACTCCGACGCCGTCGACGACCCCAGCATCATCACCGCCGACCCCTACGACGCGGGCTGGCTCTTCGAAGTACAGGCCACCGCAGCCGGAAACCTCTTGACCGCAGCGGATTACGCAACACGGAACGAGGGTTAGCCATGAGCATCCTGGATCAACGGCTCGCTGATTTCGACCCCGAGATCGCCGCGGCGATCGGTGACGAACTGCACCGGCAGCGCCTCGGGCTGGAGATGATCGCCTCCGAGAACCACGCACCGCTGGCCGTGATGCAGGCCCAGGGCTCGGTGCTCACCAACAAGTACGCCGAGGGCTATCCGGGACGCCGCTATTACGGCGGCTGCGAGCACATCGATGTCATCGAACGGCTCGCCATCGCGCGAGTGAAGGAACTGTTCGGCGCCGAATTCGCCAACGTGCAACCACACTCGGGTGCGCAGGCCAACGCGGCGGTGATGCATGCGCTGATCAAGCCGGGCGACACCATCCTCGGTCTGTCCCTGGACTGCGGCGGCCACCTCACGCACGGCATGCGGTTGAACTTCTCCGGCAAGCTGTACAACGTCGCTGCCTACGGGGTGTCCAAAGAGGACTACCTGATCGACATGGACGCGGTGGCCGAGGCGGCTCGGGAACACATGCCGCAGTTGATCATTGCCGGCTGGTCGGCGTACCCGCGCCGGCTCGATTTCGCCCGCTTCCGCGAGATCGCCGATGAGGTCGGCGCGTACCTGATGGCTGACATGGCCCACTTCGCCGGCCTCGTCGCTGCCGGGCTCCATCCGTCCCCGGTGCCGCACGCCCACGTGGTGACCTCGACGACGCATAAGACCCTCGGTGGCCCGCGCGGTGGCGTCATCCTGACCAACGAGGCTGACATCGCCAAGAAGATCAACTCGGCGGTGTTCCCCGGCCAGCAGGGCGGGCCACTGGAGCACGTGGTCGCCGCCAAAGCAGTCGGTTTCAAGATGGCCGCGCAGCCGGAATTCGCCGAACGCCAACAGCGAGTGCTGCGCGGCGCGCGAATCCTGGCCGACCGGCTGAGCCAGCCGGACGTGAAGGCGGCGGGTATCACCGTCCTCACCGGCGGCACCGACGTGCACCTGGTTCTCGTGGACCTGCGCAACGCTGCCATCGACGGGCAACAGGCGGAGGACCGACTCGATGCCGTCGGCATCACCGTCAACCGCAACGCGGTGCCGTTCGATCCCCGGCCGCCCATGGTGACGTCCGGTCTCCGCATCGGCACGCCGGCCCTGGCCGCCCGCGGGTTCGGCGACGACGAGTTCGCGCGCGTTGCCGACGTCATTGCCGAGGCACTCATCGCCGACAGTGCTGCCGATACCGAACATCTTGCCGCGCAGGTGCGTACGCTGGCCGAACTGTTCCCGCTTTACCCGGAGTTGTAATGGCGATCAGCGTGTTCGACCTGTTTTCCGTCGGGATCGGGCCGTCGAGTTCACACACCGTCGGCCCGATGCGGGCGGCCGGCAGGTTCGTCGATGAGCTCGTCGCGTGCGATGTGGTCGACCGCGTCACCGACGTCCGCGTCGACCTGTACGGGTCGCTGGCCGCGACCGGCGGCGGCCACGGCACCATGCCGGCCATCCTGCTGGGCTTGGAGGGTTACCGCCCCGAGACCATCGAGACCGACGAGATGCAACAGCGGCTGGCAGTCATCCGGGCCGACGGCAAGATCAGGCTGGACGGCCGAATTGTGCTTGCCCTCGACGAATCCGACATCGCCCTGCATCCGGCGCAGCAGCTCGATCGTCATCCCAACGCGATGACGATCACCGCGACCTCGGTGGCCGGCGAGGTGCTCTACAGCGAAACCTACTTCTCCGTCGGCGGTGGTTTCGTGGTTACCGAAGCCGAGATGGCCCGCCCACCCGAAGCTGCGCGCGGCACCGGCACTTTCACGTCGGCGGCAGAACTGCTGGCTCTCACCGACCGCGAGCGCATCTCCATCAGCGAAGCCATGATGGGCCAGGAGTCCGCGACCCGCACCGACGCCGAGGTGTGTGCGCGTCTCCTGCACATCCGCGACGTGATGATCGCCTGCGCGACCAACGGGATGTCCCGCGACGGCGATCATCACGTCGCG
>Ga0207658_10002181_pt1 | contig 14560 bp, 6 predicted proteins | sample KBSS33metaG_FD_184322 | JGI IMG/M metagenome (GOLD analysis project Ga0207658, IMG submission 184322) | Switchgrass rhizosphere microbial communities from Kellogg Biological Station, Michigan, USA - KBS S3-3 metaG (SPAdes) (version 2) | ecosystem: Host-associated > Plants > Roots > Rhizosphere >...
AGACGCCGATGATCGCCATCGGCATCACCCCGGCCCAGCTGAGGCTGCCTTCGACGTAGTGGAGGTTGTGGGCCGGGTCGACGAGGACGCCGCCCATCGCGGCGCTGACCAGCTTGGCGTTGACGTCGGGCGCGTAGGTCGGCGCCAGCTCGGCCGCCCACTCGGTCGCGATCGCGCCGCCGGAGTAACCGATCAGCCCGATCTTCTTCGTCGACGCGAGGCCGGTCGCCGGCGCGGCGAGCGCGGCGCGGAGGCTGTCCAGCGTGTTGCGCCCGTACTCGGGCCCGGCGGCGAAGTCGGCGTTCTCGCCCTCGGTGTCGGCGACGACCACGGTCCGCCCGGCGAGGAGCTCCGGTCCGATCAGCGCCGACTCGACCTGGGGAATCGCGCCGCCCAGGGTGAGGCCGCCGGAGATCGCGTAGCTGGGCTCGTCCACCGGGTTCAGCGAGTCGTAGAAGGATTGATACGCCACGATCTGCGGAGTGCCGAAGCTGAGTGGCGGCTTCAGCACCGAGGTGACGTTGACGGTCGGTTCGCCGAGCTGCGAGGTCGAGCGATAGAGCAGCTGCACCGCCTTCACCGGTAGGGGGACGCCTACGACGTGGTAGCTCAGCGTCCGCGATTTGAGCACCGTCCCTGGCGCGATTTCCGCCAGCGGCGTGGTGCCGGCGTAGTCGTAGAAGGGGTCTTCTTCGGGCGACGGCGGTGCCGCCCCCGCGGCCGAGACCGCCATCGTCAGCGCCGCCACCGCCAGCAGCAACGCGACCGCCATACGTCGAAGGAATCCGGTGCCCATCCTCGCCTCCCGAGCTAGATGACTTCCGCCGCGAACGTTACCCAAAATTATGTAGAGAAGCAATAACTTCGCGCCTGAGCAGGGGAAATCGGGGTTTACCCGATTCAAATTGGAACTCCCGTCCAAAAAAAGGTGTGAAAATTCCTGTAATCGACTAAAGGAAAGTCGGATTCGCGCCGAATAACCATTCGTTGGCGACTGTCAGAAACACGTTGGTACTGACCGTCGCGTGCGTTTGTGCGGCCGTCGGTCTGGTCGTGCCCGCGGGCGCGGCCGCCGCGGGCACCCCGAACATCAGCCTTGACAAGAGCCAGTCGGCCCAGGCGCTGATCGGCACCCAGCAGGAAGTCCACCTGACGGCGAGCAACCCGCTCGGGGAAAAACGGGGCTACAACCTCTCCTTCCGGGACGTCCTTCCTGTCGGCGTCACCTACGTCGGATCGGCCACGCCGGTCCAGCCGCGGGTCGTGACCAATGCTCCTGGCCCGGGAGAAACGACGCTGATCTTCGAAAACGTCGCCGACCTCAGCGCCAACTCGAAATACGACCTGAGCTTCAAAGTCGAAGCACAGCCGGCGATCTTCCAGATCACCAAACTGCACGAATACACGGATCACGCGGAAGCCTTCGTCGACGAAGATCCTCGCTTCCAGCCGAGGTTCAACGCGAACGGCGAAGCGATCGTCGGCAGCTACACCGGCAACGCGAGCGACGACGCGACCACCGAACTGACCGCGGTCGAAATCGTCAAGTCGGAGCCCAGCCCCGAGGGGGAGATCCTCCGCGGCGTCCACGAACACCAGACCGTCTACACGCTGACGTTGAAAAACAACCACGTCGGCCCGACCGGCGAATTGGAAGTCGAAGACCTTCTCCCGGCCGGGCTCGAGTTCCTCGGCTGCGGCACGGTCGACAACACGACCGATACGAAGACCAATCCCGGCTCGACCGAAGAGTACGCGGGGTCGGGCCCGATCGATCCCGGCCACGCGCCCGCGGCGCCGAAATGCGCGGAACATCTGCCCTATTACGTAGGCACGGTCCTCAACCCACCGGGGCATCCCGCCGGCGTCTACACCCAGGTCAAATGGAAAAACCTGCCGGAACTAGCGGCGGGGCAAGAACTCCAGATCCAGTACGTGGCGGCGATCCCGATCCTGCAGAACGCGACGACTTGGTTCGACGGCATAGAACCGACGGCCGAAAGCCTCGGGCAGGTCGCCAACCTCGACAACAACACCGGGCCGGAAACGGTCGACGAGGAAGCGCTGACCAACTACGCCGAAGTGCGCGGGAAATACGAAGAAGTCGCGGTCAAAGACACCGATGAAATGACCCGCACCGCCGAGGACCTGGCGATCCAGAAGTCGGTAACGCCGACGAATATCGAAGAGGGTGCGGAAAGCAAATGGACCCTGAACCTGGAGGCCTCCGAGTACCGCTTCGTCAACGGCGTCCAGATCGAAGACACGCTTCCGAACGGCCTCTGCCCGGTCGGCAAAAAAGGCTACGAAAAACCGGACGGCACGGCGGTCGAAAAGACGGCCGAATGCGAAGCGGCGGCCGGCGTTGAACCGACCTACGAAATCGCGGGAGTCCCAGGCGGGCCGCAGGCCGCCGAATACACCTCGATCAAATACCTGCCCAACGGGACCTTCAAAATCCACTGGGACGAATCGAGTTTCGCCGCGCTCGCGCAGCTGGCGCCGTCCGAGCACCTGATCCTCACCTTCCCGACGAAAACGCGGACCTTCTACCAGGCGAATTACGAAGACTCGACGCCGATCCTTACCGGGGACTCGTGGAAAAACGAAGTCGAAACCGAAGGCGACGACTTCGCCCGCTGCGCCCCCGGCGATCCCCTCTGCACCGAAGGCAAAGCCAAGATCTTCACCGAAGAGGCCGAAGGCACGCCGGACTTCGATGTCTCCGAGGCGAGCCAGCAGGCGGGCGGTGTCGAGATCGACAAGACCGTTCGCGAAAACGAAGGGCTCGTGCCGGAAAACTGCTCCGGCAAATACGTCGATGGAACGAGCGCGCCGTTCCCGCTCTACGGGCCCGGCGACGAAATCTGCTGGACCCTGCGGGTGAAATTCGCGGCGAAATTGTTCGCCGGCGCGCCGGTCGTCACCGACTTCATCCCCACCGACGAGGAATTCGTCCCGGGGTCGGCGTTCGAAGCGAAACCGCCGAAAGCGCCGGAAGGCGAAGACACCCTCGTAGCGACGTTTGACGAAGCGGCGGCTCTGAAAGGGGAACCGCTCAAATGGACGCTCGGCGCGGCGGTGGAATCCGGCACCCAGATCTTCGAATGGCGCTTCCGGACGAAAGTCAAAAAGGAAGCCCAGACCCAGCCGGAAGAAATCACCGGGAACCTGATGAAGTTCGTCTACTCGAACACCCTCGGGGAAACCTTCCCGCTGCGTGACCGAGCCGAAGTCCAGCGCCAGGAACCGAAACTTTCGCTCGAAAAGGCGATCACCCAGGTCGGTCCGGTGGAAATTCCCAAACCCCCCGTCGGCGGTAAATCCAGCGCGACCGCCGGTGGCGGCGAAATCGTCAAATACGAGCTCGACCTCGAAAACTCCGGCAACCTCGACGCCGAAGAAGCGGAAGTCTGGGACATCCTCCCGACCGGGATCGAATGCTCGGACGTGATCAAACCGGCGCAGACGCCTCCCCAGACCATCGGATGCTCCGAAGGCATCATCAAATGGACCGGCGTCTCGATCCCGGAAGGCGCGCTTACCACGCTCACCTACGAAGTTGAAGTGCCGAAAGACGTCGCGCCTGGCCACCTGTTCGTGAACCACGCCGGTGTCCGCAGCTACAAATCGCAGACGAACACCACGCCGGAAAAATTCGAATACGTCCCGCAGAAAAACATCGATAAAAACATCAAAGAAGCGGAATCGAACACCGGGCCGCTGCTCGACGAAGCCGAACTAAAAACCTCAGGCGCGACGCTCGAAAAGACGGCGACCACCGAGACCACCCAGCCCGGCAACTCCGCGAACCAGGCGACGATCGGCGAGCTGATCGACTACACGGTCACCGCGAAAATCCCGGCGAACAGCAAGATCTACGGGGCGCCGGTGATCAAAGACGTGCTGCCGAGCACGCTGAAACTCGAAGGCACGCCGACCGCGACGCTCGACGGCGCAGGCCTGCCGACCGAAGGCCTGTCGCTGAACACGCTTGCCAACGGCTTCGAAGTGAATTTCGCCGGCGCCTTCCCGACGACCCCCAGCGCGGCGGAACACAAAGTCGTCGTCACCTTCAAAGCGCGGGTGCTGAACGTCGCCGCCAACGAACGCGGGAAAACGATCACCAACAGTGCCGGCTTCGAATTCAAAGACATTGAAGAAGGGGCTACGAAAGCCGTGACCAAATCGGTCGGCACGCCGGTGGTCGAGCCGAACATCGAAGTGCGCAAGAAAAACCTTCTTCCGGCGACCCAGACCACCGTGGCGCCCGGTGAAGTCGTCAAGTACGAAACCGAAGTCGAAAACAAGACCGGCGCCTCGACCGCCAACGAAACCACCGTGGTCGACACCGTCCCGCCCGGGATGAAAGTCGTCGGCACCCCGACCCCCGCGGCCACGGTCGTCGGCAACACGATCACCTGGCACATCGGCGTGATCGCCCCGGGCGCGACCGAACACCTCCTCTACGAACTCGAGATCGAAAAACCGGCGAAAGCGGCATCGGTCTTCACCAACCGGGTCAAAGCCACGACGCAGAGCCTGCCGGAAGGCCAGGGCGGGGAACCGTCCCAGATCCGCACCGCCGAATTCGGCCAGTCCGGCTACGAATCGAAAGCCGAAGACACGGTCAAATTGGTCGGCGCGACGGTGGCCAAGGAAGTGGCGCCGACCGAAGGCACGATCGGCAAAGAGCTGACTTACACGCTCCACATGAACCTGCCGCCGGAAATCAAATACTTCAACACGACGATGATCGACCGGCTGCCGAACGGCGTCACCTTCGATGAACTCGTCGGCACCCCCAAATGCGAATTCGAAGGCGGCGAAAGCTGCGGCACGGGCGAAGAAATCGCCCATGAAGTGCAGCCCGACGGCACCACCTTGATCGGCTGGTACTTCGGCTTCTTCGAAGCGGGCAAAGCGCGCGAGCTGACGGTCCAGTTCAAAGCCCACATCGACGACGTCAAGGTCGGCGGTGGCGCGAAAGTCGTGGCGCCGGAAACGCTGACCAACAAACTCGTCGGTGGCTACAACCAGACCGAAGGCGCCAAACCGACCAAAGTCCCGGTGCCCGGCTCGAAATCCTTCAGCGAAGAAACCGGCGAAGCCCAGGCGACGACCAAAGTCGTCGAGCCGAACGTGACGCTGACCAAGGCCGTCTCGGCGGAACCAGCCATCTCTGGCGGCAAAGTCCAACCGGACAGCAAACTGACCTACACGCTGACGGTCGGCAACACCGGTACCTCGACCGCCTACGACGTCGAAGTCGTCGATACGAACACGACTGGCAACCTGCGCAACATCCAGACGCTCGCGGGTCCGGTGCCGATCAAATCAGGAGCCGGGGAACCGCGGGTCTGGCTGTTGCCGGAAGTCAAAGTCGGCCTGCCGGTGACCCTCAGCTACAGCGCGGAACTGCCGCCCTCCACCGAACTCGCTGAAGGCGAGAAAGTCGACAACACGGCCGTCCCCGCGAACTACTTCGGGCTGCCGGAAGCGGAACGCAAAGCAGTCGTCCGCGAATACGAAGGGGTTCCGGCGTCGAAATCCCTCGAAGTCGCCTTGCCGAAAATCAGCGTCGTGAAGACGACCGGCGTCAAAAACTTCCCCGACGAAGCCACCACGGAAGTCGGCGACGCATTCCCCTGGCGCGTCGTGGTGAAAAACGAATCGACCGTCGCCGAAGCGAAAGCAGTGACCGTCGAAGACGTGCTGCCGCCGGACTGGAACTACATCTCGGGCAGCACGAAATTCGTCGCGCTCGGCGGCGCGGAAGTGGTGGCCGCATTCGACCCGGCCGGCGCCGCGACCTCGGTCCTCACCTGGACGAACATCGCGAAACTGCCGCCGACGGCATCGGTCGAAGTCCTCTTCGAAGCGACCCCCACGGTCGATGCCATCACGCACCTGCCGCAGCAGAAAAACAAAGCCGCCGGCACCTTCCAGGACCGTTCCGGCGCGAGCGAAAGCGAAGCGGGCCCCTACAAAGCCGAAGACGAAGCCGTGGCCCACCTGCTGTGGCCCGAACTCGGGGTTCATAAGACGCCGGACGTCGGCAGTCCTGGCGCCGAAACGGTGGCCGGGACGAACGCCAACTACGCGATCCTGGTGGAAAACGGCGGGACCGGCACCGCGCACGATGTCGAAGTCAAAGACGTGCTCGCCCCTGGCCAGGAATTCGTCGGCCCGGCGACGGCTGAACCGAGCGCCGGGTTCGCCCAGAAATCGGTCGCGAAAGACACTCCGGGTCCCGGCGAAACGACCGTCGTCTGGACGATCGAAAAAGTCGAAAACGGGAAACCCGTGACGATCAAAGTCCCGATCAAAACGTCGCCCTCGCTCGCCGATGGCTCTGAAGTGACCGACCTGGCGACGGTGAGCTCGCCTCAGCAGATCACCGAACCAAACGACCCGGGCTCCTTCGAAATCGAACGCAAAGCCGACCTCGCGATCGAAAAGAAAGCCGACCGCGAAAACATTGTCGGTGGAGAAAACATCACCTACACGCTGACCGCGAAAAACCTCGGCCCGTCAGATGCCAGCGGCGTCACCGTCACCGACAAAATCCCGGCGGGGACGACCTTCATCAAAGCGACCGAACCGGCCTGTTCCTTTGCCGCGGAAGAAGTGACCTGCCTCGCCCCGGTGCTCGAATTCGGCAAAGAAGTCGAATTCCAGGTCGAAGTCGAAGTCGAATCCGGTCGCCTGACGCCGATCGTCAACACGGCGAAAGTCAAAGGCAACGAGGAAGACCCGAACCCGGGCAACGACGAAAAAACGGTCGAAACCACGATCGGCGGGAACGCCAACCTCGAGATCGAAAAGATCGGGCCGGAAAAACCGGTGCTGCTCGGCAACGACTTCACCTACGAAATCAAGGTCGAAAACGAAGGCCCGTCCGACGCGGTGAACGCCTCGGTCAAGGACGAACTGCCGTCCCACGTGAAATTCCTCTCGGCGACGACGAGCGTCGGGGAATGTGACGAAGCGCCCGGCGCGACGCTCACCTGCGACCTGAAACGGATGCTGCCGCACGCCAAGGCAACGATCGTCGTCACCGTCGAAGCGGCCGAAGTCGGCGAATTCGAAAACACCGCGGAAGTCGAATCCGACACCTCTCCGGAACCGAAGAAAGCCGAAGCGCCCGCGAAAATCATCCCGGCTGCCGACCTGACGATCACCAAGACGGCACCCTCGACGGTCGCGCCGGACGGCACGCTCACCTACCTGCTCCACGTCGAAAACCACGGTCCTTCGATCGCCCACAAGGTCAAGGTCACCGATCCGCTGCCCGCCGGCGTCGACTTCGTCTCCGCCGATGAAGGCTGCGCCGCGGCAGGCACCACCGTCACCTGCGAAGTGCTGGGCGGCGGCGAACTGGCGGTCGGCGCCACGGCCGACTTCAAGGTCACCGTCCACGTGCCGTTCGCGCTCGGTGGGCAGTCGCTCAACAACACCGCGACCGTCGCCGGCGAAGAGGGCGACCCGCATCCGGAAGACAACTCCAGCACCGTGACCACTACCGTCGGGCCGGCCGCCGACCTCGCGATCACCAAGACGATGGGCAAGGCGCAGGCGGGGCAGCCGCTCGTCTACACGCTGGCGGTCACCAACAAGGGGCCATCGGCGGCGAGCGCAGTGACGGTGAAGGACACGCTGCCCGCCGGCACCACCTTCAAGTCCGCGGCGCCGAGCCAGGGCACCTGCTCGGCCTCGGGGCAGACGGTCACCTGCGATCTCGGCCCGCTCGCCTCGGGCGGCTCGGCGCAGGTATCGATCACGGTCGAAGTCGCCGCCGCCGCGACGGGCTCGTTGAAGAACACCGCGACGGTCGAAGGGCCGGAGCCCGACCCGGACAAGTCGAACAACGAAGCCTCGGTCGAAGGCCCGGTCACCCCGGCGGTGCCGACCGACCCGAACCTGAAGGTCACCAAGACCGCCGACACCTCGAGCCCGCAGGTCGGCGCGCCGTTCGCCTACCACGTCGAAGTCAGCAACATGAGCGGCGGCGAAGCGAAGAACGTGAAGGTCGTCGACACCCTGAACGGGCCGGTGAAGGTCACCTCGATCGAAGCCGAATCCGGCAAGTGCGCCGCCCAGGGCTCGACGATCACCTGCACGATCCCGAGCATCCCGGTCGGCAAGACGGTCAACATCACCTACACGGTGATCGCCCAGGCGTCCGGGGAACTGAAGAACACGGTCAGCGCCCAGGCCGCCAACGGCGAGAAGGCGCCGAGCAACAACCGCGCGGTGAAGTCGGTTCTGGCGAGGGCCGCGAAGGGGACCTTCGCGCTGACCAAGACGGCTTCGCGCAAGGTCGTGCCGGGCGGCAAGAAGGTCGCCTTCACGATCAGCCTGCGCAACGGCGCCACCGCGCTCACCAACGCCAAGATCTGCGATCGCCTGCCCGCCGCGCTGACCTTCGTCAAGGCTGCTGGGGCACGCTACGTGAACGGCGAAGCCTGCTGGACGAAGAAGTTCGTCGCCGCCGACCAGACGGTGAAGCTCCACCTCACCGCCCGCGCGGTGAAGGACTACAAGTCGCACCAGGTCCGCAACGTGGCGACCGCGCGCGCCGCCAACGCCGCCCGTCGCAGCGCCTCGGTGGCGGTGCGCATCAAGGCCGCCTTCGCCGGTAAGCCCGGCGGCGTCACCGGCTGACCGAGGGATACTCGGTCGGATGCCGAGGCCGTCCCTCCACCGTCTGCTCGCGTTCCTCGCGACCGCGCTGATCGGCCTCGCGAGCGCCGCCCAGGCGGAGGCCGCGCCGACCGCCGCCGCGGAACCCGATCCCTACGCCCTGACGCCGAAGCTCGCGCACGTGGCCCGCGTCGTCGCGCCGACCTGGGCGCGGCGGGAGCCGGGGAAGGTCCCGGTCGTGACGAAGGTCTCGCCGCTCGCCGAATGGGGCGGGGGTGAGGTCCAGTACCTGGTGCTGCGCTCGCGGCTGGTAGACGGCCGCCGCTGGCTGCGGGTGCGCCTGCCGGAACGGCCGAACGACGCCGCCGGTTGGATCCCCGCCGACGTCACCCGCGACTCGACCACGCCCTGGCGGATCGCCATCTCGACCGGGCGCGCGCGGCTCACGGTCGAGCGCGCCGGCCGGCGGGTCGTCAGCTTCCCCGCCGTGGTCGGCAAGCCCGCCACGCCGACCCCGCACGGCCTCTTCGCGATCGACGAGCCGATCCACCAGCCCCCCGGCTCCGAACTCGGCCCCTGGGCACTCTTCCTCACCGCCCACTCACGCGTCCTCGACGACTACGGCGGCGGCCCCGGCCGCATCGCCATCCACGGCCGCGCCGGCCCCCTCCTCGCCGACCCGCTGGGCACGGCAGCGTCCCACGGCTGCATCCGCGTGCCGAACGCGCGGGTGCGGTGGTTGGCGAAGATCGCCATCAACGGCACCCCGGTTGAAGTGGTCGGCTAGACGCTCGGGTCCGGCCGCGGCGGCAGTCCTAGATCGGTCCTGGGCGTCTCATCGCGGTCCTGGCTGGCTGTGACCGCGATGAGACGCCTAGGACGGGAGGGGTTCGACAGGAAGTCGGCACAGGTGCGGGCGGAGGTCGGACTTACGTCGGACGTGAGCGCGAGAGATGCCACACCTGGCTGTGTTCGGTGATGAAGATGCCGGGAATTCCACACTTCCACCAGCCTTCGGTCACTTTCATGCGCGATTCGGGCCTCGAAAGAGGGCCCTGAAACGCGCTCGCTGAGTTAAGGGCGCTATAGGGGGCCTAACTCAGCGAGCGCGCTCGTGACTGTTGCCCAACACGCACGGAAGCGTGGAGTTCCCACGTTCTCTCCCACGAGATGCGATTCCCGTGACGGATCCGTGCCCCTCCCGTGACGAACCCGTTGCGCCGCGGCGAGTCATGGCTCTCCCCACATCCCCGGCCGTCTCGGCCACGGCCACAGCCAGCCAGGGCCGTGGCCGAGACGGCCGTGCTCGCCGGCACCGCCTCGCGTCCCTTACCTCGGGCGCCAGCTTGAACCGGCCCAAACCCGCGAAGCCGCGATCAGGTCAGTTCGAAGATCACGTGCACCGTCGCCTTCACCTGGGACGTGCCCGGTTTGGTCGGCGGGGTGGGGGCGTCCTTGGCGACCGGCTCGGCGGCGCCGGCGCTGTCGAAGCGGGGACCGATGAATTCGGCGCCTTCGCCTTCTTCGATGGTGAGCGCTTGGCCGAGCGTCGCGCCGGCCTGGGAGGCGAGCACGGCGGCGCGTTCCTTGGCCTTGGTGAAGGCGGCGGCTAGGACCTTGGCGAAGGCTTCTTCTTCGTTGCCGACGGTGAAGCTGGGGCCGCTGACTCCGGTCGCGCCGGCGGCGAGGCCCTTCGCGATGAGCTCGCCCGATTTGTCGGGTTCGTGGAGGGTGACCTGGATGCCCTCGGTCGCCCGGTAGACGGTGACCTTGCCCTTCTGGACCGGGCTGATGTTGATGCGGCCGGTCCGGATGTCCCCTTCGCCGACGCCGGGGAAGGCTTTGGCGGCGGCGATCACCTGGCGCAGGCCCGCGGCGGTCGCCTGCAGTGCGGCGGTGCGCGTCTTGCGCTCGCGCATCACGCCGAAGCCGACCTTGGCGGTGTCGTTCGGGACTTTGATGTTGGCCGAGGCGGTGACGGCGACGGTGCGGCCGGTCGCGGCGCCCGCGGCGGCGGGGAGGAGGGCGCAGGCGGCGAGCAGGGCCGCGAGGGACAGGACGAGGGCTGATTTCCGTGAGGGAGTCATGTGCATGCCCTCACTACCCCCGAGCTACGGATTGATCACAATCTTGCCGAGCACGTCGCCGGCGGCGAGCGCCCGCAGGCCCTCGGCGACTTCGGCTAGCGGGAAGGTCTTGTCGATCCGCGGGCGGATCCCGGTCGCGTCGATCATCGAGACGAGGTTGCGCAGGTCCTCCAGGGTGCCCATCGTCGAGCCGACGACCTCGAGCTCTTTGAAGAACACGCGATTCAGTTCGGCGGATGGGTCGTGGCCGCTCGTCGCGCCGGCGATGACGACGCGGCCGCCGGGCCGCAGCGAGCGCAGCGTGTGTCCCCAGGTCGCCTTGCCGACGGTCTCGAGGACGACGTCGACTTTGGAGGGCAGCCGGGCGCCGGACTCGAAGACGGCGTGGGCGCCGCACTCGAGCGCGAAGTCGCGCTTGCGCTCCTCGCGGCTGGTAGCCCATACGCGAAAGCCGGCGGCGCGGGCGAGCTCGATCGCGGCGCTGGCGACGCCGCCACCGGCGCCCTGGACGAGGACCGTCTGGCCCGGCCGCAGGCCGGAGCGGTCGAAGAGCATCCGGTAGGCGGTGAGCCAGGCGGTCGGCAGGCAGCAGGCTTCCTCGAAGCTGAGCGACTCCGGCTTCGGCACCAGGTTGCGGCGCGGGACCGCGACGCGCTCGGCCAGCGTGCCGGGGTGGAGCTCGGAGAGGAGCGTGCGCTTCGGGTCGATGATTTCGCCGCCGGGGAACTCGGGGTCGCCGAGCACCGCGTGGACGATCACCTCGTCGCCTCCCTCGTCGATCCCGGCGGCGTCGCAGCCGAGGATCATCGGCAGGCGCTCCTCCGGCAGACCGATGCCGCGCAGGGACCAGAGGTCGTGGTGGTTCAGCGAGGTCGCCTTGACGTCGACGAGGGCCCAGCCCTCGGGCACGTTCGGGTCCTCGACCTGGCCGACCTCGAGCGCCGAGAGCGGGTCCTCGGTCGAGGCGGCGATGGCGCGGGCGGCAAGCACGTCCTGAAACTTATCTGCCAGGGAGATGTGACGCCGGTCACCGAGTGAGCGTGGTCACAAACGCCTGTTCGCGTCTTGCCGATACTTGTATACAAGCCGCAAGCAACACGGAAGAGACGCACTTATGAGCAAGACCTGGAACGTGACCCTGTACCGCGACGGCAAGCCCGTCAGCGAGCGCCACGGTGTCAGCGAGAGCGACGCCGTCAACCAGATTTACCTCCTCAGCCGCACCAGCACCCCGCTGCACGTGGTCGAGGACGAGGTGACGCCGGAGACCGGCGAACTGCAGCTCGTCGCTGCCTAAGCGACTCGAGCTCACCGCGGAGCGCCGGCGCCCGGCCGGCCGCTCCGCCCGCGCCGGCCATCGCGCCGGCGCCACCAGCTTCGGGCAGGGGTGCCCCTAAGACGCCGGTAGCTCGGCGCCGCGCTTGGCCGCTTCGGCCATGGCGCGCTCGACCGCGTCGACGTCGCGCACCGCGCCGGTGTCGGCGGAGGTCGCCATCGCCGCGTAGGCGCGCAGAGCGGGGGAGACGACGCGCTCACGGTCCACCGGGACGTAGCCGTTGCCGGCCAGCAGGGCCTCGCGGCGCTCCTCGAGCACCGCGTGCTCGACCTCCAGCTCGATCGAGCGGTTGGGAATATCGATCGCGATCGGGTCGCCGTCCTCGACCAGGGCGATCGCGCCGCCCGACGCCGCCTCCGGGGAGACGTGGCCGATCGAGAGTCCTGAGGTGCCGCCGCTGAAGCGGCCGTCGGTGAGCAGCGCGCATTTCGCGCCGAGGCCCAGGCCCTTGAGGTAGGAGGTCGGGTAGAGCATCTCCTGCATGCCGGGACCGCCCTTCGGCCCCTCGTAACGGATCACCACAACGTCGCCCTCGGCGATGCGGCCACCGAGGATCGCCTCGACCGCCTCGTCCTGGGACTCCAGCACGCGGGCCGGGCCGCGGAAGGTGAGGATCGACTCGTCGACGCCCGCGGTCTTCACCACGCAGCCGCGCTCGGCGAGGTTGCCGTAGAGGATCGCCAGGCCGCCGTCGGCCGAGTAGGCGTGGGCGACGTCGCGGACGCAGCCCTCGGCGGCGTCGAGATCGAGGGACTCCCAGCGCTCCGACTGCGAGAAGGCGGTGGCGCTGCGGACGCAGCCGGGGGCGGCGTGGAAGAGCTCGACCGCCTGATCGCTCGCGTCGCCGCCGCGCAGGTCCCAGTCCCCGAGCCAGGCGTCCATCGAGTCGGCGTGCACCGTGTGGACGCCTTCGTTCAGCAGCCCGCCGCGGCGCAGCTCGCCGAGGATCGCCGGGATCCCGCCCGCGCGGTGGACGTCCTCGACCAGGTAATCGCCGTTCGGCGCCACCTTGCAGATGCAGGGGACGCGGCGGGAGAGCTCGTCGATGTCGGCCATCGTGAACTCGACCTCCGCCTCCTGGGCGGCGGCCAGCAGGTGCAGCACGGTGTTGGTCGAGCCGCCCATCGCGATGTCGAGGGTCATCGCGTTCTCGAAGGCCTCGCGGGTGGCGATGGAGCGGGGGAGGACCGACTCGTCGTCCTCGTCGTAGTAGCGCGTGCAGAGGCTGACGACCGCGCGCCCCGCGTCCTCGTAGAGCTCTTTGCGCGCCGTGTGGGTGGCGAGCGTCGTCCCGTTGCCGGGCAGCGCCACGCCGAGCGCCTCGGTCAGGCAGTTCATCGAGTTGGCGGTGAACATTCCCGAGCAGGAGCCGCAGGTCGGGCAGGCCGCCTCCTCGATCCGCTCGATGTCCTCGTCGGAGACCTCGCTCGCGACCGCGTCGGCGATCGCCGAGATCAGGTTGACGCGCTTGCGCACGGTGCCGTCGACGAGGGTCGCGGTGCCGCCCTCCATCGGGCCGCCGCTGACGAACACGGTCGGGATGTTCAGCCGCATCGCGGCGTTCAGCATCCCCGGCGTGATCTTGTCGCAGTTGGAGACGCAGACCAACGCGTCGGCGCAGTGGGCGTTGACCATGTACTCGACCGCGTCGGAGATCAGGTCGCGCGAGGGCAGCGAGTAGAGCATCCCGCCGTGGCCCATCGCGATGCCGTCGTCGACCGCGATCGTGTTGAACTCGCGCGCGATCCCGCCCGCCTCGCGGACCGCCGCCGCGACGACCTCGCCGACCGGCTGCAGGTGGGTGTGGCCGGGGACGAACTGGGTGAAGGAGTTGGCGATCGCGACGATCGGCTTGCCGAAGTCGTCGCGCTCGACGCCGGTGGCGCGCAGCAGCGCGCGGGCGCCGGCCATGTTGCGGCCATGGGTGACGGTGCGGGATCTGAGCTCAGGCATCCCTGAACGGTACCGGCCTGCGCTTTTTCTCCCTCATGCGAGGTAGAAAAAGCGCGGGGGTCAGGCGAGGGCGGCGGCGAGCGCCCGCCACTCGTCCGCGGGGATGCCCTCGCCGCCGATCGTCTGCAGGGCGACGTGGTCGGCGCCGGCCTCGACGTGGGCGTGCGCGACGGCGGCGATGTCCTCCGCGGTGCCGTGCGGGATCACGTGGTCGATCAGGCGGTCGGAGCCGCCGTCCTCGATGTCGGCCTGGTCGAAGCCGTGTTCGAGCAGGGCGTTGGTGTAGTTGCTGAGCCCGAGATAGAGCGACGCGTACTCGCGCGCGGTCGCCCGGGCGCGCTCGACGTCCTCGTCGATGACGCAGGCGATCTCCGGGATCACCAGGGCGTCGGGGCCGACCGCCTCACGCGAGAAGCGGGTGTGGTCGACCGAGGTGAAGTAGGGGATCGTGCCGAGCGAGCGCCGCGCGCTCATCGCCAGCATCTTCGGCCCGAGCGCGGCGATGATGCGGCGGTCGACGGGGATCGGCTCGGCGGCC
>Ga0207658_10002183_pt1 | contig 14552 bp, 12 predicted proteins | sample KBSS33metaG_FD_184322 | JGI IMG/M metagenome (GOLD analysis project Ga0207658, IMG submission 184322) | Switchgrass rhizosphere microbial communities from Kellogg Biological Station, Michigan, USA - KBS S3-3 metaG (SPAdes) (version 2) | ecosystem: Host-associated > Plants > Roots > Rhizosphere...
GATGATGCCGGCCTTCGCCGCCGAGTAGTGCGGGTGGCCGGTTCAGCCCTCGATCCCGCAGATCGAGGCGATGTTGACGGTCGCTCCGCCGCCGCGCGCGGCCATTGAGCGGGCCGCCGCGCGGGTGCCGTAGAACGTCCCGTCGAGGTGGACGGCGAGCATCCGGCGCCACTCCTGGTCGCTCATTGTCACCGTCGCCTCGAGTGGGGTGGAGATAGAGCCCGATGCCGCCTCGCCGAGCTGCACGAGGGTGCGCTCGGAGACGGGATCGGCCCATTCCGGCGAGCCGGCGATTCCCGCGTTGTTCACCCAGATGCCGACCGGACCCAGCTCGGCTTCGATCTGCGCCAGCGCGGCGTCCACCTGGCCGCTATCGGAGACGTCCGCGCGCACCGCGAGGCCGCCGCCGGCGAGCTCCGCCGTGAGCCTGGCCGCCTCCTCGTTCAGGTCGAGCACGCCGACGCGGGCGCCGTCGCGCGCGAGGCGGAGGCAGATCGCCTCCCCGATCCCCGAGCCGCCGCCCGTGACGACCGCGACCGTTCCCTCGAGCGCCATCGGGCGACCATAGTGGATTGGTTGACAGCGTGTCCATCCAAGCGACGCGAATTGCATCTTTTCCGTCGATCTGTCTACAGTTGGCGAATGTCGACGACGGTGCCGAAAGCGTGGACCGGGAGGCCCCGCGATCCACGTGCGGACGAGGCGATCCTCCGCGCCGCGCGCGAGCTCCTAGCCGAATCCGACGTCGCGAGCTTGTCGATGGACGCGATCGCCGCTCGTGCGAAGGTGAGCAAGGCGACGATCTACCGCCGCTGGCACTCGAAGGAAGAGGTGGTGCTCGCCCTCCTGATGGAGCTCGGGCGGGGGTACAGGCCGACGCCCGATCTGGGCAGCATCGAGGCCGAGTTCATCGCCCTCGTCAACTCCGTCATCCGCAGCTTCTCGGACACCGCCGGCGTCGCGGTCCGCGGGCTCGTCGCGGAGCTCGCCCGGAACCCGGCGCTGCGCGAGTCGTTCCGGCGGCGGATCGGCGACGTTCGGCGGGCGGAGACACGGCGCGTCGTCGAGCGCGGCATCGCCCGTGGCGAGCTGCGCGGCGACATCGACATCGAGCTCGCCCACGACCTCGTGGTCGGCGCCGTCATCTACCGGATGCTCTTCGATCCCGAGCTGAGAACGGGCAATCGGCTCGCCGAGCGCGTCGTGCGCGAATACCTCCGCGGAGCGAGAGCGCCGGGCACCTGATTGCCAGGTGCGAAACGATCCGGTATCGTTTCGTAATGGCAACGGTTGAGAAACGGGCGTCCGCTGCGGAGGTCGCGCGGTCCGCGTCTCGCGGCTCGCTGCGCGAGGCCCAGAAGCAGTTCACCTATCGCAGGCTCCTCGCTGCCGCGCTCGACGTGTTCGCCTCGGACGGCTACGGGTCGGCGCGCGTCGAGGACGTCGCAGCCCGGGCAGGCGCCAGCCGGGCGACGTTCTACCTCCATTTCGCCGGCAAGTCGGAGCTCACACACGCCCTGGTCGACGAGCGCGGCGCCTCCGAGGACGCGGTCTGGGCGGCCGTGCCCGGCGGCGACGCTCCGGTGCGTGGGTGGCTCGACGAGCTGACTCGGCTCTGGGACGCGGAGTCCTCGTACCTCCTTGCGCTCGAGCAGGCCATCGCGGTCGACCCCGGGATCGCCCTGCGCCATGCGACGCAGCGCCGGGCGCGCGTCGCGCTCGTCACCGAGCGGCGCTTCGGCGGGCCGATCGACGGCGTGGTCGACGTGCGGGCACTCCTGCTCGTGGCACAGCTCGAACGGTTCTGCCACCTCTGGCTGACGCGCGAGCCCGGTGTCGACTGGAACGGGGCGCTCGACGAGCTCGCCGCGGCCTGGGCTGCACCGCACTCCGCGTAAGAGTCAGGTTCCGTTTGACCGGCTCGGGCCGGCCGGAGATGGTCGGAGACGTGCTCGACGAGAGATCAGCCGAAGACCGGGCGCTCGAGCACATGTCGCGGCGTCTCCCGAGCGTCGGGAGGCTCGTCGCCGTGCTCGCCCTCAGCGGGTCGATCTACGGGCTCGCCGCGACCATGGCGGCGCCCGCCGTGCCGCGGCTGCAGCTGCTGCTGCACACGTCGCCGACCGGGGTCGGCTGGGTGGTCAGCTCGTACCTCATCGCCGCCTCGGCCGGGGTCGGGCTCATCGGGCGCCTCGGCGACGACTTCGGTCGCCGCCGCACGATCCTCGCGGCGCTCGCGCTCTTCACGGCGGGCTGCATCGTCGGCACGATCGCGACGTCGCTGCCGCTGATGGTGCTCGGGCGCGTCATGCAGGGCGCGGGCGGGGGAGGGGTGTACCCGCTCGCGTTCGGGATCCTCCGTGACTACGTGCCAGCCGAGCGGCGGGCCCACGCCGTCGGGCTGACCGCCGCGACGCTCGGGATCGGAGGCGGCTTCGGGCCGCTGCTCGGCGGCCTGCTCACCGACGCCGCGGGCGTTCGCTGGGTGTTCATCGCGCCGGCGTTGCTCGGTGTGATCGCGTTCATGTCGGTCGCGGTGGTCGTGCCGCGACACGGCGACGTGCGCCGCGAGGGGATGAGCATCGACCTTCCGGGCGCGGTGCTGCTCCCGACGGTCGTGGTCGCCCCGCTCCTGGGCGTGAGCCAGGCGAATCACTGGGGGTGGGGATCGCCGCGCACGCTCGCGCTGTTCGGCGCGGGGATCGTCCTCTTCGCCCTCTTCGGGCTCGTCGAGCGACGGGCCTCCCGGCCGCTCGTCAACCTGAAGACGCTCGCCCATCCCGTGGTGCTCAAGACGAACGTCGCCGCGGTGGGCTACAGCGTCTACGCCTTCGGAACGCTGATCGGGCTGACCCTGCTCGCGCAGCAGCACGCGGGCATCGGCTACGGGTTGAGCCCGACTGCCGCAGGGCTCATCCTGCTGCCGCACGGGCTCGGCAACCTCGTCGGCGCGATAGCCGCGCCGCGCATGAGCATGTGGCGGAGCCGCGTCTCGCCGCTCGTCGCCGGGCAGATCGTCGCGCTCGTCGGGCTCGGGCTCTTCATCCCCTTCGTCGACCTCCGTGCCGTCGCGCTCGTCATGTCGGCTGCGACCGGCTTCGGCGTCGGGCTCTCGCTCGCGGCTACGACGAACAACGTGATCTCGTCGGTGCCGGCGGCGGAGACGGCGACGGCGGCCTCGATCACCACGACCCTTCGGAACATCGGCGGAGCGACAGGCGCGCAGGTCGTGATCGCGCTCTTCGCCACCCGGCTGCTGCCGGGTGGTCACGCGTTCGCGCGGAGCGGCTTCCAGCTCGGCTTCGGCCTCCTCGCGCTCGCCGCTGTGAGCAGCCTCGTGCTCTCCCTGCGCGTTCCGGAGCTCGAACTTCCATGACCGCTTGCGCAGCCGGGCGTCGATGTTCTATGGTGGCCGCTGGTCGCTGTGCACGCTGTTCAGCGAGTTATCTGACTGTCAAGCACGTATGAAACCGGCACCCTTCACCTACTACGCACCCGAGAGCCTCGACGAGGCGCTCGCGCTCCGCGCCGAGCACGCCGCGGACTCGGTGCTCCTGTCGGGTGGCCAGAGCCTCGTGCCGATGCTCAACCTGCGGCTCTCGCAGCCCTCGGTGGTGATCGACCTCAACCGGGTGCAGGGCCTCGGTGGGATCGCGGAGTCGAACGGCGGGCTCGCGGTCGGTGCGCTGACGCGGCAGCGCACCGCGGAGCGCTCGAGCCTCGTTGCGGAGCGGGCGCCGCTGCTCGCGAAGGCGCTGCCGCTGATCGCGCATCCGGCGATTCGCAGCCGCGGCACGGTCGGCGGGAGCCTCGCGCACTGCGATCCGGCTGCCGAGCTGCCCGCTGTCATGCTTGCGCTCGACGCGAAGCTCGTCGCCCGCAGCGCCTCCGGTGGCGAGCGTGTGATCGAGGCGGCGGACTTCTTCGAAGGCTTCCTGACGACGTCGCTCCGCGAGGACGAGATCCTGACGGAGGTGCGGGTGCCCGGCTCGCCTGCCGGCGCAGGCGCCGCGTTCCACGAGGTCTCGCGCAACCATGGAGCCTTCGCGATCGTCGGTGCAGGGTGCGTCGTCCAAGCGCACGAGGGCACGGTCGAGGATGTGCGTCTCGTCTTCATCGGCGCCGGCGGGACGCCGATGCGCGCCCGTGCAGCCGAGACCGCGCTTACCGGGCAGCCTGCGACCGCCGAGAGCTTCGCGGCAGCGGCGCGCGACGCCGCGGCCGAGCTCGAGCCGTCTTCCGATGTCCATGCGAGCGCCACGTACCGGCTGAACGTCGCCGAGGTGCTCGCCCGCCGCGCCCTGACCGAGGCCCTGGAGGTGTCCGCGTGAACGATGTACGGCTGACGGTGAACGGCGTCGAGCGGCACGCCGCGGTCGAGCCGCGGCGGACGCTCGCCGATTTCCTGCGCGACGATCTCGGTCTCACCGGCACCCACGTCGGGTGTGAGCACGGCGTCTGCGGGGCGTGCACCGTGCTCGTCGACGGGGAGCCCGCCCGCTCCTGCCTGATGCTCGCGGTCCAGGCCGACGGGCTTCATGTACGCACGATCGAAGGGCTCGCGGACGCCGACGGCTCGCTGAGCCCGGTGCAGGAGGCCTTCCGCGACGAGCACGGCTTCCAGTGCGGCTTCTGCACACCCGGCTTCCTGATGACGGTCGAGGCGTTCCTTGCCGAGAATCCCGATCCGAGCGATCTGGAGATCCGCGAGGCGCTCTCGGGCAACCTCTGCCGGTGCACCGGCTACGACTCGATCGTCGCCGGCGTGAAGCTCGCCGCCGAGCGCCTGCGCAGCGGCGTCGGGGTGCCCGCATGAGCACCGTCGTCGGCCCGGCGAGGTATGTCGGTGCGAGCGTCCATCGGGTCGAGGACGCACGCGTCCTCACGGGACACGGCCGGTATGTCGACGACGTCTCGTTGCCGGGGATGCTCCACGCGGCCTTCCTTCGCAGCCCGTACCCGCACGCGAAGATCGAGCGGATCGACGTCGAGGCCGCACGCGCGCTCGAGGGCGTCGTGGGCGTCTGGACCGGTGCCGACCTGGCTGCCGCCGGCGTGTACCCGATGCAGATCCCCGAGCCGGCTCCGCCCGACTACCTGCGGCCGGTCTTCCCGATCCTCGCGACCGAGCGGGTACGCATGATCGGCGACCCGGTTGCGCTCGTCGTCGCGGAGAGCCGTTACGTCGCCGAGGATGCGCTCCAGTTGATCGAGGTCGACTACGAGCCGCTTGCGGCCGTCGGGAGCGCCGAGGCCGGGCTGGCCGAGGGCGCACCGATCGTGTTCGAGGAGATCGGCACGAACCTCATCCACCACGACCAGGCCGAGTACGGAGACGTCGATGCGGCGTTCGCGGAGGCCGACGTCGTCGTGCGCGCCACGTGGCAGCAGCAGCGGCTTACGAATACGCCGATGGAGACGCGTGGCGGAGTCGCCGACTACGACCCGGGTCGCGACGAGCTCACGTATTACGCAGCCACCCAGGGGCCCCAGCTCGTGCGGATGTTCGTGGCGGGGCTCATCCAGCACCCGGTGCAGCAGATGCGGGTGCTCGGTCCCGGCGACATCGGCGGGAGCTTCGGCCAGAAGGTCGGCGTTACGAGAGAGGAAGTCGCGGTGTGCTTCGCGAGCAAGGCGCTCCGCCGGCCCGTGAAGTGGATCGAGGATCGCGTCGAGAACCTCACCGTCGGAGGGCAGGCGCGCGAGGAGACGGCCGAGGCGGCGTTCGCGGTGAAGAAGGACGGAACGATCCTCGGGCTCGACGTCAAGCTCACGATGGATCACGGCGCCTACCCGCTGCTGCCGATCTCGACTGCGATCTTCACGACGCTCATCAAGGTGATGCTGCCGTCGTTCCTGCGGACGAGGAACTACCGCTGGGCGTCGCAGACGGTCGTCACGAACAAGGCCGCGTACGTTCCCTATCGCGGCCCGTGGGCGATGGAGACCTGGGTGCGGGAGTCGATGCTCGCGAAGGTCGCCCGCGAGCTCGGGCTGCCGGTCGAGGAGGTCTACCGCAAGAACATGATCCCGCTCGACGAGCAGCCCACGACGATGGCGACCGGGCCGACGCTCGAGGGCATGACGGCCCGCGACACGCTCGAGCGCGCACTCAAGCTCGTCGACGTCCCCGCCTTCCGAGCCGAGCAGGAGCGTCTCCGCGGCGAGGGCCGGTATCTCGGACTCGGCATCGGCGTCTTCATCGAAGCGGCGCCGGGACCGCCGGACTTCGGGGAGATCACGGGACTCGGTGCGCCGCGCGACCCGGCTCGGGCCCGGCTCGAGCCCGACGGGAAGGTGACGGTGTTCACGGCCCAGGTGCCGCACGGCCAGGGCCACGAGACCACGCTCGCGCAGGTCGCCGCCGACGAGCTCGGGGTCCCGTTCGAGCACGTCCGCATCGTCCATTCGGACACGCGCGACGCGCCGTTCACGCTCATCGGCACCGGTGGCTCACGCGCTGCGACGATGGGAACCGGCGCGGCGCTAGCAGCCTCGCGGGCCCTCAAGGGCAAGATCCTCGAGCTCGGCGGGCAGGTGCTCGAGGCGGCGCCCGACGACCTCGAGCTCGTCGACGCGGTCGTGCGGCCCAAGGACGCCCCGGACAGGGGAATGCCGCTCGCGCAGCTCGCCCAGGTGGCGTACTTCATGCCTCCGGAGGGTATGGAGGGCGGCCTCAACGCGAACGACGCCTTCCCGCAGCCCCGCGGCGGCTGGGTCGCCGCGACGCATGTGTGCGTTGTCGACGTCGACGTCGAGACGGGCGAGGTGCGCATACCGCGGTACCTCGTCGTCGAGGACTGCGGGACGATGATCAACCCCGCGATCGTCGACGGGCAGGTACGTGGCGGCGTCGCGCAGGGGATCGGGCTCGCGCTGCTCGAGGAGACGGTGTACGACGAGGACGCGCAGCTCCTCACCTCGACCTTCATGGACTACGTGATGCCGACGGCGGTCGAGATTCCGCACATCGAGATCGACCATCTCGAGTCGGAGCCGCTCGCCGAGGTGAACTCGCGCGGAGTGGGCGAGGGGGGAGCGATCGGCGCACCGGCGGCGGTTGCGAACGCGATCTCCGACGCGCTCTCGCCCTTCGGCGTCGCCGTCGACCGCCTCCCCGCAAGCCCGGCGCGGATCCTCGAGCTGCTCGGACGCGCCTAGACCTCGTCGGCGCGTTCTACACGCGACCGGCGAGGTCGGCGACGAGCATGTTCGGCTGGAACGACATGAGCCAGTAGTCCGTGAGCGCGTCGAGAACGACCTCGGGGTCGAGGTGCACGCCCGGGAGGCGCGCGAAGAACGTATAGCGGTCGACGAGGCCGATCAGAAGCACCGCGCGCACGTGCGCCGCCTCGTCGTCCACCTGGCGCACGTGCGTGAGGTAGTGGGCGAGCACCGCGCTCGTGCCGAGGAGCGCCTTCCCCCAGCCGGGCGCGATCTCCTCCGGCTCGGCCGCGTGCGCCTGGATGAGGATGTCGATCGCCCCGCGATGGACGTCCCAGTAGCGCAGGAGGTCGGAGACGAGCGCGCGTGCCTCCAGCCGCGTCGGGTTCTCGAGCGCATGGAGCGCTTCGTAGATCTCGTTCGAGTCGGGTAGGAGCTCCTCGTCGAGGAGCGCCTTGACGATCTCCGCCTTGCTCTTGAAATGGAGGTAGAACGTCGCCCGGCTCGCCCCCGCCGCCGACGTGATCTCCTCGATCGTCGCCTGCGTGTAGCCGACCCGCTGGAACACGTCCACGGCGGCGTTGAGGAGCCGCTGACGCGTGAACGCCTTCTGCTCCTCACGCAACGTCCGGGGTGGCTGCACGGGATTCATCGGTCGAGCCTACACCAGGTTTGCGGCCGGATTGCTCCGGCGCCGGTCGCCTGGACGTGCGCCCGGGCTCTGGAGCCCCGCCGCGGCGCCTAACTATTCGTGCCAGCGGTCGTCGTTGTCAAGCACGGGGTTGCAAGTCGATTACTCACTTGTCATAGTGACTCGCCTCTGGATGAGACGTCGTATGAACGGCCCCCCAGCGGGCTCGTCCAAGGGATCGTGTCGTGTTTCGATTTAGGAGGAGGTCCGCTTTGGGAACGTCTTCAGGTCGGCTCGGTCGGGGCAGGAAGATCGCGGCGACTTTGGCTTTGCTCGCCGCCTTCGCCGGCGCCGCGCTAGCCGTCGCCGGCGTCGGTAACGCGTCGACCTCGGCGAAATCGCCCATCGTGGTGATGACGGTGTCGCCGGTGAACTACAACGGCCCGAACTTCAAGAACATCCTCGAGGCCGCTCGGGTCTACGGCAGCTGGATCGACGACCAGGGCGGTATCAACGGCCGGCAGCTCAAGGTCGTGACGTGCGATACCCGCGGCGACCCGAACGTGCTCCAGAGCTGCGCTCGCAAGGCCGTGTCGATGCATGCGGTCGCGGTCGTCGGCTCGTACGACAACGACCCGTCCTCGGCCATCCCGATCCTCACCGCGGCGAACATCCCGTGGTTCGGCGGCTGCTGCCCCGTCACCGCACCCGAGTTCTCGGGCCCCGATTCGTTCCCGATGGGGAGCGGCATCGGCGTCATCGCCGGTCAGGCATACCTCGCCGGCAAGCTGCCGCAATGCACGTAGATCGGGTTGATCGACCTCGCCATCCCGGCGGAGCCGTTCATCCAGCTGCTCGTGAAGAACTCGCTCATCCACTCCGGGAAGCCGCTCGTCAAGGTGGTGACCATCCCGGCCGTCGTCGGAGGCGATCTCAGCCCCCAGGTCGCGGACATCACCACGGGGACGAACTGTGTCGTCTCCGGGCTGGGTGAGGCCAACTGGCAGGCACTCCTGCCGGCTCTGAAGCAGGCGAACCCGAAGGGCATCCTCTTCATGGGCGCCCAGGGCAACCTCGACAACAAGGTGATCAAGTCGTTCGGGTCCTTCACCGACGGCTGGATCGCCTGCGGCATCTATCCGGACGAGTCGCTCCCGCAGTGGGCGACATACCGGGCGGCGCTGAAGAAGTACAAGGCCGATCCGTCGCAGGACTACAACAGCCTCGGCGGTCTCGGCACGTGGGCCGGCTACGTCGGCTTCACGAACATCGTCAAGACGATCAAGGGGCCCGTCACGAACCTCACGTTCCTCGCGGCGGTGAAGAAGACAAGCCGTCTGACGACCGGCAAGCTCACCCCGGCGATCAACTTCACGCAGGAGTGGACGGGGCTCCAGGGCTTCAACCGCCTGTTCAACCGCTACGTCACGTTCGACGTTGCGAAGAACGGGAAGTTCGCTCCATACAACAACGGCGCGTTCTACGACCTCACGGGCGCGCTCCAAGGCAAGTAGTAGTTCCGACGATCAAGTAGTAGTTCCGACGATCACGCGTTCCGGCCGGACCCTCACGGGCCGGCCGGAACGCCGATCGCATCGCTGCCAGGCTCCGTCCTCCGTCACACACGTCCCTAACGAGGTCGCACCGTGGAAGAAGTCGTTCGCTTCGGTCTTCTCGGCTTCGGTATCGGAGCCCTCTACTCGCTCGCGTCGCAGGGGCTCGTCCTCATCTACCGCGGTTCGGGCGTCCTCAACTTCGCCCACGGCGCGATCGGCATGGTCGGCGCGTACGTCGAGTGGGAGGTGCGCGTCCACGCGGGCCTGTCGTTCGCGATCGCGCTTCCCGCCGGCATCCTCGCGGCCGGCGCGCTCGGCGCGCTCACGCACCTCCTGATCATGCGCCCGCTCAGGCGGGCTTCACCGCTCGCGCGAACCGTCGCCACCCTCGGCGTCCTCATCTCGCTCCAGGCCGGCGCCGTCCTGAAGTACGGCACGGGCATCACGTACGTCTCGGCCGAGCTGCCCGGGCAGATCTGGCACGTCTTCGGGGACGTCGCGATCACGGTCGACCGGCTGATCCTGCTCGCGATCGCCGCCGCGATGAGCGTCTGCCTGTGGACGCTCTACCGCTACACGCGTTTCGGCCTCGCCACGACCGCCGTCGCCGAGAACCAGCGGGCCGCGGCGTCGCTCGGGCAGTCGCCCGACCTGATCGCGACGGCGAACTGGGCCCTCGGCTCGGCGCTCGCCGGGCTCGCGGCGATCCTCATCGCTCCGATCGTGACGCTCCAGGTGGGCACGATGACGAACCTCGTGCTCGCCGCGACGGCGACGGCCCTCGTCGCCGGCTTCACGTCGTTCCCGATCGCGTTCGGTGCAGGCATGACGATCGGCATCGTCCAGACCGAGCTTCACCAGTACGCCCACCAGCAGGGGCTGGACACGTCCGTGCCGTTCATCGTGATCGTCGCCGTCCTCGTCCTGCGCGGCCAGGCGATCCCCCTGCGCGACTTCTTCCTCCAGCGCCTGCCGAAGGTGGGCAGCGGCAGGCTGAACCTGCCGTGGATCGCCGTCGGCGTCGCCATCGCCGCGGTCCTCTTCATGACGACGTCGGCCGACTGGCTGACCGCGTTCGTCAACTGCCTCGGCGTCGCCCTCGTCCTCCTCTCGATCGTCGTCGTCACCGGGTACGCGGGCCAGATCTCGCTCGCGCAGTTTGCGATCGCCGGCTTCGGCGCCTGGATCGCCGGGCGTCTCGTCGACTGGGGCGGCGTGCCGTTCTGGGCCGCGCTCGTCGTCGGCGTCGTCGGCACCGTGCCGCTCGCGGTGCTGTTCGCGCTGCCCGCGGTGAAGACCCGTGGAATCAGCCTCGCGGTCGTCACGCTCGGGCTCGGCACGGCGCTCGAGCTGATGCTGTTCGACAACGGCGATTACGTCGGAGGCTTCTCCGGCACGACGCTCGGCTCGACGACGCTCTTCGGCTGGAACATCGACCCCGTCTTCCACCCCCAGCGCTATGCGTTCTTCGCACTGGGCTGCTTCCTCGTCGCCGTCGTCGCCGTCGCGAACCTTCGTCGCGGACGAAGCGGCCGACGGCTCCTCGCGGTGCGGACGAACGAGCGCGCGGCCGCCGCGCTCGGCATCAACGTGCCCGCCGCGAAGCTCTACGCCTTCGGGTTCTCTGGCTTCGTGGCGGCGCTCGGCGGGATCGTGCTCGCGTTCCAGTACCAGTCGATCACGTACTCGACGATGTTCACGAACTTCATCTCGATCACAGACGTCGGCTGGGCGTTCATCGGCGGCATCGGCTATCTCGCCGGGCCGATCATCGGCGCAACGCTCGCACAGGGATCCGTCGGGGCGCAGATCACGAACGTGCTCTTCTCGTCGAACGCCGCGAACTATGTCACCCTCGCGGGCGGCGTCATCGTCATCCTGCTTGTGCTCCAGAACCAGGACGGGATGGCGTTCGAGTACGAGAAGCAGATCCGCTGGGTCAGGAGCCGCATCCCCATGCTGCACGAGCGGCAGCGGCGGCAGCCGCCGCTTCCCGCCATCGAGCGCGAGCCGGTGCGGCCGCAGACGCTCGAGGTGCGGGACGTCACGGTGCGCTACGGCAACGTCGTCGCCGTCGAGAACGTCTCGCTGACCGTGAACCCGGGCAGGATCGTCGGCCTGATCGGCCCGAACGGCGCCGGCAAGACGACGCTGATCGACGCGGTCACGGGCTTCACTCGGCAGGCGAACGGCACGATCTCCCTCGACGGCGTCAGTATCGACGATCTCTCGACGGCGCGGCGAGCGCGCATCGGCATCAGCCGGTCGTTCCAGTCGCTCGAGCTGTTCGAGGATGCGACGGTGCTCGACAACCTCCGGGCCGCCTCCGACCCGCGCGACGGGTTCTCGTACCTCCGCGACATCTTCTATCCCGTCACCCCGCCCTTGCCGGGCGAGGTCGTCGCTGCGATCAAGGAGTTCCAGTTCGCGGACGAGCTCGGACGCCACGTCCAGGACCTCCCATACGGCCGCCGGCGGCTCCTCGCGATCGCGCGCGCCGTTGCGACACAGCCGAGCGTCCTGCTGCTCGACGAGCCTGCTGCCGGGCTCGGCGACGCCGAGACGCGCGAGCTCGCGCACCTCGTCCGTCGGCTGTGCGACGACTGGGGAATGGGGATCCTGCTCGTAGAGCACGACATGAGCTTCGTCATGAGCGTCTGCGACGAGATCGTCGTGCTCGACTTCGGCCGGCAGATCGCCGAGGGCTCACCCGACGAGGTGCGCAGCAACCCGGCGGTCGTCGCCGCGTACCTCGGCGAAGAAGACGACGAGGCCGCGCCGCTCCAGGTCCCCGGGTCCGTGGCGACGTGAGTCTCGGAGCCGAAGCTCTCGAGGGCGGCGTGAACGCCCAGGCGCCGCCGGACGCCGCCGTCGAGGCACGTGGTCTGTGCGCGGGTTACGGCGCGCGCGCCGTCGTCCACGACGTCGACGTCGTCGTTCGTCCGGGCGAGGTCGTCGCGCTCCTCGGTCCGAACGGAGCCGGGAAGACGACCACCTTGCTCGCGCTCGCAGGGGAGCTGCCGCTGCTCGCGGGCGAGGTGCTCCTGAACGGTCGTGCCACGAACCTGCCGCTCCACCGCCGCGCGCGCAACGGCCTCTCGTTCGTCACCGAGGAGCGGTCGGTCTTCCGCGGGCTCTCGGCGCGCGACAATCTTCGCGTCGCCGATGTCGATCCGGCCGACGCGTTGCGGCTCTTTCCGGAGCTCGAGCCACGCCTCGACGTACGCGGCGGCCTTCTCTCCGGTGGCGAGCAGCAGATGCTCACCCTCGCGCGTGCGCTCTGCCGGCGCCCGTCGATCCTGCTCGCCGACGAGCTCTCGCTCGGGCTCGCGCCTCTCGTTGTCCGGAGGCTGCTCGAGGCGGTGCGCGCCGCGGCGGACGAGCAGGGCACGGCGGTGCTCCTCGTCGAGCAGCACGTGCGCAAGGCACTCGAGCACTCCGACCGGGCGTACATCATGCGCCGCGGGCGGATCGAGCTCAGCGGCACCGCGGACGAGATGCGCGCGCGCCTCTCCGAGATTGAGGATTCATACCTATCCCGCGACGGCGCGCAACCCGGCGTGGATGTACCCCCGACGAAGGAGGAATGACGTGGCGTTGCACCCCCAGGCGCAGGGTCTGATGGACATGATGGCCGAGTCCGGCGCTCCGCCGCTCTACGAGCAGTCGGTGGAGCAGGCCCGGGAGCTGTCAGGGATGATCGGCCAGCTCGTGGGGGACGGCCCCGAGATGCACGAGCTCCGCGAGCTCGAGGTTCCCGTCACCGGCGGCTCGATCCGGGCCCGCCTCTACAGCCCCGCCGCCGACGCACCCGGCGTGGTCGTCTACTACCACGGCGGCGGATGGGTCGTCGGTCAGATCGACCACTTCGACACGGTGTGCAAGCTCCTCGCCGAGGCATCCGGCTGCGACGTCGTGAGCGTCGACTACCGGCTCGCGCCCGAGCATCGGTTTCCGACCGCGGCCGACGACGCGTACGAGGCGCTCGTCTGGGTCGCCGAGAACGTCGCGGCCGGCCGGGCGATCGTCGTCGCGGGAGACAGCGCCGGCGGGAATCTCGCCGCGGTCGTCGCACTCCGCGCACGCGACCGCAACGGTCCTGCGCTCACCGCCCAGGTGCTCGTCTATCCCGTCACCGACCACGATGTCGGCAACGCCTCGTACCGCCAGCACGGCGACTCGGGCCTGCTGCTCGGCCGCCAGGAGATGGTCTGGTTCTTCGACCACTACACGCCGAACGTCGCGGATCGAGAGAGCCCGGACTGCTCGCCGCTTCGCGCGGAGAGCCTTGCCGGGCTGCCGCCCGCGCTCGTGATCAACGCCGAGTACGACCCGCTCCGCGACGAGGGGATCGCGTACGCCGCGCGGCTCCGGGAGGCCGGCGTCGACGTCCAGACGTCGTTCTACGACGACGTCTTTCACGGATTCTTCACGATGCCGAACTTCATCGAACGCGGGAACGAGGGCATCGCCGAGGCGGGGCGCTTCGTCCGCGAGAAGGTCGGTGGCTGACCCCCGGCGCTCGGTTGCCTCGAGAAGGGGGCTCGGAGTCTGAGAACATCCCCCGCGTGAGACCGCCCACCTCGTTTCGGGAAGGGCGGTGCGCGGCCGTGCACGGGCTTCGTCGGCGGACGGCCGGCGGATGAGGGTCGTCGTCGTGGGCGGCGGCGCCTGGGGGACGGCGTTCGGGAAGCTCCTCGTCGAGCGGGGGCACGAGGTCGTGCTCGGCGTGCGCGACGCTGCGCGGAGATATCCATACGGGCTCGCCGCGACTCCTCTCGAGGAGGCGCCGTGCGACGACGCCGACCTCATCGTCATGGCGGTGCCGAGCCGTGCGTTCGGGGAGGTGGCCGCCACGCTCCCCGGCACGGCGCCCGTCCTGAGCCTCTCGAAGGGCCTCGATCCGCAGACGGGCGCCCGCCTGTCCACCCTCGTCGAGGGTCGGCCCGTCGCGGTCCTCTCCGGGCCCAACATGGCGGAGGAGGTCGCCCAGGGGCTGCCGGGCGCGACGGTGATCGCGAGCGACGACAAGGAGCTCGCCGAGCGGCTGCAGCAGGCGATCAACTCGGGAGTCTTCCGCGTCTATGTCAACGACGACCCGATCGGAACCGAGCTCTGTGCAGCGGCGAAGAACGTCATCGCGCTCGCGGCCGGCGGCGTCGACGGGCTCGCGCTCGGCGACAACGCGAAGGCCGCGCTGA
>Ga0207658_10002185_pt1 | contig 14538 bp, 15 predicted proteins | sample KBSS33metaG_FD_184322 | JGI IMG/M metagenome (GOLD analysis project Ga0207658, IMG submission 184322) | Switchgrass rhizosphere microbial communities from Kellogg Biological Station, Michigan, USA - KBS S3-3 metaG (SPAdes) (version 2) | ecosystem: Host-associated > Plants > Roots > Rhizosphere...
CACCATCTACGGCGAGACCACAGTGCTCGACAAGACGCCTTCGAAGTCCAAGACCGACCGCGGCGTCGTCTACGTGGAGACGGTCGGCTACAAGCAGGACGGCACCATCGTCTGTATCTTCCGTCGCAAGGTCATGGTCCCGACCAAGGAATACATCGACGCGCGTGGTGGCGAGCAGCCGGGGCGTCCGACCCCGATTCCGCGCGAGAAGAAGTAACCCTTCCGCTCTTGTTGAGGGCGGCGGTATCGCTCGACTGGCGGTGCTGGCCGAGCTGGCTAGCCGCAGGCGGTGCCGCCGCTCGATGTGAGGACGTGGTGAGACGTAGTAACACCATCCTGAGCCACACCGAAACGGAAATATTGACCAAGTGTCGGCGCGGCACCTGCCCGTTTGGTGGAAAATCGACTAGATATGAACTGCGCTCGTATGGATTTTTGCGGGTGGGCATCGTCGTCAGAGTGAAATGAAATGAGGACCCGGTGACCGCTGGCGAAAGAGTGTCTTATCTAGGTGGGAGCAGATCGTGAAGCCTGTGCAGTTGTTGGTCGGAGCCGTCGTAGGTATCTACGTCGTGTTCTTTATCGTCACCTCACCAGATCAGGCAGCCAAGATCACCCACACCGGGTGGAGCGTCGTGATCAACACCGCGCACGGAATCTCCAACTACATCGGCAAGCTGTAGTTCGGCGATTCGCCGCCGGCATACCCCTGGCTCCCCGATGACAGACCGCTACCTTCTTCCCACTGAGCAGGTCGTCTTCCGAATTCGTCGTCACTGGATGGCGATGGCCGAGGTCCTCTCGTTCTACTTTGCCTACATCATCGGTGGTTTCACCGTGCTGGCGTTGTTCAACAACGTCGAATTGGTTCGTCTCTTCGCCGCTAGTTTCATCGTGCTCAGTACCTTGTGGATCTCGTGGTTCATCCTCGATTGGTACAAGGAAGAACTGATCGTCACCGACAAACGCGTCGTGCTCATCACCGGATTGATCACCCGACGTGTGGCTATCATGCCGGTCTCTAAAGTCACCGACCTGACTTTCGAGCAGACCATTCTCGGACGAATCTTGAACTACGGTTCGTTTCTCATCGAGTCCGCCGGCCAGGTGCAAGGACTGGACAACATCAAGTTCCTCTCCGCGCCAGAGATGCATTATCAGCAGATCTCCCAAGTTCTCTTCGGCCCAAAGGTTGAGTCGCCGGTTCCTGTTGCGGTCGTGGAGGCTGCCCCCCACGTATTCGACGACGAGCACACCGGCCACGAAAACGAAAACGAGACCGACACGTCGGCTCGCAGCAATGAGGCGTGGCGACGTCGGATACGGCGGCGTGCCTTCGAACGTCCGACGAGTAGCGATTTCGGTGACGACCGCTCGCCCAGCGGTGCCCCGGAGGTGGCTGAGTCTGACTATGCGCGAGGTGGCAGGCTTTGGTCGTGAGTATCGACCTGCACACGCACTCCACCGCTTCAGACGGCACCGATACTCCGGCGCAGCTGATGGCCAAGGCATCGGCGCAGGGCCTGAGCGTTATTGCTCTCACCGACCACGACACGACCGCCGGTTGGGAGCCAGCAGAGCAGGCCCTCCCCGCAGGCCTCACCCTGATCCGCGGCACCGAGTTTTCCTGTGTGCATCAAGGTGCCGACGGTGAGCGCATCAGCCTCCACTTACTCGGCTACCTTTTCGACCCGGATCACATCGCTCTCAAGGCCGAGCGCGCCCGGCTGCGTGAATCACGACTTGGCCGTGGCGAACAGATCGTGCGCAACCTCATCGCCGACGGTTATCCGGTGACGTGGGAACGCGTCCAACAAGTAGCCAACGGCGCCTCAGTCGGACGGCCACACATCGCCCAAGTTCTCGTAGAGAACCATGTCGTCGCCTCCGTGGACGAGGCCTTCGCGGAGTTGCTTGCCTCCAACGGCAAGTACTACGCCGCCAAGGCCGACACCGACGTGATGGACGCGATCGCGATGGTCAAGGCCGCAGGGGGAGTCACCGTCTTCGCCCATCCGTTCGCTCGGCGCCGCGGCCGGGTGGTGGACGACGACACGATCAAAGCGATGGCGGCTGCAGGCCTGCACGGTCTAGAGGTTGATCATCTCGATCACACCGAGCAAGATCGCGCCGCACTGCGTAGCCTCGCCACCGAACTTGGGCTGCTCCAAACTGGGTCGTCGGATTACCACGGCACCAACAAGACGACGCCCCTAGGCGCCTGCACCACTGCCCCAGAACAGCTTGAGGCCCTGCTAGCCATCCCGACGGCGTTACGACCAGTGACGAACGCGGCTCGGTGACGGTGTGACCTCGGTGACGGTCCGATCTCGATGACGACGCAGCTGGCCTTCGACGCGATGCCTCGCCGGCTTTTCGCCTGCACGCCCTCGCGGCTTACCGCATTTGACTGCCCTCGCCGTTACCGCTTCACCTATCTGGATCGACCGGCTCCGCCGCGCAGAGGTCCATGGGCACACAACACCGTGGGCGCGGTGACGCACCTCGCGCTGCATAAGTGGTGGAACCTTTCGCTGTCGCAGCGAACGCCCGCTAACGGGGCGACGCTGGTGCGGCGTAATTGGCAATCTGACGGTTTCCGCGATGCCGAGCAGGCAGCGTTCTGGTCAGAGCGGGCCGCTTCGTGGGTGGAGAAGTACCTCGCGGAACTTGATCCGGGCAACGAACCGCTCGGTGTCGAACGCACAGTCTCTGCGCCGACGACGGCATTGGCACTCTCCGGGCGTGTCGACCGCATCGATCGGCGCGAAGGCGCCGCCGTGATCGTCGACTACAAGACCGGGCGCAAAGTTCTTACGCAAGATGACGCGCGTGGTTCGCTGGCTCTGGCGGTCTATGCGGTCGCGGCGCGGCGCACTCTGCGTATGCCCACTGGGCGGGTTGAGCTACACCATTTGCCCAGTGGCACAGTGAGCGTTCACGAACACACAGACGAATCACTGCAGCGGCATATCTTGCGCGCCGAGGCGATGGCAGAAGAGATCGTCACCGCCACTGACACCTTGGAATCGTTCACGACAGGGCAGACCCCGGCCACAACCTCCGATGCATCGGCCACGATGTCGTCAACCGCGATGTCGATAGCCGACGAGTTGTTCCCGGCGCGACCGTCGTCTGCGTGTAGCTGGTGCGACTTTCGCGCGCACTGCCCACAGGGACAAGCTTCTTCGCCGACTCTGCGTTCTTGGGACGGCTTAGCCGAGGTCGATGCGGCGGTCTGAGATCGAGCAGATCCTCAGTCGGAGGACCAGAACCGGTGCAGGGCCTGCGAGGTCGCTGCCGGGTTGTCCAACGCGGGTGAGTGCGCCGCCTTGTCGATGACGACCAGCGGGGCACCAAGGCGGCGGGCCATGTCGTTTTGGCTGTCACCAAGCCACACGTCCTCGTCCGCGCCGTGCAGGACCAGGAGCCTTACGCCGCTGTCTCGCAGCTCGTCGGTGCGGTCCGATTCCTCGAGCAGCGCCTGACCCATCCCAAGCAACATCGTTGGGCTACTGGAGACGAACCGTCGGTGGAGAAATTGCTCTAGCGCCTCCGGTGCGGGCTCGTAGCCAGGTTCAACTATGGCGAGGGCTTGGATCGCCCGGTAGACCGCTTCGATGCCACCGGCCTGCAGGATTGAGCGCATGTACTCTAGGCGCTGCCGCGGGGCACCGGTCAGTCCGTACGGCCCGGAGTCCATCAATACCAATGAGGCGAACGACTGCGAGGAGACGATAGCGGCCGCGCGGGCAACGAGGCCGCCAAAGGAATGGCCGACGACGTGCGCGCGGCCACCGAGGGCCTCAATCACCTGTAGCAACTCCTGCGCGAGCGCCTCCATCGTGTAGTTGGCCTGCGACTCCAACTCAGCCGCTCCACGGCCTGCCGTCTCGAACTGCCCACGCTGGTCGATCGCCACGGCGGTATAGCCCGCAACTGAGGCAGGGCCCAGCACTCGAACAAAGTCCTCCTTTGAACCAGTAAAACCTGGAACAAACACCACTGGTGTTCCCTCGCTGCCGGCACGCAAGGCGGCATGTGAACGCACCGCTGACTCCACTGTCTCGCGGACGAAGCCATCAGCGAAAAGCTGCCGGAGCGCGAGATCATCCGAATTTTCCGAGTCATTCACATGGTCCGGACCGTCTGCGTCCGCGGAGCTAATGCTCACTGATACACCACCGTTCGTGTCGTTGGCTCCGATGTGGTCTTGGAGTAGGGCACGGCGTTGGCGAGGAGAAAACCACTGCCGATATGGAAGATTCTGCTTCCTGCGTGGCTTGCCGACACGGTGAACGTTCCGGTCGATTGGCCGGTCAGCGGGTCCAACGTCACTATCTTGCCTTCCTCGGCCAGTGCAATCACAGGCGCCGTCGCCAACGGCTCCTCCAGCTCACTGAGGTCCGGAAGATGCGTAGCGGGTGCCGACCACAGCGCATTGCGCGCTTCGGCCGAGAGAGCGTAAAGGTAGCTTCCGTCGCAGACCAGAAGCAGGCCTGCGCTGCGCGTCGCATGAAAGTCAACGGATGTCTGATGGCCGCCAGAGGTTGCCTGCGCGGCGCTCAACTGAGCCGCGGGAAGGACATGACCGTTCGCTGCGGAGTGTCGAGTGAGGGCGCCCGTTGTATCGCTGGCGGTCAGAATCACCGCGTCGGCGAGTAGCGGAGTGGCGGCGTCTTGGGTCTTCACTCGCCACTTCACCGGATCGGCTTTGTTGTCGTCGCTGAGCTCACCAGCGTAGGGAGCACGCAGCGACAGGTAGTCACCGTCGGAGCAGTGCTGGCTCGCCAGCACACCTGCGTCTCCCCAGACTGCCTTGGCGTTGCGGCAGCTAGCCGCTGCTGTGGAGATCCACCGATCCCCTCCCGTGTCGAGAACAAGGGCCCAGATCAATGTCGGGGTAACAAAGGCAACCGTGTCCTCGCTTGTCAGCACGTCGGGATGCCCAGACACGAGATGCCCGTCGGAGAACAGGGTCCGTTCCCACGCCCTCGCTCCGGTGTCGGTGCGCAGCGCGGTGACCTCTACGCAGTCGCCTTTGACCTCAAAGAGCGCCACGGTGCGGTTGTGTTTCTGAACGACATCGCAGATCGTCCTATCGGATCGGGTAAAACTCCATCGTTGCGCGCCCGTGCGCGCGTCACGTCCCGTCACCGTATGCGTGGAGTAGGTGACCACCGTCGCGTTGTCGTAGGGCGTCGCCTCGGCTAACGAATCGGTGCTATTCCACGCCTCAGCCAGCTGGGTACGAAGAGATACGGCGCTGAGGTGAGGGCGAGGATCAGTAGCTAGCGTGCTGTGTACGTGGCTGATCTCGCCGCTCGCTACCTCGACAACGAAGAAAGTGACAGCGAGGGCACCGACAACGGTGACCGCGAGGAAGTACCACCGGCGCAGGCCACGATAATGCCTGCCAAACGACGCAAAAGCCTCCCCGGAACTCACGATTCCGAGGTGGGCTCCGTGCCGCCTCGGGTACGCCTACGGTTACGGGTACGCGTCTTGGTCCGTGGGGCGCCACCTTCGGCCTCGCTCGCGCCAGCGTCCTTTTTTGCCCGCGGGGGACGTCCACCGTCCCCACTGGGCCGCCGTCCACCGCCGCCAGACTCTTTGCCTGACTCGCCTCGACCAGAGCCCCGACTGGAGCTGGAGCCGCCAGAGCCACCTGACGCGCTCCCGCGACGACGTCCACCTGCTGCTCCGGCAGATCCACCGAGATCCTCAATCTGCTCTGCACCCAGGCCGGCCCGAGTCCGCTCGGCACGGGGAAGAGTGCCCTTCACATCGGTTGGGATGTCGAGTTCGAGGAAGAGATGCTCTGAGGTCGAGTAGGTCTCGACCGGCTCGTGGAACGGGAGAGCAAGCTTGTCGCAGATCAGCTTCCAGCGCGGAATATCGTCCCAGTCCACCAGGGTGACGGCTGTGCCGGATCGCCCCGCGCGGGCGGTTCGACCGATGCGATGGACATAGGTCATCTCATCTTCTGGTGCCTGGTAGTTGATGACATGGGTGACGTTCTCGACGTCGAGACCACGCGCCGCGACATCGGTGGCGACCAGCACATCGACCTTGCCGGTACGGAATGCGCGCAATGCCTGCTCACGCGCACCTTGCCCGAGGTCGCCGTGCACGGCGGCGGCGGCGAAGCCCTTCTCAAGCAGCCCGTCACACACCTTGGCTGCGGTGCGCTTGGTGCGAGTGAAGATCATGGTTAGGCCACGTCCACGGGCCTGGAGCACCTTGGCGAGCAGCTCGAGTTTGTCCATCGAGTGGGCGCGGTAGGCGAACTGATCGATGTGCTCGGTGGCTGGGATGTCCTGACCATGCTCAGCACGGATCTGAATCGGCTGGCGGAGGAATTGACGCGCCAGCGCCAGGATCGGCCCAGGCATCGTCGCCGAGAACAGCAACGTCTGACGATCAGTCGGCAGCGTTGCCATGATCTTCTCGATATCGGGCAGGAAGCCGAGATCGAGCATTTCGTCGGCCTCGTCCAGAACCAAGGCGTTGATGTTCTCGAAATGCAGATGTCCTTGCTTTATAAGGTCAAGGAGTCGTCCTGGCGTGCCGACCACGATGTCGATGCCCTTGCGGAGGGCCTCGATCTGCGGTTCGTAGGCTCGCCCGCCATAGATCGCGAGCACCTTGATGCCTAGCTTCTTGCCTGCCGCGCTGATATCACCGGCAACCTGCACTGCCAGTTCACGGGTGGGTGCGATGACCAGGGCCTGCGGATGGGCGCGGTCGGCGTCGTCGAGCTTCAGCCGGTTCAGTAGCGGAATGCCGAAACCGAGGGTCTTACCGGTACCGGTGCGGGCCTGACCGATGAGATCCTTGCCAGCCAGCGCGATCGGCAGGGTCAGTTCTTGAATAGCGAACGTGTGGGTGATGCCTACTTCGGCGAGTGATTGGACGATCTCGGGGCGAATGGGGAAATCAGCGAATGCGGGGCTGGTGGGTTCGACCGGTGCGGCGGCGACTAGGGGCGCCGGTGCTGGTTCATCCAGGTCGTCGGCTTCTGCTGTGTGCTCCGCAGCGGTGTTGTCGGTAGTCATGTAGATGTAGGTTTCCCTCTCGGTGCGCAGACCGCCTTTAGCTGACCGGAGGACCCTAAAGGTCCTCTAACGTCATAGTCGCTACGCGAAAGGGTCCACGCTCAATATCGGTGATCACCGTGAGCTGCGGGATTTGGTCTTCGCAGGCGGTGATGCTGTGAATGCCGAACGTCTCCATCCGTGAGGTGTCCGGTTGTACGCATCCTAGTCCACGGTCGCTGACAGCGGTCTGATCCTGCCCGGATGGACGGACTGGGCGGGGTTTACGCTGCACTTCGTGGCCGATATTGCATCCCCCTCCGCCGGTGCCAGCACACCCAACGTGACGATCTCGCCCGAACAGGATCAGGCCTTCGACGAGGTGAGTGAGACCAACGCCGAGGCCGTCACCGATCTTCTTGCGGTGCTGGCCTACGGCGAACTCACCGCCTTCGAGCGCTTGGCTCAAGATGCGACGCTGGCTCCCACTCTGGAAGGGCGGGCGGCGCTGGCGCAGATGGCCGGCCGCGAGATTGCCCATTTCACGCGGATCGCCGAGCGACTGGCGGAGCGCGGCGCCGACCCAGCCAAGGCGATGGCGCCGTTCGTACCTGCGTTGGAGACCTTCCACGCCACGACGACGCCCTCCAACTGGTACGAGGGCCTGGTGAAGGCCTACGTCGGTGACGGTATGGCCGCTGACTTCTACCGCGAGGTCGCTGAATTCGCCGATCCACAGACTCGCGCGTTGATTACGGAGGTCCTTGCCGACACCGGCACCGCAGAGTTCGTGGTCCGCGAGGTGCGGGCTGCGATCGCGGACAACCCGGCGTTGGCCGGACGCTTGGCGCTGTGGGGACGTCGTCTGGTCGGTGAAGCGATCAGCCAGACACAGCACGTATTGGCAGAAAACGACGCCCTCACCGAGCTACTCGTTAACGGCACGGGCGGGCTGACGGGGGTCTCGGCGATGATTACCCGCATTACTGACCGGCACGGCCAGCGCATGCAGGAGCTGGGCCTTCAATAAATCGGGCCTTCAATGAGTCAGGCCTTCAGCAAATCAAGGGCCCAGTAAGCGATGGCCCTTAGCCTGCGAAGCCCACCCGGCGTACGTCTGCTTGGGCGATCTCCACATAGGCCACTAGCGACGACGGAACGAGCACGACCCGGCCCTTTTCGTCGGCCAAGGAGAGCAGACCTTCTGGGTTGCGCATCGCCGCCGATACCAGCGTCTCGACCTCCGCGGGCGTCTGCGCGCTCTCGAGCACGATTTCGCGCGGGGTGTGCTGGACGCCGATCTTGACCTCCACGAGGAGACCTCCTGATATTGCTGCGGTTGCTGAGGGCATCCGCGGGTGATGGATGGTTCTGACAGTTCTTAACGTACCTAGTCAAACCGTACTTAGGTTCTAGGCCTGTTGCTCCAGAACGTAGAGGGGGAAGTTGGAGATGCCCCGCCACTGCAGCGATTCAACGAGGGAAACAGCCTCCGCCTTGGGAATCGGGCGATCATTGTTGATCCACCAGCTGGCCACTACCTGCGCGCCACCGGTCAGCACCATCGCGAGCAGTTCAGCTCGCGGACGGTCAAGGCCGGTGTCGGCGGAGACGGTGTCGGCAACGGCGCGCATCACGGCGGTGGAGACGCGATCGACGCGCTCACGCACCGCGGGGTCGTTACCCAGATCGGTCTCGAAGATCAATCGGAAGCCGCCCGGCAGGCTGTCGTGGGCGCCATCGACGAAGTCAAAGAAGGTGCCCAACACGCCGTGGACTCGCTGCCGGTTGTCGGGAGTGGAGGAGAGTGCCCGCGAGATTGCGTTGATCAGGGTCTCGGCCTGCTCATCGATCAGCGCGAGGTAGAGCTCAAGTTTGCCGGGAAAGTGTTGGTACAGCACCGGCTTGGAGACGCCCGCTTCCGCGGCGATGTCGTCCATGGCGGCGTTGTGGTAACCGTGGGTGGTGAATACGGTCTGTGCCGCGGCAAGGAGCTGTTTACGACGTTCTGCGCGAGGCAGCCGTCCGCTTCGTGTCGATGGGGCATTCTCGACTATCAAACGTAACTCCGTGAGCCGGCGACAGGGGCAATGTTGCGACGATGGGGCAGGGTCAGACTAACCCGGCCGAGGGTAACTGCGGCGCAGGGCGCAGCAAAGCCCCTGCGAACAAATCGCCGAAGCGCTCCACGCGAGTAAGAACGGCCCCTGCGTCGAAACGTAGCTTCTGGGGCTCGGAGAGTTCTTCCCAACGTAACGGCGTGGAAACTGAGGGCACCTCCTTAGCCCGCAACGAATAAGGCGCGACTGTGGTCTTGGCCGTGTTGTTCTGGCTCCAGTCGATAAAGACCTTTCCATGGCGGAGGTTCTTGGCCATCACTGAAACCACCTGTTTCGGGTGGGATTCTGCGAACTGTGTGGCAAGACTCTTGGCAAAGACCGAGGTTTGCTGCGGGTGCTCAACTTGCACAGCGGCGGTGACTTGGATGCCCTTGGAACCAGAGGTCTTGACCACCGGGTCTAGGCCTTGTGCCAGCAAATCGTCGCGCAACAGCAGCGCCACCTCGGCACATTCGACGATGCTCGCAGGCGGACCCGGATCCAGATCGAAGACGATCTGATCGACGACCGGCGGCGGATTGTCCGGCAGCGGCGTGTCGGCGCAGTCCACGCGCCACTGCGGTACGTGCAACTCCAGTGCGGCCTGGTTCGCCAGCCAGACCAGGGTAGCCAGCTCGGTGACGAGGAGGTAGTCGATGCTGGTGCGGTCCATCGTCGAACCAGGCACCTCTAAACGAACGGTCGGCACCCAGTCTGGGGTATTGCGTGGTGCGTTCTTTTCGTAGAAGAAAGACGCCTCGACGCCGTTGGGGTAGCGCTTGACGGTGAGCGGTCTGCCCTGAAGGTGCGGCAGTAGCACTGGTGCGATGCGCGTGTAGTAATCGATCACCTCGGCTTTGGTGAAGCCGGTCTGGGGGTACAGCACCTTGCTCAGGTTCGTCAGTACGAGTTGGCGGCCTTCGACCTCGACGGTGACGCTTTCACTGGCCATAGAGCACCTCCTTTCGCACCTGCTGCGGCTGCTTGTCGGTCCGGATGCCTAGTAGGACCGGGTGGCGAAGCCGGCCGTCGGCGGCCCATTCGGTGTAGGAGACCTCGACCACGACGGTGGGTTCGACCCAGGTGACGATGCGCCCCGGTGAACGAAACCCCGCATCGAAAGGATGCGGCGAGACGACCAGAACGTCGCGCAGGCGTCGCGCCGTCGCTTCGTCAAGACCGCTACTTACTTTGCCGGCCAAGTGCATCCTCTCTCGCCCGCCGTTCTCAGGTTCGGTGTTTTCAGGTTCGGTGTTTTCAGGTTCGGTGTTTTCAGGTTCGGTGTTTTCAGTCGTCATGCCGCTCGGTCCGTAGTACCCGAGCACCAGTGAGGTCAACCGGTCGGGGAACTGCGTTGCTGCCTCCCAGCCGATCACCACAAGTTCTGCGTGCTTGCTCAGCTTGACTTTGATCCAGTCCCCGCCGCGTTTGCCGGGTGTGTAACGACTCGAGGTCAACTTCGCTACGACACCCTCTAGGCCTTGGCTCTGCGCGACTTGCAGGGTGGAGTCGCCGTCGTCAAAAACCGGGCTGACGCTGCAGGGCATTAGCTGAGCGTCGCTGAGCTTCGCGAGCGCGTTGAGCAGCTCACGTCGTTGGGACAGCGGTTGCGCGGTGAGATCGACACCGTCTAGGCGAAGCAGGTCGAAGGCAATGAAGTGCACGGGGACGCTCGGTACCAGCTCAGCTATCTGCTGCCGGTCGCGCAGGTGCATCCGCAGCTGCAGGCGGGTAAATGACGGGACAGCTCCGTCGAATGCCACGATCTCGCCGTCGATCAGCGCGTCGGCGCGCAGCGTCGCCATGAACTGCAATTCCGGATACGCCACCGTCACGTCGTTGCCGTTGCGGGTGGTGATCCGCAGCTGCCCGTCGCGGATATCCACCAGCGCCCGGATACCGTCCCATTTGAACTCGTAGGACCACATATCGCCGCGGGGCAACGAGGCGCGCGGCTGCGCGAGCATCGGCTCCACGTGCTCATTCTGGCCCAAGAAGGGCATTATGAGGTTAAGCACCCACAAGCAACGGGAAGGTTAGCGGCATGCGGTCGATCTGGAAGGGCGTCGTGTCGTTCGGCCTGGTGAACATCGGGGTCAGGATGTATTCGGCCACCGAGGAGCGTGATGTCAGCTTCCACCAGGTGCGACGCAGTGACGGGTCGCGGATCCGGTACCGCCGGGTAGCCGAGGCCGACGGCGAAGAGGTGAGCTACGGCGACATCGCCAAGGGGTACTCACTGCCCGACGGCGGGGTGGTTGTCCTCACCGACGAAGACTTTGCCGACCTCCCGCTACCGACCATGCGTGCGGTAGATGTGCTGCAGTTCGTGCCTCTGGAGCAGATCGATCCAATTTACTTCGCTAAAAGCTATTACCTTGAGCCGGACAAGCTCGCGGTCAAGCCCTACGTGCTCCTGCGAGACGCGCTCGCCGAGTCGGGGATGGTGGCAGTGGTCAAGGTCGCGATCCGTAACCGTGAACAGCTCGCGATGCTGCGCGTGCGCGAAGACGTCATTGTGCTGGAGACGATGATCTGGCCGGACGAGGTCCGCGATCCCGCCTTTGAGATCGACGATGCCGATATCGCGCTACGTCCGCAGGAGAAGGCTATGGCGCAGTCACTGGTACAGAGCATGGCCGGTGATTTCGACCCCAGCCAGTTCACGGACGAATATCGCGAGGCGTTGCAGCAGGTCATCGAGGCCAAGGTCGAAGGTCGTCAGATTCTCGAACCAGTGACAGAGCAGCCCACAAGTGCCACAGTGGTGGATCTGATGGCGGCCCTGCGGGCCTCCGTTGACGCCGCGAAACGAGAACGAGGTGAGACCGCGTGAGGCAGCTATCGGCTGTTCTACGTGCCCGTTTGCCCCTACTGCTACTCGCTGTCACAGCAGCGCTGTTCGCCGGCTTGGGGCGGCGGAAGCGCCGAGGCGACGGGGGCTGGCACCATCACACGGCTCAGCCACGGCTCAGTGAGCGTCCGGTGGGTCCGGTGGACCATGCCCAACCTATCTGGCCGGGTCGTGAAGTGAGCTTCGGCGACAAGACGCTGTACGTGCGCTCCACCCCGCCGCGTACACATAGTGCTCAGGTGGATTTCGTTCATCCCGACGACCGTGAGGCTGCGTTGTTTGTCCACGGTCTTGGCGGCTCGGCAGGAAACTGGACCGATCTCGCCACCCTGCTGGCGCCGCGGTTCGCTGTCGATGCCATCGACCTGCCTGGCTTTGGACGCTCCAAGCCCACGGGCAAGTATTCGATTCGGACGCAGACCGACCTGGTGATCGCCTACATCGAAAATCAAATGGCTAAACCTGTTCACCTTTTCGGAAATTCGATGGGCGGCCTGATAAGTCTGCTGGTGGCTGCGCGGCGTCCCGACCTTGTCAGGACCCTGACGTTAATCTCTCCGGCCGTACCGGATCTGAACCTTCGGCGGCAGTACCGCAACCCAGCCGCATTGTTGGCGGTCCCGGGTCTTTACCGTTTTGTCGTCCTACGCAAGGCCGCGAAGATGAGCCCGAAGCACCGGGCCTACGGGCTATTGAAGCTCATCATGGCCCAGCCTCGAACACTTAGCGAGCTGCGTCTGCAAGAGACCATTGAGGAGATTCTGGAGCGCGACGCCATGCCGTGGACCGGCCAGTCGATGCTGCGGGCGGTACGCGCCATCCTGGCGTCCCATCTGGTGCCGGGCGCGAACGGCGTATGGAGGCAGATGTCGCGAATCGCCACTCCGACATTGGTGATCTGGGGCGATCGCGATCGGATCGTTAACGTCAGAATGGCGCCGAAGGTCGGGCGTGTAATGCCTGACGCACGAGTGCTCGTGCTGCCCAACATCGCGCACGTGGCGCAGATCGAGGATCCGGTCACGACGGCTCGAGCTTTCTTAGGCTTCCTGGAAGAACTGGACGAACGCGAAGGTCTCGCGAACCTGGCTGGGACTGACGTTGGGACTGATACGGCGAAACCGGTCTCTGTGCGGTAGCCCGTCCCCGTTCGTATGTCACCCTTAAACCGTGGCGCAGTCGACCGAACCCCGACATGGGCCGGACACCTCTGCACGTCGCGGTGAGGCGATCCGGACGATTCAGGCTGCCCTCAGCGACACCGAGGAGCTCCTCGATCCGCGACTGATCGCTGCTGGCTCACGCAGCGGCACTCGGCAAGGCCGTCGAGGCGTCAATGAAGACGTGGCCGCGACCGCACATGCCTATCGCAGTGCTACGGCACCGAACGGCAGACGATCCTCCTCTTCGGCGCAAGCCCGAGCTCAAGCCGAGGCCCTTGTTCGGGCCCGTGCCGCGCAAGGTGGACGGGCTGGGCTCACCCGGGCGGAAGCGAAAAGGCGTAACAAACGCCGCGGCCTGTTCGCCGAGTTTGTGCATCGCTACGGATGGCGGGCCTACGCGATTCCGGTACTGCTCGTAGTAACCGTTGTCGCGCTCTTTGGCTCTAACGCCGATGTACGCAAGGCGGTCCTGCGACCAGTCACCTCCTCCGCACCGGCCGGCAAGGCACCGAGCCAGGCACCGGCGAGTGCTCAGCTCAAGGTCGATAAACCGCAGCCCGGTTCGGTGGACCAGTTACTCGCCTCTTACGCCCTCCCGCCGGGGCCGGCGTATTCTGAGCAGGGGAACGGGGCGTTTATCGTCCAGCCCGGCTCAGCGCCCGGGGTGGGGTCTGGCAAGGTCTGGAAATACGACATCGACGTCGAAGGGGGCATCACCGGCGTAGATACAGCCGACTTCGCCAATGTCGTCTTCACGACGCTGCTCGACACACGTAGCTGGATCGGTGGCGGCAACGCGGCGCTACAACGGGTAGCTACCGCGGCCCAGGCCGATTTCCACGTCACCCTGACCTCGTCGATGACGGTCCGGACCCTGTGCGGCTACACGATTCAGGTGGAGACGTCCTGCTACGACGCGGCGCACAAGCGCGTTGTGCTCAACGTTGCCCGGTGGGTACGTGGTGACTTGGCCTACGTCGGTGATCTGCAGACTTACCGGATTTACATGGTCAACCATGAGGTCGGGCATGCGATTGGGCACATGCATAGTCACCAGTGCCTGGCGAATGGATTGGCGCCGGTCATGATGCAGCAGACACTGGGGCTGAAGTCAGAGAACGGGAAGATCTGTCAGGCCAACCCATGGCCCTATCCGGCGAACGCCACTGACGCGCCGGGGGCGGAGAGTGCCGACACACCGGCTAATTCACCCATTCAGATCCCCGGTTCCTAGGGGCCACAGACGACGCACAGTCACACATCGACTGGTCAACATAAGTCACGCCAAGCACGGCGACAGCTCATGCCGGGAACAGAGCGCCTCGCTGCGCGGTTAGGCTTGAGCGAAAGCTTTTCTCACTTGTAAGGAGCAGCACGTGAGAAAA
>Ga0207658_10002187_pt1 | contig 14531 bp, 8 predicted proteins | sample KBSS33metaG_FD_184322 | JGI IMG/M metagenome (GOLD analysis project Ga0207658, IMG submission 184322) | Switchgrass rhizosphere microbial communities from Kellogg Biological Station, Michigan, USA - KBS S3-3 metaG (SPAdes) (version 2) | ecosystem: Host-associated > Plants > Roots > Rhizosphere >...
TTCGGTACATTGGTTGCGGCTCTTGCAACCGCTTTCATGCTATCGCTCTTTCTGGGTTCCGCCGGGCGCCTCGCCCCCTCGCGACGGGACGCGAGACTTGCCATCTCGGAAGCGGCTCAGCGCGATTAAGGACAAGTTCGCCGACGGATAGAGTGATCTGCTCGCCTGGGGATTGACACATATCTGGTGCAATCTTCCGGCAGCAGGCTTCCGAGTATTGCAACCCGATACAGAGCTCGTCACCAGCCTCGATCATGGTGTGCTGCAGGTGCACGTCAGCGGTTCACCGTTCCCCGAAAGGCACCGCAATAGGGTTGCCGCGCTCTACCGCTCCAGGAAGCATTTATTTGACAGTACTGTCAGATTGCGCTTACTTTTGAGCGAGAATAGAATATGCATTCACCAACCACCTCACCCGACGATCAAGAACGGCGCACTGCTGCGGATCGGAATGGGGTGCGACCATGTTGAGAGGAAGCGATGAGGGAAGCACGGCATTGGCTGATCACCGGAGTCTCAAGTGGCTTTGGCCGCAGTATCGCGGAAGCGGCGTTAGCGCGCGGCGATAGCGTCACAGGAACGCTCCGAAAGAAAGAGGATGCCGCTGCATTCGAAGCGCTGGCGCCGGGACAGGCGCAAGCCTGCTTGCTCGATCTGACCGACCGCGACAATGTTTCGCGGGTTATCGCCGAGGTCGTCGAGCGCCACGGCGGCGTCGATATACTCGTCAACAATGCCGGATATGCTCTGGCAGGCGCGGTGGAGGAGTTTGAGGAGGCCGAAATCCGCGATCAGATGGAGACGAACTTCTTCGGTCTCGCTGCCGCCACACGCGCAGTTCTTCCGGTCATGCGGCGTCAGAAGTCGGGCCACATCATCAATATCGCGTCGGTTGCCGGACTATGGGGCTTCCCCGGCATGGCGATGTACAGCGCTTCCAAGTTCGCAGTGGTCGGCTTTTCAGAGGCGCTCGCCGGCGAAGTGGCGCCGTTCGGGGTCAAGGTGACGGTCCTTGAACCCGGCGCGTTCAGGACGAAGTTTTCCTCCAGCAGTTCCTTCACTCCCGCGCGGCGGCCGATCGAAGCCTATGCGCCGACGGTCGGAAAAATCTGCAGCCAGATAGCGTCCTATGACGGTAACCAACCCGGCGACCCCGAGCGAGCGGCTCAGGCAGTTCTTCAGCTCGTCGATCTGGATGAGCCCCCGGTGCACCTTCTGCTGGGCAAGGATGCGGTGCAACTGCATCGCCAGAAACTGGGCCTGACAAGCCAATCGATCGATCAGTGGGAGGAACTGTCATCAGGTACCGATTACGCCTGATCTCAAGCGAGCAGCCTCTCATACTGTCGCGGCGGGAATAATCTCTTTGGCAGTTTACCCTGCGGACACGGAGGCAAGCCCTTTATCTTGCCGCGACTCCAGATTGTAGTGCGATGAAGTAGACGGATACGGAAACAAAAGTGCTCGCCCGCAGAAAAACCGCGGGGAGGGAGGAGAGCCTGAAATGAAACTGGTAAACCCCACGGCCATGCTCGCCGACGTGGATCTCCCGAACCCAGATACCGCCCTTTTGGCAAGCCTAGAAGAAGGCGGCTTGAGCGTATCTGCGATGATCCACATGGTTTTGAGCAACTACGGCGAGCGGACGGCGTTAGGATGGCGCCGCCGCCAAGTGGGCGGCGGGCTCGCAACTCAGTTCACCTATCTAGGCTACGCCGACCTGCAGCGGCAGGTGAATGCGATAGCATCTGCCCTCATTCATCACCCAGACTTCGCCTTGCCCTCCGGCGCGATGGTCTGTCAGCTCGGCCTCACCGGACCAGAATATCTGGCCGTCGATCTGGCGCTGTTCTCCGGCGGGCTCGTCCCGGTTCCGCTTCAAACGACTGCGCCGCTGGACGATCTGTGCGGCATCATCCGCGAGGTGCGGTCGCCCTTGATCCCGGTGGCCTGCGAGCATCTGCATACCGCCGTTTCGGCCGCGCTGCTTTGCGATTCTGTGCGGGCCATTCTGGCGTTCGACTATGATCCTGACCTTCCCGAAGACAGGAGCGCGCTGGCCGATGCCCAGGCGCGCCTTGCCGAAGCCGGTCGGCCTATATCGCTGAAAACCTTTCAGGAGGTTGTCGAAACCGGTATACTCCTGCCAGAGGTACAGGTCCAGCCGGCTCCGGCCGACGATGATCCGCTTGCGATGATCCTCTACACCTCGGGCACCACCGGCACTCCCAAGGGCGCGATCTACAGGACCAGCACGGTGCAATCGATCTGGTCCATGAAACCGAGCATGGCTGTGGTCGACCTCAGCTACCAGCCGCTCAATCATATGTATGGCCGGGCGCGCCTTTACCTTAGCCTTGTTGCCGGCGGACTGACATGCTTCGGCGGACGCGGCGATCTTTCGACGTTGCTCGAGGACATCGTCAGCGTGCGCCCCACCGTTCTGGGCCTCGTACCCCGAGTAAGCGAACTTCTTTACCAGCGCGCGTCCGCCGAGCTTGATCGCCAACCTGGCTTGACCATGGAGCAACTGGGGGACAGGCTGTTGGGCGGGCGCCTCAAGCAGGTGACGACATCGTCCGCCCCCACCTCACCGGAACTGACGCGCTTCATCGAGGAGTTGACGGGCACCAAGCTTATCGACAGCTATGGCAATACAGAGGCCGGTCTCATTGCGATCAATGGGCGGATAGCGCGGCCACCCATTATCGATTACAAGCTGATCGACGTTCCGGAACTCGGCTATTTCACTACTGATAAGCCCCACCCGCGCGGGGAGATCGCCGTGCGCTCCCCTCGGGTCATTCCCGGATATTTCGCGCGACCCGACCTCAATGCCGGGTTGATCGACGACGACGGCTTCTACCACACCGGCGACATAGTAGAGGAGATCGCTCCGGACGAGATCCGCTATCTGGACCGGAGAAACAATGTCCTGAAATTGGCGCAGGGTGAATTTGTCGCGGTCGCGAAACTGGAGACGATCTTCGCGGGCAGCGATCCTCTGATCAAGCAGGTTTATGTCTACGGAAACAGCACGCGCGCCTTCCTTCTGGCGGTCGTCGTTCCCAATCCGCAAGCCTGCCCGCCCGGGGCGAGCGAGGAAGATCTCAAACCGACCCTGCTTAATGCCCTGCGCGAGATTGGCAGGAAACAGTCTCTGAATTCCTATGAAATACCGCGCGACATCATAGTCGAAACCGAACCGTTCAGCAATGAAAACGGTCTTCTGGCTGGCGTAGGCAAGTTATTGCGCCCCAAGATGAAGGAACGCTATCAGGATCGGCTGGAAGCGATGTACACGCGGATCGTCCGGCAGCAGGACGAGCAGTTACGCGATCTGCGGACAAACGGACGGACGCGCCCGACAGAGGAGACCGTGCTCGCGGCAGCTACCAGCGTTCTGGGTATTTCCCCGATTGCTTCGGGGGCACTAGTATCGTTCGCCGACCTGGGCGGCGACTCCCTGTCGGCGGTGTCGATGGCGCTGCTTGTCGAAGACATCTACGGCCTTTCGATCGATGTAGCAGACGTTTTACACCCGACATCGAAATTGCAGGACCTCGCCGCCAAGATCGACCTGCTCCGTTCCGGCACCACAAAAAGGCGCGTGGATGGCGATGCTGTTCACGGCAAGGACGCTTCTATTCTTCGGGCCGATGACCTGTGCCTGGAGGAATTCATCGACGAAACGTTGCTGCGCCGCGCCGATGGCCTTCCTCCTGCCCCCGGTATGGAACCTGCCATGGTGCTGCTGACGGGCGCCACAGGTTTCCTGGGGCGCTTCCTTTGCTTCGAATGGTTGCAGCGCCTCCACAAGACCGGCGGCAAGCTTGTGTGCATCGGGCGTGGCAGCGACGCGGCATCAGCGCGACAACGCCTTTTTGAAGCGTTCGACACGGGGGACAAGCGCCTTTCAGCGACGTTTGCGGCGTTAGCTGAAGATCATCTGGAAGTTCTGGCCGGCGATCTGACCGAAAAGCGCCTTGGATTGTCGGAAGAGGACTGGGATCGGCTCGGCCGGAATGTGGATCATATCGTCCACAACGGTGCGATGGTAAACCACAAGCTGCCCTATCGACAGTTGTTCCAACCCAATGTCGGCAGCGTGGCCGAACTGGTGCAGTTGGCGCTGACTCATCATCAGAAGCGTTTCACCTTCATTTCCTCGCTGGCGGCTGCGGTCGGGCAGGTGGCGCTTGGGGAGAAGGACGATGTCTTGACCGCCATCCCCGAATGGCCACTGTCGGCGTCACGATACGCCGATGGCTATGGCGCGAGCAAATGGGCTGCCGAGGTGCTGTTGCGAAGGGCGCATGATCGATACCAGCTGCCCGTGAACATATTCCGGCCCAGCATGATCCTTGCTCATCAGTTTTTTGTTGGGCAACTCAACGTCCCGGACATGTTCACTCGCTGGATACTGAGCATCCTGTTAACGCGAATCGCCCCTCTCTCCTTCTATGATAGCGAGCGGGAAAAGGCGCATTATGACGGACTGCCGGTCGATTTCATGGCGCAGGCGATCGTCGCGATCAGCGAGACATACAGGTCTGGTCATAACAACTTCCATGCTGTCAATCCGCATGACGACGGGGTGAGCCTCGACTCTTTCCTGAATTGGATTGAAGCTGAAGGTATCCAGATCGATCGGCTGGAAGGCCATGACCAATGGCATTCGCGGTTCAAGACGGCATTAATCCAGCTGCCGGAAGATGTCCGAGCTGCCTCAGTACTCGCGGTACTCGATGCCTATGCGAAGCCCATTCCGGCGCGAGGAGGAAAGGCGGACGCGCCCCAATTCGTAGACGCGGTGAAGACTGCATTCGATGGTCGACAGGAGATTCCGCATCTCGGACCTTCGCTGATCAGGAAGTACATCGCTGATCTGGAACATCTTTCTTTGATGCCCCCGGTCAAAGCGCAAGACTAAACCGTTCGTTCGTATCTAACTGACGCAGAATTAAATAATGCAAGATCGAAGTAACAGCTTCGAAACATCGGAGGAGAGAGGATATGAAGGGCAATATCATATATGGCGTGCTGACCATTCTGGGTTGTGCGAGCGCATCACCGACAGCGGCGCAGGCAGTATCGTCAGGGAGACCCGACGCGGCCAAGGGCGGAACGGATGCGTCTGGCACGGTCATCCAGTCAACAACTCCTCTGGGTGCTGGCACCACGGCAGCGCCAAAGGCCGATGCCGCATCACCAGGCGGGTTGGGCGACATCATCGTAACAGCACGACGAGTGGCTGAAAATCTGCAGGACGTTCCTGTGGCCGTCACGGCCTTTTCCGGTGAGGCGCTACAGCAGCAGAATGTGCGGACGCTCCCGGAAGTAGCGAACCTGACGCCTGGCCTCACTTTTTCGCAAGCACAAACAAACCAGGCCGCCGTCCTTATCCAGATGCGCGGGCAGGTGCAGCAGGATACGCTGGCCACGATCGACCCGTCGGTCGGTACCTATGTGGACGGGGTCTACCTGGCGCGCGCTTACGGCCTGAATTCCACGCTGGTCGACGTTCAGGACTTTCAGGCGCTGAAGGGGCCGCAGGGCACCCTGTTCGGCCGCAACACGTCGGGCGGCGCGATCCTCATCAACACGAACGACCCCAGCTTCACCGACGGGCTTTCGGGATCGATCTCCGGCTCCTATGGCCGGTTCAATTATCAGGCGCTGACCGGCGTGCTCAACGCCCCTCTGATAGACGATGTTCTTGCCGTCCGCCTCGTTTATTCCGGCAATCGGCGAGACGGCTACGTTAGAGAAATCAATTCCGGCCGCATGATACAGGCGTTGCACGACGATCTTTTCCGCGCGAAAGTTCTGCTTCAGCCCTCCGAAAGCTTCCGGCTGCTCTTCTCGGCCGACCGGTTCCGTTCAAACGCTGTGCAGGACGTAGGCCGGTTGGGCTATGGGATACCCAACAGCATCGCCGCGATCGAGGGAGGGATCGAACAGATCGGTGGAGCCGCCTGCTTCCCTGGTGGCTTGGCGGCGGGGCCGTCGGCGGCCTGTCTGGCAGCCGGCAACCAGGTCCTTGCGCAAGCACAGACGCTGCGCGACTCTCGGTATCGTACGTCGCTGAGCAGCGTCACCCGCAACAAGCTGACGACCGAAACCTACAGCCTGACAGGGACGCTGGACACCTCGTTCGGATCGATCAAGGCGGTCGGCGCTTATCGGAGCGTCAATTCAAGGACATTCAATAACGACAGTGACGCTTCGCCCGTCAAAATCCTCGACGCTGAAGGGCAAATCTATCCTCAAAGGATCAAACAATGGTCGGGCGAGGCGACGGCAACCGGCAACGCCCTTGCCGATCGCCTCGATTTCGCCGCGGGCGTCTTTTACTTCCACGAATATGGCGATGACGCGACACCCTCCTCGACCCTTACCGAATATACCAAGCTAAGCACCGGGGGGACTCGTATCGTCACCCTTGCGAGCGGTGACATCGACACCAAGAGCGTGGGTGTATTCGGACAAGCGACGTACCACCTTTCCGATCAACTGTCGTTGACCGGCGGTCTGAGATATTCCCGCGACAAAAAGAGCCTATCCTCTACTACCGGAAATATTCTCGGCAATTCGCCGCAGGATCCCAATGCTATCTTCATCTGCATCTTCTCCACCGGCTGCCCCTTCTCGTCATCGGCGACCTTCAGTGGCGTGGCCTATACCGCGTCGGTGGACTATCGGCCTAATGAAGACATTCTTCTTTATGCCAAGACAGCAAAGGGCTTCCGCTCCGGTGGGCAGAATCTGCGGAGGGATGGCCGTATTCCCTCGTCGCTGATACCCTTCAAGCCCGAAATCGTGTACAATTATGAGCTCGGGGTGAAGAGCGAATTGTTCGATCGCCGGGTTCGTATCAACGCCGCTGCTTATTATACCAAGTCGAAGGATGTGCAGCGCAACGTTGCGATCTCGCAGGTCGTGGGCGGCGTGCCTGTGACGGCATCCTTCACGGAAAATGCGGCCAAGGTTGACATTTATGGCGGCGAACTCGAACTGAGCTTTTTGCTGCCTGCTGGGTTCAGGATTGACGGCACCGCAGCGTACACCAAGCCCAAATACAAGCAGTTCATTGACCAGCGCGGCTTCGATCGCAGCAACGAGCCATTCCAGCTGATCCCCAGATGGACCGCATCGATATCGCCATCCTGGCAGGGGGATGTCAGCTTCGGCCAGCTAAACGCCCGTCTCGATTTCTCCTATCAGGCGAAGCAGAAGACTTACGCGCAAGGTTTCTCCTCCAACGCAGGAACCCCGGCCGGTTTCGTTCGGGACGCGACTTCTGGTGCGCTGATCTCTGACGCCGCCGCTGCGGGCTTTATCCACTCGATTACCGATGAGGAGCATGTTTTGGTCAATGGCCGGATCGGCGCCACGTTCGACGCAATCGACCTGGATGTCGCGCTTTGGGGCAAGAACCTGACCAATCTGAGGGACAGAGTAGGGAGCCTCCCCATCACGGGCCTTGGCTTCGCCCGCGTCATTCTCCGCGAACCGCGCACATATGGCGTCACGGTGACAAAGAGATTCTGATCTCGCTCAAGCGGGTCGGGTAATCCCCCGACTCGCATTTTCCTCGATCCGGCCCCACAAGGCGTAAATTTCGCCGGTACGCCTAAGATTGGACCCGACAGTGCTGCCAAAGCAAACCGGCGGCAGGGGGACAGGCGGGAAGGAACCGCCGATCTCAGAGCCCTTTGATTGGCGCCCCTTTGGGCTAGAGCATCTTCATGATGACCGTTGGTACCCAGCGCTTGGAAGTAATTGTCCCATTCGGTTAGAAGAAAGCGCTCGAGGAGTTGACCGATGCGCTCGACGAGGCCGTCGATGGTCCGCGCCGGCTCCTGCCGCAGCAGCGCTTTGAGCTTGGCGAAGGCCATCTCGATCGGGTTCACGTCCGGGCTGTAGGGTGGCAAGTAGAAGATGTGGGCCCGGCGCTCAGTGATCGCTTCCAGCACGCCGGATACCTTGTGCGCGGGCAGGTTGTTGAGGACGACGACGTCGCCGCGCCTCAGCGTTGGCGCGAGGACGTGCCGGACGTAGGTCCGGAAGGCGCCGCCATCCATCGCTCCGTCGAGCACCCATGGCGCGGTCTTACCAGTCCGGCGCAGCCCGGCGATGAAGGTCATCGTCTTCCAGTGCCGAACGGGGCACTGTCGCGGCATTGTTTCCCATTTTGAAAGTCGTTGTTGAATTCTTTCTATCTACTGCAACAATCCGCGCGCCGCTAGGGAGAGCGTCAAGGAGACGCGCACGTGGTCGGATATGTTGATAAGGCAGGGTTGCAGGTTGCAAGCGAGCTTGCGGAATTCGTTGAGAACCGCGTGTTGCCCGGTACCGGGATCGCGGCCGAGGCGTTCTGGGCCGGCGCGGCCGATACCTTCGCGCGGTTTGCGCCGCGCAACCAAGCGCTGCTCGAAAAGCGCGATGCGATCCAGGCGGCAATTGACCACTGCCACAAGGCGCGCGCCGACCAGCCGCACGATGCTGCCGCGTACAAAGCGTTCCTGACCGAACTCGGCTACCTCGTGCCGGAGCCGGCGCCATTCACGGTCAATCCGGTCAATGTCGACCGCGAGCTGGCGAAGGTCGCCGGGCCGCAGCTGGTGGTCCCGGTGCTCAACGCGCGCTTCCTGCTCAATACCGCCAACGCGCGCTGGGGCAGCCTTACGATGCGCTTTACGGTACCGATGCGATTCCTGGCGCCGCCAGCGGCAAGGGCTATGACCCGGCGCGTGGTCGCCAGGTGATCGCCTGGGCCAAGGCTTTCCTCGATCAGCCGGTGCCCCTGGCATCGGGTTCGTGGGCGGCCTGGACCGGCAGCGAACCCGCACTCGCCGATTCGGCCGCGTTGGCCGGGCGTGCGGGCGACAACCTGCTGCTGCGGCATAACGGCCTTCATATCGAGGTCGTGATCGACCGGGCCCACCCGATCGGCAGGGACGACCCCGAGGGCATCGCCGATGTAATCTTGGAATCCGCACTCATCACGATCTGCGATCTGGAAGATTCGGTGGAGGCGGTCGATGCCGAGGACAAGGTGCTGGCGTACGCGAACTGGTTGGGGGTGATGCAGGGCGATCTTAAGGATAGCTTCGAAAAGGGCGGGGCGGTGGTCACGCGGCGCCTCAATGCCGATCGCACCTATGTCGCGGCTGACGGCAGCGCGTTTGCGCTGCCCGGGCGCTCGCTGCTGCTGGTGCGCAATGTCGGCCACCTGATGACGACGCCGGCGGTGCTGCTGGCGGATGGTTCCGAGGCGCCCGAGGGCATTCTCAACGGCATCGTCACTACCACGATCGCACTGCACGATATCCGGGGCGCACGCCGCAACAGCCACGCCGGCTCGGTCTACATCGTCAAGCCCAAGATGCTCGGGCCCGAGGAAGCAGCCTTCGCCAACGATCTGTTCGACGCGGTCGAGGCTCTGCTGGGCCTCGCCCGCCACACGCTGAAAATCGGGGTGATGGACGAGGAGCGCCGCACGAGCGCCAACCTGGCCGCCTGCATCCACGCCGTGCGCGACCGTATCATGTTTATCAACACCGGCTTCCTCGATCGCATCGGGGACGAGATGCATACCTCGATGCGGGCCGGGCCGATGCTGCGCAAGGGCGACATGAAGACGACGCCGTGGATTACCGCCTATGAAGACCGCCACGTCCAGATCGGCCTCGCCTGTGGGCTTTCGGGCAAGGGGCAGATCGGCAAGGGGATGTGGGCAATGCCCGACCGCATGGCCGACATGCTCGAGCAGAAAATCGGCCACCCAAAGACCGGCGCCAACACCGCCTGGGTGCCTTCGCCAAGGGCGGCGACGCTTCACGCGACGCATTACCATCAGGTCGACGTCTTCGCGCGGCAGACCGAGCGCCGCAGCGAGGGGGGTTGCCGCGCTCAATGCACTGTTGACAATCCCGGTGGCGGCCGGCCATAACTGGTCGGCCGACGAGGTCCGCCAAGAGATCGAAAACAACGCGCAAGGCATTCTCGGCTATGTCGTGCGCTCGGTCGACCAGGGCGTCGGCTGCTCGAAGGTACCCGACATCAACGACATCGGCCTGATGGAAGATCGCGCGACGCTACGGATTTCGAGCCAGCACCTCGCTAGCTGGCTGCTGCACGGCGTGGCGACGGGGGAGGAAGTCGATACCGCACTGCTGCGGATGGCAGCCAAGGTCGATGTACAGAACGCCGCCGATCCGCTTTACCGGCCGATGGCGGCCGATCCCGCCGGCAGCGTCGCCTTCCAGGCGGCGCGGGCTCTGGTGTTCGATGGCGTGGCGCAGCCGAATGGCTATACCGAACCGCTGCTGCACATGTTACGCGCCAGGGTGAAAGCGGCGGGGCAGCCGCCGCGAGGGAGAAGCTGAGTGTCAATCGCCATGCCTGCTCCCGATACGGCGACGCTCGCCAAGCGCGATCGGATCATCGCCGCGATGCGCGCGATCGTACCTGGCGAGGGAGTGATCAGCGATGCCGATGGGCTGCGACCGTGGGAATCGGATGGCCTGACCGCCTATCGCCAGCCGCCGATGCTGGTGGTGCTGCCCGAGACGGTCGAACAGGTCTCTGCGGTGCTGCGCTGGTGCCATGCCGAAGGGGTGCGGGTGGTGCCGCGCGGTTCGGGCACATCGCTTTCGGGCGGAGCGCTGCCGCTGGCGGATGCGGTGCTGCTCGGCATGGGCAAGTTCAAGCGCGTGCTCGACATCGATTATGAGGACCGGATTGCGGTGGTGCAGCCGGGGGTCACCAACCTCGCCATCACCCAGGCGGTCGAGGGGAAGGGATTTTATTATGCGCCCGATCCGTCGAGCCAGATCGCCTGCTCGATCGGCGGCAATGTCGCGGAGAATTCGGGCGGGGTGCACTGCCTGAAATATGGCCTCACCACCAATAACGTGCTCGGCGTCGAGCTGGTGCTCATCGACGGGGAGGTGGTGCGGCTCGGTGGCCGGCACCTCGATCCGGCCGGGCTCGACCTGCTCGGCGTGGTCGTCGGTTCGGAAGGGCTGCTGGGCGTCGTCACCGAAGTCACCGTGCGCATCTTGCCTAGGCCGGAGACCGCGCGCGCGGTGCTGGTGGGTTTCCCCGATGCCGAACAGGCGGGCGCCTGCGTCGCGCAGGTGATTGCGGAGGGCATCATCCCTGCCGGCATGGAAATGATGGACAAGCCGGCGATTCATGCGGCCGAGGCGTTCGTTCACGCCGGCTATCCACTGGACGTTGGCGCGCTGCTCATCGTCGAGGTCGATGGGCCCTCAGCCGAGTGCGACCACCTGATCGGCGAAATCGCCCGCATCGCGCAGGAGAACGGCGCGGTGACGACGCGGGTGTCCGAGGACGAGGCCCAGCGCATGGCGTTCTGGGCCGGGCGCAAGGCGGCATTCCCGGCAGTGGGGCGGATCTCGCCCGATTACTACTGCATGGACGGGACCATCCCGCGCCGCCAGTTGCCGCACGTATTGCGGCGGATGGAGGAGCTTTCGGCGCAATATGGACTCGGCGTCGCCAACGTGTTTCACGCCGGCGACGGCAACCTGCATCCGCTGATCCTGTACGACGCCAACGTGCCGGGAGAGCTCGACAAGGCCGAGGCGTTCGGCAACGACATCCTGCGGCTCTGCGTCGAGGTCGGCGGGGTGCTCACGGGCGAGCACGGGGTCGGCATCGAGAAGCGCGACCTGATGCCCGAAATGTTCACCGAGGCGGATCTCAAGCAGCAGCAGCGGGTCAAATGCGCGTTCGATCCGAAGCTGCTGCTCAACCCCGGCAAGGTGTTCCCGACGTTGCATCGTTGCGCCGAGCTCGGGCGCATGCACGTCCATCGCGGTGCCCTCCCTTTCCCAGAGCTGGAACGGTTCTGATGCTGCACCCGCGCGATGAACAGGACTTGTGCGAAATTGTCGCCAGCGCGGAGGCGACAGGGGCGCGGCTCGAACTGCAAGGTGGCGGCACTCGGGCCGGGTTCGGCGCCCCGCGCGAGGTCGAGTTGGTGTCGCTGGCGGCGTTCGCGGGTGTCGTCGATTACGATCCGGCCGAACTGGTGCTGACGGTGCGCCCGGCAACGCGGCTGGCGGAGGTTCAGGCACTGGTGGCGGGACAGGGCCAGATGCTGGCGTTCGAGCCGTGGGGCGAGCCCGCTTCTACCATCGGCGGTGTAGTGGCGGCAGGCGTGGCGGGATCGCGCCGCGTCACGGCCGGCAGCGCGCGTGATCACCTGCTGGGGTTTCGCGCGGTTTCGGGCCGGGGCGAGGGGTTCGTGGGCGGGGCCAAGGTGGTCAAGAACGTTACCGGGTATGACTTGCCGAAGCTGATGGCGGGATCGTGGGGCCGGCTCGGCGCGATGACCGAATTGACGCTGAAAGTGCTTCCGGCGCCGCGCGAAACGGTGACGCTGGTGGCAGAAGGGCTGTATCCCCACGCGGCTCACGCCGCGATGGCCTGCGCCTTGGGCAGCAATGCCGAAGTATCCGCAGCTGCCCATCTAGCGCGCGGCATCACGCTATTGCGAGTGGCCGGGTTCGCGCCTTCGGTAGGGGCGCGTTGCGCTGCGCTGCCGGGGTTGCTTGCCGAGCACTGCACATTGCGCCTTGAAGAAGATGCCGCTGCGCTCTGGGCCGAAGCCATGGCCGGGACGGCGCTCAAGGGGGCGGTCCGGTGGCAGGTCCACCTGCCGCCTCGGCACGCACCGGCGCTGATCGCCGAACTCGCCGCGCTCGGCATTGACTGGGCCTTCGACTGGGGTGGCGCCCGGGTCTGGATCGGCAGCGACGACGAAGGCACCGCCGTGCGCGAGGCCGCCGCCCGCTTCGGCGGCGAGGCGATGCTGGTTTCCGCCCCCGCCGCGATGCGCGCCCGTGTTTCGGCGCTGCCGCCGCGCAGTGCGGGCGTCATGGCGCTCGAAGCGCGCGTGCGCCGCGCGTTCGACCCCGTCGGCCTCTTTGCCACCACTCGCTTCGCCGAGGATGCCCATGCAGACCAGCTTCCCGCCTGAAACGCTCGCCAATCCGGCGATGGCATCGTCGGAGAGCGTGATCCGCAAATGCGTGCACTGCGGGTTCTGCACCGCGACTTGCCCGACTTACGTGCTGCTGGGGGACGAGCTCGACAGCCCGCGCGGTCGCATCTATCAGATCAAGGACATGCTGGAGAACGACCGCACGCCGAGCGCGGAAGTGGTCAAGCATGTCGACCGATGCTTGTCGTGCCTGTCGTGCATGACCACCTGCCCGTCCGGCGTGAATTACATGCACCTGGTCGACCATGCCCGCGCGCATATCGAGGCGCGTTATCGGCGACCGGCGTTCGACCGGCTGTATCGGGTGCTGCTGGCGGGGGTGCTGCCGCATCCGCCGCGCTTCCGGCTGGCGCTCAATCTGGCCGCGCTCGGGCGGCCGCTGGCGCCGCTGCTGCGGCAAGTACAGGCGCTGCGGCCGCTCGCGGCGATGCTGGCGTTGGCGCCGAAGGCGCTGCCGGCGCGGGCCAGCACCGAGGCGCCGCGGCTGCCGGCACGCAAGGGTCGCGTGGCGCTGCTGCAGGGCTGCGCCGAGCCGGTGCTGCGGCCCGAATTCCGCGCCGCGACGGTGCGGTTGCTCAACCGTTGCGGGCACGAGGTGGTGTTCGCGCCCGGCGAAGGCTGCTGCGGCGCGCTCGTCCACCACATGGGCCGCGAACACGACGCGCTGGCGGCGGCGCGCCGCAACGTTGATGCCTGGATCGCCGAGATCGAGGGAGAGGGACTCGATGCGATCCTCGTCACCGCCTCGGGCTGCGGCACCACGATCAAGGATTACGGTTTCATGCTGCGCGACGATCCGGTTTACGCGGGACCCGCAGCGCGTGTCTCGGCACTTGGGAAGGATGTCAGCGAATATCTGGCGCAGATCGAACTGCCGGCAGGCCAAGGCAGGGGCGTGACGGTTGCCTATCACCCCGCCTGCTCGCTTCAGCACGGCCAGAAAGTGACCGAAGCACCGAAACGATTGCTCGCGGCAGCGGGCTACACCGTGCGGGTGCCGGCGGAAGCGCACTTATGCTGCGGTTCGGCCGGAACCTACAACATCCTTCAGTCTGAGATCGCTGACCGGCTCGGCGCGCGCAAGGGCGCGGCGATCGCCGCGCTCGACGCCGATGTCGTTGCCACCGGCAACATTGGTTGCGCCACCCAGATCGCCCGCTTTGCCTGCCTACCCGTGGTCCATACCGTCGAGCTGCTTGACTGGGCGACCGGCGGTCCGCGGCCGGCGTCTTTGTCCATCTTTCCACAGGAGTAATCGCAGATGACCGTCAATCTTGAACAGGCTCAGACCATCGTTGCTGCTGCCCTCAAGGAAGGCCGCGCGCTCGGCCTCAAGCCGATCACCGTTGCCGTACTCGACCCCGGCGGACGCCTGGTGGCCTTTGCGCGCGAGGACGGCTCCTCGAACCTGCGCCCGGAGATCGCGATCGCCAAGGCCTCCGGCGCGCTGGCACTGGGTGTATCGTCGCGCGCCATTGGCGACATGGCG
>Ga0207658_10002189_pt1 | contig 14524 bp, 10 predicted proteins | sample KBSS33metaG_FD_184322 | JGI IMG/M metagenome (GOLD analysis project Ga0207658, IMG submission 184322) | Switchgrass rhizosphere microbial communities from Kellogg Biological Station, Michigan, USA - KBS S3-3 metaG (SPAdes) (version 2) | ecosystem: Host-associated > Plants > Roots > Rhizosphere...
AGGTCTACCGCCACGCCGGCCAAGTGATGGCGGCGCGCGGCGCGACGCTCGGCGTCGCCGACGAAGGCGGCTGGTGGCCCGACTTCGCGGGCAACGAGCAGGCGCTCGCGACGCTGGTCGAGGCGATCGAGCGCGCCGGCTACGCGCCGGGCAGGCAGGTCGCGATCGCCCTCGACATCGCCGCCTCCGAGCTCGGCCGCGGCGGTCGCTACCGGCTCGGCCTCGATGCCAAGGAGCTCGACAGCGACGGCCTGATCGAGCTCCTGCTGCGCTGGGTCGACGCCTACCCGATCGTCTCGATCGAGGACCCGCTCGGCGAGGACGACGCCGATGCGTTCGTCCGCCTCACCCGCGCTGCCGGCGACCGGCTGCAGATCGTCGGCGACGACTTCCTCGTCAGCGACGCCGCGCTCGTTCGTCAGGCCGCCGCTTCGGGCGCCGCCAACACGGTGCTCCTCAAGCCCAACCAGCGCGGCACGCTCACCGAAACGCGCGCCGCCTGGGATGCGGCGCGCGCGGTCGGTTACGCCGGCATCGTCTCGGCGCGCTCCGGCGAGAGCGAGGACACGACGATCGTCCACCTCGCGGTCGGCTGGGGCACCGGCCAGCTCAAGGTCGGCTCGTTCGCGCGCGGCGAGCGGATGGCGAAATGGAACGAGGCGCTGCGCATCGAGGAGCGCCTCGGCGCGCGCGCGACGCTCGCACATCCCTGGCCGCGCCGGACGCGGTAACGTCGGGGCCGGGTCGCCCGGCCCGCCCTTCCCCGCCGACGACATGAGCGCGCTCCCGACGACCGAACCCGACGCCGCATCCGAAGCAAGGCTCGGCCGTCGCCTTCGCGCCGCCGTCGTCTACTACCTGCCGAGCGTCGTCGTCATGCTCGCGCTGCTCGTTCTCTGGCAGGTCGGCGTGCAGTGGCTCGGCGTCAAGGAGTACATCCTGCCGACGCCGCTGTCGGCGCTGCGCACCCTTGCCGACCCGAACTACCGCTGGACGGCGAACTTCCTGGCGACGCTCTATTCGGTGCTCGGCGCGTTCGCGCTCTCGGCCGTGCTCGGCGTGCTGCTGGCGATCGTCGTCGTCTGGAACGACCTGCTCATGCGCACCGTGATGCCGGTGCTGATCCTCTTCAACACGCTGCCGAAGATCGCGCTCGCGCCGCTCTTCGTCGTCTGGCTCGGCTACGGCATCTGGCCGAACATCGTCATCGGCACGACGATCGCGTTCTTCCCGATGGTCGTCAACACGGCGGTCGGCCTCGCCAGCGCCGAGCCCGAGATGCTCGAGCTCGTCAAGACGCTGCGCGCGAGCCGCTGGAAGGTGCTGACCACCATCCGCTTCCCGAACGCGGTGCCGTACATCTTCGTCGGCCTGAAGCTGGCGGCAACGATGAGCGTCATCGGCGCGCTGGTCGGCGAGTTCGTGGCCTCGGAGAAGGGCCTCGGCTCGCTCATCATCACCGGCGGCGTGACGATGCAGACCGCGTCGATCTTCGCTTCGCTGACCCTGATCTCGCTGCTCGGCCTGGCCCTCTACGGGCTGGTCGTCGCCGTCGAGCAGATCGTCGCGCCGTGGGCGCACCGGACCTGAACCCTTCGACAGAGCAACGACAAAGGAGACATCCCATGAAGACATCGATGCCCGCCACGACGCCTTGGCGCTGGCTGCGCGCGCTCGCCGCGGGAATCGCCGTTCTCTGCGCGCTGCCGGCGACGGCGCAGGACAAGATGCAGCTGCAGCTCAACTGGTTCCACCTCGCCGACCACTCGCCCATCTACCTGGCGATGAAGAAGGGCTACTACAAGGAAGAGAACATCGAGCTGACGGTGCTGCGTGGCAGCGGCTCGGCCGACAGCGCCAAGAAGATCGACCTCGGCCAGGCCGACGTCGGCATCTCCGACGCGCCGACCGTGCTGACCGCGATCAGCAAGGGCGCCAACCTGAAGATGGTCGCCGTCGTCTACGACAAGGCCGGCAACAACGTCTTCTTCAAGAAGAGCGCCAACATCAAGACGCCGAAAGACCTCGCCGGCAAGAAGATCGCGGTGCCGCCAGCCGACTCGCACCGCGTCCTCTGGCCGGCATTCGCGGCGACGCAGGGAATCGACGCCAACTCGGTGACGATGGTCAACGTCAAGCCCGAAGGCAAGCAGGCGATCGTCGCAGCCGGCGAGGTCGACGCCTCGTTCGACCTCTACACCAGCTACGCGATCTGGGAGAAGGTGCTCGGCAAGGGCGAGGTCGGCCACCTCCTCTGGGCCGACTATGGCCTGCCGATCTACGGCCACACCTATTTCGTCAACAACGACCTGGTGAAGAAGAACCCGAAGCTGATCGAGCGCTTCCTGCGCGCGACCCACAAGGGCTGGCGCGACGCCAAGGCCAACCCCGCCGCGTCGATCGACGCGATGGTCGAGCAGGTGCCCGGCCTCGACCGCGCGACGCTGCTGGCAACGATGCCGGCGATCCTCGACCTGTGCGTGACCGAGCGCTCGAGCAAGTACGGCCTCGGCTGGATCGAGCCCGAGCTGATGCAGAAGACGATGGACATCACCTTCGCGACCGCCAAGCCCGACAAGCCGATGGCGCTCGCCGACGTGTTCACGAACGAGTACAGCAGCCGCATCAAGCCCTGAGCGAAGGGCCTGCGCCATGACCTCGGGGGTCATGGCGAAGATGACGGCATCCGCTATCTTCGCGCCATGACCGCACAGGCTTCGCCCCCCTCGCCCGTCGGCGCGCAGATCCGCCACTGGCGCACGCGGCGCCGTCTCAGCCAGCTCGAGCTGGCGCTCGAGGCCGAGGTGTCGACGCGCCACCTCAGCTGCCTCGAGACCGGCCGCGCCGCGCCGAGCCGCGAGATGATCCTGCGCCTGGCGCATCGCCTCGACGTGCCGCTGCGCGACAGGAACCGCCTGCTCACCGCTGCCGGCTTCGCGCCGATGTACGCCGCCCGCCCGCTCGCCGATCCGGCGATGGCCGCGGCGCGCCAGGTCGTCGCGCTGGTGCTGCGCGGCCACGAGCCGTTCCCGGCGCTCGCCGTCGACCGGCACTGGAACGTCGTCATGCAGAACCGCGCCGTGCCGCTGCTCCTCGACGGCGTCGCGCCCGAGCTGCTCGACGGCACGGTCAACGCGCTTCGCCTCAGCCTGCACCCGCACGGCATGGCGCCGCGCATCGTCAACCTCGCCGCCTGGCGCGGCCACGTGCTCGCGCGCCTGCGCCAGCAGATCGCCGCCAGCGACGACGACGCCCTGCGCGCCCTCGAGGAGGAGCTCGCCGGCTACCCCGCCGCGAGCGGCGCTGCGCATGCGGCGCCGCTCGCCGGCGAGCCGGCGCTCGTCGTTCCGCTGGTCGTCGACAGCGCGCTCGGCTTGCTGTCGTTCATCAGCACGACGACCGTGTTCGGCACGCCGGTCGACGTCACGCTCGCCGAGCTCGCGCTCGAGTCGTTCTTCCCGGCCGACGCGGCCACCGCGGCAGCGCTGCGCGGCGCCGTCGACGCGATGCCGGCCGGCACCGGCTGAACGCGCGCGCGGCCGTCGACCGGCGGCCGCGCGCTTTCAGCTCACGCCGCCGCCGGCACCTGGTCGAGGAAGCCGATGACGTTGGCGATCTTGCCGTGGCGCAGCTCGACGACGTCGCTGCCCTTGATCGGCGGCTCGGCATCCGCTGGGCCGAGCGACCACGAGAAGCGGACGTGGTCACCGTGGCCGTTCGGCGTGCCGAGGACGGCGAAGCGAAAGCCCGGAAAGCGCGCCTGGACGGCGCCGATCAGGCCGTCGATCTCGGCCGCGCCGCCGCCGCGCATGAGCGGATCGACGTAGCGCGCGTCGTCGCTGAAGGTGTCGGCGAGCAGGCGGCGCCGGCGCTCGGGGTCGGCTTCGTTCCAGGTGGCGAGGTAGCGGGTGGCGATGGCGAGAGGGTCTGACATGGCTTGCTCCTGAAGTGTGCTGCGGGATGCGGCAGGCGTCACGGTAGGGATCGCGCCGCACCGGGTCCATGACCCCGCAGGTCATGTCCGCGGCGCGATCGGGCTACCCTCGGCCGATGCCCATCGCCCGCCTCGCGTCGACGCTCGCCGTCGCGCTCGCCGTGCTCGCGGGCTGCGCGTCGGGGCCGGTGTCGCGGCCGTCGCGCCCGGAAGACGTCCGCGCCCGGATGGTCGCGCTGATGCCGGCGAGCGTTCCCGACCGCGCCGGCTGGGCCGTCGACATCTACGCCGCGCTCGCGGCGCTGGACATCGAGCCGAGCATGACCAACGTGTGCAGCGTGCTCGCCGTCGTCGAGCAGGAATCGACCTTCCGCGCCGATCCGACCGTCCCCGGACTCGGCAGGATCGCGCGCGAGGAGATCGATCGCCGCGCCGACCGCGCCGGGGTTCCCAAGCTCCTGGTCCAGGCCGCGCTCGAGCTGCGCTCGCCCGACCGCCGCACCTACAGCGAGCGCATCGACGCGGCGAAGAGCGAGAAGGAGCTGAGCGACCTGTTCGAGGACTTCATCGCCCAGGTGCCGCTCGGCCAGCGCTTCTTCGCCGGCTATAACCCGGTGCGCACCGGCGGGCCGATGCAGGTGAGCATCGAGTTCGCCGAGGCCCAGATCCGGTCGCGCTCGTATCCGTACCGAATGACGGGCTCGGTGCGCGACGAGGTGTTCACGCGGCGTGGCGGCCTCTACTTCGGAATCGCCCACCTGCTCGATTACCCGGCGCACTACGAGCAGCCGATCTACCGCTTCGCCGACTTCAACGCCGGGCGGTACGCGAGCCGCAATGCCGCGTTCCAGAGCGCGGTGAGCGTCGCCTCGGGAATCGCGCTCGATCTCGACGGCGACCTGATCGTCCCCGGTGGCGACCGCGCCAAGCCGGGCAGCACCGAGGCGGCGGTGCGCTCGCTCGCGCCGAGACTCGGCGTCGACGAGGGCGAGGTCCGGCGCGCGCTCGAGCAGGAGGGCCGCGCCGACTTCGAGCAGACCCGCGTCTACGCGCGCGTGTTCGAGCTCGCCGAGCAGGTCGGCAAGCGGCCGCTGCCGCGCGCCGTGCTGCCGCGCATCCTTCTTCACAGCCCGAAGATCACGCGGCCGCTGACGACCGAATGGTTCGCGCGCCGCGTCGACGAGCGCTACCAGCGCTGCATCGCTCGCGCTGGATGAGCGGCGAGGCCGCGCAGCCGGAGTTTGATCGCCGTCAAAACCGGCGTGCGAACCGCCTCCTGTAATTGGCGGATGACTTCGACGACGATCACCCGGCTCGGCGCCATCGACTTCGACCGGATGCGCGAGGAGATGCGCAGCGCACCCGGCTTTCCGCACTTCTGCATCGACGGCTTCCTCGACCCTTCCTTCGCGCAGGAAGTCCACGATGCCTTCCCGTCGTACGCGGACGCCGAAAGGATGGGCAAGAGCTTCGCGGCGGTGAACGAGAAGCGGAAGACGCAGGTCACCGACGCGCGCCTGTTCCCGGCGCCGATCCGCCGCTTGCACGAGCTGCTCGCGTCGGACGAGTTCGTGCGCCGGATGTCCGAGATGTCGGGCATCCCCGATCTCGTCGCCGACCCGCTCCTCGAGGGCGGCGGCATCCACGAGACCGATGGCGGCGGCCGCCTCGACGTTCACGTCGACTTCAACGTCAACGAAAGGACAGGCCTCTACCGGCGCCTGAACATCCTGGTCTACTTCAACATCGGCTGGCAGGACGAGTACGGCGGCGTCCTCGACCTGTGGGACGAGGACGTCAAGAACTGCCTCGCGCGCATCGCACCGACCTTCAACCGCGCCGCCGGATTCGCGACCAGCGCGACGAGCTGGCATGGGGTGACGCCGGTGACGTGCCCGCCGGGGTCGATGCGCCGCTCGTTCGCTGCCTACTACTACACGAAGGAGCCGCCGCCGGGCTGGGGCGGCGTCAGGCGCTCGACCGTCTTTCGCGCCCGGCCCGACGAGCGGTGGAAAGGCCAGGTCGCGATGCCGGTCGAGTCGCTGCTGCAGGCGACGCGCGCCCGTTTCACCGCCGCGAAGAAGAAGGTCCGCGACGCGTTGTCCTGACGCGCGACCGGCGGTCAGGCCGCGACCGCCTCGACCTTCAGAAGCTGCAGCGCGCGCGCCGCGATCGCCGCAGCCTGCGGCACCGCGGCCTGCTCGAGCACCCAGCTCGCGGCCGCCGGCGCGTCCGGCCCAGTGATGCGCGCGACCGGCGCCTTCAGCGCCTCGAACGCATGCTCGGCGAGGAACGCGGCGACCTCGGCAGCGACGCCGCAGAGGCCGCTCGCCTCGTGCACGACGATCGCGTGGCCGGTCTTCCTCACCGAGCGCAGCAGCGTCGCGGTATCGAGCGGCTTGAGCGTGCGCAGGTCGATCACCTCGGCCTCGATGCCGTGGTGCGACAGGGTGTCGGCCGCCTGCAGGCAATGGCCGACCGTCTTCGCGTACGAGACGATCGTGAGGTCGATGCCCTCGCGAACGACCTCGGCGCGGCCGAGCGGGACGACGTGCTCGCCCGCCGGCACGTCGCCCGGCGTATGGGCAAGCGCCAGGTCCATGAAGAAGAGGATCGGGTTGTCGTCGCGGATCGCTGCCTTGAGCAGGCCCTTGAAGTCGGCCGCGCTCGACGGCATCACGACCTTCAGCCCCGGGGCGTGGACGAACATCGCCTCGAGGTTGTGGTTGTGCTGGCCGCCGACGCCCCAGCCGGCGCCGGTCATCGTCAGGACGACGAGCGGGAAGCTGAACTGGCCGCCGGAGAGATAGCGAAGCTTGCCGGCGCTGTTGACGAGCGCGTCCATCGACAGCGTCAAGAACGGCGCGAACAGCAGGTCGACGATCGGGCGCAGCCCCATCGCGGCGGCGCCGACGGCGGTGCCGGCGATGATCGCCTCGGCGAGCGGCGTGTTGCGGACGCGCGCGGCGCCGAACTCGGCGACGAGCTCGGGCCGCTTGGTCGCGACGCCTTCGCCGAACATGACGACGCGCGGGTCGCGGCGCATCTCCTCGGCGATCGCCTCGGCAATCGCTTGCTGGACGATCATCTGGTTTACAGGGGTGGCAGGGGTGGTCATGGCAGGGTTCCTCGGTCGTGATCGAGCGTCGATGTCGCGGCGCGATCAGGCATAGACATGGTGGGCGAGCTCGCTGGCGTCGGGCCAGGGCGAGTTCTCGGCGAACTTCAGGGCGGCGGCGACGGTTGCGCGGGCGCGCTCGCGCAGGTGCGACAGCTCACCGCTTCCGATGACCTTCTCGTCGAGCAGGCGCTGGGCAGCGCGCGCGATCGGGTCGAGCGGCTTCCAACGCGCCAGCTCGGCCGGATCGACGTACGCCTGGTCGTCCGGCTCGAAGTGGCCGCGCTGGCGGTAGGTGACGAGCTCGAGGAAGCGCGGCCCGCCGTCGGCGCGGATCGAGGCGACGGCGTCGCGCGCGGCGGCGTGGACGGCGTCGACGTCGTTGCCGTCGATCACCGCGGTCGGCAGGACGTGGCCCGCGGCCCAGGCGGCGATGCGGCCGCCGCCGAGCACGGCCGTCGCTGCCGGATCGGCCGGCATCGTCTCGCGCCGCGCCACGTACGCCTGCCACTGGTTGTTCTCGCACACGAAGAGGAGCGGCAGCTGCCAAGTGACGGCGAGGTTGACCGCCTCGTGGAAGATGCCTTCGCACGCGGCGCCGTCGCCGAAAAAGACGGCGGTGATCGCGCCGGGCTCGCCCTGCCCCATCTTCTGCGCGAGGGCGACGCCGGGCGCGAGCGAGAGCTCGCCGCCGACGATCGTCGAGGTCAGGATGACGCCGAGCTCGGCGACCGAGATGTGGAGCGTGCCGCTCCGGCCCTTGCAGTAGCCGTCGACGCGGCCCATGACCTCGGCGATCAGCCGGCCCGTGTCGGCGCCGCGCGCGATCAGGTGGCCGGCACTGCGGTGGTTGGTGAGGATGCGATCGCGCGGCTCGAGGGCGCGAACGACGCCGACGGCCGAGGCCTCCTGGCCGACCGACGTGCAGGTGCCGGGCGAGGTGGGCGTGGCGCGGGCGGCGAGCGCCTCTTCGCAGGCGCGAATCAGCAGCATGGCTTCGAGCATCGAGACGCGATGCGTGGCGGGGGTGTTCATCGACTGACTTCCTTCGGACGGCGCCGCGGCGGTCGCGGCGGGTTGCGATGGTCGTCACTCTAGGGAGCGCGTGGCGCCGGCGCATGCGCCGGAAGAGCCAATCGGCACATCGCGACGGGCCATCGCCGCCCGGGCAGTGCGGCCGGTCGAAGGATGAGCGCTAGGAGACCGCGCGGGCGCGCAGCCGGCGCGCCTGGATCATGCGGCCGACGCACTCGCCGAGCAGGCGCGCGTCGCACGGCTTGGGCAGGAACGCGTCGTAGCCGTCGAAGCCGGTGCGCACGTCGGCCTCGTCGAGGCTGGTGTGCATCGCGATCATCGACTGGCGCGTGCGCGGGTCGCCGCGCAAGGCGCGCCCGACCGCGAGGCCGTCGATGCCCGGCATGTCGACGTCGAGGATCACCGCATCGAAGGACTCGCGCGTCGCCGCGGCGAGCGCGGCGTGGCCGCTGGCGACCGCCTCGACGCTGTAGCCCGCCGCCTCCAGCGAAGCGATCAGGATCTCGCGGATCACCGACGAATCGTCGACTGCGAGAACCCTGCCGCGACTCAGCAATGGCGATGACATCCGCGAACGTTAGCGGAGAGATCGCGTTCCGCACAGCCCGCTCCGGGCGCTTTTCGGCGCGGCGCCGTCGCTGCTCAAAAAACTGGCGTCAGCGGGGAAACCGGAGTGGCGCGCGGCGACGGCATCGACGCCGGGCAGATCTCAACCGGGTTATGCACAAGGTTATCAACGGCGACGCCCCCGAAATATTTTTCGCCACCGGCAGGCCACGTGCACGGTCCGCGACAGCGCCGACAACGCGGCCGCGGCGGATCAGTCGGCCGCGTTGCCGATCGCGGCCACGGCAGGGGCCGTCGGCGCGCGTTTCGCCGCCGACGACTCGATCCAGGCGTCGACGAGCGCCAGCAGCGCGTCCGGGTCGGCGGGCTTGGTGAGGTGATGATCGAAACCGGCGGCGCGCGCCCGTTCGCGGTCGGCCGGCTGGCCGTAGCCGGTGAGCGCGATCAGGCACGACGCGCGCGTTTGCGGGACCTCGCGCAGGCGCCGGGCGACCTGGTAGCCGTCCATCATCGGCAGGCCGATGTCGAGCAGAACGACGTCCGGAGCGAACACCGGCGCCGAGGCGAGCGCCTCGTTGCCGTCGCCGACCATCTTGACCTCGTGGCCGGCGAGCTCGAGCAGCACCTTGGTCGCCTCGGCGGCGTCGTGGTTGTCGTCGACGACGAGGATGCGGCAACCGGCGCGCGGCCGGGCGAGGCTTCGCTGCATGGCCGGCATCGTATCGTCGCCGACCTCGCTGAGGCACGGCAGCACGACCTGGAACTCGGAGCCGCGCCCGGAGCCGGCGCTGGTCGCCGTGACGGTGCCCTGGTGCAGGCCGACCAGCCGGTGCACGAGCGTCAGGCCGACACCGAGGCCGCCCTGGCTGCGGTCGAGCGAGCGCTTGCCCTGCTCGAACAGCTCGAAGATGTTGGGTAGCAGCTCGGCGTCGATGCCGACGCCGTTGTCGCGCACGCTGACCACGGCCTGGCCCTGGCGCAGCGTCAGCGCCACCTCGATCGTTCCGCCCTCGTCGGTGTACTTCGCCGCGTTGTTGAGGAGGTTCGCGACGACCTGCGAGAGGCGCGCGAAATCGCCGCGCAGCACGACCGGCGAATCGGGAAGCGTGGTCTGGAGCTGATGACGGCGACTGTCGAGGAACGGCTTGGCGGTCTCGATCGCGTGGGCGACGACGGCGCGCAGGTCGAGGGGCTCGGTCTGGAGCGCGATCTTGCCCTGGCTGATTCGCGCGACGTCGAGCAGGTCCTCGACCAGGCGAGTCAGGTGCGCGACCTGCCGGCCGGTGACGTCGGTCGCCCAGGTCAGCTTCGGCTCGGCCGGCGCGAGCCGGCGGATCACCTCGAGCGCGGTGCGGATCGGCGCGAGCGGGTTGCGCAGCTCGTGCGAAAGCATCGCCAGGAACTCGTCCTTTCTCCGGTTCGATATCTGCAGCAAGGCCTCGATGCCGCGCCGCTCCTCGATCTCCATCTGCAGGGTGCGATAGAGGCGAGCGTTCTCGAGCGCGATCGCGGCGCGCGCGATCAGCTCGGCGATGCCCGCGCGATCGGCCCCGTCGCTGGGCCGAAGGCGGATCGCACCGACGATGCGATCCGCGTTCGACAGCGGCAAGACCGTGAGCGGCGACGCCGCGGCGGCCGTCGGCGGAGCGTTGGCGGCCGGGTCGATGGCGCTCGTCAGCAGCGCCATCTCGGCCGGATGAAGCTGGCCGACGTCGCGCCGCTGCACGCATGGCTCTCCCTCGGGCGACAGCGCCGCGTCGACGACGAGGTCGATGCTGCCCGCCGGGTCGCAGAGCGCGAGCGTCGCCTCGCTGGCGAAGCGCGGCACCAGCATCTCGAGCAGCCGCGTCGCCGTCACCTCGGAGTCAAGCGACGAGCCGAGCTCGCGGCTCGCGTGCGAGAAGAAGTGCGAGCGGCGCGTGTTCTCCTCGGCGACGTTGCGCGCCGCCTCGGCCGCGGCCAGCGCGACCCGCTCGTTGGCGCGCCGGCGCAGGCGCCGCTGCGTCAGGTGCAGGTCGACGAAGACCTTCACCTTCGAGCGCAGCACGTCGGGGTTGACCGGCGAGAGGATGTAGTCGACAGCGCCGAGCGAGTAGCCGAGGCTGGTCTGCATCTCGTCGGCGTACGACGTGACGAAGATGATCGGCGTTCGCGCCGATCGCTTGTACTGCCGGATCAGCTTGGCGGTCTCGAAGCCGTCGATATCGGGCATGTTGACGTCGAGCAGGATCGCCGCGAACTCGGTCTTGAGGATCTCCTTCAGCGCTTCCGCGCCCGAGCGGGCGCAGACCAGGTCGTGCCCGAGGTCCTCGAGCACGGTCTGGAAGACGAGCAGCTTTTCCGGCAGGTCGTCGACGATGAGGATGCTGGCGCGCTCGCCGTCGTCCTCACCGAGGTCGTCGAACTCCGAATTCAGCGGCACAGCCAGCCCCTGAGGACTGCGAGAAGGTTCATCGGATCGACCGGCTTGGAGAGATAGTCCCAGGCGCCGGCCTCGATGCATTTCTGCCGGTCGCCCTTCATCGCCTTGGCGGTGACGGCGACCATCGGCAGCTCGCGGCCGCGCGGGAGCTTGCGAATCTCCTGCATCGTCGCGATGCCGTCCATCTCCGGCATCATGATGTCCATCAGGACGATGTCGATGCCCGGGTCGGACTCGACCAGGCGGATCGCCTCGCGCCCGTTGTCGGCCGAGACGATGACCATCCCTTCGTTGTCGAGCACGGTGGCGAGCGCGAAGATGTTGCGCATGTCGTCGTCGACGAGCAGCGCCTTCTTGCCGTGCAGCGCCAGGTGCGCGCCGTGGACGGCCTCGACCGCCTCGCGCTCGCGGTTCGACATCACGGCGGGGCTGCGATGGAGCAGGAAAGCCGCCTGCGCGAGCGTCGTCTCGAGCGAGTCGGCCTCGCGGATCGCGAAGGCGCGGTGCGGCAGCTGCCAGCGGCCGCGGTCCGTCGAGGGGCAGTCGCGGTGCAGGACGATCGGCAGCTGGCAGATGCCGGCGCGCCGCTCGATCTCCTCGATCACGTCCTCGGGGCCGAAGTCGCTCACCGACTCGTCGATGACGAGGCAGTCGGCGTCGCGCAGCGCGGCACGGATCGCGTCGCCGTCCTCGGCGAGGATCGGCCGCACGTCGCCGTCCATCGATGCCAGCAGCTGCGCGCGCATCGGCGACGCCGGCAGCGCAACGACGAGGTTGCGGAACGGCCGGTCGCAGTAGGCGTAAAGCTGGGCCACCGCGACGTCGACCTCGTCCTTCGACTGCAACGGCTTGGCGACGAAGCCGATCGCTCCCGCCTGCAGCGCCCGCTCGCGCGAGTCGTCGGTCGAGACGACGCAGATCGGGATGTGGCGCGTCGCGACGTCGGTCTTGAGCCGGTCGAGGATGCGCCAGCCCTGCATGTCGGGCAGCGAAATGTCGAGCGTGATCCCCGCCGGGTGGAACTCGCGCGCCATGGTCAGCGCGCCGGCGCCGGTGTTGCTGACGAGCCCCTTGAAGCCGGCGATTCGCGCCGCGTCGAGCAGGACCTTGGCGAAGGCGAGGTCGTTCTCGACCACGAGCAGGACGCGGTCGCCGCTGCCGATCGCGTCACGATCGTCGTCGGCGACGTTGGCGAAGATCTCGCCTTCGTCGCCCGCCGCACTGCTCGCCTCGTCGGCGTGCACCGCCATGCCGGTGAACGCGCCGCGCCGCACCAGCGCGGCGGCGTCGGTGCTCGCCGCGTGGCGCCGGCCGGCGTCGGCCTCGCCGGGAGCGAGGCGCTGCTGGCGCGCGTTGCGGGCGGGGTTGTAGCTCTGCGGCAGGTAGAGCGTGAAGGTGCTGCCGGTGCCGGGCTTGCTGACCAGCCTGATCTCGCCGCCGAGCAGGCGCGAGAGCTCGCGGCTGATCGCCAGGCCGAGGCCGGTGCCGCCGTACTTGCGCGACGTCGATCCATCGGCCTGCTGGAACGCCTCGAAGATGATCTGCTGCTTGTCGGGCGAGATGCCGATGCCGGTGTCCGAGACCGAGAACGCGATCACCTGGCTGGCATGGCGCAGCTCCTCGTTGTCGGGCGACCAGCCGCCTTCTGCGCTGGCGATCGAGAACGACACCGAGCCCTGGTGCGTGAACTTGAATGCGTTCGAGAGCAGGTTCTTGATGATCTGCTGCAGCCGCTTGACGTCGGTGACGAGCGACTTCGGCAGCGGCTGCTCGATGTCGATCCGGAAGTCGAGGTGCTTCGACTCGGCGAAGTGGCGGAAGCTCCGCTCGATCGAGCGGTGCAGGTCGTCGATCCGGACCTCGCTGACGTCGACCGCGACGGTCCCCGACTCGATCTTCGACAGGTCGAGGATGTCGTTGATCAGCATCAGCAGGTCGTTGCCCGACGAATGGATCGTCTTCGAGAACTCGACCTGCTTGCCGGTCAGGTTGCCGTCCGGGTTCTTGCACAGCTGGTCCGACAGGATCAGCAGGCTGTTGAGCGGCGTGCGCAGCTCGTGCGACATGTTGGCGAGGAACTCGGACTTGTACTTCGACGTGAGCGCGAGCTGCTCGGCCTTTTCCTCGAGCGCCTGGCGCGCCTGCTCGACCTCCTGGTTCTTGCGCTCGACCTCCTGGTTCTGGTGCGCGAGCAGCCGTGCCTTCTCCTGCAGCTCCTCGTTGGTCTGCTGCAGCTCCTGCTGCCGGCTCTGCAGCTCCTCGGCGAGCGACTGCGACTGGGTCAGCAGGTCTTCCGTTCGCGAGTTCGCCTCGATCGTGTTGATGACGATGCCGATCGATTCCGTGAGCTGGGCGAGGAACGCCTCGTGGACCGGGTTGAAGCGCTGCAGCGACGCGAGCTCGAGGACGCCGCGCACCTCGTCCTCGAAGACGACCGGCAGGACCATGACGTCCATCGCCGCGTTCTCCGACAGGCCCGAGGCGACGCGGAACGCCGCCGACGGCACGTTGGTGAGGAGGATGCGCTCCTTGTCGATCGCGCACTGGCCGACGAGGCCCTCGCCGAGGTTGACGACCTTGCCGTGCGTCGGCTGGCCGCCCGACGCGTAGCTCGCGAAGAGGCGCAGCTGCGGCGTGTCGTTGACGGTGCTGAGCACGTAGAACTCGGCCTGCTGGACGCCGACCACCGGCGCCAGCTCGGAGAGGATCAGCTGGCCGACGGTGACGAGGTCTTTCTGGCCCTGCAGCATCCGGCTGAACTTGGCGAGGTTGGTCTTCAGCCAGTCCTGCTCGGTGTTCTTCTGCGTCGTGTCCTTGAGGTTTCGGATCATCTCGTTGATCGTGTCCTTCAGGGACGCGACCTCGCCCTGCGTCTCGACCGTGATCGATCGCGTCAGGTCGCCCTGCGTCACCGCGGTCGCGACCTCGGCGATCGCGCGCACCTGCGTCGTCAGGTTGGCGGCGAGCTCGTTGACGTTCTCGGTCAGGCCCTTCCACGTTCCCGCCGCGCCCGGCACCTTGGCCTGGCCGCCGAGCTTGCCTTCGACGCCGACCTCGCGCGCGACCGTCGTCACCTGGTCGGCGAAGGTCGCGAGCGTGTCGGTCATGCCGTTGATCGTCTCGGCGAGCGCGGCGATCTCGCCCTTCGCTTCCACGGTGAGCTTTCGCTTCAGGTCGCCGTTCGCGACCGCGGTCACGACCTTGGCGATGCCGCGCACCTGACCCGTGAGGTTGCCGGCCATGAAGTTGACGTTGTCGGTGAGGTCCTTCCACGTTCCGGAGACGCCGCGCACCTGCGCCTGGCCGCCGAGCCGCCCTTCCGTGCCGACCTCGCGCGCGACCCGCGTCACTTCCGCCGCGAACGACGAGAGCTGGTCGACCATCGTGTTGATCGTCGCCTTCAGCTCCAGGATCTCGCCCTTGACGTCGACGGTGATCTTCTTGGAGA
>Ga0207658_10002190_pt1 | contig 14519 bp, 14 predicted proteins | sample KBSS33metaG_FD_184322 | JGI IMG/M metagenome (GOLD analysis project Ga0207658, IMG submission 184322) | Switchgrass rhizosphere microbial communities from Kellogg Biological Station, Michigan, USA - KBS S3-3 metaG (SPAdes) (version 2) | ecosystem: Host-associated > Plants > Roots > Rhizosphere...
TCAAACCCCTATAGGAATTCATTATATGTAAATGCAGTCTTGATCAACCCCGCACAACTGCTGCTACATTTACTTATGCTTTGTGGTCCAGGTTCCCCCTTCAGGGGGACAGGGGGTTTACTTAAACGCATTCATTCCCGTTACATCCATACCGGTAATCAGTAAATGAATATCATGCGTACCTTCATAGGTAATTACACTTTCAATATTCATCATGTGCCGCATAATACTGTATTCACCGGTAATACCCATACCGCCCAAAACCTGCCGTGCTTCGCGTGCAATGTTTTGTGCTATTTCACATCCATTGCGCTTGGCCATACTCACCTGCGCAGGAGATACTTTATTTTCGTTCATTAAAACGCCCAGCCGCCAGTTCAATAATTGTGCCTTGGTTATTTCCGTTATCATTTCGGCCAGTTTTTTCTGCTGCAACTGGAAACCCGCAATAGGTTTATCAAACTGTATTCTTTGCTGTGCATACCGCAGGGCCGTATCGTAACAATCCATGGCAGCGCCTACCACCCCCCAGGCGATTCCATACCGTGCCTTGGTTAAACAGCTCAGTGGTCCTTTCAATCCCTTTACATTGGGCAGTATATTTTCCTTGGGTATTTTTACATTATCAAACACCAGTTCACCGGTTGCACTGGCACGCAGGCTCCATTTGCCATGCGTAGTGGGTGTGGTAAAGCCATCCATACCCCGTTCAACTATAATGCCTCTTATTTCACCAGCGTTGTCTTTGGCCCAAACAACGGCTACCTGCGCAAAGGGCGCATTGCTGATCCACATTTTGGCGCCGTTCAAAATAACATAGTTACCGGCATCTTTAATGGTTGTTAGCATGCCACTTGGATCGCTGCCATGGTCGGGTTCTGTAAGTCCAAAACAACCCAGCCATTCGCCATTGGCCAATTTGGGTAAATATTTTTTCCGCTGTTCTTCACTGCCGTAGGCATAAATGGGAAACATCACCAGCGAGCCCTGTACGGAGGCCGTGGATCGGATACCGCTATCCCCTCTTTCCAACTCCTGCATCATTAAACCGTAGCTGATATAATCGAGGCCGCCTCCACCATATTCAACGGGCACCGTAGGCCCGAAGCAGCCCAGTTCACCCAGTTGTTTGACCACCTGCTGCGGAAATTCGGCCCGCTGTGCACATTCTTCAATGATAGGCGAGATTTCCTTTTTTACATAAGAGCGAACACTTTCACGAACCAGTTTTTGTTCCTCCGTCAGCAGTTCGTCCAACTGGAAATAATCCGGGCTCTGAAACAAATCTTTAGACATGGAAGCAGGTTTTAAGCATCGGTGGCAAATACTTTGGTGCGGGCAGCAACACCGGGGCCGATACCGTTCGGGGGCTGCAACATGCTATTTAACACCAACAAAGGTCTACAATAAACATGGCGAAAGTAAGAAAAACGGCGGAGAGTGATCGTGAGACGTGAAACGTCAATCGTGATGCCTTCATCCTAAATACAAGTGCGGACGAACTGCGGTCCTTTGCATTCCGATTCGGTAGCGCAGTATGCCCAAGCCTGACGCCGCAAGATGAGGCTGGCAAAAAACCCATCGGGCTATGCAACATGTTAAAAATTATTGCGACCTTATAACAAATACCAACAAACCAGCTTTTGGAATTGACCGCCACCATAGCATACGATGAGCTCGTAGAACGTTGTAAACAGGGAGACAGTCTGGGTTATAGCCAGTTATATAATAAATACGCCAAAGCCATGTTCAACACCAGCCTGCGTATTTTAAATAATGTGGGCGATGCCGAGGATGTATTGCAGGATGCCTTTGTAGACGCTTTCAAACACCTGAATGATTTTCGTTACAACAGCACCTTCGGGGCCTGGCTGAAACGGATTGTAATCAATAAATCAATCAGTGTGCTTCGCAAGAAGAGATTGCAGTTGGTGGATATTGAAAGCACCCAGGTGGCAGATCGGAGCGACTATGAGGCAGTGGATGAAGTGGCTTTTCAATACAAGGTAGACGAAGTAAGAAAAGCCATCCAAAAATTACCGGATGGGTACAGGGCGGTAGTGAGTTTATACCTGCTGGAAGAAATACCACAGGAAGAAATAGGCAACATGCTGGGTATATCACACAACACCGTGCGTACGCAATACCACCGGGCAAAGCAAAAATTAATGGGTATCCTAAAAGAAGGAGGATTATCATGAGCAACCGTTTAGAAGATTTCATCAACAACAACCGGGAAGAGTTTGACAAATTTGAGCCGGGGCCGGTAGTCTGGCACAATATTCAGCAGGAGCTGAAAAAGCCGGCAGGCAAAAAAGGAATTCTTATCAGCATGCCTGTTCTGCGCTGGAGTGCAGCCGCCGCCATTGTGCTGATACTGGGCGCCGGAGCATATTATTTCCTGGGAAATAAAAAAAACGCCATTGAAATAGCAGGCGGGCCTAAAGGCAATAACCTGCCAGTAGTTCCATTGCCCAACGCTGTGAAAGAAACACCTGCCGATACGCAACTTACCACACCCATCAAAAAGGAAGAAGGGCAACCGGCAAAAAATGAGGATGTTAATGACCAGTCGTACAACGAAGAACTTTATCACTACGCAAGACTGGTGGAGCTGAAACAAAACGAGATCAAAAAAATTAAAAAAGATGAGCCGCTGCTGTACCAGCAATTCGCCGGCGATTTCAACAAGCTGGACAGCACTTTTCATATACTGAAAAAGCAACTTCCCGTAAATCCTAACCGCGAACAGATTTTGGAAGCCATGATTCAGAACCTGCAGTACCAGGAAGCGCTACTGAACCAACAATTAAACATTATTAAAAAAATCAACAACACAAAAAAACAAGCGTATGAAAAAGCATATAGAAGTGCGTAAATATTTATTGGCTTCCGCACTCTTACTGGTTAGTACCGCCTGGGCATTTGCTGCCGACGGCCCTGACGTGGAAAAGAAAAAAACATATTCCAAATCGTATAATATTGATGGCAATGATAAGGTGAACATCAATAACCAGTTTGGCGAAGTGAAAATAGTTACCTGGGGCAAGAGCGAGGTAAAAGTAGAAGTGTCCATTACTGTCAAAGCAGGCAGCGATGAAAAAGCACAAGCCATCCTGGACAACATCAAAATAGAGGATAGCAAATCAAGCGGCGAGGTTTCTTTTAAGACCGTTATGGGAAAAGAAGAATGGAAAGGTGATCATAAAAATAAAAACAATGATAGCCAGGGTATGCAGATTGATTATGAAGTAAGCATGCCGGCCGGCAACCCCTTACTATTGCAGAACCAGTTTGGAAAAACCTTTGTTCCCGATATGAGCGGGCCGGTAGAAATTACCCAGAAATTTGGCGACCTGGTAGCAGGCAACCTGCCCAATATGAAAGAACTGCACGTAGAATTTGGCAGTGTGGTAGCAGAAAGTATCAGTAATTGCAAAGTAGTCGTTAAGTTTTCAAAAGCCGAAATTAAAAAGATGAATGGCGCCATTAAAGGAAATTTTGAATTCTGTGATAAAGTAAAACTTCCGCTCGATAACAGTGTCACCGATTTCAGCCTGAACAATTCATATTCTAAAATCGAAATAGCGGTATCCAGCAGCTTTGGCGGCAACTTTGAAATTCATACCAGCTTTGGCGAGTTTAAAAACAGTAGTGCACTGACCATAAAAGAAGAAAGGGACGAGGACGATAACCATGGCCCAAGATTCGATAAAGATTTTAATGGCAAAACCGGTAATGGCGCCTGCAAGGTAAAAATCCATTCCAGCTTTGGTTCCATTAAATTAATCTGATTAGGCATCTGGCATCACCCAAAAAAAGAAAAGGAATTGCAACTGTGAATAAGATTTACATAGCCCGACAAGTCAAGCTTGTTGGGCTATTTTTTTAGCAACAGAAATCGATAAATCTCTATATCAGCAATTTCCCAAATACCGGCTCATCTCATCGCGGTACTGCTTTGCTACCGTCTTCGCTGCGTCGGCAAAATCTTCTTTTTCCGATGCATAAATAACAGCCCGGCTAACGTTCACCAGTAGCCCGATATCTTTATTCATCGCTTTTTCAGAAATTTCCTGCAGGCTGCCCCCCTGTGCACCTACACCCGGCACCAGGAAAAAGTGATCTGGCAATATTTTCCGGATATTTACAAATTCATCTGCCTGCGTAGCGCCTATTACAAACATCAGGTTATCGGTACTGCCCCAGGCAGCTACCGTGCGCAGTACTTTTTCATATAATTTTTCATTGCCATGGTTCGTGTTCTCACGAATCATTTCATTGTCCTCACGAACCATTTCACTGTCCCCACGAACCATCGTTTGCAATTCAAAATCTTTTGCTCCCCTGTTCGACGTCAGCCCTAAAACAATCGCCCATTTGCTTTCATGCTCAAGGAAAGGTGAAATACTATCCTCACCCATATAAGGCGCCACCGTAACCGCATCGAACGGTAAGGTTTCAAAAAAAGCCTTTGCATATTGCGCCGAAGTATTCCCGATATCGCCGCGTTTGGCATCAGCAATAATAAAATGGTCATTCCCGATATAGCGGGCCGTTTTTTCCATCGCCGTCCAGCCCTTTACACCCAGCGCCTCATAAAAAGCGGTGTTTATTTTGTAACTCACGCACAGGTCACGCGTTGCATCAACGATAGCTTTATTGAATAAAAAAACAGGATCAGGATCCGTTAAAAGGTGGCGGGGGATTTTGCTGATATCTGTGTCGAGCCCAACACATAAATAAGATCTTTTGCGTTGAATCTGTTCAACCAATTGCTGCTTCGTCATAGCGCAAATGTAGTTTTTCCGGGCCTGAATCCAAGCCGGCTGTACAGATACGGGGCCGCATAGGCAGTTATCAAAAATTTTAGCATCTTGTTACCCGGCTTCAGTATTTTTAATGGCCGAAAATGCATAAACTTAAATTTTTTACTCATGGCCAAAGTTGTCGAAAACAATATCAGTATTCATGCTCCCATTGAAACAGTATGGGACGTGCTGACCAATCCTGAACAAACAAAGAAATACATGTTTGGCTGCGAAGCGGTGTCCGACTGGAAGCCTGGCAGCACCCTGCTCTGGAGGGCGAACTACGAGGGAAAAGAGATGGTATTTGTAAAAGGACATATCGTGGCTATCGAACCCCCTGTTCTGCTTACCTATACGGTAATCGATCCCAACGCCGACATGCCTGATATACCAGACAATTACCTGAACGTAACCTACCAGCTTTCGGCCCAGGATGGAACAACTACTTTAACGGTTAGCCAGGATGGATTTGAAAAAGCGGCCGATGGCGAGAAAAGGTACCAGGATGTTTACAACAATGGCCAGGGCTGGAGCCCGATACTGGTTGAAATAAAAAAAGTGGCGGAAGCAGGCTGAAGAATATCGATTAACAAACAAGGAATGATGAATGCTGAACGGGCAGGCCATCCAACCTTCGAAATTCGTCATTCAGTATTCGTTACGCATTATTTAAAGAAGCATCTTACCTTCAATGCTAAAATACAGCTCGTATGAATGAAGAAGCATTAGTGATAAAAATGATTATAGCCGAATGGCAAAAACAAAATGCAAGGGTTGATAAATTACTGGAAACACTTTCTGAAGATCAACTGTCGGCCGAAACAGCGCCCGGCAGGAACAGTGGTATTTATCTTATCGGTCACCTGGCGGCGGTTAACGACGGTATGCTGCCTTTACTGGGGTTCGGCGAAAAACTTCACCCGGATCTGGCCAATATTTTTCTTACCAACCCCGATAAATCCAGTCTTGCCAAACCATCATTGGAAAAATTAAAAAATTACTGGAAAGAAATTAATGCCAAACTTTCACAGCATATCGATGAATTAAAACCGGAAGACTGGTTTACCCGGCATACCGCCGTTTCCGAAGAAGATTTTGCAAAAGAGCCCCACAGGAATAAACTCAATATTATCATCAACCGTACCAATCACCAGAGTTATCACCTGGGCCAGTTGGCCTATCTGAAATAATGCCCGTCTAAAATAACAGGCCTTTTTTAAAACTCAAAGCTGATAGCGCTATCGGGGTTGGTAACGCGGGTGCTTTTTTTATTGCCGCCCACCTGTGCATGTACAATACTGATTTGCGTGGCATCAAATTCGTACAGCAGGTTATTGGTGATATCTATTTTGTGCACGCTCCCAATATTGTTTACCTGGTAATAACTCCATAATGAAGCGCCCTCTACTTCGTACCCAACAAATTCAAGGGTAACCGGCTTTCCATCTATCTTAATCTGCAGGTGCTTTTTTACATAGTCAGCAACCTGTTGCTGCGCTTTTTTAAGATCTTTTGGATTGGTCAGTTCCACCGGGGTATTCAATTGTTTTTGCAAAGTCTTTTCGGTGTCTTCGAGGAACAGCTTGCAGGAGACTTCCAGTATTTTGTCCTTTGCATTATGGTTGATTTCCGTTACACTCACATAAAAAGGATGGAAAAAGCCCAGGATACTCAACAGTAACCACTTATAAAGGGATGCAGCCATTGCTAAATAAAATTTTTCTGCTACAAATCTCTTGATTATTTTCCATGTTTGGTAACGTCAAACGTTAAAAGCTTTCCTGCATAGGGGCTCATGGATGATTTCAGATTATATTTTGGCCTCGGTACAGATCATATCCTTACCTGGGAAGCCATGGATCATATATTGTTTGTAGCGGCGCTTTGCCTTCGGTATCTATGGCCCGACTGGAAAAAAGTGGCTGTACTGGTTACTGCTTTTACAATTGGTCATTCTGTTACACTTGCACTCAGTGCCCTGGGCTATGTGCATGTTCCGACCCGTTGGATAGAATTTTTGATACCGCTTACCATTGCAGCTACCGCGCTGAACAACCTGGCGCAAAAAAACACGGCGCAGCAAAAAAAGCTACCGCTTATTTATTTTTTTGCTTTGTTTTTTGGCTTCATTCATGGTCTCGCTTATGCAAGTTCTTTTCTTGACCTGGAAGGCAAAGAAGGATTGGTGGCGCATCTCTTTGCTTTTAACATTGGTATTGAATTGGCGCAGCTGCTGGTAGTGGCAGCCGTACTGTTCATATCTTTTGTAGTGGTACAGTTGTCAAAGATTTCAAGAATAGCATGGATTCGGGTAGCTTCGCTATTGGTGCTGCTGGTGTCTATCAACATGGCAATTAAAAGATTTCCGCATAACAAAAACTATAATAATGAGAAAACAGCTTTTATTTTTACTGGCGGTAGCCGGGATGGGTGGTGTTGCCACCGGGCAGAATACGCAAAACAATCCCAATTCCAACCACGGCAACAAGTTTGAACAATTGGGCACAATACTGCCTACACCCAACGAGTACCGCACTGCCAGCGGTGCGCCCGGTCCCAAATACTGGCAACAGCGCTGCGACTATGACATTAAAGCAGAGCTGGATGAACCCGGCTACAAGTTAAATGGCAGCGAAACCGTTACCTATTTCAATAACTCTCCCAACCAGTTAACCTATTTGTGGCTGCAGCTCGATGAAAACGAACACAGCGGCAAAAACAATGCGAATTACCAGGATGGAAGCTCTATGCCAACTCAACTGACGGACAATAGCCTCAAGAGAATGGAAATGGGAAAAAATGGCGATGGCGGCGGCGTCAATCTTTTAAAGGTAACAGACGCATTGGGCAAACCATTGAAATATACCGTTAATAAAACCATGATGCGGCTTGAATTGCCCACGGTGTTAAAACCCGGCCAGCAATTTATTTTTAAGGTTGACTGGAACTATAAGATAACCGATCGCATGAGCGCAGGCGGCCGCGGCGGCTATGAACATTTTGCAGAAGACGGCAACGATCTTTTCACCATTACACAATGGTATCCGCGTCTTTGCGTATACAGCGATTTCCAGGGATGGCAGAATCACCAGTTTACCGGTCGTGGCGAATTTGCACTCACTTTCGGCAATTTTAAAGTACAGATGACCGTTCCGGCTGACCATATTATTGGTGCCACCGGCGAATGCCAGAATTACCAGCAAGTGTTATCGCCTGCACAGTACACGCGCTGGCAAAAGGCGCAGACAGCGAAAGAACCAATTGAGATTGTAACACTCGATGAAGCAAAGACAGCTGAAAAACAAAAAAGTAAAAGCAAGAAAACCTGGATATTCAAAGCCGATAATGTACGCGACTTTGCATGGGGCTCTTCACGCAAATTTGTAATGGATGCATTGCCTGCCTATGTGGAAGGCAAAAAGGTAATGTGCATGAGCTATTACGGCAAAGAAGCCTATAACCTATATCGTAAATTTTCTACCAAGGCCGTAGCGCATACCATTAAAACCTATTCTAAATTCACCATTCCATTCCCCTACCCGGTTGCACAAAGCGTGGAAGCAGCTAACGGTATGGAATACCCGATGATCTGCTTTAACTATGGCCGTACTGAGAAAGACGGTTCTTACAGCGAAGCCACCAAGTATGGTATGCTGGGTGTTGTAATACATGAAGTAGGTCATAATTTCTTTCCCATGATCATCAACAGCGATGAAAGACAATGGAGCTGGATGGATGAGGGCCTTAATTCATTTGTAGAATACCTGGCGGAAGAATTATACGATAACAAATTTCCTACCCGCAAAGGGGCTGCTTATACCATCACCGATTATATGCGTTTGCCCAAAGACCAGCTGGAACCAATTATGTCGAACAGCGAAAACATCATTGGCTTTGGTCCCAACGCTTATACCAAACCGGCCACCGGTTTGAATATCCTGCGGGAAACCATTATGGGCCGCGATTTATTTGACTATGCATTTAAAGAATATGCCAGGCGCTGGGCTTTTAAGCACCCGGAGCCGGCCGATTTGTTCCGGACAATGGAAGATGCCAGCGGCGAAGATCTGGACTGGTTCTGGAGAGGATGGTTTTATGGAACAGACGCCTGCGATATATCACTGGACACCGTAAAATATTACAAGGCCAATCTTGATTTTGTTCCCACACAGGGCGCCAGGGACACCGTGGTTACACGTATGGTGGCAAAACCCGGTGGCAGCACCTACGATGATATTTCTAAGATCCGTAACCGGGAAGACAAAAACATACAGTTTGCAGTAGATGCTGATTCTACCCTGCGCGATTTTTACTGGCGCTACAACCGGGGCCTGGAACCTTATGATTCCAGCTCGTATTCAGTGCCCATAAAAGCGAGCACAGAACCGCTGGACGATTCATTGAAAAAGGTACTATCCAATAAATTCTTCTACGAACTTGCTTTCAGTAATAAAGGCGGGCTGGTAATGCCTATTATTTTAGAATGGACCTATGCCGACGGCACTACTGAAATTGAACGAATTCCCGCCCAGATATGGAGAAAGAACGAAGGCAAAATTGTTAAAACATTTATGAAAGATAAACAGGTTACCAAGGTTCAGTTGGATCCGATGAAAGAAACGGCCGATATTAATACAACCAATAACAGCTGGCCTAAAATTGCTGATGAACCTTCCAAATTCCAGGCATTTAAGATGAAACAGAATGCATTGCGCGCTACCAATAACTCAAACAACCCAATGCAGAAAGCAGAAGAGAAAAAAGCCGGGAAAAAAGCATTTTGATAAAAGATTGAATCAGGTAAACAAACCAGCCGCAATGGCTGGTTTGTTTGTTTATAGGATGGCCGGGGCCTGGCTGTTCCGTTAGAAATAAATGAGCCAAAAAACTTGCTTCCCCGAAAATCAGTGATTACATTTACTCCGCTATACCAGCACTATCTCCAATTCTTTTCCGGAAAACGATCTCCCCTTTAATTTACAGCTATTTTTTTACAGCGATCTTATTGCTGCCCGGTTCGTCCAATCTTAGGAATCATACCGCCCATTATCTCCATTGACTATGGCAGCCACTCCGTTGTCATTTGTAATCATTAAATAACCGTTTATGAAAAAGGTATGGTTGTTACCAATACTTTTTGCACTAATCACAGCATCCGGCCTGCGATCTTCCGCGCAAAGCACTGCTGCCCTTCCGGTTAGCCTGACGATGGATGCAGGCCTGGCCGGCAACAATAAAGTAGCTGTTTCATGGACCGTACTTATAAAGCTGGGTACCGACTATTTTGATGTTGAAAAAAGCCAGGACGGCATCCGGTGGCATAGCATAACTGTTGTAAAACCCGATAGCAGTGCCGCCATTCCGTTTACCTATACTGTCTTCGATTTATTCCCGGTAAAAGGGCCCAATTTTTACAGGATACGCACCAGAGATTTGGTCGGCCGTTCAACGTTTACTCCAATAAAAACGGTAAGAGTAACAATGCCCTGCAATATCTCTGTATATCCCAATCCTTCATCGGGGCAGGTGAATATTGCCCTGGGAGATGTGCCCACAACAGACTGGCATGTTTCTCTTATTACAGCAGCCGGTCAAATAATCCTGCAAAAAAAATATAGCAGGAACAATACCGCAGTTTGCCTTCCGGTAAATCATATTGCGACGGGCAATTATGTACTCGAAATAACAGATGGCAGTTCAAAACAACAAAAAAGATTAATGATAAACCACAATTAAGCGATCTTCTGAAAAAAGATAAGCCGTGTCCATTGGGCACGGCTTTATTTTTAAAGTTTGCGGAGAATTGGTGTTGTAACAATCAGGTATTTAATCGCATTGGTAAACAAATGTTGCCCGATCTATCAGACGTTGCAGGAAATAAATAGAAGGACCCGGCAGTGGTTGGTTAACTATTTGCGGAAATGAATACGCATTATAGCTGGTTGCCGTAAATGGATTGTTCATGCTGTAGTCCCGGTCTACAAACATAAAAACTTTGTTACTGCGGTGAATATTTACTTTGTTATCATAAGTGATTCCTGGCCGGATAAGATTACCGCCGGCATCGTATGCATAGGTCTGCACAAAAGGAGGATTACCGGTATTCTCTCCCTGTATTACCAATGAACTTGTTTTAAGAACCCGGCAGGTTCCATCGTATGTGTAGGTAGTAAGCCTGGCTTCCCAGTAATCAACAGGCCCGGTGGGTGTCACCTGTCCAAAAACATAGGTTGTATCGGTGGCAATTTTGCCGCTTGCATCGTATACATATTTCGACCAGGTTTCAAATGTTCCGTTGGCATAAGGGCGGATAAACTCTGATAGGCGATGGGCCGCATCGTATTTGAAGATCAGGTTGGGCTCACCGGTAACTACTTCTGTGTTGTTTACCGTTAGCGGATTTCCGAAAGCATCGTATGTGAAGGTGGCCGTATTGGGCGAGTACGTGGTAGAAAATCCAGGGAAGGTATAAGATTTAATATTACAGAATTTGAAATCCGCACACGGGTCCTTTAAAATTTCCTGTTCAATTTTTTTACAGGAACCGGCCGAAATCAATACAACTGATAAAAGTAGTAAGTGCAGGCAAAAGGTTGTTCTTTTCATACAATGAATGTTGATTTGTTTAAGGAATAGATAGGACGATCCTTGCCGCTACCGGCAACGACGAGTATGTATATTACTGTTTGCGAATAACCAGGGAATTAACCGTTGAAGCATTAATGCTGAGAACAGCAGCAAAGCTATCATATACGTTTACTCCGGGCAATACAACTTTGTGGTAATTTATTTGGGGTACGAACAATCTGGCATCTTTGTCTCCAAACTAATAGCGCCGGCTGCCAGATCTGCTGAAATAATTGAAGACCGATATGTTTCTTATATTCGGAAAAAACTTATGAAAAGAATCTTGTTCCTCCTGCTTTTTTCTTTTTATTCATTTGCCGTACTTGCGCAGGAAAAAGATGAAGCGGCCATCAAAAGAGTTATTGAAGGAGAAACGCTTTCTTTTGCCAATGCAAATCTAGCCGCATGGTCTGATTATTTTGTTCACAGTTCGTATGTAAGATGGTCGGTTTCGCCAAAAATGTATTTTAATGGATGGGATGACTTGTACAAAGGAGCAAAATCTTTTTTGGAAAACAGTACCGGGCGAAAAGATGCTGATGCACTTCATCAAATTAGCCGAACTGATTGGGATATTCATATTAACGGCAACATGGCCTGGGTAAAGTTTGTACAGGCTACTGAAGGGAACCCCAATTCGTCTCAGCAATTTCGCGTGTTGGAGCGGATAAAAGACGAATGGAAAATTTCCCTGTTGGTGGCGGTGCAATAATTGAAAAACCTAAGATGGAATCTTATCATAATCCGGCTACTCAGTTACAGCCCAGCAGCTCGCAAAGCTTTTCTTTTAATGCGGCCCCGCGCAGATTTTTGGCAATAATTTTTCCGTTGGGATCTACCAGGAAATTCTGCGGTATAGATTGAATATGATATTTTACTGCGGCTTCATTGTTCCAGAATTTCAGATCGCTTACCTGGGTCCAGGCGAGCTTGTCGTCACCAATGGCTTTTAGCCAGGGGTCTTTTGATTTGTCGAGTGATACACCCAGCACCGTAAAATTTTTTTCTTTGAATTGATGATAGGTATTCACCACGTTCGGGTTCTCCATGCGGCAGGGCCCGCACCAGCTTGCCCAGAAATCCAGGAGCACATATTTTCCTTTGAAAGAAGAGAGTGAAACCGGTTTGCCATTGGTATCTGTCTGCGTAAACTCAATGGCGTTGGAACCAATGGCGCCTATCTTGGCATCGTCAATCATCTGGTGGATATACTTTCCATAGAAACTGTTTTGTACGGGAAGGTCCAGTTTGTTGAACCTTTTTTCAAGTATTGCCATATCGTCTGAAAGTTGCATCGTAACCATCAGTAAAAAACTGCTCACCGGCGACGTCAGATGCTGCTGCAGAAAAAGCTCAATCTTTTCCTGTATGGCGGTATAAACTTTTGCGCCTTCAACCTGAAGGGTATCGCTGTTACCGTTTGTTTTTGCCCGCTGAAGAATTTTTGAATACTGATCAAACAGGGGATTGAAGGTTTGTTGAAAAGCCATAAAATCAGCCTGTGCAGCAGATCCGGTTACGGTTAATTTTTGAAGGTCTCCAATATCCCCGCTGATGTTAATCACATTATTATCCAGGAACAGCAAGGTTCTTTTCTTCATTTCGGGAAAATCGAGGCTTAACAACAGCGGCTCCCGCAGGCTTCCTTTCAGGGTAAACCCACCATTTTTTACAATACCTTTTGCAATAGTGTCTGTGGGTGCATTAACATCGGCCAGGTAAACCAGCGACTTATCCTGTAAACCTGTAATTTTTCCATTTACCAGCAGTTGCTTTTGTGCCAGTACCACCATGGGCGCGCAACAAAAAATAAAAAGGATCTTCTTCATGCCTGTACATTTTCAGCTGCCAAACAGCCTCTATTTTGAATGTCTTTTTGTTAAAACGTTGATAACGTCCTGTAAATTATGTCCTTTTGCATTTAGTAGCAGCAGGTAATGAAAAAGCAAATCGGCCGATTCATTCAGAAACAATTCGTCATTGTTATCCTTTGCCTCTATTACCATTTCAACCGCTTCCTCCCCCACTTTCTGTGCAATTTTATTGATTCCCTTGCTGAACAGTTGTTTTACATACGACGTCTCCACGGTACTGTTTTTCCGCAATTTTATAATGTCTTCCAGGTAAAACAAAAAATTGTCGCTATGGTTGCGTTCACTCCAGCAGGTATCCGCTCCTGTATGGCAGGTAGGTCCCAGGGGCTCGGCTTTTATCAGCAGGGTATCATTGTCACAATCCGGCAACACCTGCTTTACCAGCAAATGGTGGCCGCTTTCTTCGCCCTTGGTCCATAAACGCTGTTTGCTACGGCTAAAGAAAGTAACTTTTCCTTCGGCCAGTGTTTTAGCCAGCGCTGCTTCATTCATAAACCCCAGCATCAATACCTTATTGGTTTTATAATCCTGGATCACCGCGGGCGCAAGGCCATCACTATATTTTTTAAAATCGATCTTCATACACTAATTACGATAATTGGGGCGAATGTACGCTAATCTTTCCGACCTCATTGTTGACGGAAAGCGTAAGCATAGAGGGCAGCATTTGAGGCCGTTTTATTCAAATACCGCCCAGCTGCAGCTAATTTACACGAATCTTTCCCGGCCTCGTTACTAAGGGAAAACGATAAGTATTATCAAAGATTGCTCATATCCGTACTGCAATATTCTGTTGTCGCAGGTACCGCTTTAATTCCGGGATAGCAATCTCCTTAAAATGAAAAATACTGGCGGCAAGGGCGGCATCTGCAGCGCCCTCTTCAAATACCGTTTTAAAATGCGGCATGGTACCCCCGCCACCGCTGGCAATCACCGGCACCGGCAACGATTGAGACAATTTCCTGGTAATGTCGATGGCAAAGCCCTGTTTGGTCCCATCGTGGTTCATGGATGTTAGCAATATCTCGCCGGCGCCGGCATCTACTCCCTGTTTCGCCCAATTATAGCAGGTAGCCCCGGTTTTTGTTCTGCCGCCATTTAAGTATACATACCATTCTCCATCGGGCTCCTGTTTGGTATCAATAGCCAGCACCACGCATTGGCTGCCGAATTCTTTTGCCAGTTCATTGATTAAACCTGGCCGCTT
>Ga0207658_10002191_pt1 | contig 14504 bp, 14 predicted proteins | sample KBSS33metaG_FD_184322 | JGI IMG/M metagenome (GOLD analysis project Ga0207658, IMG submission 184322) | Switchgrass rhizosphere microbial communities from Kellogg Biological Station, Michigan, USA - KBS S3-3 metaG (SPAdes) (version 2) | ecosystem: Host-associated > Plants > Roots > Rhizosphere...
AATAAAGAGTTTTTAAAGAAAAAACGGTAAAAGATTATTATAATTATAGACACGAATAAGAGATAAAAAATAGATTAAAATGGCAGGATTTTTCATGGTATATCGATTCATAGTTATTTTAGTTTTTGGTGGTATGGTTGGTAATTATATGCAGGCGGCGGATAGAGGACAAACAAAAGAAAGCGATCAAATAACATTTGCAGTAGATTCTCATTGTGAAACCAAAGAAAGCGAAGAAGTTGCAGCCATTAAAGGTGTTTTGCTTGAGGAATTAAGTTTAGAAAATTGCGCTATTCAATCTTTATTACAATTTATATATAGCACTAAGAATTCTCCTTTGTCTTATTTGAGAAAAAAAATGGTTAAGGCAGAAGAGCTTGAACCATGGGTTCGAACAAATACTAATATAAAATGGAGTCAGGCTTTACTGTATGCATCAGGTTCAGGTAATGTAGATGCAGTAAGGATATTGTCTGACGCTAAGGTTAGGTGGGATATGTGTAATGAAGATGGAGTAACAGCTTTAATGTATGCAGCGCATGCAAGTGATAATGAACCTGTAGAGACTATGAGAGTATTGAACGAGTTGTACCCAGGGAGCATTAATGAACGTGATAATGACGGAAGCACGGCTTTAATGCATGCAGCTAGTTTTGGCAAATGGGATAGGTTGAGATGGTTATGTAAAGGCGGGGCTCGCATAGAAGATCGTGATGTTGAAAAACTTTTACAATATGCAGTTTGTAAAAATGGGGATAAAGAAATTATAAATGAATTATTGGCTATGAGCAGTAATCAAGCTAAAGAGTATTTAAATAAACCGGATAAAATAAATGGCAATAAAACAATTTTAATGGAAGTTGCTGCTGCAGGCAATGTAGAGATTATGGAAATATTAATAGGTGCTGGAGCCGAAATTAATGCCCGTGATAAAAAAGGACACACAGTTTTAATGCATGCAGCTAAGCGGGGCCAATGGAAAGCTGTAGAGTCGTTATGTGAAAAAGGGGCTAAGATAGCAAAATTTGATGTTGAGCAACTTTTACAATACGCGGTCAAGGGAAAAGGGAGCATAGATTTTATAAACCAATTATTTAATATTGAAAATATTGATCTAAATAAGCGCATTGGTCAATCTAGCAAAACTACACTTTTAGAGGAAGCTGTTAGTGCTTACCATAAGGAGGCTGTGAAGCTATTGCTTAAAAAAGGGGCAAAGATAAATGTTTTTGGTGGTCATGGCAACATATTAACGTACGCAACCGATCACACAGCCAATGAAGATATTTTATGCACATTGCTTGAATTTGGAGCTAAAGATTTTATAAATACGCCAGACAGCTTTGGATATACGCCTTTAATGCTCACAATTAAAATTTGGACGAATTGTGTAAAACTGGTACCAATATTACTCAAATTTGGTGCTGATGTAAATATAAAAAATGGTCAAGAAACAGCTTTAACATATGCAATGAAGTATCATATTCCAACAAGATGGAATCATGGTGAGGATAGTGATAGTGATAGTGCTATTCTAATACGGTTATTGCGGGAAGCTGGGGCCAAAACATCAGAAGAATTAGATAGTACTATTGTGGCTTCAAATGATTTTGAAAATAAAAAATTAGCCGCAACGGCAGAGAGTTTGGGATTACCGCAAGAAGAACAAAGAAACGCTGCAGCTCCAGCGCCAGCCGCAGTAAAATTAAGTGATGCAGCCGTAGAAGCCCACCTTCCTCAAGTTGCAAACGATGTCCCACTTCCATTAAACCAAAGTCCGTCATTTTGGTCCTCACAAAACTATGGGACAGTTGGATTAGCAGCTGTATTAGCGGTAGCTTTATGTGCATTTGGGTATTATAAAATATTGCCCCAAATGCTTGAGAGAAAAAGGGCTTAAATTTAGATAGCTTTATCGGCCAAACCGATTATGCAAAAATTAGTTGATAATAAAGTTATAAAAACAGACAAAAAACAAGATATAAAAAAATAAACAGATTAAGATGGTAGGTTTTTTCATGGTGTATCGATTAGTAGTTGCTTTAGTTCTCGGTGGCATGATTGGTACTTGTGTGCAAGCGGCGCAGTTTGGAACTGATGGTCTGTTTGCCCAGTCTTCTAGTGCACCTTTATTGAGCGGCACAGACACAATTAGCGCAACTCAAAACGGCGATGGTCAGGGGACTATGCTTGAATTACCCACTTCTGAGACGAGCGTAGGTGCTAGCGTAGGTTTAATGCGCACTGATCATCAACAACATGGCAGTGAAAAAGTTATGTCGGAAAAATTAGTAGTTGGCTTAGCGGTTAGTGATGATGCTGAGAATAAAGAAGAAAGTGATGGGATTACGACTTTACTTAAAATAGCCCAAAAAAACGAACCAGTTCGACAGTTGTTTGGTTATATATATAAAAAAGAGAGCAGAGTTAGCCATAAAGGCAATGAAAAAGACGAATGGCCACTAATTGAATCTTGGGTTACTGAGTATAGTAAAGATGTATGGGATACAGCTCTAATGACTGCTGCTGAAACGGGCAACTTGGAAGGCGTGAAAGCCTTACTTGATATTGATAAAACTATGATTAATATTCAGGATGAATATGGCTATACACCTTTAATGACAGCAATCGTCAATGAACAATGGGAAGTTATGTATTTTTTGCTTAGCAAAAAAGCTGATATAAGTATCTCTGATAGATATGGAGTAACCCCTTTAATGCATGTAGCTGGATCTGGAAATCTAGAAGCTATGCAGGAATTGCTTAAAGCTGGCATTAGTAAAGAGCATATAGATGCGCAGCTTGGTGACGACAATACAACAGCATTAATGCATGCAGCTAGGTTTGGCAATATTGTACTTTTATTAATTGAAAATGGAGCTAATGTTAATGTGCAGAATAGGAGAAAAAAGACAGCTTTAATGCATGTAGTTCAGTATGGTGGAAGTAAAGAAATTGTGGCGGCATTAGTTAAAGCTGGAGATAAAGGGTATGCAGAAATTCAGGATAAAAATGGAAATACAGCTTTAATGCTTGCAGTTAGAGAAAGAAATAGCGAAGCTGTGCAGGAATTGCTTAAAACTGAAGCTAATGTTGAAATTCAGAATAAAAATGGAGATACAGCTTTAACATTTGCAGTTATGTATGGTAGTGAATACGAAGTTATGCGGTCATTGTTGCGTAAAAAAGGAGTCGATTTTGCCAAGTCGGCTAAAGATGGTAATACCCTTTTAATGAGTGCGGTTATGGCTGGGAATAAAGGAGCTGTAAAGGCTTTACTGGAAGTTGGAACTAGAGAATATGGAGATATGAAGAATGAAAATGGTTATACAGCTTTAATGCTTGCTGTTATTGAATGCAGACATGACATTGTAGAGCTATTGATTGAAAAGGTTAATCTTGATGTGCAAGGCGGATATGGATCAACAGCTTTAATGTTTGCAGCTAGAGCACGTAAGACTGAAGAATGTGAAAAAATGATGCAAGCATTGCTTAATGGTGGGGCAAATAAAGAAGTGGAGGATTGTAATGGTTGTACCGTTTTGGGGGGTGCTCTTTACTATGGTAGGCATAATGCTGCAAGTCTATTAATTCGAGCTGGGGCTAAGTTGGATAAGCATGATAAATATGGAGATATATATTTAATGCTTGCAGCTAGTTGTGGAAATAAAGATGTTATACAGGCATTGCTTGATGTTGGAGTTGATGTTGATAGGGTGCTAGATAAATATGACCAGACTCCTTTAATGCTTGCGGTTAAACGTGGAGATAAAGAAGTTGTGGAGGTATTGCTTGGTGCTAATGTTGATGTTTATCTGTTCGATAAAGACAGGAAAACAGCTTTAAATCATGCCATAGATCGTCAAGATGATGTAATAATAGAATTATTACGAGACAAAGAGGCTATGACATTCCAAGAATTAGTGAAGTACCCAGTTTTAAATGCAGAACCAGTAGCAGAACCTGCGCCAGCCGTAGGCCTTCCACCTTCATTAAACCAAAGTCCGTCATTTTGGCCATCACAAAACTATGGGACAGTTGGATTAGCAGCTGTATTAGCGGTAGCTTTATGTGCATTTGGGTATTATAAAATATTGCCCCAAATGCTTGAGAGAAAAAGGGCTTAAATTTAGATTGCTTTATCGGCCAAACCGATTATGCAAAAATTAGTTGGTAATGAAGTCACGAACAGAAACAAGAGATAAAAATAGACAGAAATTAAGAGATAAAAAATAGATAGATTAAAATGGTGGAATGTTTCATGGCGTATCGATTAGTAGTCGTTTTAGTTTTTAGTTGTTTGGTTGGTGCCTGTGTACAGGCGATGGATGGAAGCCAAGGACCTAATAAAGATATACCTGGGTTGCTTGATTTTGCGACTGATGTAGATGGTCCGGATAACAGTAGTCCTGTAGGAATGCTTGAAGCTGACGATCAAGATGATATGTCAGAAGGTCCTTTTGACCAAGAAGAAGATGCAGCAGCAGACGAAAAAGAAGATGCAGAAGAGTCTGGGGTTAAAGCTTTGCTAAATGCAGCAGTATCTGGTAATAAAGAAGCTCGACGGTCATTATTCGGTGATGTATATAAGGAGCATCATCAACTTCTTGTTTCTAGGATTTTGGAAAATCTGGAAAATAGGGAAAAAGAGGCAAATGCAAGAGAGAGTGAAGAAGAGGCTGGGGTTAGGGCTTTGTTAAACGTAGCAGCATTGGAAGATGAAGAAGCTCAACGGTTATTCGGCGATATATATAAGAAGCATAATAAGCTTAGGAATATAACTGTAGAATGGCCAATTCTTGGATCTTGGGTTTTGGAAAATTTAGAAGATAGGGAAAAGAAAGACGTATGGGATACCGTTTTAATTACTGCGATTGAAACTTGCAATAGAGCAGCTGTACAGATATTATTTGATGCTGGAATTGATCTAAATAAGCCGAATAAATATAGATTTGGGTGTACGCCTTTAATGGAAGCGGCTGAAGCTGGCAATGAAGAAGGTGTGCAGATATTGCTTGATTTTGGGGCTAATAAAGATGTGCAGCACAAAGTTTTTGGCTATACTGCTTTAATGCGTGCAGCTGCAAAAGGTCATGATAAAATTGTAGATTTATTAATACGAGCTGGAGCTAAGGTTGATATGCAAAGCAGCAGGGGAGAGACTGCTTTAAAGCTTGCTTCCAAAAAGGGCAACCATAAAGTTATAGATCTATTAAAGGGAGCTGGGGCTGGTGTTCATGCGCGAGGTAAAGCAGTAGTAGGCCCAGCTTTAAATCGAGCTCAGGTTTCAGGAAAATCCATAGATTCTCAAGCCGCAGTTCCCTTAACAAACCCAAATTCGTTATCTTCTTGGTCTTTCCCAATTCCTGGAGTAGTTGTTTCTGTTGGATTCACGGTTTTATTGGCAGTAGCTGCTCTATATGTGTGGCGTCATAAATATTCTCAGGGGTAAGCAAAATAAGAAACTAACTATTTTTTAGAGACGGTTATTTTATGTGTTTCAGAAGTGCTTTTTTTAGGTAGCGTGATTTGTAAAACGCCATTTTTTGATTCTGCTGACACTTTACTTTCATCTATTTTGCAAGGTAGATCTATAGTGCGTTCAAAGTAGCCAGATCTGATTTCTTTTTTGTAATAGTGTTCTTTTTCAACTTCTTTTTTTTCTTCTCGAGAACCAGACACGTATAAATGATGGCCTTCGATTTCTATATTTATTTTTTCAGGGTCGATATCAGGTATATGCATTTTTACTACAACATTGCCATTGTTTTCATAAACATCAGTAGCTAGGTCAGACGTAAAACCGTTTCGTAAAGCAGTATTTTCAAGTAGTTCATCAAGCTCGTGCCAAGGTTTCCAACGAATAAGACTCATTGCCGTTTCCTTTTTTTTATAAATTATATAATAGGCGTATATTTTTAACACGTTTATGGTATTGTTTTTTGTTCGCCAATGTCAAAGAAAAAAAGCAAAAGTGCAAAGTTACAAAGATGTGAAGCATAGTGCAAGTATTTTTTTTGCAGCCTTGTATTATGGCAAGCTGTTTGATTATTATGAAAATGCGGTAAAAAATATGTATATCTTTTTAACAGGAGAATTTTATATGATGTTACTTCATTGGACTATGATTTTTTTGGTTCTTGCTATAATTGCGGCGGTTCTTGGATTTGGTGGTGTAGCAAGAGAGAGTGCTGGAATAGCGAAAATATTATTTATAGTTTTTTTAGTCATTTGGCTTGTATCGTTTTTCTCGTATAATATGTAATATCAGTTTCGTTAGATAATAACGAAAAATAGATTTAGAGCTATGGCTATCACACACTTTTTTGGGTGTGATAGCCATTTTAGTTTTTTTACTATAATTATCTGAAATTGGAATAATTAAAAAAGTATTATATAAAAATAAATTTTAATTAATTCTATAAATTCGGTGTTTGCCAACTTTAATAACCATGCCAGAATGCCAGGCAATTTCACTTTTGAATACTATGGTATCATAGCCATCGATGTGTACCGCGCCAGATTCTATAAGCCGCTTAGCTTCTGATGAACTAGAAATAGCTCCTAATAATTTTAATAATTCAACAATCCAAAGGGGATTTGGCGTTGCTGGATCAATACTTATTGCATCAGCTTGTGCATAATCCTTTTTTTGAAAAAGCGCTTCAAATGCCGTAGCAGCATGCGCTGCTTCATCAGGTGGCCAAAAACGAGCTACAATATCGTGCGCCATCTCTTTTTTAAGAGTCATGGGGTGTAGAGTTTCGGCTGAAACAGCTGTTTGTAATTGGACTATTTTATGTTCTGTTTTATATAAAAGCAATGCTAAATAACGCCACATAAGGGTGTCAGATATAGACATTAATTTGCCATAAGCGTTCTGAGCAGAATCATTAAGGCTTACATAGTTGCCCAGGGATTTGGACATTTTTTGTACCCCATCAAGTCCTTCTAGGAGCGGAGTGGTGATAATAACTTGTGGTTCTTGGCCATATTGTTCTTGTAATGTCCGTCCCATGAGTAAATTAAATGTTTGGTCTGTTCCTCCCAATTCTACATCAGCACGTAAGGCAATTGAATCATATCCCTGCATTAAAGGATAGAGTAGCTCATGTAATCCGATAGGTTCTTTTTGAGCAAGTCGTTGAGCAAAATCTTCTCGTTCTATAATACGCGCAACGGTTACCTTGCCGCACAATTGAATTATATCTACAAAAGTTAATGCACTGAGCCATTCTGAATTATACCGTATGACTGCTTTTGTAGTATCAAGAACTTTACCTACCTGATCAAAGTAGGTTTTCATATTATATTCGATTTCGGCGATGGTTAATGGCGGGCGTGTTTTAGAGCGACCTGATGGATCACCAATGCGCGTGGTAAAATCTCCAATCAAAAAAACTATGGTATGACCAAGGTCTTGGAATTCGCGTAACTTTGAAAGGACAATCGTGTGTCCTAAATGAAGGTCAGGGGCAGTCGGATCCATGCCTAATTTTATAATTAACTTTTCTTTTTTTTCTAATTTTTTTAAAAAAGCATCTTCGGGAGTAATTTGTACCGTATTTTGTTTGATGAGTTGAAAAGTCTCTTGTATGTTTTTCATATTTTATAGTGCACCAATTTTATAATTTATACCAATTTGCAATCTTTTACCCCCCCCCTGCCCCCCGAGGGGGTTGTAGAGGCGGGTCCCCGCCCGCTGGTGGGGTATAAGATGGACCCCGTCGAGGCCCGTTAAAAAAATTTTCTTAATAAATGTTAGTAGTTTAGTATTAGTCGCTCCGGGCCTTCTACGTGATAAATTTTGTGTTTTTTTAGTAGCTATTTTACTTATTTTATCTATAGTATACGAATTTATAATAGGTGAATAAGTTTTGCAAGTATTAAACTTGTCTGTGTTATACCACTAAAGAGAAAGATAAATAATGGTCCAGCACAAATGAAATAGAGAACGAGAGAGATAGATAGTACTACATAATTATCTTGATAAAAAGGACGATCTGATTCATATTCTGAGTCGTTATAAAGTAAAAATGCCATATTGGTACCATTAATAATAATATGCATCACTGCTAATACACTATTTAAGTAGATAAATTCTATCAGAACAAGGCCAAGAATAATAATAATTGATGATGTGTCTGGATAAACGCTGGTGATAGAAAGATTATTGCAATCAAGGGTGCTATAACAAGGGAAGTAAAGTATTCTTGTATCAAATAATGACAATAAAATTATTGAAGCGATAATAGAAGTTATAATATACGAAATGACATCAGAAAACGTCGCAACAATAATACGAAGTCTTCGCCAGCGGCCTATAATGTTAAAAGGGTTAATGGGTACGTATCTTCCCCAACCAAATCCAAAAAAAAGGAGAAGGCAGGTGCCTAAAAAGTCAATATGTTTAAGTGGATTAAAGGTTAAATAGCCGAGTTCATACGCAGTATCATCCCCCATTTTTTTTGCTACCCATGCTCTAAAAGCACCAGCACATGTTGCTGAAGCGACATAACCGAGAAAAAGAGTTGCTATTTTAATTATAAATTCTATCATAATGTTTTTTATTCTTTCTTGTGTTTCTGTTTTAATTTTTTATAACTATATTTTATTATACCAGTTTCATATTCTTACCCCGCCTTTGCCCTGGCGGGGACCCCACAATTTCCCCCGGATGGGGGGTTAAAGGGGGCGAATTTACAGCATTTTTAAGTCGAGCTCGCGTTAATTAGTATTCATGTTTAGTGTAAAACAAATAGTCTTAGTGGTCAAAGAAAAAGGAGTAGTCCATGCAAAAAAGTAAAGTTATAAGAAGCAGCGTTATAAGAAATAGTAGTTTAAGGAGGGTAGTTGGTGTAGAAAGAAGGGTTAGAGGGGTAAGAATGGCTATTTTTTTCTATTCTATTTTATTGTCATTTTCTACGCAATATATAATAAGTGCGCATAATCCACAAACGCATAATCAGTCGCCATCATATAACATGCAAGCACATAATCAACAGACGTATTTGCCGTCAGCGCCGCCGCTATCACCATCCCATTTTTCACCTCAGCAGACACCGTCGTCGCAAGATTATGCACAAGCACAACACCAACCGCAATTTTGTTATCCATATCAATATTATATGCATATCCCATCAACTCCGCCTATGTCGCCATTTATTATTCATAATACAATTGCTGCAAATCCAACAAGTAGCACAGGCCAATCTGTTGAAGTAAGTGCACAAGCAGCTCCGCAGGTTTATCAAGACGCTGTACAGGCTACTGATCAAGCGCAAAAGTTTGAGCTCGCTCAAACTCAGCTCGTTACTCAAGGACAACAGATGCAGATGTCAGCATTTGATTTTGCAGCATTGAATCAGTCAACAGAGAGTTTTCTTTCAGCACATAAGTGGAAGATTTTTTTTGGAATTTTGCTAGCGGGTTATCTATCGGTTTGTAAAAAATTGGCTGAAGAAAATTTATTTATACAGAATGAACATACGTGGGCAAATTGGCAACCCCGTTTTGAAGATAAAAGTTTGGAAACAAATCTATTGCAAGATATACAACTTCGTTATCTTGATCCTTTAGATCCTCAAAATCATCTTACGCCTTTGATTAATTTTTATCAGCATATTGAGTCAGAAGAAAAGCGACTGGCGTTATTTTTAACGTGGGCGGCATGGATAAAAAAATTTCGCCTAACTTATTTTTTTCCATTAAAAGAATATACTATAGAATATGCTCAAATTTGTAAAAAAAGAGTTTTAGCATTGCAAACTGTTTTTCGTAAGTGGGCGGCAACCTGTAATTTTTTGTCGACGAGTAAAGAGGCTATGGTGTCACAAGAAGCTATGGTATTAACTGAAAGTGATGTTAGCTGAGTATCTAAGCAATCTCATAAGATAGCGATTAATAATTAAAAAATAATAAATTGGTTCTCGAGCGCGGGGTACTAATTCTCCAGGATCAGATGTTGATTTGGCATTAGATATTGGTGAACCAATTAAATTTAGCGAAATGGCTCGGACACGAGTTACACTAGAAAATATACCCCTTGCTTTTGAAATAGATATTGTTGATATGCATAATATTCCTGAAGAACTAAGACAAATTATATTGAAAGAGGGGATAATATGGCAGAGTTAGAGCTAGATTTTATAAAGCTTAACAAAGCTCTTAAATCGCTTGATAAAGCACATATCTTTAGTTAAAGACCCCTTTATGGGATCGTAACCCGATTTTAAAGTTAGCTTTGAATTAGTGTTGACAGTTTTGAGAGCGTTATATATTTATACTTGTGTTTGGTTGGTATAGTCGTAAAGTATTAATGAGGGGGCGGGCGGTATGAACTATTTTTTACTTTTCATGATTTTTTTTACGTTTCGCTTGAAAGCCGATATTATAATTAGACCTGCAGCTGCACATGAACTTGACGCGATTTTGGAACTTGATAGACGGGTTACCGATGAATTTTTTTATCCATTATTTGTTAGTTTGTTCAGCAAGTTACATATAAATAATGATCCTGAACAGGAACTTGAGAAAGACATATTAAAAGATGAACTTGCTTTTTCTGAAGGTATAAAGGCGGAAGGAAATGATCGTTTGCATGTTGCCTGGGATGATAATAAAGATGCTCTCTGTGGCATGATTGCCTTTCATAAAGAAAAAAACAATTGCTTTTTTTTGATCCCGTTCACAATAATTTCTCCCGCTTCTTGTGTGGTAATTTCCCAAAAAGCTTGGGGATCTGATCCTAGAGGAGAATATTCTACTGCTATATAACCGGGAATAACATCGGTAATATCAACAGAGTGTCCCTCGCGTGCCAATTTGCGACGAATACCTTGCATATAGGTCGATAAGCATGCTTTAATACCAGAATATTCAGGCCAATTTGCATGGCCAGTCAAGCCAGCGGATGAAGAGATTCCGACAAGATGTCCATGATTTTGCTTGATAAAAAATTCGAGTGCAACGTCTGCCATGGCAACAAAACCTTTACAGTCTACATTAAACATGCGTTCTTTGTTTTCCCATTCTTTTTGTTTATTGTCACTATTATCGCTGTCATTATTATTATTGTTATTATTATCAATTGTTTTGCAATTTCGCGTCCCATACCAGAACTTGCTCCAATAACAATAGCATTTTTTGCTTGCACAGAGAATGTAATCAACAACATGAAAAAACAGTTGAGCCATTTCATATTTAACTCCTTTTTTATTTTAAAATTATTTTAACTTTAGGGAACAATAAAAAACTTAAAATAGACTACAGAATTTCTTTTGAAACATAGGTAATATCAAATTCGTTTGGCTTTCGATGAAAATTTAACCCAAGCAAAATTATCGGTTTATTTTGATGTTGTAAAACTTCATAATATTTACGATTTTCTATTTGCTCCAACGCTTTTTTTGCCGACTGATTAAATTTTAATTCAATAACATAATTAACTGATGAAAGCTCGACAACCATATCTATACGCGCATGACTTGTCATCTGTTCAGAATAAACTTTTAAACCTGCAGCTGTAAATAAAACATGCAGTAATCCATGATAAAAACTTTCTTCTAAAATATGTATTGAATAGGGCACGCGAGCAAACGATTTTTTAATTAAGGCAACTATTTCAGCAATATTTTTCTCTTGAAATGCTGCTCCTACATCTAAAGCAAAACTTCTTGCTTGGGCATAATCCATTTTCGTAAAAACAGCTAAAAAATATTGTTCCATAGCAGTACGTACTTCATAATTTGGATAATCAAGAAGATATTTTTTTTTCATTTCATCAAAACGTACTATCGTCAAGTACCCGGACTGAAATAATAAAGAAACAACAGGAGTTAAACCTATCTCAAAAACACCAAGAAAATCTGCATCTTCAGAAAATGCCTTTAAGTGAAGCATTTCAAGTTCTACCGAACGATAATTTTTTTTTAACTCTTTTATTAAAAAAGACGGAGTCCCCGATTGAAGCCAAAAATTTTCACAATTTTGTTTATCAAGTGCATGCATAAAAGAAAATGGATTATATACAGAAGGCACACTGTCGCCAAACTGATATCCATTATACCAATCCTTAATTTGCTGACGTAGTTCACTGTATGCAATATTTTTTTTATCTGCCCATGCTTGAATATACGGAGCAAAATATTGATCGATTTCTTGATCTGTATAACCACAAATAGTTGACCATCGAGGATCTAATGTTATAGGCGTTAAATTATTGAGTCCTGAAAATACTCCAGCTTTGGCAAATGCACTAACACCGGTCATAAAGGTAAATTTAATATATTTACCTAAGCTTTTAATAACCATAAAAAAACTTTGCCAAAAATTTCGTATCTCTTTTGCCTTTTCTTCGTTCTCATCAAGCGCTTTTAACATTGGAGAATCATATTCATCTATAAGAATTGCAACTTTACCAAAACGATTATAAAGCGCTGTTACTAAATCACCTAAAGCAATTTCAGGAATTGTAGGATGTATTGATGTCGTAAGTTCATAACTTTGAGCAATGCGAGATAGCGCAGAAAGTAATCCGCTAATAAAAACATCAGTATTCCTTACACTAAATTCAGAAAAATCTAAAGAAATAACACCATAAGGTTGCCATGCATAATCACTAGTTTCAATCCACAGACCTTTAAACAATGCCTTATTACCAGCCAAAATTTCTTCCAATGTTGAAACTAAAAGCGACTTTCCAAATCTTCGTGGACGAGAGAGAAAGTACCGCTTCCCTTGTGTAATCAAATTATAAATATCTTCAGTTTTATCGACATAAAGATAGTTTTCGTTACGAATTTCAGAAAATATACTTATACCAAGGGGCAATTGCTGTAAAATAGGAGTTTTCATAGTTACACCAGTTTTGTGTTTTTGCTATATATTATTAATATATACTATAGCATATAAGTGGTATAGGTTAATAAGCAAGAGCATGTACTGTTTGACAAAATGACAAAATGCACCAACTTGACGAGGTGTTGCACTTAATGTTACGTTGATTAAAATATATAGAAGGATACATGGCGCACTTAAAAAATAAAATTACCACTACCACTATAATAATTACTATTATAACGATACTTTTAACAATGATTGCCAAGCCGTTTGTACTGGAAAAATTAAAATTTCTTAATAATTTTATCGTAAAAGACCCTGTACTTAATCAGCCAAGTATGCGAGTCCTTTGAGGGTAGTGCATTGATAAAATTTATTTTATTTCTTTTGAAGCATAGGTAATATCAAATTCGTTTGGCTTTCGATGAAAGTTTAACCCAAGCAAGATTATTGGTTTATTTTGATGCTGCAAAGCTTCGTAATATTTACGATCCTCAATTTGTTCCAACGCTTTTTCTGCCGACTGATTAAATTTTAGTTCAATAACATAATTAACTGATGAAAGTTCAACAACCATATCAATGCGCGCATGACTTATCATATGTTCAGAATAAACTTTTAAACCTGTAGCACTAAATAAAACATGAAGTAATCCGTGATAAAAATTTTCTTGTGGTATGTGAGTGAGATACGGAACCTGAACAAATGTTTCTTTAATTAAAGTGACTATTTCAATAATATTTTTTTCTTTAAAAGCTGCCAATAATTTTAATGCAAAACGTTCTGTTTGATCAACATCTTTTTGAATAAAAATACTCAAAAAATACTGTTCTGCTGCAGTACGTACTTCATAATTTGGATAATCAAGAATATACGTATTTTTTTTCTCATTAAATCCTGTTATCGTTAGGTATCCAGACTGAAAAAGCAAAGAAGTAAGAGGAGTGGCGCCCACCTCAAAAATGCCAAGTGAATTTGCACTTGCATCAAAAGGTTCTAAATGAAGCATTTCAAGCTCTACAGTTCGATAGTTTTTTTTTAATTCTTTTATTAAAAAAGAAGGAGTGCCAGTCTGAAGCCAAAAATTTTCATATTCTTGTTCTTCTACTGCATTCATAAATGAAAATGGATTGTAAACTGCGGTAACATTTACTCCGAATCGATAACCATTATACCAATTCTTAATCTGTTGACGTAGTTCGCTATAAGAAATATTTTGTTTATTTGCCCATTCTTGAATATGTGGCCTAAAATAATAATCTATTTCTTGGTCTGTGTAACCACAAATAGTCGCCCATTGTTCTTTCAATGTCATGACTTTTAAATTATTAAGACCTGAAAATATTCCTGCTTTAGCAAATGAACTAACTCCAGTAATAAAAGTAAATTTAACATATTCATCTAAATCTTTGATGGCTGAAAAAAAATCATGTAAAGATACTCGAATTTCTTCTGCTTTTTTTTGATTATCAAGTACTTTTAAAATTGGATAATCATACTCATCGATAAGAATCGCTACTTTACCAAAACGACTGTGAAGCTCTTCTGCTAAATTGCGTAAAGCAAGTGCTGGATTTGTCGGATGTATTGATTTGGTAAGTTTATAATTTTGAGCGATATTAGATAACACAAAAAGCAATCCATTTGTCAAACTGTCAGCATCA
>Ga0207658_10002193_pt1 | contig 14501 bp, 10 predicted proteins | sample KBSS33metaG_FD_184322 | JGI IMG/M metagenome (GOLD analysis project Ga0207658, IMG submission 184322) | Switchgrass rhizosphere microbial communities from Kellogg Biological Station, Michigan, USA - KBS S3-3 metaG (SPAdes) (version 2) | ecosystem: Host-associated > Plants > Roots > Rhizosphere...
CGGGCCTCGACATCGGTGCGCGCACTCCCGAGGAGATCGCGATCAGCATCCTCGCGGAGGTCGTGGCGGAGAGCCGCCGGGAGGCGGCGCAGACGCCGCGCCCCGCGTCCCTGCCCACCGCGCAGGCCGACGCGGTCGATCCGGTCTGCGGCATGACGGTCGCGATCGCGACGGCGCGCCACAAGGCCGAGCTCGGCGGCCGGACCTATCTCTTCTGCTGCGGCGGCTGCCGGGAGAAGTTCGTGGCGGCGCCCGAGCGCTACGGCGCGACCTTCGCCGCCGGCGGTCCGCCGCCTCCCGCGGGGACTCCGCGATGAAGGCGGAGATCCGCTCCATGCAGGAGGCGATGGAGAAGCAGGGCTACATCGCCGAGGCCGAGATCGCGACCGCCGTCTACCTGTCGCAGGCGATGGGCAAGCCGCTGCTCGTCGAGGGCGACGCGGGCGTCGGGAAGACCGAGATCGCGAAGGTCCTCGCCCGCTTTCTCGGGACCGAGCTCATCCGGCTCCAGTGCTACGAGGGCCTGGACGTCGCGACCGCGCTCTACGAGTGGGACTACCCGCGCCAGATGCTGCGCGTGCGGATGGCCGGCGACGACGCCGACCCGGAGGGCCTCGAGCACGTGATCTTCTCGCGCGACTACCTGCTGGAGCGCCCGCTCCTCAAGGCGATCACGCGCGTCGAGGGGCCCGCGGTCCTGCTGATCGACGAGGTGGACCGCGCTGACGACGGCTTCGAGGCCTTCCTCCTCGAGGTCCTGTCGGACTTCCAGGTCACGATCCCGGAGCTCGGCACGATCCAGGCCATCCACCGGCCGCACGTCGTGCTGACGTCCAACCGCAGCCGCGAGATCGGCGACGCGCTCCGGCGGCGATGCCTCTACCTCTACATCGAGCACCCCGGCTTCGAGAAGGAGGTCCGCATCATCCACTCGCGGGTGCCGGAGGCCGGAGCGCGGCTCGCCGAGCAGATCGCGCGCTTCGTGCAGTCGCTGCGGGAGCGCCGTCTCCTCAAGGCGCCGGGCGTCGCCGAAACGATCGACTGGGCGCAGGCCCTGGTTCGCCTCCACCAGGACGCGCTCGACGCCGAGACCGTCGCGACCACCCTCGGCTGCCTGTTGAAGGACCACAACGACCTGCGCGACCTCTCGGGCGGCGAGCTGTCCTCTCTCGTCGAGGCGGCGACCTCGTGAGGGTCAGCGGGCTGGTGCGGCACCTCGCGGTCTTCGCGCAGGCCCTGCGCGAGCGGGGGATCCCGGTCGCGCTCTCGGACGAGGCGGACGCGCTCGCCGCGCTGACGCTGGTGGACGTCGCCGACCGCGCGGAGGTCCGCCGCGCGCTGCGCGTCGCGCTCAAGGTCCGCCGCCGCCACGCGGCGGCGTTCGACGAGCTGTTCGAGCGGCTCTGGGCTCCGGAGAGCGGCGAGGCCGCGACCGCGGTCGTGAACGCCGCGCGCGATCGGAGGGTTCCGCACGGGCGCCCCGCGCGCAGGCTCGCGGCGGCCGGGGCCGGCGACGGGGAACGGGGCGAGCGCGACGTCCCGTCCGGCGACGCGCCCGCCTACAGCCCCGAGGCGCTCCTGCGGCGGAAGTCCTTCGAGGAGTGCACGCCCGAAGACCTCGCGGCGATGGAGCGGCTGTTGTCGGGCCTCGCGTCCCGGCTCGCCACGCGGCCGAGCCGCCGGCTCGTCCCCACGCGCGGCCGCGGACGGCACGATCCGCGCCGGAGCTTCCGGCGGGCGCTCGCGACGGACGGCGAGTTCCTGGAGTTCGCGCGGCGTTCGCGCGCGATCGAGGAGCCGCGGCTCGTGGTCCTCTGCGACACCAGCGGCTCGATGGACGCGCACACGCGCTTCGTGCTGACGTTCCTCCTCGCGCTCAAGAAGGCCGCGCGGCGCACGGAGGTCTTCGCCTTCAACACGGCGCTGACCCGGCTGACGCCGTGGATGGTCCCGGGCCGGATCGCGCAGACGCTGGACCGCCTGTCCGCCGGCGTGCCGGACTGGTCGGGCGGCACGCGCATCGGGGAGTGCCTCGCCGCGTTCGTGGATCGCTACCTCGACGGCACGGTCGACCGGAGGACCGTCGTGGTCATCGTCAGCGACGGCCTGGACCGGGGCGACACCGCGGAGCTCGTCTCCGCGATGCGCGCGATCAGGTCCCGCGCCCGCCGGGTGCTGTGGCTCAACCCGCTCCTGTCCGATCCCCGCTACGAGCCGACCGCCCGCGGCATGGCCGCCGCGCTGCCCTACGTCGACCGCCTCCTCCCGGCGCACAACCTCGAGTCGCTCGAGCGCGTGCTGCCGCTGGTGGCCGCGTGAGAGGGAGGATCCCGTCGATGCCGTCGGGGATCCTGCGGCGCGGCCTCCTCGTGGCATTGTCCCTGTCGGCCGGCCTCTTCGGCTGCGCGAGCACCGAGCGGCGTCCGGCCGTTCCGTTCGAGCTCTCGACGCAGGCGAACGTCGTCGGATTCCCGGCCGGCATCCGCTACTTCCCGCGCGACGCCACGGACGTCAGGGAATTCGAGAGGGACTTTCTCGCGTCCAACGAGGCGGAGAAGAAGTTTCTCGGCGTCGACGAGCTTCCGCCGAATTCGTTCCTCGCGATCTCCGGCGGCGGAGACAACGGCGCCTTCGGCGCGGGCCTCCTGAACGGCTGGACGAAGGCCGGCACCCGCCCGGAGTTCAAGCTCGTGACGGGCGTGAGCACCGGCGCGTTGATCGCGCCGTTCGCCTTCCTGGGGCCGGCGTACGACGAGAGGCTCAAGGCGCTGTACACCGGCATCTCCATGCGCGACGTCGCCGAGGAACGCTCGCTTCTCTCGGTCCTCTACAACGACGCGCTGGCGGACAACGCACCGCTCCGGAAGCTCGTGAAGAAGAGCGTGACGCAGGAGATGGTGGATGCCATCGCGGCGGAGCATGACAAGGGGCGCGTCCTGCTCGTGGCTACGACGAATCTCGACGTTCGCCGGCCGGTCATCTGGAACATCACGGAGATCGCCGCGACACGCCTTCCGGGCGCACTCGACCTGGTTCACAAGATCCTGATCGCCTCGGCCGCGATCCCCGGGACGTTCCCGCCCGTGATGATCGACGTCGAGGCGGGCGGCCGGCGATACCAGGAGATGCACGTCGACGGCGGCACGGCGTCGCAGGTCTTCGTCTATCCGTCCGCGGTCAAGCTCCACGAGCTCTTCCAGCGCGATCGGACGCTGTACATGATCCGCAACGCGCGGATGGATCCGGAGTGGGCGCAGGTGGACCGGAGGACGCTGCCCATCTCCCTGCGCGCGATCACGTGTCTGATCCACAACCAGGGCATCGGCGACCTCTACCGGATCTACTCGATCGCCCGGAGGGACCACATCCGCTTCCAGCTCGTCTACATTCCGAGCACGTTCCAGACTCCCCACCCCGCCGAGTTCGACACCGCCTACATGCGGGACCTCTTCGCGCTCGGTGAGAAGATGGCCGTCGAGGGCCACGAGTGGTACGAGCATCCGCCCGTCCTGCTGTCGGGCGTCGACGACGAGGAGGGGGGAGGCGGCCGGTGAGAAGAATGGGCGTTGCTCGCGTATCGACACGTCGAAAGGAGCGGCCATGATTCCGGGATCGTTCGACTATCACGCGCCAGAGACCCTCGCGGAGGCCCTGGACCTCCTCGGAAAACACCCGGACGACGCCAAGGTGCTCTCCGGCGGCCAGAGCCTCCTGCCGCTCCTGAAGCTGCGGCTCGGCGCCGCGGCGCACCTCGTCGACATCGGCAAGATCCCGGACCTCGAGTACATCCGCGAGGACGGCGGGTTCCTCAAGATCGGCGGCCGGACGCGGGAATCGACGCTCGAGCACTCTCCGCTCGTGCGCCGGAAGTACCCGCTCCTCGCCGACACGGCCGAGGTCATCGCCGATCCGCTCGTCCGCAACCTGGCGACCATCGGCGGCAACCTCGCGCACGGCGACCCGGCGAACGACCATCCGGCGACGATGCTGGCATACGGCGCCGAGATCGTCGCGACGGGGAAGACGGGCACGCGGACGATCCCGATCGGCAAGTTCTTCACGAGCCTGTTCGAGACGGCGCTCGCCCCCGACGAGATCCTGACGGAGATTCGCATTCCGGTCCCGCCGCCGAGGAGCGGGGGGGCCTACGTCAAGCTGGAGAGGAAGGTCGGCGACTTCGCCACCGCCGCCTCCGCGGCGCAGGTCACTCTGGGCCCGGGAGGCGAGGTCGAGAGGGTCGGCATCGGCCTGACGAACGCGGGTCCGACGCCGATCCAGGCGACGGCCGCGGAGCAGTTCCTGCGCGGGAAGAAGCCGGACGCCGGCGCGATCGCGGAGGCGGCGCGCCTCGCGGCGTCCGCGGCGGCGCCGGCCGCGGACCGCCGCGGCTCGGTCGAGTACAAGACGGAGATGGCCCGCGTCCTGACGGGCCGCGCCCTGGCGAAGGCGATCGCCCGGGCGCAGGGAGCGTGACATGGCGAGGCACACGATCGAGATCAACGTCAACGGCGCGCCTTCGAAGGGCGAGGTCGAGTCGCGCCTCCTCCTCGTGCACTTCCTGCGCGAGAACCTGCGGCTCACCGGGACGCACATCGGCTGCGACACCACCCACTGCGGCGCGTGCACGGTCCTCCTCGACGGCGTCCCCGTCAAGTCGTGCACCGTGCTCGCGGTGCAGGCCGACGGCCGCGCGGTCGACACCGTGGAGGGGCTCGAGAAGGACGGCAAGCTCCATCCCGTGCAGGAGGGCTTCTTCCAGGAGCACGGCCTGCAGTGCGGCTACTGCACGCCCGGGATGATGATGACGAGCTGCGCGCTCCTCTCCACGAACGGCAGCCCGACCGAGGCCGACGTCCGGCGGGCGATCTCCGGGAACCTGTGCCGGTGCACGGGCTACGTCAACATCGTCAAGGCCGTTCTCCACGCGGCGGCTTCCGCGCGCGAGCAGAAGGCCGCCAAGGCGAGCTAGGAAGGAGCGCAAGTCATGGCATCCACACCGCGCACCTCGCCCGAAGTCGGAGGCATGGGGCACTCGGTGAAGCGCAAGGAGGACCCGCGCTTCCTCCGGGGGAAGGGCAACTACGTCGACGACATCCAGCTGCCGGGCATGCTCCACATGGACATCGTGCGGAGTCCCTACGCGCACGCGAAGATCCTGAAGATCGACTCGTCCGCGGCGCTCAAGGTCCCCGGCGTGCTCGCCGTCATCACCGGCCAGACCCTGGAGCAGTACAAGCTGCACTGGATGCCGACGCTCATGTCGGACACCCAGATGGTGCTGCCGACCGAGAAGGTCATGTACCAGGCCCAGGAGGTCGCCGCGGTGATCGCCACGGACCGCTACGCCGCGGCGGACGGCGCGGCCGCCGTCGAGGTCGACTACGACCCGCTGCCCGTCGTCGTGGACCCGTTCAAGGCGCTCGAGCCCGGCGCGCCCGTGCTGCGCACGGACAAGCCCGGCAAGACGGACAACCGCATCTTCCACTGGGAGGTGGGGGACCGCGCGGCGACGGACAAGGCGCTGGCCGCCTCGGACGTCGTGGTCGAGCAGAAGATCTATCTCCCGCGCATCCACGTCGCGTCGATCGAGACCTGCGGCATCGTCGCGGACTTCGATCGCATCCGCGGCAAGCTCACCGTCTACATGACGACGCAGGCGCCCCACGCGATCCGCACCGTCATCGCGCTGGTCGCGGGGCACGTGGGCCTGTCGGAGGAGAAGATCCGCGTCGTCTCTCCCGACATCGGCGGCGGCTTCGGCGGCAAGGTGCCGGTCTATCCGGGCTACGTCATCGCGATCGCGGCGTCGGTCGTGATCGGCAAGCCGGTCAAGTGGGTCGAGGACCGGATGGAGAACCTGCAGGCCGACTCCTTCGCGCGCGACTACCACATCACCGCGGCGCTCGGCGCGAAGAAGGACGGCACGATGACCGGCCTTCGGATCAAGACGATCGCCGACCACGGCTACGCCGACGCGGCCGCGAATCCGTCCAAGTTCCCGGCGGGACTGTTCTCGATCTGCACCGGCTCCTACAAGATGCCGGTCGCGTTCGCCGAGGTGGACGGCGTCTACACGAACAAGCCGCCGGGCGGCATCGCCTACCGCTGCTCCTTCCGCGTGACCGAGGCCGTCCACGCGATCGAGCGGATGACCGACATGCTGGCGCAGGAGCTGAAAATGGACCCCGCCCAGCTGCGGATGAAGAACTTCATCCCGGAGAACGAGTTCCCCTACAAGTCGGTGCTGGGCTGGGAGTACGACAGCGGGAACTACCCGGCGGCGCTGAAGAAGGCCATGGACATCGTGGGCTACGACGCGCTACGCAAGGAGCAGGCCGAGAAGCGCAAGAAGGGCGAGCTCATGGGCATCGGCATCTCGAGCTTCACCGAGATCGTCGGCGCCGGGCCGAGCAAGCAGTTCGACATTCTGGGCATCAAGATGTTCGACTCCTGCGAGCTGCGCGTACACCCGACCGGCAAGGCCACGGCGCGCTTCGGGACGAAGTCCCAGGGTCAGGGCCACGAGACGACCTACGCGCAGATCATCGCGGAGGAGCTGGGCATCCCGGCGGCGCACGTCGAGGTCGAGGAGGGCGACACGGACACGGCGCCCTACGGGCTCGGCACGTACGCCAGCCGCTCGACGCCGACGGCCGGCGCGGCGGGCGCCATCGCGGCGCGCAAGGTGCGCGACAAGGCGAAGAAGATCGCCGCGTACGTGCTGGAGGTCTCCGAGGACGACCTCGTCTGGGAGGTGGGCAAGTTCTCGGTCAAGGGCGCGCCGCAAAAGTCGAAGACGATCCAGGACATCGCGTTCGCGGCGTACACGAACCACCCGCAGGGCATGGAGGCCGGGCTCGAGGCCGTCGACTACTACGATCCGCCGAACCTGACCTTCCCCTTCGGCAGCTACATCTGCGTCGTCGACATCGACCGCGGCACCGGCGAGGTCAAGGTCCGGCGCTTCGTCGCGGTGGACGACTGCGGCAACATCATCAACCCGATGATCGTGGACGGCCAGATCCACGGCGGGCTCTCCATGGGCCTCGCGCCGGCCCTCTACGAGGAGATCACCTACGACGAGGACGGCAATGTCCACGGCGGCAGCTTCATGGACTACCTGGTGCCGACCGCCATGGAGACGCCGAAGTGGGAGACGGACAAGACGATCACGCCCTCGCCGCACCACCCGTTCGGGGCGAAGGGCGTGGGCGAGTCGGCCACCGTGGGCGCGCCGCCCGCGATCGCCAACGCCGTCGTCGACGCGCTCGCGCACCTGGGGGTCAAGCACATCGACATCCCGATCACGCCGGAGAAGGTGTGGAAGATCCTGAAGGAGAAGGGGGCGGCGGAGTAGGACGGGCGATGCGACCTCCGGCGCGGATCGCGGATTTCGGGCGCGACCTGCCGGCGCTGCTCCTTCCGTTCGTGCCGAAGTGCCCGCTCTGCCTCCTGCCCCTCTTCGCGGCGGCGGGGATCGCGCTACCACCAAAGCCGGTGCTCGACGTCGCGGTCGCCCTCGCGGCAACCGTCTGGGTCGCGACCATCCTGTCGACCGCGCGCTGGCTCCCGGTGCGCCTGGCCGCGCTCGCCGCGGCGGCTCTCCTCGTCGGCGGACGCGCGCTCGAGGCGACGTGGGTCGGAATGATCGGCGCCGCGCTCGTCCTCGCCGTCGTGTTCTGGACGCGCCGCCGGCCGCGCGCGTGCGCGGCACCGATGCTCACCCGGTCCCCGGGACGCTCCGCGGAAGTGCGTTGAGCCGGGGCCGAGCCGCGGGTCGGTCGAAGCGATTCTCCCCGAAGTGTCCCGCCCGGTCAGCGACGAGCCGTCCATGAATCGGCTCGCCCTCTTTCGGACGCGGGTCGCGGTCGATCGGTGAGCGCCTCGCGAAGGCGATGCCGATGACGCTCCGCCGGAGGATCCTCCTGGGGGTCGCGTGGGCCGCGGGCGTGGTCGCCCTCCTCGCAGTGCTCGCCCTGGTCTCGGCGCCCCTCTGGATCAACCTCGAGGCGGTCCGGAAGCGGATCGAGTCCGCCGCCTCCTCGGCCCTCGGCGGCGAGGTGACGGTCGGACGAATCGAGCTCTCCCTGCTTCCGCGCCTCGGAGTCGTGGTCCGGAAACTGGAGCTCTCAGGACCGGGGACGGTCCATGGGGCCGTCGGGTCCGTCAGCATCTCTCCCATGCTCCGCTCGCTCCTTCGCGGCCGGTTTCGCATCTCGGCGCTCCGGGTGGACGGGCTCGAGCTGACGATCGCCGTTCCCGAAGCGGCGAAGGAGGCCAGAGAGGAAAAGCCGGCGCCTCCATCCGATCCGCTCCAGAGCCTCGCGCCGGCCATCGCGTCCCTCGCCTCGGAGGCGTCCGGGCTGCTCGTCGAGATCCACCGCGGGAAAGTGGTGGCTTCCCGCGGCGGGCTGAACCTCGCCGTCCTCGACGGCCTCGAGGCGAGCGTCCGGGTCCCGCCGACGGCGCCCGGCACGCTCCACGCGGATGTGCGGGTGTCCGCCTCGTCCGTCACCCTTCGGCGGACGGATTCGCAGGTCCTCGAGGTCGGCGGTCTTCGAATCGAAGGCGCGCTGGAGGGCGGGGCCGGGAAGACGAAGGTCGCGCTCTCGCGGCTGTCCACGGAGTCTCCCCGGTTTCTCGCGGAGGTCGCGCTCTCCTCCGACCGCGCCGCCCCGCGGGTCGGCCTGACCGCCCGCGGCAGCGGCCTCGACGTGACGGCGCTGCGTGGGAAGCTTCTCTCCTTCGCCGGGGACAACCCCACCATCGCGTCGATCTTCGCGATCTTCCGGGAAGGCACGCTGGCCTCCTTCTCCTTCGCGGTTGAAGGAAGGACGGCGGCGGACCTGGGCATCTTCGAACGGATGTCGATCCACGCGGTCCTCGCCGACGGGTTCGTCCGCATCGACAGCGTGGGCCTCGACCTCGCGGAGGCGCGTGGAGACGTGGCCGTCGAAGGGGGCGTCCTCACCGCGGAGCACGCCGGGGCGCGCATCGGGAGATCGCGGGCGTCGGACGGCAGCGTCCGGATCGGACTCGCGGCGAACGACGACACCCTGCGGGTCGAGGCCACGGTGCGGTCGGAGCTCGCCGAGCTTCCCGGGATCCTCGCCCGCGCGATTCATGGCGGCTCCTTCAAAGAGGAGCTCTCGCTCGTGGAGGGCCTCGCGGGGAGCGCGACGGCCCGGGTCACGATCGGAGACCGGGAGGCGGCGCTGCAGACGACGGTCTCCGTGTCCGAGCTGCAGCTCTCCGCGCGCTACCGGCGGCTTCCCTGGCCGATCCGGATCCGGCGCGGGACCTTCTTCTACGACGGGAGCCGTGTCGGGGTGGGCGAGCTCGCCGGGAGCGTCGGAGGTCAGACCTTCTCCGGCCTGGCGGCCCGCGTGCGGCTTGGGGACTCTCCTCGTTTCGAGGCAGTCTCCGGCAGCTTCGCGTTGACGCTGGACGAGCTGTTCGACTGGCTGGCGTCCCGGAAGGGGATGGAGGCGCTGCGAACGCGGATCGCCGGGCTGCGGGGCTCCGTCGTGCTGTCCGTCGGCGGACTGTCGGGACCGATCTCCCGGCCCGCGGACTGGCGATACCAGGCGACGGGATCCCTGAAGGATCTCGTTCTCGACGCCGCGTTCCTCCCCGGGACCCTCGAGGTGAAGTCCGGAGACTTCCGGATCGACGACGCCGCGATCCGCGTGACGGGACTCGAGGCGCGAACGCGCGACGCGGCCGTCCGGGTCTCCGGCGCCCTCGACGGCCTCCGACGGGGCCCGAGGAAGCTCGACGCGGTGGTGGACGGCGAGACGGGGCCGGACTCGGTCCGGTGGATCTGGGAGAAGGCCTCGCTCCCCGTCGAGCTCCTTCCGGCGGCGCCGATCGCCCTTCGCGAGGTCCGGGTCGGGCTCGCCAGTACGGAGACGCTCTCGCTGGCCGGGGGCTTCACCTTCGCGAGCGGCTCCCGCGCGACGCTCGACCTCGTCGAGGACAGTGAGGGAACGGACGTTCGCCGCCTCACGATCGCCGACCGCTTCTCCGACGCCTCGATCTCTCTCGGTCTCCGGAAGACGGAGGTCGATGTCGGTTTCACCGGCCGGCTGGCTTCCGCGACCATGCACGAGCTGTTCGCGACAGAGGGCCGGAAGCACGGCCGCATCGAGGGCGATTTCCATGCGCGGGTGTCCCGGGATGGCCTCGGGAAGACGTCGGCGAGCGGAACGCTCACGGTGGCGGACGTCGTGATTCCGACCCCGGCCGGGGAGATCACCACCGAGGCCCTCGACGTTCGAGCCGCGGGGACCCGGCTGACCGTGTCTTCCTCCTTCGCCCTGGACGAACAGCACCTCTCGATCAAAGGAGGCGCCACCCTCCAGGACGACGGGATCGCTCTCGACCTGGACGTCGCCGCCGGCGCGATCGCGTGGGAGCGCGTCGAGAAGGTTCTCGACCGGCTGAACGAGGGGAAGAAGGCGGCCGGCTCGACGAAGGAAAGCGAGGCGCCCGAAACCCCTCTGGCGATCAGCGGCGTCGTCCGTCTCGCCATCGACTCGTTCACGTTTCGAGAGTTCGCGTGGAAGCCGGTTCTCGCCGACGTCGAGCTGACGAAGGAGTCGATCACCGCCACGGTGAGGAAGGCCGACGTCTGCGGCATTGCGACGACCGGCGCGATTCGGTTTCCGCGCGGCGGCGCGATGTCCGTCAGTGCGCTGGTCGCTGCCGCGGGCCCGGACATCACGACCCCGCTGGCGTGTCTCGGAGTCCCGAAGGCCCCGATCACGGGAGCCTACGAGGCGAGCCTCCAGGTCGAGGGAAAAGGGGAAGCGGCGGAGCTCGCAAAAGCCCTGCAGGGCCCGCTCAAGTTTCGAGCGTCGAAGGGAACGATCGGCAAGACCAGCGTGCTGACGAAAATCCTGGGGGTCGTCAACGTGACCGGGGCCTTCAAGGGCAAGAGTCGGAGCCGTCTCGGCGAGGCGATGACCTTCGACGAAATCACGATCGAAGGACAGATGGAAAGCGGCCGGCTCTCGATCCGCGAGGCCGCCCTGAAGTCGCCGTCGTTCACGATGGCGGCCAGCGGAACGCTCGACTACACGGGGGACAAGTCCGTGGACGTCATGGTTCTCACGTATCCCTTCTCGACGTTGGACAAGATCATCCGGGTAATCCCGGTCCTCCGATACATCCTCGGGCGGAAATTCCTGTCCGTGGCGACGGAGGTCACGGGAACCGTGGACGACCCGAAGATCCGCCTCGCGCCGGCGAGGGACGTGGGGCAGGGACTGGTCAACGTCCTGAAGAGAACGGTGAAGCTGCCGGTCCATGTCTTCAATCCGTCCTGAGGTGCGGCGCTCGCTCGTTTCTTCGGGCCGCTGACGAAGGCCGCGTTCCCGAGTACGAAGGGCGCCCGGGCGCGGCCGCGGCCGCAGGAGCGGGCGACTGCCTAGAATCCGTCTCCGTGAGGCGTCCTTCCCTCGCCGTGCTCTTGCTGGCATCCGTTACCGCGGCGTCCGCCCTCGCCGCCGACGCCGCCTCCGAGGCCACGGCGGACTTCGAGCGTCTTCGCTCGCTCGTCGGCCGGTGGCACGGCACCATCGAGTGGACGGGCGCGCGCACGGACAAGGGGGAGATGGACGCGGAGTACACGCTGACCGGCCACGGCACGGCCGTCGTCGAGAACCTCGTCTCGGGCGGCGAGACGGTCATGACCAGCGTCTACCACCGCGACGGGCCGACGCTGCGGATGACGCACTACTGCGGCGTGGGAAACCAGCCGCGGCTGCGCGCGGAGCCGGCGGACCCCGCGCATCCCGAGCGGCTGCGCTTCGTCTTCGTCGACGCGACGAACCTCGGCGACCCGCCGGGCCCGCACGTGGACGGGGTCGAGCTGCGCTTCCTCGATGCCGCGCACGCGGAGCTGTTCTTCCACTTCACGAGCGCGAAGGGCGACAGCCTGGAGCGGATCGCGCTGACCCGGGCAGCGCCCGCACCGCCCGCGCGTTAGGCGCGGAACCGGAGGCTCTGCGTCCCGATCTGGATCAAATCGCCGTCCGCGAGGACCTGCTCCTTGACCTTCTTGCCGTTGACGTAGACGCCGTTGTTGGAGTCGAGGTCGACGATCCGAAACCCGTCGGGGCCTAGGGCGATCTCGGCGTGGCGCCGCGAGACCTCGGTGAAGGGGAGCTCGATCTCGCACTTGGGATGCCGGCCGATCGTGTTGGTGCCGGATCGAAGCGCGAAGACTCTCTCCTCCTTCCCGTCGACGATCCGGACGGCGCGCGCGGCGGACGCGACGACGGTGTCCTGCGAGGAGGGGGCGCGGGTCACCTGTGTGGTCACGGGCGTGCGCGGGTTGGACGGACGCCGCGCCGGAGGCGGAACCGGAGGCGACGGCCCGGCCTTGTCGGGCGGCAGGATCCGCGTGGCGTCGTCGGCGGCCGAATCGGCGGGGGCCTCGAGCTCCGCCTCCGAGCGGAACGCCCGGCGGAACTGCTCGCGCATCCCCTCGATCTCGTCGGCCCACGCCTTGCGGTCGGTCAGGTCCCGCTGGCACGCGGCCAGGCGCGTGGCGAATTCCGCCTCCGGGTACTCGCCGAGGGAGTTGCGGAACTCCAGCTCCTCCTTGGCGAGCCCGGTCTCCTGGAGGCTTCGCTCGGCGTCGGACTGGAACGCGCGGAGCTTGGCGTACTCCTCTCGGGCGCGCTCCCGCAGCGGACGGGCCTCCGTCTCGAGCGCCTCGAGGCGCGTCGCGTAATCGCGCCGGACGCGCTCGAAGACCGCCGGCGAGACCGTTCCGCGGCTCGACTCCATCTTCCCGAGCCGCTCCCGGAAACGGTCCTCCTCCTCGCGGATGCGCGTGAGCTCGCCGATCGCGGAGGTGTCGATCTGTTTCAGGTCGTCAGGCATGCGTGCGGCCCGGAGACCTCGCGCGTCTCCTCGCCGCGAAGAAGCTAGCAGGCCGCCCGCGACGGGTCAACGGCCCGGGCGATCCCTTACCAGATCTGGCACCTCGGTTCGCGGATCATCACGACCCCGGGAGTGCAGGCGAACGCCTTGGCGAACTCGGGCATGTTCGAGGCCGTACCGACCGCGCGGTACTTGCCCAGGGGATGCTCGTTGGTCGCCGCCAGCAGGCGCGCGTACTCGGGCCGGTGGTTGGACGCCCAGATCCGGCCCCACGAGACGAAGAACCGCTGGTCGGCCGTCAGTCCCTCGATCGGCGGCGGAGTCGGCTTGCCCTCGAGGCTCTTCTTGTACGCCCGGTAGGCGATGGTCAGGCCGCCGAGGTCCGCGATCGACTCTCCCTGCACGAGCTGGCCGTTCTGGTGGACGTCGGGCTCGATGAAGTAGCCGTCGAACTGGTCGATGATGCACTTCGCCCGCGCGTCGAAGTTCTTCGCGTCCTGCTCGGTCCACCAGTCCGTCTGGTTGCCCTTGGCGTCGAACTTGCGACCGGAGTTGTCGAAGCCGTGCGTGATCTCGTGCCCGATGACGGCGCCGATGCCGCCGTAGTTGATCGCGTCGTCCCCCTCCGGATAGAAGAAGGGAGGCTGCAGGATTCCGGCCGGGAACGTGATCGCGTTCTTGGCCGAGTTGTACGACGCGTTGACCGTCGGCGGCGTCATGCCCCAGTCGCTCTTGTCGCGGGGCTTGCCGATCTTGCCGAGGTCCCTCTTCCACTCGAACTGGCTCGCCGCGAGCACGTTCGCCCCGTGGGACGCGCGCGTGATCGCGAGCGTCGAGTAGTCGCGCCACTTGTTGGGGTAGCCGATCCGGGTGTCGAACGCGGCGATCTTGGTGAGCGCGGCCTTCTTCGTGTCCTCGCCCATCCAGTCGAGCGTCTTCACGTCGTCCGCGAGCGCGGCGAGGAGGTTCTTGACCATCTCGTCCGCCCGCTGCTTGGCCTCGGGCGGGAAGTGCTCCTTCACGTAGATGCGGCCGAGGGCCATCCCCATCGCGTTGTCCGTCGCCGTGACGCAGCGCTTCCAGCGCGGCTGGATCTCGGGCACGCCGGAGAGGATCTTGCCGAAGAAGGCGAAGTTCTCGTCCACGAACCGCTTGGGCAGCGACGGCGCGGCGGCGGAGACGAGCCGCCATCGCAGGTACGCCTTCCACACCGGCAGCGGCTCGGAGCGGAGCAGCCCGTCCGCGGCCTTGAAGAAGTCGGGCTGCCAGACGTTGACGGCGACCGCCGGGTCGACGCTCTGTTCCGCGAAGTACTTCGTCCACTCCAGGTTGGGGTTCGCCTTCGCGAGCTCGGCGACCGAGGTGGGGTGGTGCGTCTTGTCCGGGTTGCGGATGTCGACGTTGCTCTGCGAGGCCTCCGCGAGCCTCGTCTCGAGGCCGAGGATCGCCTTCGCGTCGCTCGCGGACTTCTCCGGCTTCCCGCCCGAGAGCTCCAGCATCTTCGCGACGTGCGCGAGGTACTGGTCGCGGAGCTTGACCGACTTCTCGTCCTTCTTGAGGTAGTAGTCCCGCTCGGGGAGCCCCAGCCCGCCCTGGAGCGCGGCGGC
>Ga0207658_10002196_pt1 | contig 14496 bp, 21 predicted proteins | sample KBSS33metaG_FD_184322 | JGI IMG/M metagenome (GOLD analysis project Ga0207658, IMG submission 184322) | Switchgrass rhizosphere microbial communities from Kellogg Biological Station, Michigan, USA - KBS S3-3 metaG (SPAdes) (version 2) | ecosystem: Host-associated > Plants > Roots > Rhizosphere...
CAAGGCCGCCTAACATGCGCGTGCAGCGGACTCGTTCGTCGGCTTCGCCTCCTCACTCGCCGCTGACGCGCGGTCCGTTAGGCGGCGGAAGTTGCGCCGATGGCTAGACAGGGGGCACGAATCGGCGCAGGTCTCGCTGTGGCGCTTGTGGTCGGCTGCGCGAGGGAGCGCGACACGTTGGGAAATCCGATCGACGGTTCGCATCGCGTGACGACTTTCGCAGTGATCGATAGCCGATCAGAGAATCTCTGGAGGATCTCAGCGCCGGCGCCGGGTGTGCGCTCCGCGGAGCACGTTGAGTACGGCCAGGTCCCGAATGGCTTTTCACAGGAAATACCTCCAGGGAATGCGGCACCGCGGGCGATGATTCAAGGCGAGAGGCTAATCGTGGTGATCGTGACGCCGGAGTACGTATATCGGGCCGAGTGCGTGGGAGCCGGGCCAACGGAGCCTCTGTGCGAAACGTGGGAATCAGCACCACCTGATAAGGCGGTCATTGATCGAGCATTGCGCGGAGAGAGAATCGGCAGACCTTCATGAGTAGTCATCGGCCGACGCCTAACATGCGCGTGCAGCGGACTCGTTCGTCGACTTCGCCTCCTCACTCGCCTCTGACGCGCGAGCCGCTAGGCAGCGCGGGCAGGTGTGGTCGTCGGCATTCCGTGGACCAATGATTCGCCGCCTTGTTGTGTCCGATGCCGAAACGTACGTAGTACTGCGTCGTGAGGCACTCGACGATTCACCGTTCGCCTTTGGCTCGTCGCCATCTGATGATCGAGCGCGTTCCGTCGCCTTTGTTCGCGAGGCGCTCGGGGACCCAAGGCAAGCGGTGTTTGGCGCATTCGACCCGGAGCTTGTCGGGATCGTCGGGCTCAACCGCGAGTTGAGCATCAAGACCGCCCACAAGACTCGGCTCTGGGGGCTCCACGTAAGGCCTGTACATCGAGGCTGTGGCCTCGGGAGGTCCCTTGTCGAGGCAGCGATCGGCTTCGCGCGATCTCTCGAGGGCGTGGGTTTCGTGCAGCTCTCGGTGAGCGAGCGTGCCGAGGTGGCGTCAGCACTCTACGAGAGTCTCGGATTCGTGACGTGGGGAGTGGAGCCGGCGGCGCTTCGGTTCGATGGCGCCAATGTTGCCGAACGGCACATGCAACTGGTGTTGCTTTCAGGCGCTGCCTAACATGCGCGTGCAGCGGACTCGCTCATCGCCTTCGGCTCTTCACTCGCCGCTGACGCGCGGCCCGCTAGGCCCCGCATGACCCAGTTGGCTTCTGACAGGGTGAGTATCGGTTGGCGTTTCGGCGCACTCTCCCTGATCCTTGCACTGGCTGCTGTCGTTTGGTTTTTCTTCACTCTGTACGGCCGAGTTCGCAACGCGACTTCAGGCCCGGAGCTCGCGTTGGCAATGTGGTGGATGGTTTACCCGAGTGCGAGCCTCGTTGCCCTAGGTCTCATTAGCGCGGCCGTAGGGCTGTCGCGGTGGAGTCGGGATCGCCCTTTCGCCCTAGCCGGGTTCATCCTAAACGGCGGCTTCTTAACCTATCTCGGTCGGCTAATTCACCGGGGCCTGTGGTGAACCCGTTCGACCGGGCGGGACCTAACATGCGCGTGCAGCGGACTCGTTCGTCGGCTTCGCCTCCTCACTCGCCGCTGACGCGCCGCCCGTCAGGCGGCGCAGTCGCATAGCAATGCGCGCACGAGAGGTGTTGGAGGAATCATAAGAGACAAGGAGGGCGAGATGAAAATACTTTACGGGGTAGCTCACGGTCTCGCAGCGGTCGGTATGGTGCTTGGCGGGTCCTCCGCCACGGGCACGTCCGCGCGGGCAGCGGCTGCCGACCGGAGTACGGCGCAGATCACCGTGCTCTATGACGCGTTCGGCAAACCCTCCGCGATGCAGAAGGACTGGGGCTATGCGGCGCTCGTCCAGTACGGCGGCACGCGGATCCTCTTCGATACCGGCAATAGCCCCGACATTTTGGCTCGGAACGCAAAGGCCAAGGGCGCTGACCTGTCGCAGCTTGACTTTGTGGTCATGTCACATCGGCACGGTGATCACATGGGCGGGATGGCGTACCTCCTGAGCGTGAACCCCAAGGTGAAGATCTATGCGCCCAAGGAGGCCTTCGGCGTCTATGGAGCCGACCTGCCGAGCAGCTTTTTTCGCAAGGACGAATCGCTGCCGCCGGAGAAGCGCTACTACGACGGCAAACCGCCTGAACTCATGCGGTTTGGCTCTGCTTGGCCTGGCGCCAGCTTCGAGTTGATCGACAAGCTGACTGAAATCGCTCCAGGCATCCATGTGATTGCACTGGTCTCCGACAAGCCGGGCACTCTGGAATTGCGCGAGCTGTCGCTAACCATTGACACGCCAGACGGTGTGGTAATCGTGGTGGGCTGCTCGCATCCCGGCATTGATAAGATCGTGCAAGCCGCAGCGCAGATCAATCCGCGCGTCCATTTGATTGCCGGCGGGTTTCATTTGGTCGTGTCCAAGGACGACGAGATCGACAGGATCGTCACAGCCCTTCGCGATACCTACAAGGTTGCATACGTAGCACCCGGACACTGCACCGGCGAGCCCGCGTTCACCGCGCTCCGGGAGGCATTCGGTGATCGTTACCTCTATGCTGGGCTCGGCACGACAATCCTGCTCGGTACCAGGCCAGGCCCGATTGCCGCCGCTCCGCAGTCGGGCGGCTCCTGAGGATGCCGCCGCCTAACATGCGCGTTCAGCGGACTCGCTCATCGCCTTCGGCTCTTCGCTCGCCGCTGACGCGCCACCCGTTAGGCGCGAGGGCGACTTGGAGAGGGGCCCTCGTTGTCTCCTTCCTTCTTGCAGGCACGTCGTGCAAGACCACATCACTCGCAAAATACTGCTGTCCTCAGCCTGAGAATCGACTGCGTATCTGTCTCAGGACGCCTCTCGAGCATCCGACGCAACCGGGCCTGACCGAGCCGATTCGAGGAGCTGTTGTGTTTCGCGAAGACGATGGGAAGGCGTTGTTTCGGGGCGAAACCGACGCCAACGGGCGAATAGCAATCGACATTGACTACCGAGCGGTACGGCTCGGCCAGCGGATCGAAGGCATTGCGGTGTCTAGCCAGGGGAAACTCATGGGTAGCGAGGAGCTGCGGCCGGGCGTTCAGGCGTACAAGCTTGTCGTCACGGTTGGCGGCGTTCCACCTCAAACGGTGGTCCTGGGCATTGACGAATGCGAATGAAGTCATGCGCGCCTAACATGCGCGTGCAGCGGACTCGTTCGTCGGCTTCGCCTCCCCACTCGCCGCTGACGCGCGGTCCGTTAGGCGGCTTTGACCAACGAGTGGCAGTGAGAAGACTAGCCTTATGAACCTCGCGCTTATCGGCGTTCTGCTTGCGATCATCGGTAACCTGTGGATCGTTGTGCTCGCGTTCCGTACAGGGTTGCTATGGGGCCTCGGCTGTCTGTTCGCACCTCCCGTTGGGCTGGTGTATTGCGCTCTGAACTTTCGGGAAGCCTGGAAACCTTTGGTTGTCGCTATCATCGGTCTGGCGATGTTCTTCGCCAACTTCGGGCAACCTGTCGCGTAGATCATGAAGCCGCCTAACCTGCGCGTGCAGCGGACTCGTTCGTCGGCTTCGCCTCCTCACTCGCCTCTGACGCGCGGGCCGCTAGGCGGCACACCCTCTCGCCTGTTGCCGCTCAGGTGAAAGCAATGGTCGTGAAGGCCTCACCTGACCGCCATTCAGCTCGAAGGACTCATTCTCGAGAGGGTGTGCTCAGAACCATAGCCGTCTTCAAACTGGCCAAGGCTCTATTCCTCACCGGAGTCGGCCTGGGCGCCTTCAATCTTCTCAATCCCACGACGGCTGAGGTTGCCGACCGCTGGGCCTCTGCCTTGGCCTGGCGCTTTGATCCGCGGGCTGCGTCCGCTGTTCATGAAAGGCTGTCAAGCGTCCCAGACTCCAAGCTGAAGGTGATCGGGCTGGTCGCATTTCTCTACGCCGCTCTGTTTTCCACTGAGGGGATTGGCTTGTGGATGGCGAAACGTTGGGCAGAATATCTGACGATTATTGCGACGACATCTTTCGTGCCGTTTGAGGTGTACGAGCTGGTTCGGCGCGCAAGTTGGCAGCGCGGCGCGACGCTTGGAATCAACCTGCTCGTCGTTGGCTATCTGATTTGGAAGGTAAGGCAGCATGCCGCCTAACATGCGCGTGCAGCGGACTCGTTCGTCGGCTTCGCCTCCTCGCTCGCCGCTGACGCGCGGTCCGGTAGGCGTTCCTAGGGAGACTTATGCCGTTTGAGACGGAAGAGTGGGCGGAAGATATTGCCACCACATACTTGAACGATGCTGAGTTCGAAGAGCTTCTCGGGCGCGTGAGACGAGGTAACGACGACGCACTACTCCGCGCGATCGTGGAATTGCGCCATTCTCGCCTCATCGCGAGCGAGCTGCTCTCGCTTGTCCAGGCGAATGAATCGCGCGCTAACGACAGGGTAATTGGTTTGCTGCGTGCGCTAGTTCATCGTGAGAGGCCGCGCGTAAAATGCGCGTGCAGCGGACTCGCTCCGCTTCGCTGCGCTCGCCGCTGACGCGCGGTCCGGTAGGCCGCACGAGGACATGGAGGTGAAGCGACGGTCGCTGGTCACGTAAGTCCTCGTCGCGGTGAGCGTGTTTGCGCTCTTCACGGCGTGCACCGCTCTCGTCTCTCACGAGCGAGAGAGCGTCGGCCGCGCAGCCGAGGCGGGGAGCGCGGCCGCCAGAGTGCTCATCGCCGGCGCGAACGTCTGGGATCGAAACTTAATGTTCTGCGCCATCATGGTCGCTACGGGTGGCCTCTTTGGTACTCGCATCGCGGCGCGCTGGGTCGCTGGTGAGCTCCCGGCCTATTGTGAACTGGAGCGATAAAGGGAGAAATCGATGAATCGGTTAATTGCGCTTGGTGGAGTGTTTGCCGCCGGAATGGTGATGGGTGCTCTATCGACCGAGTACGTTCATGCTCAGGCTCCCCAGTACCAAACGAAGCAGGTTCTGCAAACGGATTTGACCAACTGTCCAGGTCAGGAAATCATCGTCTTAGCGTCGACGTGGCAACCAGGGTTTCGGCTGCCCCTCCATGAGCATCCAAACGGCCACGAGATCACCTACGTCGTCGAAGGAGAACAGACGTTCGAGACTGAAGGCGTCGGAACACAAGTCGTAAAGGCAGGTGAGGCAATCTACACTCCCCCCAACACGCCGCACTTCGGTCGCAATGCCACCGACAAGATATCCAAGACCGTAGTAATCCGAGTCAAGGACAAGGACAAGCCAATCACGGTTGAGATCAAGAAATAGGCCCAATGACTGACCGTCCTCACGTGTTGACTACCTCACAACTCAGAGTCAGAGTCGCGTTCTCATGGGTGGTGGGTGCGACCAATGAGCCAGCGGCCTAACACGCGCGTGCAGCGGACTCGTTCATCGCCTTCGGCTCTTCGCTCGCCGCTGACGCGCCACCCGCTAGGCAACGCCGAATGACCAGCACCGCAAGTGATCCGGCGAGCCTATGGCGCAAGGTGGAGGAAGGCCTGACCGAGGTAGAGAACCGCTACCGCAAAGAGCGCCTTCGTGTCGGTTCCCGGGCGCAACCGACGGGCGAGGCGAAGGAAAGGCTTCTTGACCTTTTTGAGCAGGCAGTGGATGCATACCTGAATGGAAACGACTCTCTCAGGGCTGAGATGCGCGCTCTGGTCGGAAAGGCCGACTGTTTACCCAGGGGCCTTCTTCCCGTCGTGGGTCGATATCAAGCGCGGATGACGGAAGCCACTGTTCACACGGCCCTTCGGTTGGGCGTGGCTGCCGTGTCGCTCGAGAACTTCCGAACCGATCCCCGTGATTCTTTTGACTACCTGTCGGGTCTGTATCAACAAGCCTATGGGTTCGGGGTTGACCCTCAGCCCGTGTTCAACGAAATCGCACGCCTCTCCTCAAGCACCAAGGACTACCCTTATTCGTGGGGCTCGATGCAGGAGTTCCTTTCCACCTTTGATCAGACCAATGTGTTCAAGACCGATGTCCTTCGAAAGCTCAAGCCGAAAGCCACATCATGAGGGCGTTGCCTAACATGCGCGCGTGCAGCGGACTCGTCTATCGCCTTCGGCTCTTCGCTCGCCGCTGACGCGCGGTCCGTTAGGCGGCCTTTCTGCAGTCGCGGTCAGACTGGAGGTAGATGTATGAAGTCGCTTCTTGGCATCGCGCTCTTTCTATTCTTAGTCTTGGTCCCTTCGGGTTCTCGCTCCGCGGAACAGGCGCCTCACTACGTTCTCAAGGTTCGGCCTAGCGCCAGAGGGGTTCAGTTCGAATGTGTGACGGGATGCTTGTGGACGAAGCTCTCAGCGACCTGTGGGGCCGAACCCTGTGAGGTGGTGATAGACGAATCGGGACTCGTGCAATCCAAGCGATGAGGCCGCCTACCATGCGCGTGCAGCAAACTCGTTCGTCGGCTTCGCCTCCTCACTCGCCGCTGACGCGCGGTCCGTTAGGCAGCGCCAAGTCATGCTGCGGCTAGAGTCCCTGCGTGACTCGGGCAAGACCGTGGTGTTGCTCCACGGTCGCGACCAAGAGACTGTCGAGGCGCTAGTCTCGAGGCTTAGGTCTCTGGCAGCCGACGTCGTGGCGGAGGTGCCGATTCACGAGATGTCTGGCGTCAGCTCAATTGGCGGATGTCAGGTCGTCGCGACCAATCGGTCGGGGCGGCCGGGCATCTGGCCAGAGTCGGTGCCGGGCGCCTACCGCTGGTTGCAAGATTCCGAAGGTTGGCTGCAGGCAGCCGAGCTTGCAGAACCGGTTGGCCGGGCGGCGGCTGAATCCGAAGCGCGCTTTCAACTGTTGGAGGCGCAAGGAAGCGCGACGCTTATTCTGTCCACGGAGAGATCCTGGTAGCGCTGCCCAACGGCTTCCGCTTGCGGCGAATGCCCGTCTTCCTTCTACCGTCTACCGTTTGAAATCGTAAGCAAGACCCCCGGCGCCACCCCCTAGCAGTGCGGCCAGCAGGGCGACACCACCGGGTTATGCGCCGACTCCACAGCGCCCCTGATGACGAGTCTGCTCTACGGGGTGCGCCCCCATGATCCGGCTGTGTTTCTGACCGTGCCTCTACTTCTGTTTGCCATTGCCGTTCTCGCCAGCTACTTTCCAGCCCGACGTGCGACGGAAGTGGACCCGATCAGTGCCTTTCGCGAGGATGACCACGCGGACCCTCGTGCTCTAACATGCGCGTTCGGTGCTCGGAATGTACGGTCGGCGATCGCCGTCGGTCGCAGAGCCGCCTGACACGCGCGTGCAGCGGCCTCGTTCGTCGGCTTCGGCCCTTCGCTCGCCGTTGACGAGCCGCCCGTCAGGCGGCGGCAACGCACGCTTCCACTTTTGAAGGAGAGAAGAATGGAGATACCGAGGTCGGAGCCCCACTTGGTCCGTGCAGGGTTTGTCCTCTTCACGTTCTCACTGTTCACGGGACTTGCAGTGCCCGCCTTCCTCAATAAGAAGATGGCCGTCGCGGCTCACGTCTCGGGCGTCCTGAACGCTCTGGTGCTGGTAGCCGTCGGTCTCACGTGGGGCCTTCTGGCCATGGGCCCGGTTCAGGCCACACTCACTCGGATCGCCTTCCTCTACGGCACATTTGCCAACTGGGGGACGTCCTGTCTTGCGGCAGCTTGGGGAACAAGTCGGTTAACTCCTCTTTCGGGCGCAGGGTACAGTGCGGCGCCCTGGAAGGAAGCCGTGGTACAGGTGCTCCAGGTCTTGCTATCTCTCGTGGTTCTTGCTGGGGCGTTATCGGTGGTCTATGCCCTTCGCTCAAAACGAACCGCCACCGCCGCCTAACATGCGCGTGCAGGGGACTCGCGTCTTGCTCCCTGCGGTCGCGCGCCGCTCGCCGCTGACGCCCGCTCCGTTAGGCGGCTTGGACCGCCGAGTCTCTTGTTAGGCTCTTTCTACCCTTCGGTCGAAAAACTAATCTCGCCCAGCGTGATCCAAGCGCCTTCCGCCGTGCTCTCGAAAAGTCTGTCATCTTTGATCTTTCTAGGAGGACGGCGCATCATGACTACTCTTTGCAACCGAATCACGCTGCTGCTTGCCGTTGGATGGTTACTTCTCAAGACCTCAACAGCGTCCGCAGCTCCCCCAGCACCTTGTCAGATTCTGCCAGCCGAAACGTGGAGCAGCATCATGGGGTACTCGGCGACCGCCACGCCAGGCGACATGAATTGCACGTACGAGAGTAAGGCCGGTGGTGGGCAGTTCAGGATCATTGCCGTCGTCGGATCCAGCGCAGAAGCGGAAGCCAGTGCAAAGCATATGCGGGATCACCAACAGAGGGGCAGTCATGATCCGAGGCTGGGGGTAGTGGATTCACAGGGTACCGTCGTGTTCTCGATCGCATTGTTTCAACATGCGGCCACCGACAGCACCGCCTCACAACTGCAGAAACTCGTTGCAGCCGCAAAGCAGCATCTGGCCAAGTAGCGGGCCGCCTAACCGCGCGCGCGGCGGACTCGTTCGTCGGCTTCGCCTCCTCGCTCGCCGCTGACGCGCGGTCCGTTAGGCAGACGGAAGCACTATCGAATTTCACGTAGCCCGGCCAGCATGCGAGGCAGGCCGGCCGGGGCGAGCAGCGCGCCGAGGTCAGCCGTCAGGACCGATTGCCCACTCGCTGATGGTGGGCCACGAGGGATCGAGGCCGGGACCACTCAGCCAGGCGGCCGACCGCGAGATCGACGAGTTCCTCACCGTCCCACGCTCGCTCCCAGGGCGACGAGGAGCTCGTCCAGTTGCTCGAACGTCTCTTTCATCACATCCGCCGCCCCGGTGCCGGCAGCGTCGAGAGCTTTCTTCGAGGGATAGAGCTCGTGCAAGACGAGCAGCGTCTTGCCACCCTTTTCCTCGAAGGTCAGCGTGGTGACGGGCCCACCGTCACCACCTTCCTCATTGGTCCAGACGAGGCGCGAGTGCGGCGTCACCTCGATATACCTACCGAAGAACTCGGCAGGGTTCGAGGCATCGTGGCCGAACACCAAACGGTACCTGCCCCCGACACGAACATCCATCTCGCAGGAACGCAGGAACATGTCCATCGACTTCGGCACCCACCACTGCTTGAACAGCTCGGGCTTGGTCCACGCCTCGAACACGATGCGCGCTGGACCGTTGAAAGTGCGCGTGACGACGAGTTCACGCTCGGACTTCCGTTCCACAGTCGTGCGGTTCTTCATCGGTGTGGCCTCACTCTCTCTTCTTGCGTCCATCGACCCTCTCCTTCCGTTTCAATTCCTCGACAACCTGGTCCAACCCGTCGAAGCGTGCGTCCCAGAGCTGGCGGTACCTCTCGAGCCATGACGTCTCTTCCTCCAATCGGCGCGGGCCGAGCTTGCAGGTCCGCACGCGCCCGAGCTTCTCCGTGGTGACGAGCCCGGACTGCTCCAGGACGCCGCCGTGCTTCTTCATGCCGGTGAGGGTCATGTGGAACTTCTCGGCAAGGTCCGTGATCGAAGCGTCGGAGCGTCCCAGCTGCTCCAGAACGCCGCGTCGGGTGGCGTCCGAGAGCGCGGCGAACGAGGCATCGAGGCGGGCTCGCAGATACTGAACCATCCAGTTCAGTATAGGGCGGCTGGGGGCCGCATGCAAGGGGAGCCCAACCGCGGGCTACGGCTTCGACGGCGGTCGTCCCCGAGGGCGCGCTCCTCTTCTCGGGTACAACCGACGTGTGCAGCAGTTCGGCCCCCGCAACCGGAGATCCATCAAAGGATGGGAAGAGGAGATGATCGGGGTGTCTCAAACCTGAGCACGCGGATGAGCGAACGTGACGAAAGCCTCGACCCAGTCAGGATGCCCGAAGCTGCGGGCCTCGCGCGGGAGAGTTCATCGCGGTCTAGAGTCCCGGACTTTGCGGCCGCTCCGCTTGCGCTTGCAGCGGACTCGCGCCCTCGCTCCGGCCGGGACGCTCACTTCGTTCGCTTGCTCGCTCGCCGCCGACGCGCTGCCCGTTAGGCCGCCCAGGCACCGTTGTGCGGAATCAGGTCCTGCCGGTTGATGGACGTTGACCCTTAGCGCGATATCGTGAGTTGATTAGGTGTTCGAGCCACGCAGTAACGCCGGGCTCGTCGAACCCGCTGAAGGACACGCGAGTTGACCGAACCAGCCAACACCCCGCACGGACTCGAAGACCTCAAGGTCAACGTGAAGATCAAGCTGTCGGCCCTCTGGGCCTGCGTCATGTTCTGCTACATCTATGCTGACTACTTCGGCTTATACGAACCCGGAAAGGTGCAGGACATCCTCAACGGTCAGTTCTTTGGAGTCGGACCGACGACTCAAGGGGTCTTGTTGGGAGCCTCGCTCATGTTGGCGATCCCGAGCTTAATGATCTTTCTGTCAGTGGCTTTGCCACCGGTCTTCAATCGGTGGCTGAACATCGTCGCCGGAGCCGTCTATACGGCGATAATCCTGAAAACAATGTGGGGCTGGGTGTTCTACATCTTCTACGGCGTCATTGAAATCTCACTCACATCACTCGTGGTCTGGTACGCGTGGCGATGGCCGAAGACTCCGGCAAGCACCTAGCTAACCCTAACGTGCGCGTGCCGCGGCCTCGTTCGTCGGCTTCGCCTCCTCGCTCGCCGCGGACGCGTTAGGCGCCTTGAACAAGGCTAGCCGCAACACACCGGACCCGGTTACGTATCTTCCTGCGGGGGGTGTCCATGACCTCTACCGCAGCCCTCGTCGTCGTTGCTCTGCTGGGTGTCAGCCCGACACCGGAGAGTCCCGTTGGCTCTTCCGCCGCGGTGGTGGCCAGCGAACGCGCCTGGTCCGAGGCTTTCCTGAGGCATGACCTTCAGGACATCTCCCGATTGCTTGCCGATGACTTCGTTGGGATCGATGGACGCGGTGTCGTCAGCGACAAAACGGCGGAACTCGAAGAAGCGAAGCCGCAATCTCCAGGCACGACCAATCCCATTCTGGTCGGCGAGGAGCTTTCGGACACCCGGGTTCGGCTGTACGGTGACGTCGCGGTTCTCACTGCAATCAACACCGCTCGCTTCTCCGACTCGACGGTCCGTTACCGTCGAACCACCGTCTGGGTGTGGCGTGCGGGTCGGTGGCAGTGCGTCTCCTTCCACGGCAGTCGCATTCTGGAATGACCTGAGGCCGGCGGATCGGCGCATTTGATCGAAGCGTTACACGCCCCAGCAACTTACTGGCAGAGAGTACGTACTTGTCTCAGCGGGCGTTCGCGTCCGAACCCTGAGATGACGCCAACTGCAGCCCGGACGGAGTGAGACGATGAAGATCAGCCGCCGATCCTTTCTCAAAACTGCAGCAGCAATCGGTGCTTCGCTCGCATGGGTCGAACCGGCTCGAGGTTCGCGTGTCCACTGGAATGAGCGGCGTGATCTCTATCCCCAAGGGGTCGCCTCGGGCGATCCCGATCCGCACAGCGTCATCCTGTGGACGAGGCGTCCGTTTGCCCAGGGCACACGCCAGCTCCTGACCGTCGAGGTGGCCGAGGACGAGACTTTCCGCCGAGTCATCGCGCACGCGCCGGCACCGGTCTCGAGCGCCGCGGACTGGACCGCGCGAGTTCTGATCGGCGGCCTCAAGCCGGCCCGCACTTACTGGTATCGGTTTACCGACGCCGACGGAAACGGCAGCCGGGTCGGCCGCACGATCACCGCGCCGTTGCCAACCGATCCGCGCACGGTGAACTTCGCATTCGTGAGCTGTCAGGATGTCAATGAGGGCAAGCTCAACGCCTATCGCCGGATGATTTACGAAGATGAACGCGCTCCCGCCGCCCATCAGCTCGGCTTCGTTCTGCACCTGGGCGACTTCATCTACGAGATGGTCGAGTATCCCGACGAGGTGAAGACGCGCTACGATCGGACGATCTACGAGGTGGCTCGCCTCCCGGAGGGCCCAAAGGCCGGCAACTTCCACATCCCGCTGACCGTCGATGGCTACCGGGCCATCTACAAAGGCTATCTCGCCGATCCCGACCTCCAGGACGCTCGCGCGCGCTGGCCGTTCGTCGCCATGTGGGACAACCACGAATTCTCGTACCAAGGTTGGCAAAGCATTCAGAAGGCAGGCAAGGAGCGGCCCGGCCAGAGCATCAAGGTGGCCGCCAACCAGGCGTGGTGGGAATATCTGCCATCGCGTTGCAAGAAGGTCAGCGGGCCCTCGCTCGAGACTTTCGACCCGCCCGCGGTGACGAATGTCGCAATCGAAAAGTGGGACGAGAACGGCCTCGGCGACGAGCCAAACAACCGGACGGCGATCAACAGCCTGATCGGCTACCGCTCTTATCGCTACGGCAAACACCTCGACCTCATCATCACCGATCAGCACAGCTATCGCAGCGCCGACCCGTTCAGCGACCCCTCGCTCGCCAAGCTCGGCGGCGACGAGTTCATCGACATGGCGCCGGAAACCTTGATGCAGGCGCTCGACGGCGGCCGCGCGTTCAACGGCGGCAATCCGCCGGCCGAAGTCAGCTTTGGCGATGCGCATGTCCCAAACCCGCAGAAGGATAAGCCTCCGCAGACCATTCTGGGCGCAACGCAAAAAGCGTGGTTCAAGGATCAGCTGCGCAAGTCGACCGCCACGTGGAAGATCTGGGGCAATTCGGAAGGCGCGCTCGATGCGCGAAGCGATCCGCAGAACCTGCCCCCTGGATTGACCAAGGAAATCTGGCCCAAGGACACTTATGCATCCATGAGCCCCCCCGACTACGGAATGGCCTATACCGAGCGCGCCGAGATCTACGACCTCATCCGGGATGCGAAGATCACCGGCTTCGCGATCGTTTCCGGCGATCGACACAGCTTCTGGGCGGGCTACGCGACCTCGGAACTGCCGCCGGGCAAGTTCGATCCCGTCGGCTTGAGCTTCGTCGGCGCCTCGCTGTCGAGCCCGGGAACCATGGAAGCCACCGAGCACAATTTGTCCAAGACCGATCCGCTGCGCGCGTTGTTCCTCGCCGATCGGCCGGACGGCGCGAAGCCCGACTGGACGCACAACATGCTGCTGAAGCACGGCGTCCGCTCGTGCCTCGAATATGCCAAGAGCTTCGACCTCGAGCGCGCACGGTCGCTGTCCAACCCGGATCTCGCTCCGCACCTCGAGTTCGTCGATCTCGGAGGCCACGGTTATGCGAAGGTCCAATTGTCGGCCGATGAGATGCGCACCGAGTTTGTCTGTATTCCGCGCCCGATTGCGCGCAGCGAAAGACCGGATGGGGGGCCCCTCAGGTATCGGGTGTTGCACACTGCTGCACTGTGGAAGAGCGGAGAGCGCCCGCAGCTGAGGACATCGGTGCTCGAAGGCGACGTTGGACTGGCGATGTGACGGACCTCGGAGGCATGGTGGACTAATGGAGCCGCCTAACATGTGCGAGCAGCGTAACCGCTCATCGCCTTCGGCTCTCCGCGAGCACCCGAGGCGCCACCCGTTACGCACCGGAAGGCGGCTGCGCGGCCTGGTGTTCGTGCTCCTCGCGCTTGGAGCGACAAATCGAATCGTATCCGCGCAAGAGACAAAGGCGGACGACACGGCCACGCTGGAGCCGGAGCTCAAAGCCGCGATGGCTGCGCGCGAGAAAGCCAACCGGGAAGGCGACACCGCTCTGATCGAGGCGCAGATGGCTGACGAGTACGTTCAAACCGATATCGGCGGGCGAGTGCAAACCAGGTCCGAGTGGCTCGCGAGCTATTTCAAGCCGCTAGCTGAAATGATCCGAGCTGGTGACTTTCAGTGGAAAGTCTGGGAGGAGACGGACGTCCGGGCGCGCTCGTTCAGGGACACGGTAATCGTTGTCGGAAAGTTGAGGCTGGAGGGGGAGGGCGCCGCCTTCGTACCCGGCCGTGACTGGGTCAAGGCACCCGGGTCCCGTTTAGGCCCCACAACGTTGAGTTTCACGCGAGTGTGGATCAAACGCGACGGGAAGTGGCTGCTGGCAGCGATTCACAATTCCGTGCCTCCGCCACCGCCGGCGAGCAAGTAGGCTGGCGCGCTTCGCCTCCTCACTCGCCGCCGACGCGCCGCCCCATTTGGCGGCCAATCGCGCTAGTGTCAACCAGATGAAGGCGACCTTTCACTCAGTCGTTCCCTTGATTCCGTCCGGAGCCAGCCTGGCTGACGCGCTCACGTTCTACACAGAACACATGGGCTTCTCGGTCGTGTGGCAGGGAGCTGGCATGGCGGGCATCAGACGAGATGACGTCGCATTCAACCTCGTCGCGAACGACAACCAGTCATGGGCCGACAACGCGAGCTTCAGCATCGGCGTCGCCGACCTGCAGGCGCTGTACGAGGAATATCGCGAGATCCCGGCAAGGGTCGGTCCTCTCGAGATGAAGGCGTGGGGCCGACGTGAGTTTCATATGATCGTTCCCTCAGGTGTGTGCCTGCAGTTCTACGAGGACGAAGCCGCCTAACAGGCGCCTGCAGCGGACTCGCTCGTCGGCTTCGCCTCGC
>Ga0207658_10002197_pt1 | contig 14483 bp, 9 predicted proteins | sample KBSS33metaG_FD_184322 | JGI IMG/M metagenome (GOLD analysis project Ga0207658, IMG submission 184322) | Switchgrass rhizosphere microbial communities from Kellogg Biological Station, Michigan, USA - KBS S3-3 metaG (SPAdes) (version 2) | ecosystem: Host-associated > Plants > Roots > Rhizosphere >...
GCGCTGACCCTGCCGCCGCGCTGCCACATCAGGTCCTCGGGTTCACAGGCCAGCAGTTCGTGGCCGCGCGCGGCGGCCTCGCGCATCATCGCGAAGGTCGAATCCTTGTAGGTCTTGAACTTCTCGAGCGGGTCGGCGACGAAGAGCAGTTTCATGATCGGATCACACAGGAGCGCGGGGCCGCCACTGTTGCACAAAAAGCGCGAGCGCGCCGGCGACCACGCCCCAGAACGCCGAGCCGATGCCGGCCAGGCTCAGGCCGCTGAGCGTGACCAGGAAGGTGATCAGCGCGGCCTCGCGGTGCGCGTCGTCCTTGAGCGCCACCGCCAGGCCGCCGCCGATGCTGCCCAGCAGCGCCAGCCCGGCGATCGCGACGACGAGTTCGCGCGGGAACGCGGTCAGCACCCCCGTCACCGCGGCGCCGAACAGCCCGACGACGCAATAGATCAGCCCGCACACGGCGGCCGCCACGTAGCGCTTGTCCGGGTCGGGATGCGCTTCGCGGCCCATGCAGATCGCCGCGGTGATCGCCGAGAGGTTGAGCGCGAACGCGCCGAAGGGCGCGAGCAGCAGTGTGGCCACGCCGGTCAGCGTGATGATCTTCGAGATCGGCATGGCGTAGCCGGCGGCGCGGATCGCGGCGACACCGGGCAGGTTCTGCGAGGCCATCGTGACGACGAACAGTGGCAGCGCCAGGCTCACCATCGCGCGCACGCTGAACGTGGGGCTCGTGAACACCGGCAAGGTCAGTCCCCATTGCACGCCGGCCAATTGCAGTTCGCCGGCGAGCGCCGCATACAGCACGCCGGCGAGCAGCACGCCCGGTACCGCATAGCGCGGCCACCAGCGGCGGCCGATCAGGTACGCCAGCAGCATCAGCAGCACGAGCGTGAACGCCGACTTCATCGCGACGAACGCGTCGAGCCCGAAGCGTGTCAGCACGCCGGCGAGCAGTGCACTGGCGATCGGCATCGGGATGCGCCCGAGCAGCCTCTCGAACCAGCCGGTGACGCCGAACAGGGTGATCAGCAGCGCGCAGGCGATGAACGCGCCGGTCGCCTCCGCCATGCCGAAGCCGCCGGCCACGCCGGCCGTGGCGAGCACCGCCGCCCCCGGCGTGCTCCATGCCACCATCACCGGCTGGCGCAGCCACAGCGACGGCAGCAGGGTGCACAGGCCCATGCCCAGACCGAGCGCCCACATCCACGAGCTGATCTGCGCCGGCGTCGCGCCGAGCGCGGTCGCGGCCGAGAACACGATCGCCACCGAGCTGGTGAAGCCCACCAGAACGGCGACGAAGCCCGCGGTGGCGGCCGACAGGGAAAGATCGCGAAGCGGTGAACGCATGGCGCGAGGATAGCCGCGGGCAACCCTCAGATCTCCAGCTTCGACCCCAGTTCGACCACCCGGTTCGTCGGCAGACTCAGGAAGTCTGCCGCACCCGCGGCATTGCGGTGCATGCTCGCGAACAGCTTCTCGCGCCAGTCGGCCATGCCGCTGCCGATCGTGGGCATCACGATGTCGCGCGACAGGAAGTACGAGGTGTCCATCTCGTCGATCACGCAGCCGCGGCTTTCGAGCAGCGCGAGCGCCTCGGGCACGTCGGGCTCGTTCTTGAAGCCGAAGTTCAGCGTCACCTGAAAGCAGTCGTGGCCCAGCGCCTCCATCTCGCAGCGCTTGTCGAAGCCGATCCACGGCACCTCGTGCTGCTTGACGGTGACGAACAGGTTGGTCGCGTGCAGCACCTTGTTGTGCTTCAGGTTGTGCAGCAGTGCGTTCGGCGTGATGCCCTGGTCGCTGACCAGGAATACCGCGGTGCCCTGCACGCGCGTCGGCGGACTGACGAACACCGCTTCGAGAAAGCTCTTCAGGTCGATCGCGTCCTCGCGCAACCGCACCGTCATCAGCTTGCGGCCCTGCTTCCAGGTCATCATCAGCGTGAACATCACCAGGCCGATCGCGACCGGGAACCAGCCACCGTCGAGCACCTTGACGACGTTCGCGCTGAAGTAGACGAAGTCGACGACGAAGAAGAAGCCGGTCGCCGCGAAGCACAGCGACCACGGGTACTTCCAGCCGAAGCGGATCACGAAGAAGGTCATCGTGGTGGTGATCAGCATGTCGATCGTCACCGCGATGCCGTAGGCGGCCGCGAGCTTGTCGGTCGAGCCGAACACCAGGACCGCGATCACGATGCACACGTACAGGCCCCAGTTGATGAAGGGCACGTAGATCTGCCCGGCCTCGCGCACCGAGGTGTGCAGGATGCGCAGCCGCGGCAGGTAGCCGAGCTGGATCGCCTGCTTCGTGACCGAGAAGGCCGCGGTGATCAACGCCTGCGACGCGATCACCGCGGCACAGGTCGCCACGCCGATCAGCGGGTACAGCGCCCACTCCGGTGCCATCTCGAAGAACGGGTTCTTCACGCGACTCGGGTGCTCCAGCAGCATCGCGCCCTGGCCGAAGTAGTTCAGCACCAGCGCCGGCATCGCCAGGCCGAACCAGGCCAGCCGGATCGGCTTCTTGCCGAAGTGGCCCAGGTCCGCGTACAGCGCCTCCGCGCCGGTCACGCACAGCACGACCGAGCCGAGCGCGATGAAGGCCACGTGCGGGTTGCCGACCAGGAACGCGAGCGCGTAGTGCGGGCTCAGCGCCCACAGGATCGCCGGGTTCTCGACGATGTGCAGCAGGCCCAGCACGGCCAGCACGGCGAACCACAGCACCATCACCGGGCCGAAGAAGCGGCCGATGTTCGCGGTGCCGTGGCGCTGCACCATGAACAGCAGCGTCAGCACGAGCAGCGTGACCGGCACGATGTAGTGGTCCAGCCCCGGCGCAGCAACCCGCAGGCCCTCGATCGCGCCGAGCACGGTGATGGCCGGCGTGATCACGCCGTCGCCGAAGAAGATCGCGGTGCCGAAGATGCCCAGCAGCAGCAGGCGCCGGCGCAGCCCGGGCTTGCCGCGCACCGCGGTGGAGGCCAGCGCCAGCATCGCGATCAGGCCGCCCTCGCCGTTGTTGTCGGCGCGCAGGATCAGCACCACGTACTTGACCGAGACGACGACGGTGAGGGTCCAGAACACCAGCGACAGCACGCCGTAGATGTTCTCGGCCGTCAGGATCACGTGGCCGTGCGCGAACACCTCCTTCAGCGCGTACAGCGGGCTGGTGCCGATGTCGCCGTAGACGACGCCGACGGCAGCCAGGGTGAGCCCGGCCAGTGCGGACCGGGAGGACGAAGAAGTGGTGCTCAAGCCGAGGGCCGCAGGTGCTGATCGAATCTCATTGTGCGCCGGCGCTGCGCGCGCACGCCTAGATCTGGACCTTGGTGCCGAGCTCGACCACCCGATTCGGGGGCAGGTTCAGGAAGTCCGCCGCCGAGGCGGCGTTGCGGTGCATGTTCGCGAACAGCTTCTCGCGCCACGGCGCCATGCCGGCGCCCAGCGTGGGCACGACGGTGGCGCGCGACAGGAAGTACGAGGTCATCATCGGGTCGAGCTCGAAGCCGTGCCCCTGCAGCAGCTCGAGCGCGGCGGGCACGTCGACGTCGTTCTTGAACCCGAAGCTCAGGCTCACGGCCCAGCAGCCCTTGCACAAGAGTGCGGCGCGCGCGCGCTGCGCGAACGGCACCCACGGCACGTCGAGCGTGGTCACGGTGACGAACAGGTTCGTCTCGTGCAGCACGTTGTTGTGCTTCAGGTTGTGCAACAAGGCGGTCGGCGTCAGATCGGCCTCGCCGTTCATGAACACCGCGGTGCCGGGCGCGCGCATCGGCGGGTCGGCCAGCACACTCTTCAGGAAGGGCTTGAGCTCGATCGCATCGGCACGCAGGCTCGCGCCGAGCAGCTCGCGGCCGCGCGCCCAGGTCATCATCACCGTGAACACGAAGCCCGCGATCAGGAGCGTGAACCAGCCCCCCGACAGCACCTTCAGGATGTTCGACGCGAAGAACACCAGCTCGATTGCAAGGAAGAAGGCGGTCGCGCCCACGCACAGCCACAGCGGGTAGTTCCAGCGGTAGCGGATCACGAAGAAGGTCATCACGGTGGTCAGCACCATCGTCGCCGTCACCGCGATGCCGTAGGCGGTGGCCAGCGCGCTCGACGAGCCGAAGTGCAGCACCGCGGCGACGATCGCCGCGTACTGCAGCCAGTTCACGCCCGGAATGTAGATCTGCCCGGTGTCGCGCACCGAGGTGTGCAGCACGCGCAGGCGCGGCAGGTAGCCGAGCTGGATCGCCTGCTTGGTGACCGAGAAGGTGCCCGAGATCGTCGCCTGCGAGGCGATCACGGTGGCCAGCGTCGCCAGCACGACCATCGGCATCAGGAACCACGCCGGCACCATGTTGAAGAACGGGTTGTCGGCCTTGCCCGGCTCGATCAGCATCAGCGCGCCCTGGCCGAAGTAGTTCAGTACCAGCGCCGGGAACACCAGCGCGAACCACGCGAGCTGGATCGGCTTGCGCCCGAAATGGCCCATGTCGGCGTACAGCGCCTCGGCGCCGGTGACGGCCAGGAACACCGCGCCGAGCACGAGCAAGGTGACGTGGCCGTGCTCGACGCCGAAGCTCAGCGCGTGCCACGGGTTCAGCGCGGCGAGCACCTGCGGTGCGCGCACGATCCAGACCAGGCCCCAGAAGCCGATCACGACGAACCAGATGATCGTGAACGGGCCGAACCAGCGCCCCATCGCGCCGGTGCCGTAGCGCTGCACCGCGTAGAGCAGCGTGATGACCGCCAGCGTGATCGGTACGACATAGGGCTTGAACGTGGGCGTGGCAACCTCCAGCCCCTCGACCGCCGACAGCACCGAGATCGCGGGCGTGATCACGCCGTCGCCATAGAACAGCGCCGCGCCGAGGATGCCCATCACGATCAGCGCGTGGCGCAGCCGCGGCCGCTCGCGTGTGGCCTGCGACGAGAGCGCCATCAGCGCCATCGTGCCGCCCTCGCCGTTGTTGTTCGCGCGCATGATCAGCAGCACGTACTTCAGCGAGACGATCACCGTCAGCGTCCAGAACACCAGCGACAGCACGCCCAGGATGTCGGGCTCGGACAGCGTCGCGTGCTTGGTGGCGAAGACCTCGCGCAGCGCGTACAGCGGGCTGGTGCCGATGTCGCCATAGACCACTCCGAGCGCGCCCAGCGTCAGGGCGGCGAGACTGGAACGGCCGGATTTGCTGCTCACAAGTACTGACCCCGCGGCAAGGCGCGGGGCGTCGGTCGGTAGGAAGGGGATTCTGCGCCCGGCCCGGCGCCGCCCGGCAAGTTCCGCGGGCCGATGTTGCGACGCAACAACCGCGCCCGGCGTCGCCTACTCGTAAACCTCGGCGTTCGGGTCGGTCGCTTCCAGCTCGTAGCTGGCCGCCACCATCGCCAGGCGCGCGATCACGCCGTACATGTAAAAGCGGTTCGGCGCGCTCGCGCCCGGCTTGGCGCCGGGCTTGGGCAGCTGGTTGTGTTCGGCGAACGCGAGCGGCGCGAAGCTTGCGCCCGGGGCGTTCAGGTTCTCGTCGATGCCGCGCTCCGCGTTGACGCGGTAGAAGCCGCCGACGACGTAGCGGTCGATCATGTAGACCACCGGCTCGGCGACGGCACCGTTGACGCGCTCGTAGGTCGGCACGCCTTCCTGGAGGATGACTTCGTGCACTTCCAGGCCGTCCTTGCCGGTGCTCATCCGGCTGCGCGTGCGGCGCGACAGATCGGCCAGGTCCTTCGGGTCGCGCACCGTCATGATGCTGGTGCCGCCGGTGCCGGTGTCGGCCTTGACGATGATGAACGGCTTCTCCTGGATGCCGTATTCCTTGTACTTGCGGCGCACCTTGCCGAGCAGCGTCTCGGCGTTGCTCATCAGGCATTCGTCGCCGGTGCCGTCCTCAAAGTTGACCTGGCCGCAGCGCGCGTACATCGGGTTGATCAGCCACGGGTCCATGCCCAGCAGCTTGGCGAACTTCTTCGCCACCTCTTCGTAGGCGTGGAAGTGGTTCGACTTGCGCCGCATCGCCCAGCCCGCATGCAGCGGCGGCAACAGGTACTGCTCGTGCAGGTTGTCCAGCACCTTGGGCACGCCGGACGACAGGTCGTTGTTCAGCAGGATCGTGCAGGGGTCGAAGTTCTTCAGGCCGAGGCGCCCGCGCGTTCGCAGCAGCGGCTCCAGGGTCAGCGTGCTGCCGTCGGGCAGCGTGACTTCGGTGGGCTGCTCGATCGATTCGTCCAGCGTGCCCAGGCGCACGTTCAGCCCGGCCATGTGAAAGATCTGCATCAGGCGCTGCACGTTGGCGAGGTAGAAGGTGTTGCGCGTGTCCTTGTCGGGCACCAGCAGCAGGTTCTTCGCCTCCGGACAGATCTTCTCGATCGCCGCCATCGCCGCCTGCACCGCCAGCGGCAGCATCTCGGCCGTCAGGTTGTTGAAGCCGCCCGGGAACAGGTTGGTGTCGACCGGCGCGAGCTTGAAGCCGGCGTTGCGCACGTCCACCGAGGTGTAGAACGGCGGCGTGTGCTCCATCCACTCGAGCCGGAACCAGCGCTCGATCGCCGGCAGCGATTCGAGGATGCGCTGCTCTAGCTCGTTGATCGGGCCGTTCAGGGCGGTGATGAGGTGCGGAACCATGAGGAGGGTCTCGGCGGGCGTTGCAGCGCAAGCTGGATTCTAGGCATCTGGGGGTCGCGCCCCGATGACGCAAGCGCCGCGCCGGACGAAAAAAAGGGCCGCGTGTGCGGCCCCTTCCCCTTGCAACGGTCGCCGTAGGCGACCCCGTTCGGGCTCAGTTGTGATATGCCGTCTCGCCGTGGGCGCTGATGTCCAGGCCCTCGCGCTCGTCTTCCTCGCTCACGCGCAGACCGATCAGCTTGTCGACGATGAAGTAGGCCACCACCGAGACCACACCCGACCAGACGACTGTCAGGCACACGCCCTTGAGCTGGATCAGGAACTGGTCCCAGATGCCGTTGGACGTGACCGCCGCGGTGACCCAGTCCGACACCAGGCCCGGACCGCCGAGCGACTGGTTGTTGAAGATGCCGGTCAGCAGCGCACCGGTGATGCCGCCGACACCGTGCACGCCGAACACGTCGAGCGAGTCGTCCGCGCCGAGCAGCTTCTTCAGACCGGTCACACCCCACAGGCACAGGAAGCCCGCGACGCCGCCGACGACCATCGCACCCATCAGGCCGACGTTACCGGCCGCCGGCGTGATCGCCACCAGACCCGCCACCGCACCCGACGCGGCACCGAGCATCGAGGCCTTGCCCTTCATCAGCGATTCACCGATGCACCAGGCGAGCACGGCGGCCGCCGTGGCGCTGAAGGTGTTCATGAACGCCAGCACGGCACTGTTGCCGGCCTCGAGCGCGGAGCCCGCGTTGAAGCCGAACCAGCCGACCCACAGCAGCGAGGCACCGACCATCGTCAGCGTCAGCGAGTGCGGCGTGAACGCCTCCTTGCCGTAGCCGACGCGCTTGCCGATCATGTACGAACCGACCAGGCCCGCGACCGCCGCGTTGATGTGCACGACCGTGCCGCCGGCGAAGTCGAGCGCGCCCCACTGCCAGACCAGACCGGCCTTGGCGTTCATCGCATCGACCACGCCCTTGCCGCTGTACGCATCCGGCCCCATCCAGAACCAGACCATGTGCGCGATCGGCGCGTAGCTGAAGGTGAACCACAGCGCCATGAACAGCAGCACCGCCGAGAACTTGATGCGCTCGACGAACGAGCCGACGATCAGGCAGCAGGTGATGCCGGCGAACGTCGCCTGGAACGCAGCGAACAGCAACTCGGGAATGTAGACGCCCTTGCTGAAGGTGGCCGCCATCGCGAACGAACCATCGGCCGGGTTGAACAGGCCCTTCATGAAGAGGCGATCGAAGCCGCCGACGTAGGCATTGCCTTCGCTGAACGCCAGGCTGTAGCCGTAGATGCACCACAGCACGACGATCATCGAGAACGTGACCATCACCTGCATCAGCACCGACAGCATGTTCTTGCTGCGCACCAGGCCGCCGTAGAACAGCGCCAGGCCCGGCACCGTCATCATGATGACGAGCAAGGTGGCGACGATCATCCAGGCCACGTCGCCCTTGTTCGCGACGGGCGTCGATGCCGCGGCGGCCGGTGCCGACGCGGCATCCGCCGCGGCCGACGCCGAGGCTGCCGCAGGCGCGGCCGCCGAAGCGGCCTCGGGCGCAGAGGCCATCGCAGCGGCGGCCGGGGCCGATGCCGCATCCTCGGCCATCGAGGCGCCGGCAAAGCCCAGCGCCGCGAATCCCAAGGCCAACGAAACGAGTAGTTTTCTCATGGTTGTCTCTTTGTTCCTGTGCGTCAGAGAGCGTCTTTGCCGGTCTCGCCGGTTCGGATGCGCACGACCTGCTCGAGCGGCGACACGAAGATCTTGCCGTCGCCGATCTTGCCGGTGCGGGCCGCGCCTTCGATGGCTTCGATCACGCGGTCGACGATCGCGTCGTCCACCGCCGCCTCGATCTTCACCTTCGGCAGGAAGTCGACGACGTACTCCGCACCGCGGTACAGCTCGGTGTGGCCCTTCTGGCGGCCGAAGCCCTTGACTTCGGTCACCGTGATGCCCTGCACGCCGATGGCGCTGAGGGCTTCGCGGACTTCATCAAGCTTGAAGGGCTTGACGATGGCGGTCACCATCTTCATGGTCGAACCTCTTTCTGATCTGGGGGGTGATGCACAACGGCGGCCGGGCGCGATGCGCCGCGACCGCCAACCGGAATTACAGGGTCTTGGTCAGGGTCACGATGAAGCGCGCCTTGTTGATGCTTTCGCCATCGGACGAGAACTTGAACGAGTCCTTCTTGCTCGCACCGACAATCGCGCCCGCGAGGGTCACGCCGGCGCCGGCGAACTTGCTCATGTCGTAGGTGACGCCAAGCTTGTAGTCGTAGTAGTTGGGGATCGTGCCGCCGTTGGTGTCGGAGATGTTGTTGCGAATGTCGCTGGCGAACCGGGTGTAGCCGACATGCGCGTTGATCGTCAGCACATCCATCACGGGGAAGTTGCCCGACAGGTCCAGGTAGCCGGTGCCGCGACCCTTGAAGCCGCTCCCGAAGGCGGCGCCTGCGGTGCCGAAATAGTCCTCGGAAACGGTGTGCGAGTACTTGAGCGAGGCCGGCCCGTAGCTCACACTGCCGTAGAGTTCGGTGGTGTTCGCGGCCGCTGCACCGACGTACTGGTAGCGCAGGACGCCGACGTCGTAGCCGACGTCCTTCACGATCTCGCCGCGGTAGCCGCCGTAGAAGTCCATCTCGACGCTGGCGCCCTTCTGAACGTCCTTCAGCCAGCCAATGCTCGAGTTCCAGTTGCCGACGTAGAAGCCGTTCATGGTCCAGTCGAAACCGCCCTGGACCGCCGGGCGCATGGTCTTCGTCGGGGTCAGCGAGCCCTGATCCTGGCCGCGGTACTTGTAGTTCGTGGTCAGGCTGATGTTGGCGGTGAAGGGCGACGCGGGCGGCGGGTCTTCCGCATAGGCAGCGGTACCGAGCGTCGAAGCGATTGCAAGAAAGAGAATCGACTTGTTCATCGTATGGGGCTCCATTGAGGGGGCTTTTGAGGGGCTGCCTTGGTTTTGCACGATGTGTGCCAGCGCGCTTGCACGTCGTTACGGCACGCGAAACCGAATTCCCGATCGACCAGACGGGTAATTTCGCACCACTTCGATGCACGCGGCCCATCCGCACCGATTGGGTGCGCGCCGACACGTCCTTGTGTGCCGGCACAATGCCGTGCGGCGGTCACCGCATCGATCTTCACGGGCTCGAACCATGTCGCTTGCCGTCATCCACAGCCGCGCACTGCATGCGCTCGAAGCGGCCGAGGTCACGGTCGAAGTCCATCTGAGCAACGGCTTGCCGAGCTTCACGCTGGTCGGCTTGGCGGACACCGAGGTGAAGGAGGCACGCGAACGCGTGCGCGCGGCGATCCAGAACAGCGGCCTGGACTTCCCGCACAACAAGCGCATCACGGTGAACCTCGCGCCGGCGGATCTGCCGAAGGAGTCGGGCCGCTTCGACCTGCCGATCGCGCTCGGCATCCTGGCCGCGAGCGGGCAGATCGACGCGGCGCAGCTCGATCGCTTCGAGTTCGCCGGCGAACTCTCGCTGGGCGGAGACTTGCGGCCCGTCCGTGGCGCGCTGGCGATGGCGCTCGCGCTGCAGCGCAGCCGCGCGCGCACGGGCCGGGCACTGGTGCTGCCACAGGCCAGCGCGCGAGAAGCCGCGCTCGTCGACGGGCTGGCGATCCACGCCGCCACGCACCTGCTCGAGGTCGTCGGCGCGATGCGCCCGCCGGGCGAGACCGCGCCGGCGGCTTTGCCGCTCGCCGTCGCCGAAATCCGCGCGGACGCGCCGGCGCCACCCGACATGCGCGACGTCAAAGGCCAGGCCGGCGCCAAGCGCGCGCTCGAGATTGCCGCCACCGGCGGGCACAGCGTGCTGATGCTGGGCTCGCCCGGCACCGGCAAGTCAATGCTGGCGCAGCGCTTCGCCGGCCTGCTGCCGCCGCTGTCGCAGGCCGACGCGCTCGAGTCCGCCGCGGTGCTGAGCCTGACCGGCGCGTTCGCGAGCGCGCGCTGGGGCCAGCGCGTACTGCGCGCACCGCACCACACCGCGTCGTCGGTGGCGCTGGTCGGCGGTGGCTCGCCGCCGCGGCCCGGCGAGATCTCACTCGCCCACCACGGCGTGCTGTTCCTCGACGAGTTCCCCGAGTTCGCGCGCGCCGCGCTCGAGGCGCTGCGCGAGCCGCTCGAGACGGGCCGCATCGTGATCTCGCGCGCCGCGCGCCAGGCCGAGTTTCCGGCGCGCTTCCAACTGATCGCGGCGATGAACCCGTGCCCCTGCGGGCATCTCGGCAGCCCCTTGCACGCCTGCCGCTGCACGCCGGATGTGGTGGCGCGCTACCAGGGCCGCATCAGCGGGCCGCTGCTCGACCGCATCGATGTCCAGGTCGAGGTGCCGGCGGTCGCACCCGAGGCCCTGGCGTCGGCGCCCGACGGCGAGGCGAGCCACGTGATCGCGCAGCGGGTTGCCGCGGCACGCGATCGTGCGCTGGCGCGGCAGGACAGCCTCAATGCGACGCTGGCCGGCGAGGCGCTCGACCGGCACTGCGCGCTCGACGCGGCCGGCACGCAGTTCCTGCGCAGTGCGGCGGCGCGGCTGGGCTGGTCGGCGCGCGGCTTCCACCGCGTGCTACGCGTCGCGCGCAGCGTCGCCGACCTCGCGGGTAGCGACGCGATCGCGATCAGCCACCTCGCCGAGGCGATCCAGTACCGGCGCGTGCTGATCCGGTCGTAAGACCCCGGCGGGCCGGTCAGCGCGCCCGTTGAGTCAGAGCACCGAGGACAGCGAGCGCCGCACCAGATCGGTGGCCAGCGCGCTGCGCCGGGCCCAGTCGGCGAGCTGGTCCTCGCCGATCTTGCCGACATTGAAGTAGGTCGCCTGCGGGTGCGCCAGGTAGAAGCCGCTGACGCTCGCAGCCGGCGTCATCGCCAGGCTCTCGGTCAGGCCCATGCCGATGTCGGCGCAGTCCAGCACACGGAACATCTCGGCCTTGACCGTGTGGTCCGGGCAGGCCGGGTAACCGGGCGCCGGGCGGATGCCCGAATACTTCTCCGCGATCAGCTCGGCGTTGCTGAGGTGTTCGTCGGCCGCGTAGCCCCAGAACTCGGTGCGCACGCGCTGGTGCAGGCGTTCGGCGAAAGCTTCCGCCAGGCGATCGGCCAGGGCCTTGAACATGATCGAGCTGTAGTCGTCGAGGTCGGCGAGGAACTGCTTGTCCTTCTTCTCGGCGCCGATTCCCGAGGTCACCGCGAACAGGCCGATGTGGTCGGCGATGCCGCTGTCCTTCGGCGCGATGAAGTCGGCCAGGCAGCGGTTCGGGCGCGTCACGCCATCGACGACCGGGCGCACGCTCTGCATGCGCAGGCCGCGCCAGGTCATCAGCACCTCGCTGCGCGACGCGTCGGTGTAGATCTCGATGTCGTCGTCGTTCACCGTGTTGGCCGGGTACAGGCCGATCACGCCATTCGCGGTGAGCCAGCGCCCTTCGATCGCTCGGCGCAAGAGGCGCTGGCCGTCGGACAGCACGCGCCGCGCCGATTCGCCGACGATCTCGTCGTTGAGGATCGCCGGGTACGCGCCCGCGAGGTCCCAGGTCTGGAAGAACGGGCCCCAGTCGATGAAGGCAGCGATCTCGGCCAGGTCCTGGTTGCGGAACACGCGGCGGCCGATGAACTTCGGCTTCGCCGGCGTGAACGACGACCAGTCGATCGGCGTCTTGTTGGCGCGCGCGGCAGCCAGCGTGACCAGCGGCGTCGCCTTCTTGTTCGCGTGCTGCTCGCGCACGCGGACGTAGTCGGCGTTCAGCTCGTTGATGTAGGCCGCCGCACGGTCGTCGCTGAGCAGCTCGCTGCAGACGCTGACCGAACGGCTCGCGTCCGGCACGTAAACCACCGGCCCTTCGTAGTGCGGCGAGATCTTCACCGCGGTGTGCACGCGGCTGGTCGTCGCGCCGCCGATCAGCAGCGGGATCTTCTTGATGCGGAAGTAGTCGTCGCGCTGCATCTCGCCGGCGACGTATTGCATCTCCTCGAGGCTGGGCGTGATCAGGCCACTCAGGCCGATGATGTCGGCGCCCTCGACCTTGGCGCGCGCGAGAATGTCCTCGCAGCGCACCATCACGCCCATGTTGACGACCTCGAAGTTGTTGCACTGGAGCACGACGGTGACGATGTTCTTGCCGATGTCGTGCACGTCGCCCTTCACGGTCGCGATGACGATCTTCCCTTTGGCCTTCGCCTCGCCGCCGGCCTCGACCAGCGCCAGTTTCTCGGCCTCGATGTACGGTAGCAGGTGCGCGACCGCCTGCTTCATCACGCGCGCGCTCTTGACCACCTGCGGCAGGAACATCTTGCCCTGGCCGAACAGGTCGCCGACGATGTTCATGCCGTCCATCAGCGGGCCTTCGATCACGTGCAGCGGACGCCCGCCGGTGGCCAGGATGCGCTGGTAGACCTCTTCGGTGTCGGCGACGATGAAGTCGGTGATGCCATGCACCAGCGCGTGGCTCAGCCGCTCGTCGACCGGGCGCGGTTGATCGACGGTACCGCGCCACGCGAGCCGCGTGCTGTCGTCCTTGGCCGCGCCCTTCGCGTTCTCGGCGACCTCGACGAGGCGCTCGCCGGCGTCCGGGCGCCGGTTCAGGACGACGTCCTCGACGCGCTCGCGCAACTCGGGCTCGAGGTCGTCGTACACGCCGACCATGCCGGCATTGACGATGCCCATGTCCATGCCGGCCTGGATCGCGTGGTACAGGAACACGGTGTGGATCGCCTCGCGCACCGGGTCGTTGCCGCGGAAGCTGAAGCTCACGTTGCTCACCCCGCCGCTGACCTTCGCACCGGGCAGGTTCTGCTTGATCCAGCGCGTCGCGTTGATGAAGTCGACCGCGTAGTTGTTGTGCTCCTCGATGCCGGTGGCGATCGCGAAGATGTTCGGGTCGAAGATGATGTCCTCGGGCGCGAACCCGACCTCGTCGACGAGCAGGCGGTAGGCGCGCTCGCAGATCTGGATCTTGCGTTCGTAGGTGTCAGCCTGGCCGGTCTCGTCGAAGGCCATCACGACCGCCGCCGCGCCGTAGCGCCTGACCAGCTTGGCCTGATGCCTGAATTGCGCCTCGCCTTCCTTCAGCGAGATCGAGTTGACGATGCCCTTGCCCTGGATGCACTTCAGGCCGGCCTCGATCACTTCCCACTTCGAGCTGTCGACCATGATCGGCACGCGCGCGATCTCGGGCTCGCCGGCGATCAGGTTCAGGAAGCGCACCATCGCGGCCTTGCTGTCGAGCATGGCCTCATCCATGTTGATGTCGATGACCTGCGCGCCGTTCTCGACCTGCTGGCGCGCGACGCTCAGCGCTTCCTCGAACTGGCCGTTCAGGATCATCCGCGCGAAGGCCTTCGAGCCCGTCACGTTGGTGCGCTCGCCAACGTTGACGAAAAGGGCTCCCTCGCCGATCAGCACCGGCTCCAGGCCGGAGAGCTTCATCGGAGGAACAACAGGCTTTTGACTCATCGCAGGCACACTCGAATCAGATGTTGACTGAGTGAGCGCCGTTGAAACAGCGCCAAGCAGTGTCATCACCGGCGCTGTGCCCGAGCCTGGCGGCCTGTGAAGTCGGCCGTCGCAACGCTCCTCGGGCAAGAACGAAATTGTACGGTCAGGCCGCTTCGAGCTCCAGCTCGCCGAACAGGGCCCCGCGGTGCCCGCAGCGCGGTCGGTATTGGCCGACCTTCTGCGCGATCGACGCGATGTGTGCCGGCGTCGTGCCGCAGCAGCCGCCGGCGATGTTCAGAAAACCGCTCTTCGCGAACTCCTCGAGCAGGCTGCCGGTGATCTCCGGCGTCTCGTCGAAGCCGGTCTCGCTCATCGGGTTCGGCAATCCGGCATTCGGATAGCAGCTCACGTACG
>Ga0207658_10002201_pt1 | contig 14475 bp, 11 predicted proteins | sample KBSS33metaG_FD_184322 | JGI IMG/M metagenome (GOLD analysis project Ga0207658, IMG submission 184322) | Switchgrass rhizosphere microbial communities from Kellogg Biological Station, Michigan, USA - KBS S3-3 metaG (SPAdes) (version 2) | ecosystem: Host-associated > Plants > Roots > Rhizosphere...
GTGGCGACAGGGATTTCTCCTGGCACTCGCCCCGCTCTCGGAGCTCATCGTCGCTGAGAAATCCCTGTCGCCACGCAACCTCCTCTGGCACGCCGATTTTCAGGCCACTGCGGCGTTCCATGGTGCGCACGAAGTCGGCGGCGTCGGTCATGCTGTCGACCGTGCCGGTATCGAGCCACACCGTTCCCCGCGGCAGCACTTGCACATGGAGCCGACGCTGCTCCAGGTATGTGCGGTTGACGTCGGTGATCTCGTACTCGCCGCGGTCACTCGGCTTCAGTTCCCGCGCGATCGACGCCACATCGTTGTCGTAGAAATACAAGCCAGGGACGGCGTAGTTGCTCTTGGCGATCTTCGGCTTTTCTTCCAGCGATACGGCCACGCCCTGTTCGTCGAACTCGACGACGCCGTACTGACTTGGCTCGGCAACCCGATAGGCGAATATCGCGCCGCCGTCGACGTCGTTGAAGGTCTGCAATTGCGTGCCGAGGCCTGGGCCGTACAACAGGTTGTCGCCCAGGATCAGCGCGACTTTGCCCGATCCGATGAAGTCGGCACCTATGGTGAACGCCTGAGCCAGCCCGTCCGGCGCTGGCTGCCTCGCGTACGTGATCGATGCCCCGAACTGCGACCCATCGCCCAACAGCCGTTCAAAACTCGGCGCATCGAACGGCGTGGTGATCACCAGGATGTCTTGGATGCGCGCCAACAGCAGCGTCGACAGGGGGTAATAGATCATCGGCTTGTCGTAAACCGGTATCAGCTGTTTGGACACACCCAAGGTGATCGGGTGCAGCCTGGTGCCCGAGCCCCCCGCTAAGATGATGCCCTTCACAGGCTCATCGTGGCACGCTCAAGTCGCACATACATGGGTTATTGACGTTTGCGTTAGAGCTCTCCGGGAGGTCTACATGCGCATCCTGTTCGTCTGCACGGGAAACATCTGCAGATCCCCTACCGCAGAACGACTTTCAGTAAGGTTGGCCAGACAGATGGGCCTGCCGGACTTCGTCGCCTCCAGTGCAGGAATCGCCGCCGTGATCGGACATCCGGTCCATCGGTTCGCGGCCGAGGTGTTGATCGGGCTCGGCGGCGACCCTTCAAACTTCGCTGCGCGACAGCTGACGCCGCGCATCGCCTCGGAAGCCGACCTTGTCCTGACGATGACGTCGGCGCACCGCACCGCGGTACTCGAACTTGCGCCGCGTCAGCTTCGGAAGACGTTCACACTCGGAGAGGCCTCGCTCCTGGCTTCTACATACGGGGCGCACACGGTGGCCGACCTCGCGCCGCTACGGTTCCGCTTGCACGAACATCAGCCCGTGGAAGTAGCCGATCCGATCGGCCAGGACATCGATGCCTTCGAGGCCGTTGGCGAACAGATCGCCGCGCTGCTACCGCCCGTGCTCACGCTGGCCCGCTAGACCACTCAAACCCAGCGCGTCGCCTCGACCTCTGCCAGTAGCGGTGCATGCAAGGGCACATCGAGCCCGTCGTAGATGCCCGGCTTCTGGGTGGCGAGCCACTCGATCGCGCCGAGAAGTCGGTTGGCGGCTGTGGTGTTGCCGCCGTCGGCCCGGGTGCCGCCGGGTACGTCGGCACGCACCACGATGGTCAGCTGCGGATCGCCGTCGATGATCACGCGATGATCGCCCACGCCCTCGTCGGGTTGCGGCCAATCGGGCGCGCATGACGGGTCGATGCGGGTGATGTGTTCGATGATCACGCGCTGCACACCCTGCGACCACCCGATGACTTCAAGCCGGAAGGCGCCCTGAGTGCCTGCCTCGAAGCGGCCCATGACGTTCTCGACGGCCTCGGTGAGCGGCAGCCGCTCGCAGGTCTCGGTGATGTCGTCGATCTCGATGCCGAGCCCACGGCCGATCAGCCGGACGTTGCCGCCCCACACCATGGTCGGGATGGTCGGGATCAACATCAACGGCGTCTCATCCATCGAGCCGCCGAAGCCACAGCGCACCCGCACCGCCTCGGGCTGGTTGTAGGTCGAGTAGTCGAAGATCTCCTGGCAACGGATGGTCTTGATTCGGGTGCACAGCCCGGCCGCCGTCACGGCGAGCGCGTCGTTGCCCCACCCGGGGTCGACGCCCGAGACCAGCAACGAGGCGTTGCCGGCGTCCGCGGCGTCCGCGAGACGCTCGACCCATTCGGCCGGCGCCGAGGCCGGGTCGTAGAGCGAGTACAGCGACGGCGTCACGACGTGCTTGCCGGCCCGCAGACAGCGCTCGATCTCGGCGATGGCCTCCTCCGGACGGATGTCTCCGGAAGACATATACGCCACCGCGTCGCAGTCTTCGAGGGCCGCGTCGACGTCGGTGGTGGCGACTTTCCCGGTCGTGGTATCCAGCTTGGCGAACGTCGCCGCATCGCGACCGGCCTTGTCCGCACTCGAGGTGATGACCGCCGTCAACTCGAGCCCCGGGAACGCGACCGCTGATCGGATCGCCGTGGCCCCCATATTTCCTGTTCCCCACACCACAATTCGCCGCATTTGTGCACCGTACTTCACCCCCGAGTGACGATCCTCACACCCCGCCGAAATCGCTGGTCAAGGAGTTTTTGACGGGTCCGATGGGACTCCTATCAACTACTGGGTTGGTGCTCGCGCACAAATTGCTCGCAAGTGCTTTGCGATGAAGTTACCCGGCGGTATAGTTAGCCGCAGTTACTGGTGGGTAACTTAGCCCTGAGTACCCAACCGACAGTTCCATCTCATCGAGGAGAAATCGTGGGCCACTACAAGAGCAACGTCCGTGACCAGGTGTTCAACCTGTTCGAGGTCTTCGGCGTAGACAAGGCGATGGGTGAAGGCAAGTTCGCCGACCTGGACGCCGACACCGCCGGGGAAATGCTCAACGAGATCGCGCGCCTCGCTGAGGGCCCGATCGCCGATTCGTTCGCCGACGGCGACCGCAACCCGCCGGTCTTCGACCCCGCGACTCACACCGTCACGCTGCCCGCGCCCTTCAAGAAGTCGATGCGCGCCCTGCTCGACGGCGGCTGGGACAAGGTCGGCCTGAAAGAGGAGCTCGGCGGTATGCCGATGCCCCGCGCGCTGCAGTGGGCGCTCATCGAGCACGTCCTCGGCGCCAACCCCGCCGCCTACATGTACGCCATGGGCTCGGGCATGTGCGAAATCTTCTACAACAACGGCACCGACGAGCAGAAGAAGTGGGCCGTCCTCGCTGCCGAGCGCGGCTGGGGCGCCACCATGGTGCTGACCGAGCCCGACGCCGGCTCTGACGTGGGCGCCGGCCGCACCAAGGCCACCCAGCAGCCCGACGGCACCTGGCACATCGACGGTGTGAAGCGATTCATCACCTCGGCCGACTCGGACGACCTGTTCGAAAACATCATGCACCTGGTCCTGGCCCGCCCCGAGGGAGCCGGCCCGGGCACCAAGGGTCTGTCGCTGTTCTTCGTGCCGAAGTTCCACTTCGACCCCGAGACCGGTGAGCCCGGCGAGCGCAACGGCGCCTTCGTCACCAACGTCGAGCACAAGATGGGCCTGAAGGTTTCGGCCACCTGTGAGCTCACGCTCGGCCAGCACGGCACCCCCGCCGTCGGTTGGCTCGTCGGCGAGGTGCACAACGGCATTGCGCAGATGTTCGACGTCATCGAGCAAGCCCGCATGATGGTCGGCACCAAGGCCATCGCAACCCTGTCGACCGGCTACCTGAACGCTCTGGAGTACGCCAAGACCCGCATCCAGGGTGCCGACCTGACCCAGATGATGGACAAGACGGCCCCGCGCGTCACGATCATGCACCACCCGGACGTGCGCCGGGCGCTGCTGACCCAGAAGGCCTACGCCGAGGGCCTGCGCGCCGTGTACCTGTACACCGCGTCGTTCCAGGACGCCGAGGTCGCCAAGGCCGTCCACGGTGTGGACGCCGAGCTGGCCTTCAAGGTCAACGACCTGATGCTCCCGATCGTCAAGGGTGTCGGTTCCGAGCGGGCCTACGAGAAGCTGACCGAGTCGCTGCAGACCTTCGGTGGTTCCGGCTTCCTGCAGGACTACCCGGTCGAGCAGTACATCCGCGACGCCAAGATCGACTCGCTGTACGAAGGCACCACCGCCATCCAGGCGCAGGACTTCTTCTTCCGCAAGATCATCCGCGACAAGGGCCAGGCCCTGGCGTTCGTGGCCGGCGAGATCGAGCAGCTGATCAAGAACCAGGACGGCAACGGCCGCCTGAAGGCCGAGCGCGAACTGCTGGCCACCGCACTGGGCGACGTGCAGGGCATGGCCGCCACGCTGACCGGCTACCTGATGGCAGCTCAGGAAGACCCTAAGTCGATCTACAAGGTCGGCCTGGGTTCGGTCCGCTTCCTGCTGGCCGTGGGTGACCTGGTCATCGGCTGGCTCCTGCTGAAACAAGCCGCTGTCGCCATCAAGGCGCTGGACGACGGCGCCACCGGCGACGACCGTGCGTTCTACGAGGGCAAGATCGCGTCGGCTTCGTTCTTCGCCAAGAACATGCTGCCGCTGCTCACCAGCACCCGCACCGTCATCGAGTCCATCGACAACGAGACCATGGAGCTGGACGAAGCGTCCTTCTGATCCTCAGCAAGAAAACGGCCCCCGGCATTCGCCGGGGGCCGTTTTCTTTTTGCGTTGACCGTGCGCCATCGCAGAACTTGTGCGAGAGGAGGCCCACCAAGACGCACAGTGAATTCCTGGCCCCACTGACCGTGCGCCACAGCAGAACTTCTGCGAGTAGCCGTCCGCCAAGACGCACAGTGAATCCCGGCGGTCCGCTCCTCCCACTGACCGTGCGCCACAGCAGAACTTCTGCGAGTAGCCGTCCGCCAAGACGCACAGTCAACGCATGAGGTCCAGCGGCAGCCCCGGAAGCGGCGGTGTGCGTAGGGCAACTCCAAGCCATGGCCGCCAGAGGCGATTCCACTCGCGCTCCACCCGGGCGATGACGGACGACTTGCGATGCCCTGCGGCAACCCTGACATGGGTCCACCCGACTTGCGCGATGTAGTCGGCGCGCTCGATGTCGTAGGCCAGCGACTCAGCATGTTGCGCACCGTCGTACTCGACCGCAAGCATCAGTTCCTCCCAGCCCATGTCGAGGAGGTACTTCTGGGTGCCGTCGGGTCGGAGTATCGGTATCTGAGTCTGAGGCTTGGGAAACCCCGCGCCGATCAACGTCAATCGCAGCCGGGTTTCCTGAGGCGAATGGCCGCCCGGGTCGAACAAGCCCAGCGCCGGTTCCAGTTGCCTCAAGCCCCTGGCATGAGGGTGGCGTGCAGCAACCGCCAAAACGTCATCGCCCGTGAATCCGGTTACCCGAGCCAGGGCATCGAGGCGCGCCACCGCCGACCCGATCAACCCGCGCCGGCCAAGGTCGAATGCCGTGCGTTCCACACTGGTGACGCACACGCCGTTGATGCGAGTGACCTCGTCGTCGTTGAGCAGGTCCCGGCGAGTGACCACACCGCGAGGCGCGCGGATTTTGGCGCTGATCAGTTCGATGGGAATGTCGTCGGCCACCCAACTCGCGCCATGAAGAGCCGACGCAGCAGCTCCAGCGACGACGCCTTCCCGACCCGTCCACAACCACGCGGCTGTCGTGCGCTGCTGGAGCGACAGTTCTGTCCGCTTCTCCACGTAGATCTTCGGCATGAGCAGCCGGTAATGACGGCTGAGCTCGTAGCGGTTGAGCATGCCGGTGGCCAGGGCTTCGCTGCCGATGAATGGTTCGGTCATGGCGGCACTGTCTCCACGAACAGTGACATCGACAGGACTGGCAGCCGCTCTGCGAACGCTGCCTGTGGATGGATCGCGAACTGTGGATATCCTGCGCCCGCGTAATGCCGGACGCACACTCAATCCCAGGCCATCCCCGCACCTGTTGACTGTGCGCCACAGCAGAGCTTGTGAGAGGGGAGGCCCGCCAAGACGCACAGTGAATCTCCCAACCCGTTGAGTGTGCGTCAGGGCAGAGCTTCTGCGAGTAGAGGTCGGCTCAGACGCACAGTCAACGCCGCGCCGCCGCTAGTCGGGCAAGCGCTGGCTGATCTCGAAGGCCAGACACAGCTCGGCGACATCGCGGGGACGAGACAGCGACCGCCCTGTCCGCTCCTCGATGCGACGCAACCGGTGCCGAATAGTGTTGGCGTGACAGAAGATTGCGGCGGCGGCCTCATTGGCGGAGCCGCCGGCGTCGAGCCAGGCCTGGAAGGTCTGGGACAGGACGGCCCGCTCCTCGGCGGGCAGGCCACGAAGCCCGCCGAGCACCGACTCCTCGATGCGGTTCATCACCTCGGGTGCGCTGACCGCCGCGAACGCCAGCGGCGCGTCGTCGAAGGCACAGACGAAGCCGTCACGGCTCGGCTTGCCGGCCACCGCCAGCCGCGCCAAGCGCAGGCCCTCGCCCGTCTCCGCCAGGCTCGCGAACGCCGGGCTGAGGCCGACGCGCACCGTCGCGATCTTGCACAGCACTTCGACCAGCACGCCGTACGTCGCGTCCTGCCGCAGATGCACGACGCCGACCTGCAGGTCCGGCAGCAGGCGCCAGGCCGAGCGGATGTCGCGGGCCGCGAGCTTGCCCGCGATCTCGGGTAACCCCAGCTTTCCGATGGCCGGAATCTGCGCCGCCGCAACCACATACGGGCCCGTCGTCGGCAGGCCCAGCAGATCGGCTGCCTCCCAAAGGCTTTGGTTGTCGGTGATGCGACCGAGCAGCACCGCCTCGACCAGAGCCGACCGTTCCTCTTCGCGGTCCATGATCTGGCTGGTGAGCTGCTCCCGGTACGCGCCGGTCATCGCCTGGGTGAACTCGTCCTGGCTCAGGAAGATGCGCGCGCTGGCCTCCAGGACGGACTCGGTCGGGATGCCGGCCTCCCGCGCGGCAGCGACGCTGCTCTCCCACATGAACCGGAAACCGATGCGATAGGCGGTCATCACCGCCGCCAGCGGAATGCCCTCGAGGGCGCGTTGTCGGCCGGTCGCCTCCGCCGGCGACAGGTCCGCCTCGCCGTCACCGCAGAGGGTGTGGAACACGAAAGTCATGTTGGCGACGCAACTTTCGCGCACGTTGTCGCGCACCGACGGCGTGTCAGGGTAACCGTCGATGCGGCTGTAGATGCGGTCGGCCAGTTGCGCACCGAGAGCCTCCACGCGCGTCAGCATGATGCGGCTGAGTTCCCGCATGTGCTCGTCGACGCCGGCCATCAGCCAACCTTAGGTGAGGTGCCGATTGTGGCCGGCCACATTTGGCGGTGGCCACTGTTGTTCCCGCCACCATCGCCTCTGGGACCGCGCGGGATCACGCTTGAATGCATGACCAACCTCAGCCAGAACCTCGTCGCCAGCGCCACCCGTCACCCCGACAGTGTCGCGCTGCGTTGCAACGACCAGACCTACACGTACGCCCAGTTCGACGACGCCGCTGCCCGCGTCGCCACGCTGCTGCAGCAGGCCGGCATCGAACCGGGCGACCGGGTGGGCGTCATGCTGCCGAACGGTCCGGCCTTCGCCGCCGCGTTCTACGGAATCCTGTACGCCGGCGCCGTCGCAGTGCCGATGAACCCGCTGCTCAAGGCCCCAGAGATCGAGTTCTACCTCTCCAACACGACGGCCAAGGCGCTGTTCGCCCCGCCGGCTTTCGCCGCCGAGGCGCAGGCCGGTGCCGAGGCAGCGGGTGCGGACCGCTGGGTGGTCGACGACGCCGGGTTGGCGGCGCTGATCGACGGCCTCCCGGCGCAACCGGCCCCGGTCGAGCGCGCGGACGACGACACCGCCGTCGTCCTCCACACGTCCGGTACGACGGGCAAGCCCAAGGGTGCCGAGCTTACCCACGGCGGCCTGGGCCGCAACGCCGACGTGTGCGTGCGGACGCTGTTGAACATCGGGCCCGACGACGTGGTGATGGGCTGCCTGCCGCTGTTCCACGTGTTCGGCCTGACGTGCGGCCTGAACTCAGCGGTGCTGGCCGGCGCCACGCTGAGCCTGCTGCCCCGCTTCGATCCGGCCCGGACGCTGCAACTGATCGAGCGCGACGGCGTCACCATCTTCGAGGGTGTCCCGACGATGTACTCGGCGCTCCTGGCCGCGGCCGGCACCGCGTCGACGGACACGCTGCGGATCGCCGTCTCGGGCGGCGCGGCCATTCCGGTGCAGGTGCTGCAAGACTTCGAGAAGACCTTCGACTGCCCGGTCCTGGAGGGCTACGGCCTGTCCGAAACCTCGCCGGTGGCGGCGTTCAACCACCCGGACCGCCCGCGCAAGCCCGGTTCGATCGGCACGCCCGTCGAGGGGGTCGAGATGCGGATCGTCGACAACGACGGCGCCGAGGTGGCGCAGGGCGAGCCCGGCGAAATCCAGATCCGCGGACACAACGTCATGAAGGGCTACTGGAACCTGCCCGAGGCCACCGCCGAAGCCATCGACGCCGACGGCTGGTTCGCCACCGGCGACATCGCCCGGACCGACGAGGACGGCTACTACTACATCGTCGACCGCAAGAAGGCGCTCATCATCCGCGGTGGCTTCAACGTCTACCCGCGTGAGATCGAAGAGGTGCTGTACACCCACCCCGCCGTCGCCGAGGCCGCCGTCGTGGGCATCCCGCACGACTCGCTCGGCGAAGAGGTCGGCGCCGCCGTCAGCCTCAAGCCCGGCATCGAGGTCGCCGCCGACGAACTCCGCGAGTTCGTCAAGAGCCAGGTGGCCGCCTACAAGTACCCGCGACGCGTGTGGTTCCTCGACGGGCTACCCAAGGGCCCGACCGGGAAGCTCCTCCGTCGCGAAATCACCATCCCCACAACGGAATCCTGAGTCCGGCCACCGACCGGCCCGGCTCAGGCGACGACGCCACCGACCAGGTGGCCGACGAGGTAGGTGGCACTCAACGCCAGGGCGCCGCCGATAACGTTGCGTGCCAAGGCCTTTCCGACCGGCGCACCACCGAGCCGGGCCGACACCACGCCGGTGATCGCCAATGCCAGCAGCACCGCGAACATGGTGACCGGAACGCGGAGCGTCGTCGGGGGCAGCAGGATCGCCACCAAGGGCAACAACGCGCCGATGGTGAACGACACCGCCGACGAGAAGGCCGCCGCCCACGGGTTCGACAAATCGCCTGGGGTAATACCCAATTCGACGGCCGCGTGTGCCGCGAACGCGTTGTGATCGGTGAGTTCTTCGGCCGCCGTGCGCGCCGTCGACGGCGACAGGCCTCTGCCTTCCAACAGGCTGGCCAGTTCGTCGAGTTCGGCGGCGGGGTCCTCTTTGAGCTCACGACGTTCTTTGGCCAGCAGGGCACGTTCGGTGTCCCGCTGAGAGCTCACCGACACGTACTCACCCAACGCCATCGACACCGCACCGGCCACCAGTCCGGCCATACCGGCGGTGAAGATGGGCCCGCGCTCGGCCGTCGCGGCGGCGACGCCGACGACGATACCGGCCGTCGACACAATGCCGTCGTTGGCGCCGAGCACACCGGCGCGCAACCAGTTCAGTTTCGAGGCAACCGAACCCGCGTGGGGTTCGGCATCATGCGCCGAGATCGCCATTCCTGCAACGCTATCCGGGTCGGCGACGATGCGCCAGCCAACGAAGCCTTGCCAAACCTGGTCAGGACTCCAGCGTTTTGAGCACCGCGCGGGTACGGGCCCGGCCTTCGGCGGACGGATCGAATGTCACGCCGACGTATTCGTCGACACCGGCAGCTTCGAGTTCGGCGAGCCGATCGCGCACCGTCTGCTCGTCACCGATGATCGCAGCGTCCTCCGGGCCCGCATATCCCTCGCGGTCGAGCATGGCCCGGTAGGACGGCAGGTGCCCGTACATCGCGAACTGCTCGGCGGCCAGCTTGCGGGCGCCGTCGACGTCGTCGGTGACTGAGACCGGCAGAGCCGCGACCACCCGAACGGCGTCGGCCCGACCGGCGTCGGCAGCGGCCTGGCGCAGCGTCGGACTGACATGGCCCGCAAGGGTTTTCGGACCGGTCATCCACGTCACGGTGCCCGATGAACGCCGTCCCGCGATCTGCAGCAGCTTCGGCCCGAGCGCGGCGATGTACACCGGCGGGGTCGGGGCGCCCGCAATCATCAACGCGCCGCGGGTGGTCACCGTTTCGCCGGCGGCGTTGGCCTTCTCACCCGCGAGCAGCGGCAGCAGGCCGTCGAGGTATTCATTGAGGCGACGTACCGGCTTGTCCCACGGGATACCCCACATGCCCTCGGTGACGGCCTGGTGCGTCATACCCAGCCCGAGCAGCAGCCTGCCGCCGGACAGCTGACTGATGGTCAGGGCTCGCTGCGCCAGCAGCATCGGATGCTGATTCTGGATCGGCAGTACTCCGGTGCCGACCTCGATGTCGTCGACCTCGTGCAGCGCCACCGCCAATACCGTGAGAAGGTCTGGCTCGTACGGCATCTGGGTGTACCAGGCCCGACGGAATCCCTCGGCACGCAGCTGGTTCAGGTACGCGATGGTGTCGTCGACGGGAGACTTGAGCCCACTCAACGAACCGAGAACACTGATCTGCACGGGATGCTCCTTGAGGTCGGATTGCGTCACCTGTGAGTATCGAACCATGACAACCGATGCACCAGAGACCGCCCGACTGCAATATTTCGGCCCCAACTGGTTCGCGTCGGTAATGGGCACGGGCATCGTCGCCACCGCGGCCGCGTCCCTACCGGTGCACCTGCCCGGGCTGCGGGGATTCGCCGAAGGCGTGTGGGTGATCGCCACCGCCCTGCTGGTACTGCTGATCGTCGCGGTGTCGGTGCAGTGGGTGCGCCACCCCACGGTGGCTCGCGGTCAAGTCCGCAATCCGCAGATGACGCACTTCTACGGCGCGGCGCCGATGGCGCTGATGACGGTCGGCCTCGGCGCACTGCTGATCGGCAAGGACCTGATCGGCACGCGCTTCGCTGTCGACCTCGACTGGGTGCTGTGGACTACGGGCACCATCGGCGGACTGTTCACCGCGATGACGATTCCGTTCCTGATGTTCACGCAGCTGGAAGTCGGGCCGGACGCCGCGTTCGGCGGCTGGCTGATGCCCGTCGTGCCACCCATGGTGTCCGCGGCGTCGGGGGCGCTGCTGCTGCCGCAGCTGCCGCCGGGCACGGCCCGCACCACGATGTTCTACGGCTGCTTCGCGATGTTCGGGCTGTCACTGATCGCAGCCCTGATCATCATCACGATGATCTGGAGCCGGCTGGCGCACTACGGCACCTCGGGGTCGGCCCGCGTCCCGACGCTGTGGATCGTGCTGGGCCCGCTGGGCCAGGGCATCACCGCCGCGGGCCTGCTGGGCACGGCGGCGGCCTCGGCCGTCAGCCCCGACCTGGCGTCCGCCATGAACGTTTTCGCGGTGCTGTTCGGCGTGCCCGTGTGGGGTTTCGCGGTGCTGTGGATCAGCCTGGCCAGCGCCCTGACCGTGCGGACGATGCGACGCGGCATGCCCTTCGCCCTGACCTGGTGGAGCCTCACCTTCCCCGTCGGCACCTTCGTGACCGGCACGTCTCAGCTCGCCGCCCACACCGGCCTGCCGGCGTTCCGGGCCGCCGCGGTGCTGGCCTACGTCTTTCTGCTGTGCACCTGGGGACTGGTTGCGATCCGCACCCTGCGTGGCAGTGTCGGCGGCACCCTGTTCACGCCACCGCCACCGCCCGCGGCCATCCACAAGGACCCGAAATGATCGACACTGCTCGGGTGTACGACCCGGTTGATCCAGCCCAGCCACCCAGGGTCACCGTGGACCGGTTGTGGCCCAGGGGAATTCACAAGGAAGACCCGCGCGTCGGCACCTGGATGCCGCACGTCGCGCCGTCGAATGAACTGCGCAAGTGGTACCACGCGCATCTGGATCAGTACGACGATTTCGCGGCCCGCTACCGCGCGGAACTCGCCGATTCGGAGGACTTGGCCAAGCTCCGGGCGATGGGCCACGTCACCCTGACGACCGCGGCCAAGGACGTCGCACACAGCCACGTGCCGGTACTCGCGGCCCTGCTCTGAGCGTCCGGGCGCTGCCGCCGGCAGGTCACCTGTGTGCCCGGGGTCGCTACGCCGAATGTGCAGCTTTTGGATGTAGACCACGAATCTGGCCGCCGAAAGCTGCACATTCGTCGTAGGAACGCGGGTCGCATACCGAACCTCAACAGGTGTGCCTGCCGCGAACACGAGAGTGCCCCGTGCCTCCGTCAGGTCGGGGGTCAGACGGAAACACGAGGCACTATGGGTATCGCTACCGCCTCGCGGGGCGTTACAGGCCCGGCGAAAAAAGTGGAAATGGCCGCAAAACCGCTGGTCCAGCGGCTATTTCTGCACCTTCGGGGGCTCAGGCCTCCAGGATCGCGGTGACGCCCTGGCCACCTGCGGCGCAGATGGAGATCAGGCCGCGCACCGGCTTGCCCGTCTCCTTCTTCTTCTCCGCGAGCTGCTTGGCCAGCTGGGCCACGATGCGGCCGCCGGTCGCGGCGAACGGGTGACCCGCAGCCAGCGACGAGCCGTTGACGTTCAGCTTGGACCGGTCGATCGAGCCGAGCGGCGCGTCCAGGCCGAGGCGGCCCTTGCAGTACTCCGGCGACTCCCAGGCCGCGAGCGTGGCCAGCACCACGGAGGCGAAGGCCTCGTGGATCTCATAGAAGTCGAAGTCCTGCAGCGTCAGGCCGTTGCGGGCCAGCAGGCGCGGCACGGCGTAGGTCGGGGCCATCAGCAGGCCGTCCGTGCCGTTGACATAGTCGACGGCGGCGGTCTCGGAGTCGACGAAGTAGGCCAGCACCGGGATGTTGTGCTCGGTGGCCCACTCGTCGGTGGACAGCAGCGCGACCGACGCGCCGTCCGTGAGCGGGGTCGAGTTGCCGGCGGTCATGGTGGCGTCGCCCAGCTTCACGCCGAAGACGGGCTTGAGCTTGGCCAGCTTCTCGGTCGACGAGTCTGCGCGCAGGTTGTTGTCGCGGTACAGGCCCAGGAAGGGGCTGACCAGGTCGTCGAAGAAGCCGCGGTCGTAGGCGGCGGCCATGTTCTGGTGGCTGGCGGCGGCGAGGGCGTCCTGGTCGGTGCGCTTGACGCCCATTTCCTTCGCGGTCTGGGCGGCGTGCTCGCCCATCGACAGCCCGGTGCGGGCCTCGCTGTTGACCGGGATCTCGACGCCGACGGCCGCCGGCAGCTTGCCGACCAGCTTGAGGCGGTCGACGTTCGACTTGGCCCGGCGCAGGCTCAGCAACACGCGGCGTAGGTCGTTGCCGAGGGCGATCGGGGCGTCCGACGCGGTGTCCACACCACCGGCCGCGGCCACCTGGTAGCGGCCGGCAGCGATGCCATCGGCGGCCGCGATGGCCGACTGCAGACCGGTGCCACAAGCCTGCTGCAGGTCGAAGGCCGGCGTGTAGGGCGACAGCGAGGTGCCGAGCACACACTCGCGCATGAGATTGAAATCACGGCTGTGCTTGAGCACCGCGCCGCCGATCACCATGTCGAGCTTCTCGCCCTTGAGGTTGAAGCGGTCGATCAGGCCGTCCAGGGCCGCGGTGAACATGTCCTGGTTGGAGGCGTTTGCGTACGCACCGTCGGATCGTGCGAAGGGAATGCGGTTACCACCCAGGACGGCCACGCGGCGGCGGCTGTTGGTCTCGGCCACGGTTTTTCTCCAGTTCCTTGACGTTCGATGACTGAGGCAAGATGTTGCTTGACGCCTATATTACCCACCGTTCTTACTCTGGAGTAAGTTCGTCTCTGACAAGACGGTTCCGTCTATACGACACACGTCCGCAGAAAGGTCCGCAATGGCTGACGTCCTCTCCCAAGTTCTCACCTCTGGTCCGGGTTCGTTCCTGGCCAAGCAGCTCGGCGTGCCGCAGCCCCAGCCGCTGCGCCGCTACAAGGCCGGCGAGCCCGCCCTGGCCGGCCCGCTTCTGATCGGCGGCGAAGGCCGCGTCGCAGAGCCCCTGCGCGCCGCTCTGGCCGATGACTACGACCTCGTGGGCAACAACGTGGGCGGCCGCTGGGCCGACTCGTTCGGTGGCCTGCTGTTCGACGCCACCGGCATCACCAAGCCCGAGCAGCTCAAGGCGCTCCATGAGTTCTTCACCCCCGTGCTGCGTAACCTGGCCGCCAACAGCCGCGTCGTCGTCGTCGGCACCACGCCCGACGAGGCCGGCAGCATCGACGAGCGCATCGCCCAGCGCGCCCTCGAAGGCTTCACCCGCTCGCTCGGCAAGGAGCTGCAGCGCGGCGCCACCATCGGCCTGGTCTATCTGTCTGCTGCGGCGTCACCTGCCGCTTCGGGTATCGAGTCGACCGTCCGCTTCCTCCTGTCGGGCAAGTCGGCCTACGTCGACGGCCAGGTGTTCTACGTCGGCGCCGCCGACTCCGTCGCCCCGGCCGACTGGGACAAGCCGCTGGCCGGCAAGGTCGCGCTGGTAACCGGCGCCGCCCGCGGCATCGGCGCCGAGATCGCCCGGGTGTTCGCACGCGACGGC
>Ga0207658_10002202_pt1 | contig 14475 bp, 13 predicted proteins | sample KBSS33metaG_FD_184322 | JGI IMG/M metagenome (GOLD analysis project Ga0207658, IMG submission 184322) | Switchgrass rhizosphere microbial communities from Kellogg Biological Station, Michigan, USA - KBS S3-3 metaG (SPAdes) (version 2) | ecosystem: Host-associated > Plants > Roots > Rhizosphere...
GGTGCGCGTGGACGGCCATCTCCGACGGCTCGATCTGCCGGTGCTGACGCCGGACGTCACGAAATCGCTGTGCTACAGCGTGCTCACCGACGCCCAGAAGAAGAAGTTTGAAGAGACGTGGGAGCTGGACCTCGCGTTCGGCCTTCGCGGCGTCGGCCGCTTCCGCTGCAACGTCTTCAACCAGAAGGGCGCCGTCGGCGCCGTGTATCGCTTGATTCCGGAGAAGATCCGGCCGCTCGAGGAACTGGGGCTCCCGCCGATTCTCGCGGAACTCGCGGACAAGCCGCGCGGCCTCGTGCTCGTCACCGGCCCGACTGGCAGCGGTAAGTCGACCACGCTGGCGGCCATGATCGACCGCATCAACCAGGCCAAGCCGGCCCATATTCTGACGATCGAAGACCCGATCGAATACCTGCACCAGCACAAGCGCGCGCTCGTCAACCAACGTGAGCTCTTCTCCGATACCCAGAGTTTCACGCTGGCGCTGCGCGCCGCCCTCCGTGAAGATCCGGACGTCGTGCTCGTCGGCGAAATGCGCGACCTCGAGACGATGGAGGCGGCGCTCAAACTGGCGGAAACGGGCCACTTGACGATGGCGACGCTGCACACCAACTCGGCGGCGCAAACGATCACCCGCGTCGTCGACGCGTTCCCCGCGCATCAGCAGTCCCAGATCCGGACGCAGCTGTCCCTCGTGCTCGAGGGCATCGTCTGTCAGGCGCTGTTGCCGAAGTCGAGCGGATCGGGCCGTGTGGCCGCTCTCGAGATTTTGACGGCCACGCCGGCAATCCGGAACCTGATTCGCGATGACAAGATTCACCAGATTTACGGCACGATGCAGGCCGGCCAGGAGAAGTACGGCATGCAGACGATGAACCAGTCGCTTGCGCGCCTGGTCGAGCGCCGCCTGATCACGCGTGACGAGGCGTTCAAGACGTCCGCCAACCGCGATGAGTTGATCATGATTCTCGAGCGTGGAGCGGCACCGATTCCGGTGTCGCCAGCCATGGCCGCGGCCGGGGCCCGCCGGCCGGTTCAGGGAGTAGCACGATGACGACATATGCATGGGTCGGCCGGACGCGAAACGGCCAGATCGTCAAGGGCGAACGCGCCGCGGACTCGAAAGAAGTCCTGACCGAGTCACTGCGCCGGGAGCAGATTCTCGTCACCAAGGTGGCGCCGGCCGTGAAGAAGGAAGGGTCGATGCGGCGCGTGCCGCCGAAGAACCTTGCCATCTTCACTCGTCAGTTCTCCGTCATGATCGATGCCGGTCTGCCGCTGGTGCAGTGCCTCGAACTGCTGGCGAAGGAAGAACCGGACAAGCGGCTGGCAAGCGCCGTCGAAAAAGTCAAAGCCGACGTCGAAGGTGGCGCCTCGCTGGCCGATGCCATGCAGAAACGCCCCTACGCGTTCGATGCGCTGTTCACCAACATGGTGGCCGCAGGCGAGGCGGGCGGCATCCTCGACACGATTCTCAAACGCCTAGCGACGTTCATCGAGAAGCAGGCCAAGCTCCAGTCGCAGGTACGCGCCGCGATGATCTATCCGATTGTCGTGATGAGCATCGCGATGGTGGTCGTGATGGTCATCCTCTGGAAGGTCATTCCGACCTTTACGGCACTGTTCGAGGGCTTGAACGCGAAGCTGCCGCTGCCCACGCGCATCGTCATTGCCGCGAGCAAGGACTTGATCGTGGCACTCCCGTTCCTGGTCGTGGGTGTCATGGGCGCGTCGTACGGACTACGCCGCTACTATCGGACGCCGAATGGCCGCATGCGCATCGACAAGATGCTGCTGAGCATGCCCTTGCTGGGCGTCATCTTCCGCAAGGTCGCAGTCGCCCGCTTCTGCCGGACCCTCTCGACGCTGCTCGGGTCGGGCGTGCCCATTCTCGACGGTCTGGACATTACCGCCAAGACCTCCGGAAATGCCGTCATTGAACAGGCGATCACGCAGGTGCGTGGCCGCATCGAGCGCGGCGAGTCTATCGCGGTGCCGTTGAAGGCAACGGGAGTCTTCCCGCCGATGGTGTCGCAGATGATCAAGGTCGGCGAGGAGACCGGCGAGCTCGACAAGATGCTCGCCAAGATCGCCGACTTCTACGAGGAAGAGGTCGACGCCTCGGTGGCGGCGCTCTCGAGCATCGTCGAGCCGGTGATGATGATCGGCGTCGGCCTGATGGTCGGCGTGATCGTGATCTCGATGTACCTGCCGATGTTCAAGATGCTGTCGCTCGTGAACGGCTCCGGCGGCGGTTGAGCCCGACCTCGGGCCCGGCTACGGCACTGCGCCTCCGCTGACGCTCCACTCCGCGCCGGTCACGTGCGACGCGGCGTCGGAGCACAGGAACACGATCGTGGCGGCAACCTCTTCCGGACGCGCAAGCCGTCCCTGCGGGCGCCCGGCGGCGACCTTGGCGAGCACCGCCTCCCGCTCGCCCTGCTGGTCGGCATAGCCGCCCTCGCCGGTCCACGCGGACGTCAGCGTCGGGCCGGGAATCACGGCGTTCGAGCGAATCCCGTCACCCGCGTACGTCTCCGCGACCTGGCGGGAGTACGCGAGCAGCGCGGCCTTCGCGATCGAATAGTCGGGGAACGTCTTCGACGGACGCCGGCCGGACGTGGACGCGACGTGGACGACGACGCCGTCGCCGCGCTCACGCATCCCGGGGAGCGCAGCCCGCGTCGCCCACACCGCGCTCATGAGGTTCGCGCGGAGCGACAGCTCCCACCCGTCGTCGTCGACATCCTCGAGGCGGCGGACGAGCGCGAGCCCGACGTTGTTGACAAGGACGTCGAGGCGCCCGAGCTCGCGCTCGACGGCCGAGACGACCCGTCCGGGCTCGCCGGCCTCGAAGAGGTCGGCCGGGTGGTGGGCGACCTCGCCGACTCCCGGACCGGTTGACCCCCGGCTTGTCGTGACGACGCGCGCGCCCTCGGCGACGAGCGCCTTCGCGGTCGCGAGGCCGATCCCCGCGGTGCCGCCGGTGACCAGCGCGATCCTGCCCTCGAGCCCGAGCTCCACCCGGCGGAGACTAGACAGGTCCCGTAGTTTCCCGCGACGGGATCGGGAATCGGCCTGACGCGACCGCTCGGTGGACGCCCGACACTCCGGCAATGAGCGCGAGGTGCACAACCGTTCGCGTGCTGCTCGTCGACGACCACGCGGTCGTTCGCTCCGGCTTGCGGCTCCTGCTCGCCGCCGCCGAGGGGCTCGAGGTCGTCGCCGAGGCAGGCACGGCGCGCGACGCCGTCTTCGAGGCGCGCACGACGAAGCCGGACGTCGTCGTGCTCGACATCGGGCTTCCCGACGAGAGCGGGCTCGACGTGCTGCCCCGGCTGCTCCACGAGCATCCGGATCTTCGCGTGCTTGTCCTCTCGATGGAGGACGACCCGCAATACGTCCGCCAGGCATTCGGCGTCGGCGCCCGCGGCTATGTCCTCAAGGAGGCCGCCGACGCCGAAGTCGTCGACGCCGTGCGGGCCGTGGCCTCGGGCGAGCGCTTCGTGCATCCGGTGCTCGGCGCCCGCCTCGTCGCCGGTGACGCTGCGAGGGTGCGCCGCGCCGAGTCCGATCCACTCTCACCCCGGGAGCACGACGTGCTGCGACTGCTCGCGCTCGGGCACACCAATCAGGAGATCGCCGGGAAGCTCTCGATCTCGGTTCGCACCTCCGAGACCCACAGGGCGCACATCATGCGCAAGCTCGGGTTGAGCTCCCGCGCCGAGCTCGTCCGCTATGCGCTTGCGAACGGGCTGCTCGCCGGCGCCGACGCGGCGACGGCGTAGCGGCCGCTTCTTTTACCGCGGCTTTACGTCCGCTCCACGTGATTCCGACACGAGATCGGCACCCTTGGGGCATGCGTCGGACAGCTCTGCTCGTTGTCGTGCTCGCACTCGCGTTGTCGGCGGCGAACGCCGGCGCCACGCCTCTCCCTGGACGCCTGTCCACGGAGATCCCGGGGCCCGGGTCCGGCCTGGGCGTCTCGACGCCGCGGGCGAAGGTCGTCAAGTCGCCGGTCTTCCCGCAGCTCCCGGGAGCGTGGTCGCATGCCGAGATCAACATCAAGGTGGCGGGCGTCCCGCACACGCTCATCCTCGACCGGGGCCGCATCGTGGACGCGGGCGTCGATCACATCACGCTGCTGGAGACCGACGGAAGCCTCGTCACCGTGCCGCTCTCGGACCAGACGATCGTCAGCATCAACGGCGCTCCCGCATTGCGATTCAGGCTGGCGCGGAAGATGAAGGCCGAGACGATGCGAATCGACGGCGGCCCGGCGGTGCGCGTGGCTGCAAAGTCGCCCCGGCGCCTCTAGAGTTCCGACAGGGTGCGCGCTGCGGGGACGATCCTGCTCGTCGAGGACGAACCGTCGGTGGGAGAGCTCGTGCGCGGCTACCTGGGCAAGGACGGGTACCGCATCATCTGGGTCCGCTCGGGTGAGGAGGCGCTCACGGAGCTCGGGCGGCATCAGGTGCGGCTCGTCCTCCTCGACATCGGACTTCCCGGGATGGACGGCTTCGACGTGTGCAGGGAGATCCGCGCTCGCTCGCGGGTTCCGATCGTCATGCTCACCGCGCGCGATGAAGAGCCGGACCGGGTCGTCGGTCTCGAGCTCGGCGCCGACGACTACGTCTCGAAGCCGTTCTCGCCACGCGAGCTGGCCGCGCGGATCAAGGCCGTTCTGCGCCGGACGGAGCCCGAGGCCCTCTCCGGCACCCTCGCGCTCTCGGATGTCGTGATCGATCCATCCGCCCGGGAGGTCACCGTGGCGGGGAGCATCGTGGAGCTGACCGCGAAGGAGTTCGACTTGCTCGTGTTCTTCGCCGCGAACGCGGGCGCGATGCTCACGCGCGATGTCATCCTCGACCGCGTCTGGGGACTCGAGTATCCGGGCGGCACGCGGACGGTGGACGTCCACGTCGCCCAGCTCCGGCGCAAGCTCAGTCGGCCCGAGCTCATTCGAACCCTTCGCGGCGCTGGCTACAAGGCCGTCGCGCCGTGAGGCTTCCGTCGGCCTCGCTCCGCGTCCGGCTCTTCGCGGGCACGGCGGCGGCGCTCGCGCTGACCATCGGGCTCACGCTCGCGATCGAGGTGCTCCTGACGCGGCGGCAGGTCGACCGCGTGCAGGTCGCGTCGCTCGCCCGCCGTGCCGACGACCTTGCCCTCCAGCGCCGGACGAACGTGAGCTACGTCCGCCAGAACACCCTCTCGGGCTCGGTGCGGATCATCGTCGACACTCGGCCGGCGCTCGCGCGCTACGTCCGCAACCCGGGGATCGACAGCGACGGCCAGACGAGCTATTCGGGACGGACCCAGCTCTACTCGTACCGGACACTCCCGCATCTCGGCCTCCTGCTGCTCCGGCCGGAGAGCTCGAGCGCCGCTGCGTGGCGCCCGTTTCTCAACGACCTCCTGCTCGCGGCGCTGGCGGCGGCCGGCTTCGCAGCGATCCTCTCGCTCGCGCTCGCGCGGTCGATCGCGCGGCCGATCGTGCGGGTCGTGGCGGCGACCCGCACGCTCGCGGCGGGCGCCAGGCACGAGCCGCTCCCCGAGGTCGGCTCCCGCGAGCTCGCGTCGCTCGCGCGCGCGTTCAACGAGATGTCGACGGCGCTCGCCGCGTCGCAGGAGGCCGAGCGGGCGTTCCTGCTCTCCGTGAGCCACGAGCTGAAGACGCCGCTGACCGCGATCCGCGGCTACGCCGAAGGTCTGGCGGACGGTGCCTTCGACTCCGAAGAGGCGGCCCGGGTGATCGGCCTGGAGGCGCAGCGCCTCGAACGGCTCGTTCGCGACCTGCTCGACCTTGCCCGGATGAAGCGCAGCGAGTTCACGGTCCGCCGGGAGGCGGTCGACCTGCTCGAGGTGGCGAAGGATGCGGTGGGGCGGCACGAGGCAGCTGCGCGCCGGTTCGACGTCGAGCTCGTCGCCGATGGCCCCGGCGGTCTCGTCGCGGCCGACCACGACCGGCTGCTGCAGGTCGCCTCGAATCTCGTCGAGAACGCCCTGCGCGAGACGCCCTCGGGCGGCCGGGTGACGGTGCGGGCCGAGCCGGGGTCGATCACCGTCACCGACACCGGGCCCGGGATCCCGCAGGAGGACGTCCCGCACGCGTTCGAGCGCTTCTTCCTCTACGACAAGCACGGCCGCGACCGGCAGCTCGGCAGCGGGCTCGGGCTCGCGATCGTCGCCGAGCTCGTCCGGGCGATGGGCGGCCGCGTCAGGGTCGAAAGCCCTGCCGAAGGCGGCGCCGCGTTCGTCGTGGAGCTACGGCCTCAGCCGAGAGGTGTCGACGACCTCGAAGTCGGCGCCGCTGAGTCCGTCGAGCGCGTGTAGCTCGTCGTTCGACCAGTGGGGGTCGGGCGCGCCGCTGACGTACCACGGCGACCCGTTGTCGGCGAGGATCAGTCCGTATCTCTTCATCGCCGTTGCGACGACCCTGGCCTGCCGGGGTAGGCGCGAGATGTCGACGCTCGCGCGGAGCCGGACGCGCAGGCCCATCCGGGGAAGCGAGGGGTCGTCCGAAAAGCCCGCCTCGTGGCGCGCGGGATAGATGTACGCGCGGCGCGTGCGCGGCGCGGTGAACCGCAGCGCATGGGCGATCGTTCCGGCCGCGACCTCGTCCCAGCGGGCGAGCCCGGGCAGGATCGGCAGCCCAGCAGCGTCGGCCGAGGTCCAGCCGGCCGGCCGGAGGGCGTTCGACCGGAGGTTCCACACCGCGCCCGAGCCCGCGCTCCAGCCGGAGGAGCTCCGGTGGAGGGCGTAGAGCTCGTACAGCCGGCAGGTGTCGCGGTCGACGACGATCGCATGGCGGTCGCCGTCGAGCGGATGCGGGTCGCCCTCGATCGGGACGCCTGCGGGGATCGGATACCCGACACGGTCGCTCTCGGACGCGTACTCGAAGCGGAGGCGCGATCTCGCCACGCGCGATCCGTGCACCACGACGTACGGAATCCCGATCCGGTGGCCCTCCCACAGGCCCGAGCCGAAATCCGCGTGAACGTGGGCGCCGAGGCCGATCGAGGCGATGAGCTGCGCCGAGTCGGCCGCGACCGGAAGGGAGTCGACACGCGTGTTCCAGACGCTCGACGCCGGGAAGACCGGGCAGCCGCCGAGAGTCGGCGAACTGGAAGCTCCGCCCGCGAGCCCCGCGAGGACACAGGCGGCGACGACGGCGGCGAGGGCCGAGAGCCGGTTCATGGCTGGAGGATCCGCGCGTCCTCGTCGAGCACGGCACGCATCTTCTCGGCGGCGGTCATCTGGGGCTGGACTATCACTGCTCGTGGGGCACAGCGCATCCCCCGATCGGCCGGTCGTCGCACTCCCGGCGCCGACCATCTACGATGTCGGCCGCTTGGCGGCGTAGCTCAGCTGGTCAGAGCGCCGGACTCATAACCCGGAGGTCGGTGGTTCGAGCCCACCCGCCGCTATCGTCGCTTCCCGGGTCCCGCTACACTGCCGCGGCTCCGGGGCGGTGCGCCAGCCTGCCCGGACAGCTTCGCAGCACGTCCACCCGCTGTACGAACGAACACCTCCCGCCTCGACCTAACGGAGACATTCAGAGTGGCCAAGTCCGGAGTCAGAGTTGCGATCACGCTCGCCTGCACCGATTGCAAGCGGCGCAACTACCAGACCTCGAAGTCGAAGCGGAACGATCCGGATCGCGTCGAGTTCAAGAAGTACTGCCGCTGGTGTGGCGGTCACACCTCGCACCGGGAGACCCGCTGAGACGATGGGCGAGATCCGTCACGAGCGGGAGGACCGCCGCGCGGAGCGTCGCGCACAGGCGGATGCTCGCCGCGCGGCCCGGCCGCAGCAGCCTCGCGCCGCCGCGCCCGAGCCCGGCCGGTCGAATTTCATCCGCGAGTCGTATGCGGAGCTCAAGAAGGTCGAATGGCCCGGGCAGGCGCAGGTCATCCAGGGCACCGTCGTCGTGATCGTCGCGTGTCTCGTCGTCGGCGTCTTCCTGTACGCCAACGATCAAGTGTGGAAGCAAGTCGTCGAGAAGGTTTTCCTGAGGTAGGAGTCGCATGTTTCGCTGGTATGTCGTCAATACGTATTCCGGTCACGAGAACAAGGTCAAGGCCAACCTCGAGCACCGCATCGAGTCGATGGGGCAGCGGCAGCGCTTCCGGCGCGTCGTCGTCCCGACCGAGCAGGTGATCGAGACGAAGGACGGCCAGAAGGTCCAGGCCGAGAAGCGCGTGCTGCCGGGATACGTCCTCGTCAACATGGATCTCGACGACAACGCGTGGATGGTCGTGAAGAACACGCCGGGCGTCACCGGGTTCGTCGGCGCGGGCTCGAAGCCCGTGCCGCTCTCGCAGCCCGAGGTCGACCGGATCCTCAAGACCGGCGCGTCCGCGGGCGGCGACCGGCCGCGCGCCCAGGTCGAGTTCTCGCTCGGCGAGTCCGTCAAGGTGACGAGCGGTCCCCTCTCCGACTTCGACGGCGAGATCGTCGACGTGAACCCCGATCAGCAGAAGCTCAAGGTGCTCGTCGACATCTTCGAGCGGCAGGTCCCGGTCGAGCTCGGTTTCGACCAGGTCAAGAAGCTGGACTGAGACTCAAGGTAAAGAAGGCAACCATGGCTAAGAAAGTCCTCACTCTGATCAAGCTCCAGATCCCGGGCGGCCAGGCCAACCCGGCTCCCCCCGTCGGGCCGGCGCTCGGCCAGCACGGCGTCAACATCATGGAGTTCTGCAAGGCGTTCAACGCGCAGACGGCGCAGGAGAACGGCCGCATCACGCCGGTCGAGATCACCGTCTACGAGGACCGGAGCTTCGACTTCATCACGAAGACGCCGCCGGCCGCCGTCCTGATCAAGGAGGCGCTGCGGCTCGACAAGGGCTCCGCCGAGCCGAACCGCACGAAGGTCGGGAAACTCACCAAGGCACAGCTCCGCTCGATCGCCGAGACGAAGCTCCAGGATCTCAACGCGCGCGACGTCGACCAGGCGATGCTCGTGATCGCCGGAACCGCCCGCAGCATGGGTGTGGAGGTCGAAAGATGAGCGCGCGCGGGAAGCGGTACGAGGAGGCGCGTGGGGTGCTCGATCGGGAGCGTCTGTACACGCCCGTCGAGGCGGTCCGTCTGCTGAAGGCCGCGCCGGGGGCGAAGTTCGACGAGACGGTCGAGGTGCACATGAACCTCGGGCTCAACGTCCGGCATGCCGACGAGCAGCTGCGCGGCACGCTGATGCTCCCGCACGGCACGGGCCGCTCGGCTCGGGTCGCCGTGTTCGCCGAGGGCGAGAAGGCGCGCGAGGCCGAGGAGGCCGGCGCGGACGTCGTCGGCGCCGCGGACCTCGCGAAGCGCGTCGAGGAGGGCTTCACCGACTTCGACGTGGCGATCGCTACGCCGGACCAGATGGGCGCGGTCGGTCGGCTCGGCCGGATTCTCGGCCCGCGCGGGCTGATGCCGAACCCGAAGACCGGGACGGTGACGTTCGACGTCGGCAAGGCCGTGCGCGACGCGAAGGCGGGCAAGCTCGAGTACCGCACCGACCGCGGCGCGAACGTCCACATCGCGATCGGCAAGAAGAGCTTCGACGAGCAGCAGCTCGTCGAGAACTACGCGGCGCTCATCGACGAGATCGTCCGCGCGAAGCCGTCGGCTTCGAAGGGCCGGTACATCAAGAAGATCACGCTCACCTCGACGATGGGCCCCGGGATCCATGTCGACCCGACGCGGACACGGGACATCGCCGACGAGCTGTCGACGTCCGAGGAGGCCGTTCCGGCTACGGCGTGAACCTGAGCCCGTCGCCCGAGACAGCTGGCAGCCGCAAGGCGGAAGCCCAGCCGAGGCGGCCTCCCGGAGGAAGCACCATCTTCTCTCTTCCGCGAGCCCGCCGTCACAGGCGGGCTCGTTGTCTCTGGAAGGAGGAGGTGGAATGCAGAAGGAAGACAAGGAACGTGTGATCGCAGAGCTGACCGAACGGCTTCGGTTGGCCGAGACAGTCATCGTCGCGGACTACCGCGGCCTGACCATGACCCAGATCGACGCTCTGCGCGGGCGGCTGATCGAGCACGGCGCGCGGTTCCAGGTCGTGAAGAACACGCTCACCCGCCGTGCGGCCGAGGCCGCGGGCGCGGACGCGGTGCTCGCGCTCCTCGAGGGGCCGACGGCGCTCGCGTTCGTCGAGGCGGACGGCGACATCGTGGCCGTCGCCAAGGCGCTCGCCGACAGCGCCAAGGAGACGAAGGTGCTCGAGATCCGCGGCGGGGTGATGCAGGGGCGGGTGATCTCGTCGGCCGACGTCGAGTCGCTGTCGACGCTGCCGTCGCTCGAGGTGCTCCGCGGCCAGGTGATCGGCGTGATCCTCGCGCCGCTCAATCAGCTGCTCGCCCTCGTGAACGCACCGCTGCAGGGCCTCTACGGGCTCATCGATGCCCGTATCGAACAGCTCGAAGCCCAGGGGGACACGTCCGCGGCCGGTGCCCCGGAGGCTACAGAGCCTCCGGAGACCGAGGCTGCCGCGGAAGAGGTTGCACCAGAGAGTGCCGAGGAGCCGGCCGCCGACGCGCAGCCGGTTGCCGAGGCGGAAACCGTTACCAACGAAGATCAGGAGGCATGACGATGGCTGCTGTCGAGACAGTCTTCGAGCAGCTCGGGAGCATGACTGTGCTCGAGCTGGTCGAACTCAAGAAGAAGATCGAGGACGAGTGGGGGATCACGGCGGCGGCTCCGGTCGCGGTCGCAGCCCCCGGTGCGGCTGCCGGCGGCGCAGCCGAGGCGGTGGAGGAGAAGACGGCGTTCGACGTCGTCCTCACGGCCGCCGGCCAGCAGAAGATCCAGGTGATCAAGGTCGTCCGCGCGGTCACCGGCCTGGGTCTCAAGGAGGCGAAGGATCTCGTCGACTCGGCTCCCAAGCCGGTCAAGGAAGGCGTGAACCAGGAAGAGGCCGACACGATCAAGGCCCAGCTCGTCGAGGCGGGCGCCGAGGTGGAGATCGCCTAGGCGGCTCGAAGCTCCCGAACCTGGTTCCGCGCGCGGAACCAGGTTCGGGGGTTTTCCGCCTCTCTGCTACGATTCGTCGTCGGCGTACGGGCTCTCGCCGCTTCACTTGCGGCTGGAGAGTTATCTCCTGTAATGTGGAGGGTTGCGCCGACGATCGGACGCGTCCCCGGTTTCTTCCGCCTGTTCACTCGCTTCGCCCCTCATCTCATAGCCAGTAAGGGAGGCTGTTCTTCTTGGCCCAGACGGTCACAGCGCCTCGCGCGCGCAAGACGTTCTCTCGTCTCCAGCACGTTCTCGACCTCCCCAACCTCATCGATATCCAGCGCGAGTCGTTCGACTGGTTCCTGCGCGGAGGCCTGCGCGAGACGATCGACGACATCTCGCCGATCGAGGACTACACCGGTTCGCTCGCCGTCGAATTCGGCGAGTACCGCTTCGGCGAGCCCCAGTTCTCCATCCAGGAGTGCCGCGAGAAGGACCTGACGTATCAGGCGCCGCTCTCGATGACCGTGCGCTTCGTGAACAAGGACACGGGCGAGATCCGCGAGCAGACCGTCTTCATGGGCGACTTCCCCATGATGACGGACACGGGCACGTTCATCATCAACGGCACGGAGCGCGTGATCGTCACGCAGCTCGTCCGCTCGCCCGGCGCCTACCTCATGGAGCCGAAGGACCCGACGAAGCAGGTCTTCACGGCGAACCTCATGCCGAGCCGCGGCTCGTGGCTCGAGCTCGAGATCGACAAGAAGGGCGTCGTCTACGCCCGGATTGACCGGAAGCGCAAGCTCCCGATCACGACGCTCCTCCGCGCCCTGCCGGCCGAGGATCCGACGACGGGATTCCAGGTCGACACGAGCACGAACGAGAAGATCCTCGAGCTCTTCGGCGACTCGATCTTCATCCGCAACACCCTCGACAAGGACGCCACCACCCGCGAGGAGGAGGCGCTGATCGAGGTCTTCAAGAAGCAGCGCCCCGGCGAGCCGCCGACGCTCGACAACGCGCGGAACCTCCTGCGCGCGCTCTTCTTCGATCCCAAGCGCTACGACCTCACGAAGGTCGGCCGCTACAAGCTCAACCAGCGGCTCGGCGTCTCGGTGCCGGAGGACTGCCGCGTGCTCACGACCGAGGACATCCTCGCGCTCGTCCGCAAGCTCGTCTCCCTCCCGCATGCGATCGAGGTGCCCGAGGACTCGAAGGACTTCGCAGCCGACTCGATCGGTCTCTCGCGCGACCCGATTCGCAACGAGCTCGACGAGTACGAGCACTTCGGCAACCGGCGGCTGCGCACGACCGGCGAGCTCATCCAGGAGGCGTTCCGCGTCGGCCTCTACCGGATGGAGCGCGTCGTCCGCGAGCGGATGACGACGGAGGACGTCGACACCATCACGCCGCAGACGATCATCAACATCCGGCCGGTGGTCGCCGCGCTGAAGGAGTTCTTCGGCTCGTCGCAGCTCTCGCAGTTCATGCAGCAGACGAACTCGCTCGACGGGCTCACCCATCGGCGCCGTCTGAGCGCTCTCGGCGCGGGCGGGCTCACGCGCGAGCGCGCTCCGATCGAGGTGCGCGACGTCCATCCGACGCACTACGGCCGCATGTGCCCGATCGAGACGCCGGAAGGCCCGAACATCGGCCTGATCGGCTCGCTCGCCTCGATGGCGACCGTCTCGCAGTTCGGCTTCATCCAGACGCCGTACCGCAAGGTCGCCAACGGCAAGGTGACGGACGAGATCGTCTATCTCGACGCCGCCGAGGAGGCGCAGTACACGATCGCGCAGGCCTCGGAGACGATCGACCCGAAGACCTCGAAGTTCGTCCACGAGGCGGTGCTCTGCCGCTCGTCCGAGGGCGAGGCCGTGATCGCGGCCGCGAAGGACATCGACTTCATGGACGTGTCGCCGGCCCAGATCGTCTCGATCGCGACGGCGATGATTCCGTTCCTCGAGCACAACGACGCAAACAGAGCGCTGATGGGCGCGAACATGCAGCGGCAGGCGGTGCCGCTGATGATTCCGCAGGCGCCGCTCGTCGGCACCGGGGTCGAGTACCGCGCCGCGGTCGACTCGGGCGACGTCGTCGTCGCGAAGAACGCCGGCACGATCGTCGAGCTCGACGCGACGCATCTCGTCGTCGAGGGCAAGGGCACGCGCGACGAGTACGACCTGACGAAGTTCATGCGCTCGAACCAGGGCACCCTCATCCACCACAAGCCGATCGTGAAGCTCGGCGACAAGGTGGAGGCGGCGGCCGTGCTCGCGGATGGCTCGTCGACCGACCACGGAGAGCTCGCGCTCGGCGCGAACCTCCTCGTCGCGTTCACGCCGTTCGAGGGCTTCAACTTCGAGGACGCGATCGTCCTGAGCGAGCGGCTCGTGAAGGAAGACGTGCTCACGTCGATCCACATCCACGAGTACGAGATCGACGCCCGCTCGACGAAGCTCGGCGACGAGGAGATCACCCGCGACATCCCGAACCGCTCGGAGGAGTCCCTGCGGAACCTCGACGACCGCGGCATCGTCCGCATCGGCGCCGAGGTCGGCTCGGGCGACCTGCTCGTCGGCAAGGTCACGCCGAAGGGCGAGACCGAGCTCACCGCCGAGGAGAAGCTCATCCGCGCGATCTTCAAGGAGAAGGCGCGCGAGGTGCGCGACACGTCGCTCAAGGTCCCCCACGGCGAGGGCGGCGTCGTCATCGACGTGAAGACGTTCTCGCGCACGGGCGGCGACGACCTCAGCCCCGGCGTGAACGAGCTCGTCCGCGTCTACGTCGCGAAGAAGCGCAAGATCAGCGAGGGCGACAAGCTCGCCGGCCGCCACGGGAACAAGGGCGTCATCTCGAAGATCGTCCCCGAGGAGGACATGCCGTTCCTCGAGGACGGCCGCCCGGTCGACATCCTCCTGAACCCGCTCGGCGTGCCGAGCCGGATGAACATCGGCCAGATCCTCGAGACGCATCTCGGCTGGTCGGCGGCTCACGGCGTGTTCGCCGACGGCGACGTGAAGCCGATGGAGGGCAAGGCCGCGCGTGTCATCAACGCGCCGATGCCGACACCCGTGGCGACGCCCGTCTTCGACGGCGCCACCGTCGAGGACGTCGACAGCGCGCTCGTGCGCTGGGCCGAGCAGAACCCCGACAGCCCGATCAAGTTCGTCATCGACCAGAAGGCGGTCGCAGGGCGCAAGGCCTCGGGCAAGGTGCGCCTCTTCAACGGCCGCTCCGGCGAGCCGTTCGAGCAGGAAGTCACCGTCGGCTACATGTACATCCTCAAGCTGCTCCACCTCGTCGACGACAAGATCCACGCGCGCTCGACGGGCCCCTACTCGCTCGTCACGCAGCAGCCGCTCGGCGGCAAGGCGCAGTTCGGCGGCCAGCGCTTCGGCGAGATGGAGGTGTGGGCGCTCGAGGCATACGGCGCGGCGTACACCCTGCAGGAGATGCTCACGATCAAGTCCGACGACACTGTCGGCCGCGTCAAGACGTACGAGGCGATCGTCAAGGGCGAGAACATCG